>Ga0207641_10000519_pt1 | contig 43225 bp, 34 predicted proteins | sample KBSSwiS62_FD_184306 | JGI IMG/M metagenome (GOLD analysis project Ga0207641, IMG submission 184306) | Switchgrass rhizosphere microbial communities from Kellogg Biological Station, Michigan, USA - KBS Switchgrass S6-2 (SPAdes) (version 2) | ecosystem: Host-associated > Plants > Roots >... | reverse complement strand
GCCACACCTTTGCTGGTGAGCATCAGCGTGAGCATCATGACGAGCTGCTGACCGAAGGTCATCGGCACGCCGGCCAGCTGCGCGACGAAGACGCTGGCCAGCGAGAGGTACAACGTCGTGCCGTCGAGATTGAAGCTGTAACCGGTCGGCAGCACGAACCCCACGATGTTCTTCGGCACGCCGAAGCGTTCCATCACCTCGAGAGACTTCGGCAGCGCAGCCTCCGAGCTCGCGGTGGTGAACGCGATGAGGAACGGTTCGCGAATCGCCTTGACGAAGGTGAGGAACGGGACGCGGATCAGGTACGAGACCCCGCCCAGCACAATCAGCACGAAAATCGCCAGGCCGAGATACATCAGCGCGATCAGCTTGCCCAGGGTGAACAGAATCGCGAGGCCCTTGCCGCCGACCGTTGCCGCAATCGCGGCGAAGACGCCAATCGGCGCAAACGCCATGACGTAGCCGGTGAACTTGAACATGATGGCGGCGGTGCTTTCGAGGACGTCGAGCACCGGCTGCCCCTTCGGGCCGATGGCGGCGAGGGCGACGCCGAAGAACGTGGAGAACACGACCAGCTGGAGGATGTCGCCGCGCGCCATCGAATCCACGACCGACGTGGGAAACAGATGGAGAAAGATGTCCCACGCGTGCTGCTGGTTCTGCGCCATCGCCGCGGCGGCTTTGGTATCGGCGCCGATCGGCATGGCGAGCCCCGCGCCGGGATGGAAGACGTTGACCAGCACGAGCCCCAGGAAGAGCGCAATGGTCGAGGCGACCTCGAAGTACACGATCGCCTTCAGCCCGATGCGCCCCATCGACTTCAAGTCGCCGGTGCCGGCGATCCCGACCACCAGCGTCGCGAAGAGCAGCGGCGCGATGATCATCTTGATCATCCGGAGAAAGGCGTCGGCCAGCGGCTTGATGGCGACACCAAAGCCGGGCCAGAAATGGCCGACGAAGATGCCGAGCACGAGGCCGATGAAGATCTGGGTCGTGATGCCCGGCAGCCGCCGCCTCGACGCCGAGGAGTGGACGTGCCGCTCGGTCCGAATCACCGTACCGCCCCGAGGATCTTCTGCACGAATGATGCGACGGTGCTGACGACGTATTCCTGTTGGTCGGCGGAGAGTTCCCCGTAGACAGGAATCGCCAGACTTTCTGCGGCGGCTCTCTCGGCGTTCGGAAACTCGCCACGACGATAGCCCAAGTGCGCGAAGCAGGGCTGCATGTGAAACGGCACCGGATAATAGATCTCGTTCCCAATGCCGGCAGCGTCCAAGTGCTTCTTCAGAGCATCGCGTTCAGGCGTGCAGATCACGAATTGATTGAAGATGTGCTGCCGGTCCGGCGGCACCTGAGGCAGCCGGACGACCTCGTTGAGGCCGGCCGCCGAAAAGAGCTGCAGATAACGCGCGGCGTTCGCCCGACGCCCCTGGGTCCACGCCGCAAGGTGCGGCGCTTTCACGCGCAGCACGGCCGCCTGAAGCGCGTCCATGCGGAAGTTCGCGCCGACGAGGTGATGGTAGTACTTCGGTTCCATTCCGTGCGTCCGCAGCAGCCGCGCCTGCTTCGCCAGGCGGTCGTCGTTGGTCACGAGAAGGCCTGCATCGCCGAACGCGCCAAGGTTCTTGCTCGGAAAGAACGAAAAGCATCCGAAGGCACCGATGGTACCGACGGCGCGCGATTTGTACGTCGAGCCGATCGCCTGGGCGGCGTCCTCGACAACTGGGATGCCGGCCCGGTCGGCGGCAGCCATGATCGGATCGAGATCGGCGCTCAACCCGAAAAGGTGGACGGGAATGATGGCCTTCGTTCGCGGAGTGATTGCAGCCACCGCCTGGGTCGCGTCGATGTTGAACGTCACCGGATCGATGTCGACCATCACCGGACGGGCGCCCACGCGTTCGACCGCGCCAGCCGTGGCAAAGAACGAATACGTCGGCGTGATGACTTCATCGCCGGCCTTGATGCCAAGCGCCATCAGCGCGAGAAGGAGCGCGTCAGTACCGGACGAGACGGCGATCGAGTGCTTGACGCCGATGAGCGCGTTCAACTCTTGCTCGAGGCCGTCGACCTCCGGTCCCATGATGAAGCGCTGACTGTCGCAGACGCGCGTAATGGCCGCGAGGATTTCGTCGCGCAGCGGCCGATACTGTGCCTGCAGGTCGAGTAGCGGTACCTTCATTCGACTATTGTATCCGCTCCGGACTTCGCGCTTCGCGCTACGGCGAGGCAAGCTGGTGACGAAACGCCAAGAGCGCAGCGCCAGATTTTCTTGGCGCTGTTCGCGGCCGTTGCGTTCATCGTGATCGCGATTTGATGGCGGCGCGGGTTTCGCGGTCGGCCTCGCGGCGCTTGATGGTCTCGCGCTTGTCGTAATCCTTCTTGCCCTTGGCCAGACTGACCGCCACCTTGACGCGCCCATTCTTGAAATACAGCCTGACCGGTACCAGCGTCATGCCTTTCTCGACGGTCTTGCCGATCAACTTCTTGATCTCGGAACGATGGAGCAGGAGCTTCCGCCGACGCAGCGGCTCGTGATCGGCGTAGCCACGGTGGCTGTAGGGGCTGATGTTGACGTTGTAGAGGAAGACCTCTCCGTCCTCGACGCGCGCGAAACTGTCCCGCAGATTGACGCGGCCTTCGCGGATCGCCTTCACCTCAGTGCCGAGCAGCACGAGCCCCGCCTCGAACGTCTCCATCAGATGGAAATCGTGGAACGCCTTGCGGTTTTCGGCGACGCTCGACTGCGCTTTTTCGCGATCGGTTTTTTCGGCCATGGATCAGGGTCCGGCCTTCGCGAGTTTCGCTGCCAACAACACCGCGGCAATCATGCTCTCCGGATCCGCGGCGCCCTTCCCGGCGATATCGAACGCGGTCCCGTGATCGACCGACGTGCGCACGATCGGCAGACCCAGCGTGACGTTCACCGCCTGACCGAATGCCACCAGCTTCACCGGAATCAGCCCCTGATCGTGATAACAGGCCACGACCACGTCGAATTCGCCCTTGCGCGCGCGGACGAAGATCGTGTCCGCCGGAAAGGGTCCCGATACGTCGATACCGCGCCGGCGGCACGCCTCGATCGCTGGACCGATCGCCGTCTCCTCTTCACGGCCAAACAGGCCGTGTTCTCCGGCGTGCGGATTCAACCCGGCGACCGCGATGCGCGGCCGCTCGATCCCGAATCGCGGCAGCTCGCGCGCGGTCAGCGCAATCGTCGTTTCCATCACAGACTGCGTCAGCAGGCGCGGGACATCCGCCAACGCGACGTGAACAGTCGCCAAGACGACGCGCAGCGGTTCCGAGTGGAACATCATCGCGACGTGAGATGCTCCGGTCAGGTGTGCCAGGAGATCCGTATGTCCGCTCCACGGAAGACCTGCGAGGCGAAATGCCTCTTTGTTGACGGGTGCCGTCGCGATCGCCTGAACGTGGCCGTTCCTCGCCTCGTCCACGGCGCGCACGATGATGTCGTAGGCCGCTCGTCCGGCTTCGGCGCTCAGCACGCCGGGTGCGAATCGAGCGCTGTCGGGCGGCGAATAGATGACCGGCTCGCATGCCGCGAGCACCCGTGAGTCGGCCGCCGCGAGCGCGGCAACTTCGGGCCCGATCCCCGCGGGATCGCCTGCGGTGATCGCAACTCGCGGCTTCATTCTAACGACCGCAGCTTCCGCAACCCCCAGAGCCACAACCTCCAGAGCCGCAGCCGCCGGAACCACAGCCTGAAGGATTGTCGCAGCCGCCCTCGCTGCCGCAGCCGCCGTGCTGAACACCCTTGGCGTTGGGCAGTTCGTAGCGAAGACAGCACTTCAGCCGCCCGCACAGGCCCGAGAGCTTGGAAGGGTTGAGGCTCAGCTCCTGCTGCTTCGCCATCTTGATCGACACCGGCTCGAACGTCTGCAGGAACGTCGTGCAGCAGAGCGGACGGCCGCACGTGCCGTAGCCGCCGTACATCTTCGCCTCGTCTCGGACACCAATCTGGCGCATCTCGATGCGCGTCCGGTACTCGGACGCGAGCTCCCGCACCAGCTCGCGGAAATCGACGCGGCCGTCGGCCGTGAAGTAGAAGACCAGTTTGGAACCGTCGAACGCCTGCTCGACCCGCGTCAGCTTCATGCCGAGCCCGCGTTCACGGATTTTGAGCAGCGCGATCCGATAGGCCTCCTGCTCGCGATGCTGATGCTTCAGCCGCGCAATCACATCCTCGCGCGACGCCAGGCGCACCACCCGCTGCGGCGAATCACCCACCGGCCGGCGCTTGTCGTCGAGCTGCGGGATGCGGCGAACCACCGTGCCCACGGCGGTTCCACCATCGGTCTGCACGACGACGCGATCGCCCGGCCGCGGCGCGGCGTCAGGCGGCAGATCCGCTGGGAGAAAGGTCTGCGACCGGCCGACGGGGGTCAGCTTGACGGCGACGAGCGGGCCCGGATGCGGCGCGCTCATAGCTGCAGCACCAGCCAATCGGCCACGACCTTGACGCCCGAGTTGCGATCGAGCGCGTCCAGGGCGCGGTCGATGGCCGAAAACGCCGCCAGCCCGCGGTCGCCTTTGAACGACGGCACCAGCCGCTCGAGTGCGGGCTTCGCGTCGGGGTTCGCGAGCGTCGCCGCATCGACGCCCGCCGCCAGCACCTCGATGTCTCGCAACAGCGACGCCATGGCTTTCAGATGCGCCGACAGCTGATCGCGATCGGCCGCACCGCCCTGGCCGGTCTTCGCCAGCAATTCCTTCGCGCCCTCGAGGCGCCGCCCGGGATCAGTCGTCGTCGACGCGTGCACCAGCACACTCTGCGCGATCTCGCGCGCCTCGACGTCAATCTCTTCCGTGCCCGGCTCCGTGAATAGCAACCTGATGCATCGCGAACGGACCGTCGGCAGCAGCATGTCCGGACGTGTCGTCACCAGGATGAAAACGGAGAGCGACGGGGGTTCCTCGAGCGTCTTCAGCAGCGCGTTCTGGGCAGGCGCCATCAGCGCATCCGCCTCGTCGACGACGACCACACGGCGGCGCCCTTCGAACGGGCGGTACGCCGAGCGTTCCACGACTTCCCGGATCTGATCGATTTTGATCGCGCCGGTGTCGCCAGGCTCGACGATCACGACGTCCGGATGCACCCCGCGCTGGATGCGTACGCACGAGGCGCAGACGCCGCACGCGTCGGCGATCGGTTGGCCGCTGGCATCGGTGACCCGGCGAAGATCGAGACAGTTCAGGGTTTGCGCAACGGCGAGCGCGGTCTGTCGTTTCGTGGCGCCGGCGGGACCGGCAAAGAGCAGGCTCGGCGGCAGCGTTTCGCCCGCGATGGATCGCCCGAGCAATTCGACGAGACGCTGGTGGCCGGTAATATCGCGAAGCGGCACGGTACCGGCATCGTATCACTCGACGCCGGTTACAAAGCTGTCAGCTCTCAGCATCAGCTATCAGCTGACCACTAGCCCCCTTCCGGCCGCTTCGGCGGTGGCGGTGGCGGGTCCTCCTTCGGCGACTTGTCGCGGCCGCGGCCGAGGAGCCTCCACCAGAAGCTGCGCTTGCCGCTGGGTGGCGCTTGCGGACCTTCGACGCTTTGGATAGTGGTCCCGGTCGTTCCCGGCGTCACGGTCGTGCCGGCCGTCCCGGTCGGCGCAGGAGGCGCGGCGGCTGGCGCGCCCGCGTGAGGCGCCGGTTGCTGCTGTCCGCCGAGGTCGTCCGCCATCCTCAACATGTCGACGCGCGGCTGGTGTCCGTCGCAGTACGTCGTCGGCTCGGTACCGCGCGCAAAGTATTCGGTGTAGACCGTCGATCGGCGCTCGACATCGCCGTACTTGTTGACCACGTCGGCATCTCGACACTGTTCGGTCGCCAGCTTTCCAGTGAGCCGGCACACGCTGGCCGTGACGATTCCGGCAGGCGGTGAAATCCAGTCGGGCTTGTCGCCCTGGGTCGCGGTTTTCATGAACTTCGCCCAGACCGGCACCGCGATGTCGGCGGCGAACCCGTTTGGAAGAATCGTGCGGGGCTGATCGAATCCCACCCAGACGCCGGTCGCGAGCTTCGGCGTGAACCCGATGAACCACGCGTCGTTGAAATCGTTGGTCGTGCCGGTCTTGCCGGCGGCCGGCAACGTGAACCCCATGCTGCGCGCGCGCGCCGCGGTTCCCGCGTTGATCACATCCGCCATCATCGTGGACATCAGGAACGCCGTAGTGTCGCTGATCGCCCTCGTCGACGACGAGCGTCCTTCGAAGAGCACGGTGCCGTCGTGGTCCTCGACGCGGCGAATCAGAACGGGCTTGGGCACCGAACCATGGTTGATGAAGGCCGCATACGCCGCGGTCATCGCCTGGAGCGTGACCTCGCCGGACCCGAGCGCCAGCGACGGGACGCTCGGCACATCGCCAACGCCCATGTCCTTCGCGTACTGCACGGTACGGCTGATGCCGACCTGCTGCAGCAGACGCACGGCGGCGCGATTGCTCGACGTACGCAGCGCGGTTCGGAGCGTCAACGAGGACCCGGAGGAATGCTCATCCTCCGGCGTCCATGCGCCCTGCACGGTTGCGATCGGCTCGTCGAGGTGATCGATCACGGTGGCCGGGGAATAGCCCGCCTCGATCGCGGTGGCGTAGACGAACGGCTTGAACGCGGATCCGGGCTGGCGATGCGCTTGAACCGCCCGGTTAAAGTGGCTGGCATCGAAGTCGCGGCCGCCGACCATCGCCCGCACGTACCCGGTGTCCGGTTCGAGCGCCACGAGCGCGGCCTGGAGCGGGTCCGTCTCGCGTGGAGACGACGCCGGCGCCGCGTTCTTCGCCAGCTTCTTTTGGGGCGCCCGGCGAGCCTGCCATGCGGCGCGCCGCACCTCGATCGATTTGATCTGTTCGGCAATTGTCGCTTCGGCGACCTCCTGCATTGGCATGTCGATGGTCGTGAAGACGCGGAGGCCGCCCTGATAGACGCGTTGCCAGCCGAACCGATCCACCAACTCCCGCCGGACCTGTTCCTTGAAATACAGCCCGTGCGGTTCTTCGGATCGGAGGCCGTCGCGGAGGACGACCTTCGCGGCCTTTGCCTTAGCGCACTGCGCGGAGTCGAGGTGCTTCGCCTCGAGCATCGCCTGGAGCACGATGTTCCGGCGGGCTGTGGCACGGGCCAGACTGACGGTCGGCGCATAGCTCGAGGGCGATTTCACGAGACCGGCCAGGAGCGCCGCTTCAGGGACGTTGAGCTCTGAGGCGTGCTTGTCGAAGTACCCACGCGCCGCGGCCTCGGCGCCGTACAAACCGTCACCGAAATAGACCTTGTTCAGGTACAGCTCGAGAATCTGTTCCTTGGTGTACGCGCCCTCGATCCGCTCCGCAACAATCAGTTCCTGGAGCTTGCGGCGAATTGTCTTGTCCAGCGTTAGAAAGCTCTGACGCGCGAGTTGCTGCGTCAGCGTGCTTCCGCCCTGCGCGGCACGCCGGTGACGGAGGTTGGCCATCGCCGCGGAGCCGATACGCACGAGGTCGAATCCGTGATGGTCGTAAAACCGCTGGTCTTCAATATCGATGAGGGCCTTTATGAGATTCGGAGAGACTTGGGCGAGCGGCACTTCGATCCGCTGTTCCTTGAAGACGGTGAAGGCGAGCTGATCCTTGCTGTCAAAGACGCTCGTCGCCTGATTCATGACGCCCATCTGCGCGATGGCATTCCCATCGGGAAGCCCCTTGCGCAACCCGCTGACCGTCCAGATTGCACCAACAACCGGCAGCACGACCGCAAGCGCAAAGGCGACGGTGACGCCGATGACGATGCGCGGGTGCTCGAGTCTGGCGCGGCGCCACTCGTGTTTCAGCTCATCCAGACGATTCCGAAGGACCAAGGACATCTCTTGAAACACTGCAACAGGTAAGCCAGTGTCGGAAACGGGACGCGCGCGTGGCACCTGCGTTGCAACCTCATCCCGCGGAGCGATTTTCTCGCATGTTGAGGCGGGTCAGTTTCTTCGTCGCCACACTGTTGCTCGCCGTCGGCGCGCTGCTGACACAGCTCGTCACCGCTACACACCCGGTTCCCGCGGCGGTCGAAGACGTGGAATCGGCAGCCTCTGTCGATCTGTTCCGCGTTCCGCCCGACCCGGTTGAGGGCGAATCCAACGAAGACGAGGTGATCGACGTGTATGGCAACCGGGTGACGCCCGCGGTCGCCACCTACCAACTCGATGCCGCGGGAACACTCTACGAGCTGCACTCGCCGCAGACGCAGCTGCCCCGCCTGGGGTCTCCCAAAAGCTAACCAGGATCGATCCCAGGATCCACATTATGATTGCCGCGTCCTCAAGGGGAGCGGCTTCCATGCGACAGACAACCTGGCTGTTGGTACTCTGTTCGTCCGCCTTTCTCATCGCACAGCAACCGAAGGCGTTCAGGACACGGCTGGCGCCGGTGCCAATCGACGTGTCGATGCAGGCAACGATTGCCGGATCCGGAACGGCCTCAGCCGTGCTGACCGGTACCAAGCTGGCCGTAACAGGTACTTTTGAGGGCCTGCGCTCGCCCGCCACCATCGCGCAGCTCCACCGCAGTCCGGTCAAGGGCGTTCGCGGCCCGGTGATCTTCGACCTGGCGGTGAAGGCCGAAGGCACCAGCGGCACGCTCAGCGGAACGCTCGAACTGACACCCATTCAGGTCGCCGACCTCGAGAAGGGCCGGCTGTATATCCAGCTGCATAGCGAGAAAGCCCCCGACGGTAATCTCTGGGGCTGGCTGGCGCCGCAGGAGAACAAGCGATGAGGGGTGTCGCCGTCGCCGCGCTCGTGCTCACAGCGATCGGGTGGGTCGGCGCCCAACAGCCGACGGCCGCCGCCTACACGGCCGCGCAAGCCGCCGCCGGGCGGACGGTCTATCAGGCGAGCTGTGCCAGTTGCCACCTGCCCGATCTCGCGGGACGTAACGAAGCGCCGCAGCTGGCCGGCAACAACTTCATGAACACGTGGCGGGCGCGCACGGCGCGCGATCTCTTCGAGTTCATTCAGTCGACGATGCCACCGACCGGCGAAACACTCAGCGCCGATCAATACCTCGCAGTGACGGCGTTCATTCTCCAGGCGAATGGTGCGCCGGCGGGCGCGCAGCCGCTGACACCGACGACCGCCGCCGCGATCGGGCAATTGGGCGTGCGCGCGGCGACGACAACAGGAGGCGATCCCCTGCCGCCGCCAGTCGTCGGCGGGCCGCCGTCGCCCGTTCCGGGCGCCCCGGCCGGGCGCGGTGGACGCGGCGGGGCCGATGCCGCCGGCGGACGTGGCGGACCGCCGGCGAACGCGGGCGTGCTGGGCGTCACGGTCGCGGGCACGGTGAAGAACTACGTGCCGGTCACCGACGAGATGCTGCGCAATCAGGATCCGGGCGACTGGCTGATGGCACGGCGCAACTATCAAGGCTGGAGCCACAGTCCGCTGACGCAGATTACCCGCGACAACGCGAAGGATCTGCAGCTGGTATGGACCTGGGCGATGAACGAGGGCCAGGGCAACGAGCCGTCGCCGCTCGTGCACAACGGCGTCCTCTACATCGTCAACATCATGAACGTCGTGCAGGCACTCGACGCGCGGACCGGTGATGTGATCTGGGAGAACCGCGTCGGTCCCAACGCCCTGATCGGCCAGGCGGCGATGCGCAACATGGCGATCTACCAGGACAAACTGTTCGTCGCGACGACCGACGCGCGGCTGGTGGCGCTCGACGCGCGCAACGGCACCAAGCTGTGGGACACACCTATCGCCGATCGCGCGAAAGGCTACGCCAACACCGCCGGGCCGATGGTGATGAAAGGCGTCGTCGTCAACGGCCTGGTGGGCTGCGACCGCTACGGCAACGACGGCTGCTGGATCAGCGGCTACGACTCGTCGACCGGCAGGCAGTTGTGGAAGTTCAACACGGTGCGCCGCGGCACCGAGCAGGGCGCCGAAACATGGGGCAAGCTGGCCGACAACCTCCGTATCGGCGGCGAAACCTGGATTAGCGGCAGCTACGACCCGGATCTCGATCTCACCTACTGGGGCGTGGCGCAGGCGAAGCCATGGATGCGCGCGTCACGCGGGACCTCGAATTTCGACAACGTGCTGTTCACGAGCTCCACGGTGGCGCTGCGGCCCAAGGACGGCACGCTGGCATGGCACTACCAGCACGCGCCCGGCGAGTCGCTCGATCTCGACGAAGTCTTCGAGCGCGTGCTCGTCGACATCGGCGATCAGAAGGTGGTGTTCACAATCGGCAAGCCGGGCATCCTGTGGAAGCTCGATCGGCGCAACGGGGCCTTCCTCGGCTACAAGGAAACCATCTTCCAGAACGTCTTCGAGTCGATCGACGCGAAGACCGGAGCACCGCAGTATCGCCCCGACATCCTCGAGCAGCAGACGGGTCAGTGGGTGGATTCGTGTCCGAGCACGGAAGGCGGACACAACTGGCAGGCGATGAGTTACGTGCCGCAGGCCGGGACCCTGATCATTCCGCTCAGTCAATCGTGCATGCAGATGAACGGCCGCAAGCTCGAGTTCACGAATGGATCGGGCGGCACCGGCGCCGACCGCCGTTTCTTCGAGATGCCCGGCACCGACGGCAACGTCGGCAAACTCGCCGCCTACGACGTGAAGACGATGAGAGAGGTCTGGAGTCGCGAGCAGCGGTCGCCGTTTCTCACGGGTGTGATCACGACTGACAGCGGCGTCGGCTTCGTCGGCGATCTCGACCGCACCTTCCGCGCGTTCGACGTGAGGACAGGTGAAACACTGTGGCAGACACGCCTTGGCACGACGGTCATGGGTTACCCCGTGACGTTCACGGTGGGCGGCCGCCAGTACGTTGCGGTCACCACCGGCGCCACCGGCGGCGGCAGCCCGCGCGTGGTGCCGCGCACGATCATTCCGGAAGTGAGGATGCCGGGCACGGGGAACGCCTTGTACGTGTTCGCGTTGCCGGAGAAGGCCAGGTAGAGCCTGCCTCGCCGAAGCCCGGGGATGTCCATTCGGGCGAAGGCGGGCGCGGCAGGCTGGAGGGGTGGGATGGGATGGCAGAGAGTTGTTGCGTCAGTCGGCGGTGCGCTCGTCGGGCTTGTACTCGTAGCGCAGCCCTTTAGGGCTGCGATGAGCCCTGCCGCGGCTGATCCGCCGAAGGTCACCAACGCCGACGTGGCGAAATGGATGACCGAGATCTCCAACTGGGGACGCTGGGGCAAGAATGATCAGATCGGCACGCTGAATCTGATCACGGCCGACAAACGGAAAGCGGCGCTGAAGCTCGCGCGTGACGGTGTCTCCGTGTCGCTCGCGCACACGCTCGACAAGGAACAATTCCCCGACAATCCACGCCCGATCGGCCAGCAGATGACCATCGACAACACCGGCCACGCGATGGACCTGTACACGATCTGGTACCACGGCTCGACGATCACGCACATCGATTCGCTCTGCCACTACTCGTTCGAGGGCAAGATCTACAACGGCTATGCGCGGTCCGATATCGCGCAGGGCCCCGGCTGCCCGATGAACGGTGTCGAGCACCAGAAAGCCGGGATCCTGACGCGCGGCGTGATCGTCGATCTGCCGAGGATGAAGAACGTGCCGTACCTCGAGCCGGGCACGCCGGTCTATCCCGCGGATCTCGAAGCGTGGGAAAAGTTCGCGGGCATCAGGATCGGCAGCGGCGACGCGCTCTTCCTCCGCACCGGACGATGGGTGCAGCGCGCGCAGAAAGGCCCGTGGAACGTGGCCCGCGACGCCGCCGGCTTTCACGCGTCGGTCATGCCGTGGCTGAAGCAGCGCGACGTCGCTCTGCTCGGCAACGACGCTGTCAACGACGTGCAGCCGTCGATGGTCGAAGGCAACGGCCGGCCGATTCACCAGCTCGCGATTGTCGCGCTCGGTCTGCCGCTGGTGGATGTGATGGACTTGGAGGCGGCAGCCGAAACCGCCGCGCGGCTCAAGCGCTGGGAGTTCCTGTTGACTGCGGCGCCGGTGCCGGTGCCGGGCGGCACCGGGTTTCCGCTCAATCCGATCGCGACTTTCTGAGCCGCTCCTCGCGCCACTAACCAAGCTTTGCGGTCTTTGCGGTCTTTGCGGTCGTCGAGGGTCAGCGTCGGCAACATTGCGCAGATCTTGCCACGGATTTCGGTCCTATAATCGGCGCATGGTCACCAAAGCCTTGCGCGTCGTCGCGATCGTCAGCGCAGTCGCCGTGGCTCCGCTCGTCGCGCAGCAGAGCGCGCCGCAGCTCGTCACCGTCCGTCACGCGACCGGCCAGGGCGTCGCCCCTGTCTACGAGGGGTTCGACATCAATTCCGACGGCTCGTACAACATGTGGTTCGGCTACATGAACCGCAATTACGAGGAGGCCGTTGACCTTGCGGTCGGTCCGAACAACACGTTCGAGCCGGGCGGCGACCGTGGCCAGCCGACGCATTTCGTGCCGCGTCGCCACAAGGACGTCTTTCGCGTCGTCGTTCCGAAGGACTTCGGCAGCCAGACGCTGGTGTGGAAACTGAGCGCGCACGGGCAGACGCAGCAGGTCGTGGCGACGCTGAAGCCGGTGTGGCAGATCGACCGGCAGCGGACGACACGCGGCGGCAACAGCGAGAAGATCAGCTCGAACCTGCCGCCGGTGGTCACGCTCGAAGCGGCGAGCACCGTGCTGGCGACGCCGACGTCCACCACTCTCTCGCTGTCGGCAACCGACGACGGCCTCCCGAGGCGGCGCGGCGAACCGGTCGGCATGACGGTCCTCTGGGCGAAGTATCGCGGCCCGGGCGATGTGCGTTTCTCATCAACCGCCGCGAAGCTCGAAAACGGCAAGACCACGACGTCGGCGAGTTTCACCGAACCCGGCGAGTACATCCTGCAGGCAGTTGTCGACGACGGTTCGGGCGAGTCGGCGGGCAACTTCGGCTATCACTGCTGCTGGACCAACGCGCAGGTGAAAATCACGGTGCAGGGAAGCTCGAACAGTCGGCAGTCTCCGTCGCAGGTGCAGTCGCCTACATTCGCGAAGGATGTCGCGCCGATCTTTCAAGCCAAGTGCCAGTCGTGCCATCACCAGGGCACATCGGCGCCGATATCGCTGGTCACGTACCAGGAGGCCCGGCCCTGGGCGAAGTCGATTCAGCAGCGGGTCGCCAACCGCGACATGCCGCCCTGGCACCTCGACAAAACCGTCGGCATCAAGCACTACAAGAACGATCGCTCGCTGAGCGACAGCGAGATCTCGACGATCGTGCGGTGGGTCGACGGCGGCGCGCCGCTCGGGAATCCGGCCGACATGCCGCCACCGCGCACCTTCGCGGCCGATTCCGAGTGGTTCATCGGCGAGCCGGACCTCAAGGTCACGACGCCGAACGACTTCACGATGTACGCGAGCGGACCCGACTGGTGGATCGATCAGTTCGCCGACGTGACCATCGACGAAGACCGCTGGATCAAGGCGATGGAGATCAAGCCGAGCAACCCCAAGATCGTCCATCACGTCGTGATCTACGTCATCGAGCCGGACGCGCCCGAAGGCACGCCGGAGACCGGCGTGCAGCTCCACGAGTACGCGGTCGGCAAGTACGGCGACATCTACGGCGAGAACACCGGCCGGCTTCTGAAGAAGGGCACGAAGCTGCGCTACGACATGCACTACTTCGCGATCGGCTCGGAACAGCACAACAAGACGACGATGGCCTTCAAGTTCTACCCGAAGGGTGTCGTGCCGAAGTATCAGGTACGGTCGCAGGCGCTGAGGAACATCCCGAACGACGAGCTCGAGGTGCCGCCCAATACCGTCGTACGCACCGACGGCTACTTTAGGCTGCCGCGCAACGCGCGCATCGACGCCTTCCAGCCGCACATGCACATGCGCGGGCGCGGCATGACGCTCGAGGCCATCGACCCGGTGAGCAACCGCACGCAGATCCTCAGCTCGGTGGATCACTTCGACTTCAACTGGCACATCAACTACGTCTACGCCGACGAGGACGCCCCGCTGCTGCCCGCGGGTACGGTGCTGCACATGATCGGCATCCACGACAACACGTCGGCGAACCGGCGGAACCCGGATCCGAACATGTGGGTCGGCTTCGGGGAACGCAGCGTCGACGACATGCTGCAGGTGTGGGTCAACGTCGTCTATCTCGACGACGCGGAATTCCAGCGGCTGGTGGACGCGCGGAAAGCGAAATCGGTGTCGACCGCCAGCGCTCAGAACCGTTAGGACGCCGTTGCTGAAACCGGACCGGATCCACGTAGAACGCAAAGACCGCGAAGGCCGCAAACCATGGTCTTCACGTGGTGATCTTTGCGCTCTTAGCCCCCTTTGCGTTCATCGTTGACCGTCGTCGAACAGGCGGGCGGAATCGTCTTCCGGCAGGACCGCGCCGGCATCTCGATTCTGCTCGTCCGCGCCAAGCGTGATCCCTCCGCGTGGATCCTTCCCAAGGGACACATCGAGCGCGGCGAGACGGCGCGCGCCACGGCCGTCCGCGAAACACGGGAAGAGGCTGGTGTCCAGGGAGAGGCGATCGGCGAGATCGGCGATCCCCAGGAGTTCGAATGGCTAGGCCGGTGGTACCGCGTGCAGTACTTCCTGATTCGGATGACGTCGGAGTCGGACGAGACGGACGGGCGCGAGAAGGCCTGGTTTCCGTTCGACGAGGCGCTTGATCGGGTCAGCTTCACGAGCGCACGCGACTTGCTCCGTCAGGCACGAAAGACAATCGAGGCCCTCGAACCATGAACCTAGCAGAGAAGCCGGCCGATCCCCCGGAAGACGACGACAAGCCCAAGGCGCCCGAGACGCCACCGGACGAACCCCGTCCGCAACCGGTTCAGGATCCGCCCGACGAAATGCCGGAGAAGGGTCCTTACACGGTTCACTGATCGCAGAGCTCCGACCATCAAAGGCCGCAAGTCCGCAAAGAGAATCTTCACTTGCGGTCTCAGCGCGCTTTGCGTTCCGAACCGAGCGTGTATCGCATGATCGAGGCATGCGGTCCGCCTCTTACGCGCTCGAGATCGTAAGTATCCCCCTCGGGACCGCTCGACGCGATTGGACGCGGGCAATGAGAGCCGGGATCCGAAGCGTCTACGTGGCTGAGGACAAGATGCGGGTCGGCGTAGAATCTGCCCATGTTCACCGCCACGGCTGATCTGACGCTGCCCAGCACCGTCACGGGCTCGTGGCCGCGCCCGCGCTGGTTCGACGTCAGCATGTGGGGCCGCCCGCTCGACAGTTGCATGCTCGACGTCCGGTTCCGCGAGAAATTTCAGGACGCAATGGCCGTGGTCATCAGCGACCAGGAGCGCGCCGGCCTCGACCTGCTCACGCACGGCGATTTCCACTGCGACGAGGACATGGCGGGCCGCGCCTGGCATCATTACCCGCTTCAGCGGTGGGCCGGGTTCGAGGGGGACTACCTGCAGCCCGAGGAGACGACCGCACCGTGGCTGCACTATCCGCCCGGCACACTGCTCAACGAGATCTATACGGCGTGGCGCTGGCCGCACGTCGTCGGGAAGATTGAGCATCGGGCGCTCGACTATCCCAAGATCTGGCGCATCGCGCAGAGCAAGGCGTCGAAGCCAGTGCGCTTCGGCACCTGCTGCTCGCAGGTGATGGGGTTGTTTCTGGACATCCACACGCCGAAGTACACCGACAAGCGCCAGGTCATCTGGGACATGGCCGAGGCAATGAACACGGAGCTGCGCGCGCTGCGCGAGGCCGGATGCCGCCTGATGCAGATCGAGGAGCCGACCCTCCACTTCATGGCGAACACGTTCGGCAAGGACGCCGACGCCGTGAAGTTCATGGTGGAGGCGTTCAACCGCGAGGTCGAGGGACTGGACGATGTGGAGATCTGGATCCACACCTGCTGGGGCAATCCCAACATGCAGCGCGTGATGGAGGACACGAGTTACGCGCAGTCGATCGAGCTGTACCTGGAGGCGTGCCGTGGGGACGTGTGGACGCTCGAGATGAAGGATCGCAACCAGCGCGACCTCGAGCTGTTCGAGCCGCTGAAGCACGATCTGAAGAAGAAGATCTGCATCGGCGCGGTCAGTCACCGATCGCTGCAGGCGGATCGGCCGGAGGACGTCGCGGGCGAGATCCGGAAGGCGCTGAAGTACATCCCGCCGGAGCGGCTGATCGTGTCGAGCGACTGCGGCTTCGGACGCCAGGGCTGCAACCGCGAGATCGCGTTCTACAAAGCGAGCGCGATCGCGCAGGGCTGTAACATCGTCCGCAGCGAGCTGGGGTTGCCGGTGACGAGCGTGCCGGCTGCCGACCCACGGTTGCAGATCGACGTCATCCCCGGGAGGCCGGCTGAAGCTCGCGGTCGCTAGGCGAGCAGCTTCATGAAATTCGCCAGGACGATTCATTCGAAGTCGAGGAGAGATCGCCGATGATCCGGCCGGCACGCGGCGCCTTGTTGCTTCTCCCGCTGTTGGTGCTGACACCCGGCCGTCCGAGTGCCCAGAACGCGGCACGCGCGAGTTTTCCGCCGGCCGAAGTGCCGCCGCGGAACGACATCCGGTTGGACAATCGCGTCGGGATTCCGATGCGCGACGGCGTCATCCTGTACGCGGATGTCTATCGGCCTGTCGACGAAGGACGCTATCCGGTCCTGGTCTCGAGGACGCCTTACAGTACGGAGCGGTTCCCCAGCGCCTACGACGCCGGCGTCTACTTCTCGCGCCGAGGCTACGTGTACGTGTTCCAGGACGTACGGGGACGCCACGAATCGGATGGCCGGTGGGAGCCGTTCTTCGACGATGAGAAGGACGGCTACGACACGATTGAATGGGCGGCCGAGCAGCGCTGGTCGAATGGCAAGGTGGGCATGGAGGGAGGCTCGTACCTTGGACAGAACCAATGGCGGGCTGCGCAAGCCGCGCCTGCCAGCCTGGTCACCATCTTCCCGAGCGTGGCCTCAACGAGCATCTACCACGACTGGATTACGCTCAACGGCGCCTGGCGCCTGTCGTTCAACTTTGGCTGGGGACCTGTCCGCCAGGAATCGCGGATCATGCAGAACCCCGGTCCGCACACCGAGAATGGGCTGCACGCGATTCACTACGACGAGGTTCAACGGCACCTGCCTCTCGTCACGATGCAGCAGATGGTGGGACGCAACGCACGCTTCTACAACGACTGGCTGGCCAATCCCGACTACAACGACTACTGGAAGCCGCTCAACGTCGAGGAGGGGTTCAACAAGATCGCGATCCCGGTGCATACCTTCGGCGGCTGGTTCGACATTTTCAGCCAGGGCACGTTGCGGGGATACGTGGGGATGAGCCACAAGGGCGCCACGGAGCTGGCGCGCCGCGGCAGCCACATGGTGATCGGCGCCTGGGGACACGGCTCCACGCAGAAGACCGGAGACATCGATTTCGGTCCAACCGCGCATGTCGACGAGTCGGCGCTCAAGCTGCGCTGGTACGACTCGCGGCTCAAGGGAATCGACAACGGCGTGGACCGCGAGCCGCCCGTCAAGCTCTTTCTGATGGGCCGCAACGAGTGGGTGCTGGAGAACGAGTACCCGCTGGCCCGCACGCAGTACCGCCCGATGTACTTCGCCGGCGGCGGAAAAGCCAACACTGACAAAGGCGACGGCCATCTGACATGGGACAAGCCTGGTGGCTCGTCCACTGCCGATCGCTTCCGGTACGATCCAAACGATCCGGTTCCCTCGGTGGGCGGCAACAACTGCTGCGGCACTCCGACGCCTGCGGGCCCGCGCGACCAGCGCACGATCGAGGGCCGGCAGGACGTCCTGATCTACACCTCAGACCTGCTGCAGGATGAAATGGAGGTGACCGGCCCGCTCAAAGTGGTGCTCTACGCCTCTACCGACGCGGTCGATACCGACTTCGTCGCGAAGTTGGTGGACGTCCATCCGGACGGAACGACCTACAACATGGCGGAGGGCATGCTGCGGGCGCGCTACCGCGAAAGCCTTTCGAGGCCCAGCCTCTTGCAGCCGGGGGAGGTCTATCGCTTCGAGATCGATCTGGTGGGCACCTCCGTTGCGTTTCTGAAAGGACATCGCCTGCGGGTCCATGTCACCAGCAGCCACTTTCCGCAGTTCGACCGCAATCCGAACACCGGGGCGACATTCGGCGCCACGAACGAGGTCCGCGTCGCGCAGCAGACCGTCTATCACGACGCCGAACGGGCTTCGCACATCCTGCTGCCTGTGATTCCCCCGAGAAAGAGATGATGGGAGGACATTCAATGGCTGTTTCGCGCCGTTCGTTGTTGAAGGGGATCAGCCTGACATCGGTCATGAGCGCGCTGCCCTCGCTGGTGAAAGCGGCGCCAAAGCGCAGCCCCGGACCGTACGAGCAACTCGGCATCCGTCCGGTCGTCAACTTCCAGGGCACGATGACCACGCTCGGCGCGTCCAAGATGTGGGAAGACCTGCACGAGGCAGCGGCCCAGGCCTCCCGCGAGTACGTCGTCCTCGAGGAACTACAGGAGAAGATCGGCCAGCGGCTGTCTGCGCTCATCGGGTGCGACGACGCCATGGTGACGACCGGAGCCGCCGCCGCGATCTGCCTCGGAACCTGCGCGTCGCTGACGGGAAGCGACGCGAAAAAAGTGAGACAACTCCCCGACCTCACTGGCATGAAGAAAGAAGTCATCATCCAGAAGGTCCATCGCAACGGCTACGATCACGCGGTTCGCAACACCGGCGCCCGGATCGTCGACGTCGAGTCGGAGCGGGGGCTGATCGATGCGATTAGCGATCAGACGGCGATGATGTACTTCCTTGGCGGCACGAGCGGCGACTGGAGATGGGAAACCCCTGTCTCGTTGGAGCGGTGCCTCGAGATCACCCGCCGCGCGGGCGTCCCACTGATGGTCGACGCGGCCAACATGCTGCCTCCATGGGACAACGTCAGGCGGCTGGCAGGCCTCGGCGTGGATCTGATCTGCATCAGCGGCGGCAAGCACATGCGCGGCCCGCAGTGCTCGGGGATCCTGGCCGGCCGCCGGGATCTGATTCAGTCCGCCTGGTTGAATTCGAGTCCTCACTCCGATTCGCTGGGCCGGCCGATCAAAGTGGGGCGGGAAGAAATGGTAACAGCCTGGTTGACTGCGGAAAAATATTCGCGGCTGGACTTCGATGCGATCGATCGTCAGTGCGTCAGGCAGGCCGAGTATCTCGAACGGGAACTCTCGACAGTGCCCGGACTGAAGCTGGAGCGCACTCCAGTCGACAGGACACGCAAAATCCGCCGCGTGCAGGTGCACTGGGACGAACAAGCCCTGCGGATCACGGCTGGAGATGTGGAACGGCTGCTAATGGAGGGAGAGCCGCGCATTGCCGTCGGACGGGCCCAGCCTCAGGGGATCGAACTGACTGTCTTCATGAACGACGCTGGAGACGAAACGACTGCCGTCAAGCGGCTCCGGGAGATTTTCAAGGCGTGATTCATCTACTTGAGTACAGAATCCTCCTGCTCTCTTGAGCTCCTGTGAGAAGCGCTAGCGGACGTTCGGCGCCGGCCTGCGACCGGTCTTTTCGAAGACGTAGTCGTCGCGCTGCTTTTGCAATTCCGGCGTCAGCGGGCCGTAGATCTGTCGGGAGGTGTACTTCCCGGTACCCAGCATCATCAGGCTCCAGTCGTCGCGCGCCTTCGACATCTCTCCGGATTCGACCACATCCTTCAGCTTGTGCGGCGGAATGAACCAGAGACCTTCGCGGTCGGCGAGCACCACGTCGCCCGGCAACACCAGCGTCTTGCCGATTCGCACCGGAATGTTGATGCCGGTGACCATCACGCGCATGCCCTGGGTCGGAAGCGAGTTCTTGTAATACGCCTGCATGCCGGTTTCCGCAATGCGGTCCAGCCAGTAGACGCCGCCATCGACGATCATCCCGTTGCCAGTGGTGGTCTGAATGTAGTGGGCGAGCTTGTTGCCGACGAAGTTCCATTCCGCCCCGAACACGTCGGCCACTATCACGTCGCCCGGCTGCAGCATGTCGATCGCCGTCTGGTTCTGGGCGCGCGACGAGCCTCTCGCCTTCGCGTCGGCTTCGTCCACTTCGATGATGTCGCCACGCGCCGGCATGAACTGCACCGTCAACACCCGCCCGACCATCTTCTTGTCAGGCTGCAGCACCTTCCAGCCGTCGCGAGGCTCGAACTGGTTCGGGAAATCCTGGCTGGGCAGCGCCGCCTGCACCTCTTCGGCGATGAGACCCTTCAGTCTTGCCAGCAGCTCATCGGGTACCTTCGGCCTGCCGTCCGGGAAGCGGTCGTACGGATTCTTTTTCGTGTACTTGATCAGCTGCTCCGGCGTCCACTGGAAGAGTTGAGCGGATGCGGAGTCGGCACAAAGAAACGTCGCGGCAAGAACGAGCGGCGGGGCAACGCGCATGACTCTCTTCATTCTTCGACTCCTTGTCGTCTCAGGCCTGCCGGGTGAACGTGCCCGTCAGGTTGATGAACGGACGGACGCCGATCCGCGTGTAGAGTATCCGACCTGCAGCTTTCCGAAAAAAGAGAGTATCCTGCCCTGGCCTGAGGACCGAATATGGATCGGCGAATGTTCGTCGTGCGTGTCGGTCTCCTTCTCGTCGGCGCGATCGCAGTTTTCGCCGGCACTCTAGCAGCCCGTGGAGCGGGAGCAGAGAAACGAGCCATCGCTCCTCCTGGTATCAAACCAATCGGTCCATACAGTCCAGGGATTCTCGCCGGCGATTTTCTCTATGTTTCCGGCCAGGGCGGGCGCGACGCGGACGGAAAACTACCCGCCACGCTCGAAGACCAGGCGCGGCAGACATTGCAGAACGTGAAGTCCATCGTCGAAGCCGCAGGGTTGACGATGGAGCATGTCGTGTACACGCAGGTGTACCTGGACGACATGGCGCACTACGACGCGATGGACCGGGTCTGGAAGGAGTTCTTTGCCAAGGCACCGCCCGCCCGGGCCGTGCTCGGGATCTACAAGCTGCCGACGGACATCGCGGTCGAGATCAACGCCGTGGCGTTCCGCGACCTGACCCACAAAAGGTCCATCGTTCCGGTCGGATATCCGAAAAATCTGTCGTGGTCACCGGGAATGGTCGCTGGGAACCGATTGTACCTGTCGGGATTCACTGGCGCCGATGTCGTGACGGGCAGGATGCCATCCGATCCGGACGCGCAGGTGCAACTGGCGCTCGACAATATGAAACAGACGCTGGCTGCGGCCGGCATGGACTTCCGTCACGTCGTGTTCATGAACCCGTACATCACGGACAAGGCATCGCGGCAGATGAACGATATCTATGCGCGGCATTTCGAGTTCGGCAACACGCCGGCGCGCGCGACGATTCGTGTCGCGAGCCTGCCGGGCGCGAACTCCATCGAGTTCACCGGCGTGGCCGTCACCGATCTGTCCAAACGGCTGGCCGTCAGGCCGAAGAACATGAGCCCGAGCGCGACCGCCAGTCCCTGCGTCTTCGCGGACGACACGTACTATTGTTCGGCCAAGGGGCCGTTCACTCCCGGTCCGAGAAACCTCCAGGGCATCTGGGTCGCGACCGTCGAAACACAGGTTCGCCAGACGATGCGCAACCTGCTCGACGGGTTGGAGGAAGCCGGGTTGGGGCTCTCCAATGTGGTGGCGACCAACGTGTACCTGGACGACATCAACGACTTCGCGCGGATGAACCGGATCTACGCGCAGTACTTTTCCGAGATGCCGCCCGCACGCACGACGGTGGCGCAGGTCGCGCCGGTTGATCGCACGCCCATCAACGGGGACACCTATCCCGGACTGGAACAGATTTCGTTGATTGCGGTGAAGTAGGAGAAATCATGACTGACAAACTCCACGAGGCGATCACCCGACGTGAGCTGTTTGGGATCGGAAACGTCCTCGCGATGCCGGTGCTCCTGGGCGGCGTGAACGCCCACGGGGAGGAGCCTGCCACGCCGAAGCCCGGGAGCGAAGTGGGCGGAGCGGGGGCGGGGCCGCTCAAGCCCGGACCGGAGATCTACCAGTCGATTGGCGTCGAACCGATCATCAACTGCCGCGGCACGTTCACCATCATCGGCGGATCCGTAGAGCGGCCCGAGGTCCGGGCCGCGATGGATGCGGCCTCGAAGTACTTCGTGCAGATGGACGAACTGGCAGGCGCGGTCGGCCAGCGGCTCGCCGAGTTGACAGGAGCCGAGTGGGGCATGGTGTCGGCCGGGTGCGCCGCGGGACTGAAGCACGTGACTGCTGCGTGCGTGACGGGCGGCAACCCCGAAAGGCTGATTCGGATTCCCGATCTGGCCGGGTTCGAGAAGACCGAGGTCGTCAGCCCGCGCTACTCCCGCAACGTCTACGATGCCGCCATCCGCAACATCGGCGTGAGGATGATCACGGTCGACACGCCGGAAGAACTCGAGAACGCGCTTTGTCCGCGGACGGCGATGATTTATCTCACCTCCGGCGGTCCCGCTTCGTCCGGACCCCTGTCGCTCGAGAACGTGGCGAGGATCGCGAAGCCGAAGAACATCCCTATCCTGATCGACGCGGCCGCCGAGGTGCTGACGATTCCGAACGTGCACCTCGGGACAGGCGCCACGATCGTCGCCTACAGCGGAGGCAAAGCGATCTGCGGGCCGCAGTGCGCAGGCCTGCTCCTCGGCCGCAAGGACCTCCTGATGTCGGCGTGGCAGGCCAGCGCGCCCCACCACGGTCCGGGTCGCGACAACAAGGTCGGCCGCGAGGAAACGCTCGGGATGCTGGCGGCGGTCGAGGCGTGGGTGAAGCACGATCACGACGCCGACTGGAAGACGTGGCTCTCCTGGCTCGACAACATCTCCAGGCGCGTGTCCACCATCTCGAGCGTCAAGACGTCCGTGCGAGAGCCGGCGGGGCTCTCGAACAAAAGCCCGTCACTCACCATTGCGTGGGATCCGGCAGCGCTCCACATCACCGGCGACGAAGTGGCCGAGGAGCTGGCGAGGACGAGGCCGAGGATTGCGGTCGGCGGCGCCGCGCAGGGTAACGACACCCAACCAGGAACCACGTCGATTTCGGTCACCGCCTGGATGATGCAGCCCGGCGACGACAAGGTCGTCGCGGAACGTATCTACGGCGTGCTGTCCGCGAAGCGCAGCCCGCGATCCACTGCGATACCTGCTCCTTCTGCGAACGTCACGGGCCGCTGGGACGTGGACATCGAATTCTTCAGCAGCAGGAGCCGGCACACGCTCTTGATCGAACAGGAGGGCAACTGGATCCAGGGCTCGCACCAGGGGGAGTTCACGGCACGGGACCTGGTCGGCATGATCGAGGGCAACGACGTGACGCTCCGCAGCGTCGAACGGCGCCCCGGAAGCTCCGTCACGTTCATTTTCTCTGGCACGGTCTCCGGCGACACCATCTCGGGCCCGATTCACATGGGTGAGTACCTCAACGCAACGTTCACGGCGAAGAAGCACCGCTATCCGACGGAACACACGCGGATCGTCGTGCCGAAGGGGCCGCCGCTCGCGACCTAGCGCCGTCTCCACAACGGTGTATCACGAAGTCACGAAGATCCACGAAGTCCACGAAGCCTTTGATCAAAGAACCTTCGTGATCTTCGTACTTTCGAGCCTTCGTGATGAATCGTCGACGTGCGAGTCGCTATGCGATGTGAAAAGTGCGATCGCGCCGGCCGCAACTATTTCAGCCGCAGCGTACCAAACGCCTGCGGCACGTGAAACGAAGTCTGCCCGGTCGGCCGCCAGGCATAGAACCGCCTGGATGGATCGACGCCGGCGATCCGATACAAGCCGATGCGCAGCTCCCTGCCCTTTTGCGGCGGGCGCGTATCAATTGCGGCAAACGGAATGCGCATCGCGCCGTACCAGATCCTGGCCCGGGCATCGACGCGGCTCTTCACCGTGAAGCCGGAATTCCACTTCATTCCGGCCTGACCCTGAGGGTCTTCGCGGTCGATATCGAGATCCACCCATTCGCTCTGTGGAGAGACCTCGAACTCCTTGTAGCGCGTGATGCGATCGACACCCGACCCGATGAACGCTTCGGCGACGTCCCAGTTCCACAGGCGCGGCGTCTCCACCGACGGCGTCGGACCGGGCTTCAGGTTTAGTTCATCGTACGGATTGATATACAGCAGGTACAGGTTCGCGTTCGTCCACCGCGACCGGATCTCGGTCGGCCGTCCCGCGATCGGTTCTCCGACGTAATTACGACTGGCGGTCACGCGCGGCGCCTCGCGCCACTCGTCGTTCTCTGGATCGAGACGAAGCTCGAAGTCCCGCGGCGACCAGGCGCTCTCGAGGACGGCGGATGCGTCGACCTTCATATCAATCATGCGCGAGGATAGCGTCGCGACCAGGACGGACCAGACGATGACCGCCATCATTCGCATCAGGGCTTCAGCCTCTTCCAGTTCGCGAGGCAGCGCTCGGCTCTCTGCAACTGCTCCGCGGCCGGGCCCTCTTCCTGCTCGACCAGGTAATACTCGACACCGCCTCCCGATTCGGCCGCCTTGAAGATGCGTTCCCACGGCGATGCGCCTTCGCCGAACAGCACCGCATAGCCGCGTCCGGGCGCCCAGTCCTTGCAGTGGAGGCTCTTGATACGCCCCGGGTGCGATTCGATCCACGCCACCGGGTCGGCACCAGCTTCCACGCATGTGCCGACGTCGAGCTGCAGCGCGACGTCCTTGCCGGTGCGTGTGGCGATGACGTCCATTGGACGCTGCCCTTCCACCGGTTGCCATTCGATCTGATGATTGTGATACCCCGCGGACATTCCGGTGGTCTTGAGTTTTTCAGCGGCCGCGTTGAGCCGATCGCTGACGGATTTCCAGCTGTCGATGCCGGTGACCTGTCCGGGCCCGGCGAGGATGACATAGCGGCTTCCCAGAATCTGGTTCAGCTCGATCGCCTTCGCCAGCCCGTCCGGCGTGAAGGCATGGGAGTCGTTGTGCGTCGAAGGGCATCGAATGCCGAGGTCGTCCATCAGCTTCCGGACGTCGGTCGCCGCCTGCGGTGTCCATGAGTAATAAGGAGAATAGAACTCGACGACCTCGTATCCCATCTTCGCCACGGCGCGGACGGTTCCTGTCAGATCTTTCATCAGCGCGTCGCGCACGCTGTAAAGTTCGAGACCGACTGGTGGCTTCTCAGCGGCCGACGCCCTCATCACCAAGGGAAGCGTGCCGGCGAAGGTCAGGAAGGTTCTGCGCGAAATGGACGTCGGGGAATGCATGGCGGCACCATAACATAGCAACTCAGATTGGTTGCGACGCCGTTCTGACAATGCTCTTGATTTCTGAAGGGCGCCATTGTCTGATGCGCGGATGCCTTTCCGTCATTCCACCAGGACGCTCTCCACGCTACTCGTCGCGGGCGTCGCGACCCTCTCGGTGACCGCCTTCGGTCAAGCCGGCCGATCGCCGTCGAGCAACGGCGACATGCTCGTGTACTTCGGCACCTACACCGGCGAGAAGAGCAAAGGTGTGTACGTCTCGCGCCTCGATCTCGCCTCTGGAGCGTTGAGCCGTCCGGAGTTGGCGGGCGAGACAGCGAGTCCCAGTTTCCTGGCGATTCATCCGAGCCAGAATTTTCTGTATGCGATCAACGAGATTGGCAATTTCCAGGGCAAGGCAAGCGGATCGGTCAGCGCGTTCGCCATCGATCGGAACACGGGCCGGTTAACCGCCCTGAACCAGCAGCCGTCGGTCGGACCCGGCCCGGCCCATCTCGTCGTGGACAAGGCCGGACGGAACGCGCTGGTCGCAAACTACGGAGGGGGAAGCGTTGCGGTCGTGCCGATCGGGCCCGACGGCGCGCTGAAGCCGCCGTCGGCTTTCATCCAGCACACCGGGAGCAGTGTCGACCCCCAGCGGCAGAAGGGACCGCACGCGCACTCGATTAACCTGGATCCCGCCAATCGTTTCGCTTACGCCGCCGACCTCGGGCTCGATCAGGTGCTGGTGTATCGCTTCGACGCCGACAAAGGATCGCTCGTCGCGAACGATCCGCCCTTTGCCCAGGTGGCTGCCGGCGCCGGCCCACGCCATTTCGCGATTCATCCCAATGGCCGCTTCGCCTACGTGATCAACGAACTCAACCTCACGGTCACGGCTTTCCGCCGCGACAGCGACCGCGGTTCGTTGACCGACCTGCAGACGATCTCAACGCTGCCACCCGGCCAGAAGGTGGAGTCCGCCTTCAGCACGGCGGACGTGCAGGTGCACCCGTCTGGACGTTTCCTCTACGGGTCCAATCGCGGACACGACAGCATCGTGGTATTCACTATTGACCAGAACTCCGGACGGCTGACTTACCTCGAGAACCGGCCGACGCAGGGCAGCACCCCGCGTGGGTTCGGGATCGATCCAAGCGGCAGCTATTTACTCGCGGCCAATCAGCGATCGGACTCAGTCGTCGTCTTCCGGATCGACAAGCAGACGGGACGGCTCACGCCAACCGGACACACCATCGAAGTCGGTGCGCCGGTATGCGTGAAATTCGTTGAGCGACGAAACCCTTAGAGTCCCTTAACCGCCGAGATCGCAGAGGGCGCCGAGAGCCCCTATTCTCTGCGTGCTCCGCGGTCTCGGCGGTTAAACATGGGCAGTCTTGGTCATTGGAATCCCTGCGACGCGCCCGGGCGGAATATTCCGCGCGGCGCGGACGTCGGCAGGCGGACGATGTCGGCGCCCTGGATGCCGACGGTCTCGCCGGCACCGAGCGGCGGCGCCTGCTGCACCGCCTCGAAAGTCACGAGCGACGATTCGTAGTCCAGGGTCGTCTGCAGCAGGTTCACGTCCGCCTGCAGCAGGTCGCGCTGGGCCTGGGTGACGAGAAAGGTCGTCGACAGCCCGACGTCGTAGCGGCGCTGCTCCGCCTCGAAACGCTCCCTGGCGAGGGTCGCACCGGCGCGCGCGGCGTCGACGCGCTCGGCGGTGCTGCGCACCTGCCTCGCTGATTGTCGAACGGTCTCCGCGGTATCCAGTCGGAGGCTGGCGATCCGCTGCGCCGCCTGCCGGCGCTCCACCTCGGCCCGCGCGAGGCTCGCATCTTCGAAACTGCGTCCGAGCGGATAGCTGACGGTCACGCCCACGCTCCACGTCGGATAGTCGGGCGTGAACGCCTGACCGAGCGCGGCGGCCAGGCTTCGCTCGCGCGTCCCGTCGATAATCCCCGGGAAGCCGCCCGTGCGGAGCAGCTGCGTGCCGCCCAGACCACTGCCGCGATACGACGTCTCGAGCCGCACGTCGGGCAGCTTCTGGTTGCCGAGGAACTCGACATTGGTCCTGGCGTTTTCGAGATCGTGGCCCGCCCGCGCGAGGTCGTAGCGTTCGCTGAGCGCGCGCGTGACTGCCGCGTCGACATCGGGCAGCGCACCGCGGCCGGTGGGCTCTTCCACCGGATCGATGTGCGTCACCCACAACGACGCGTCAGACGGATCCGCAATCAGCCGCCGCAGCCGATCCTCGGCATCCCCGGCAAGGGTGTTGGCGCGAATCAGGTTCTCCCGCCGCTGCGCGATCTCGGCTTCGGCCTGCACCAGATCGAGCGGCGGAATCTGACCCGCCTCGACGCGAATCTTGTTCTGCCGCGCGAGCTCCTGCGCGAGCTCGAGCGATCGTTGCTGAACGGTGACGTTCGCCAGCGTCGCCTTGAGCGTCCAGTACGCCTGCTTGACCGTGGCCACCGTCTGAACGACAGACTCACGGAAGCGCAGCTCGGAGCTCTGGTAGTTTCGCCGGGCGACGATGACCTGCTGTCGCGCGGCGTCGATCTTGCGATCCCTCAGCAGCGGCTGTGAGAACGCGAACTGGACCCCTGACTGAAGCGCCGGATCGAAGCTCGTAATCGGGTTGTTCGTCGTCGTTCGCGAGGTGTCCCACGACACGCTCCACGTGCCGGCCCCCCACGGCAGTCGCTGGGCCACTCCGGTCGACGAGAAGAGGTCGTTGACGTCCACGCCACGGTCGCCCAGCAGGAAGTTCGAGGGCGGCGTCGCGTTTTTCGACCCTCCAAGCGTCGTCGAGAAGACCGGCGAATAGACGCTGCGGCTCTGAGAGACTCGCGCCGCGTCGACTTCGGTGCCGAGGCGCACGATTGCGAGATCCGGATTGTGCTCGACCGCGCGCTGGACGGCATCCGCCAGCGTCAGCGGCAGGGTCTCTGGCTTCGCGACTTGTGCCGATGCCGTCGACGCGAGAGCCACGACACCCGCGGCCACTAAAGTGCTCTTGAGATATCTGCAATTCATACCGTTCGCCCTTCGACTGTTGGCTTTCAACTTTTAACTTTTAAGTTTTCAGTTTTAACTTTCTAAACAGCCTCCGCCAGTTCAGGGACTCTCTTCTCTCTTGTGCGGACGGCGTTCGGAACCGGCACCCGTGTCCGCGCCACGAGCACATAGATCGACGGAACAACGAACAGCGTAAACACCGTGCCGATGACCATGCCACTGACCAGCATGATGCCGATGCTGTTGCGCGCGCCGGCGCCCGGACCGGTCGCCAGCACCAGCGGGAAGTGACCGACCACGGTCGCCGCCGTCGTCATCAGGATCGGACGCAACCGCGTGCTGGCGGCTTCGATCACGGCCTCCAGCTTTTTCGATCCCGTCTCCTGAAGGTGGTTCGCGAACTGGACGATCAGGATCCCGTTCTTCGACACCAGGCCGACGAGTGTGATGAGACCGACCTGGCTGTAGATGTTCAGCGTCGTGAAGCCGAGGAACGAGAACATCAAGGCGCCCGACACGGCGAGCGGCACCGATCCGGCGAGGATGATGAACGGATCGCGGAAGCTCTCGAACTGCGCCGCCAGCACGAGATAGATGAGAATCGCCGACAGCAGGAACGTGCCGAGGAACTTGCCGCCCTCGGTGCGCAGCTGGCGCGATTCGCCCGCGTAGTCTATGGTGAAGCCCTGCGGCAGGATCTTCCGCGCTTCGTCTTCGAGGAATCCCAGCGCCCGATCGAGCGGCACCGGCGGCGGAATGACGCCCTGGATGCGCACGGCGTTCAGCTGCTGGAACTTCTTGAGGTCGCGCGGTTCGGTCGTCGTCTTCAGACTGGCGAACGTCGACAGCGGAACCAGGCGGCCTGTCGGGCCAGTCGAAGGCGCGGAGCCGGTGACGTAGATCTGCTCCAGTTGGTCGGGTGTCAGCCGCTCGGCGCGCATCACCTGCGGGATGACCTTGTAGCTCCGTCCCTGGATGCTGAAGCGGTTGACGTAGTTGGCGCCGAGCAACGTCGACAGATCGCGGCCGGCCTCGCTGAGATCGACCCCCTGCGATCGCAGCTTGTCGCGATCGAACACGACCTCTGCCTGCGGCTGGTCGAACTTCAGGTCGGCGTCGGCGAAGATGAAGAGGCCGCTCGCGAACGCCTTCTTCACCAACTGGTCCGCCAGCTCGCTCAGCTCCCGCGGTTCGGCCGCCGACGCGATCACCAGGTCGACCGGGAAGTTACCGCCGCCGGGCAGCGCTGGCGGCGCCTGTGGAATGACGCGCACCCCCGCGATCTTCGAGAGCGGCGCCATCGCTTCCATCATGATCTGCTGCGTCGTCTTGGTCCGCTCGCTCCACGGTTTGGTCACCATCCCGCCGAATCCGCCGTTGGGCAGCGTGATCTGGAAGACGCTGGCGTGCTCGGGGAATGATTTGTAGACGTCGTACATCTGGTCCGTGAACAGCTTGGTCTGGTCGAGCGTCGCATTCGCGGACGCCTGGACGAAGCCGAAGAAAAAGCCCTGGTCCTCGTTGGGCGCCAGCTCGCGCTGCGAGAACAGGTAGAACGGAACGGTCAGCAACGCGACGATCACCCAGAGCGTGAGCACGACCGGCCGGTACCGCAGCGTCGCGGTCAGCGACTTGCTGTAGCCGTGCCGAACCGATTCGAACCGCCGATTGATCCAGCCGGCAAACCCGCGGTCCGTGTCGCCGGCGCGCAGCAGCCTGGCGCCCATCATCGGCGACAGCGTCAGCGCCACGACGCCGGACACGATGACCGCTCCCGCCAGCGTGAACGCGAATTCCCGGAACAGCGAGCCGGTCAATCCGCCCTGGATGCCCACCGGCGCGTAAACCGCCGCCAACGTGATCGTCATCGCGATGATCGGACCGACCAGCTCGCGCGCGGCATCGATCGCCGCCCGATGCGGCGGCTTACCCTCGTGCAGGTGCCGCTCGACGTTCTCCACCATCACGATCGCGTCGTCGACGACCAGGCCGACAGACAGCACGATCGCGAGCAACGTGAGCAGGTTGACGGTGAAGCCCGCGACCAGCATCAGAAAGACCGCGCCGACGAGCGAGATCGGAATCGCGACAATCGGGATCAGCACCGAACGGAACGACCCGAGGAACAGGAAGATGACGACGATGACGATCAGCAGCGTCTCGGTGAGCGTGCGCAGCACTTCGCCGATCGCATCCTGGATGTACTCGGTCGAGTCGTACGGAATGCCGACCTTCATCCCGGCCGGCAGCTGCGACTGGATCTGCGGCAGCGCCTCGCGGACCTTCTTCACGACCTCGAGCGAATTCGCGGTCGGCAGCACCCACACGCCCATGAACGTCGCCGATTCGCCGTTGAACCGGATGTCCTGCTCGTAGTTCTCGGCTCCCAGCACGACATCGGCGATGTCGCCGATGCGGACGACCACTCCGTTCTGTTCCTTGACCACGAGCTGCCGGAACTCCTCCGGCGTCCGCAGATCGGTATTGGCCACGAGGTTGACCGAAACCATCGAGCCTTTGGTGTGCCCGAGCGCCGACAGATAGTTGTTGCGCGCCAGCGCGTCGCGCACCGCCGACGGCGCGATGCCGTGGGCCGCCATCCGATCCGGCTTCAGCCAGATCCGCATGGCAAAGGTGCGCGCCCCGAGAATGTCGGCGCGCTGCACGCCGCTGATCGCGCTCAGCTTGGGCTGGACCACGCGCGTCAGGTAGTCGGTGATCTGGTTCGGATCGAGGTCGGTCGACGAGAAGCCGAAGTAGATCGCGGCGAACTGATTGTCCGCCGTCTCCAGCTCGATGATCGGCGCTTCCGCCTCCGGCGGCAGGTCGTTCCGCACCTGCGCCACCTTGGCCTGGATCTGCGTGAGGGCGGCGTTGGTGTCGTAATTGAGCTTCAGGTGCACCGTGATCGCGCTCAGGCCCTGAGCGCTCGACGACTCCATGTAGTCGATGCCGTCGGCGCTCGCGATCACACGCTCGAGCGGCGTCGTGATGAATCCGCGAACCAGGTCGGCGTTCGCTCCGACGTAGGCGGTCGAGACACGAACCACCGCGATGTCGCTGCGCGGATACTGCCGGACGCTCAGAGCGCGAATCGACTGCACGCCCGCAATCAGGATGACCAGGTTGACGACGATGGCCAGGACTGGCCGTTTGACGAAAAGGTCGGTGAACTTCATCAGCTGTTCTCTGGCTTCGGTTTTGGACTGTTGGTCGGCTTGACTTTGTTGTTGACGACGACGGCGGCGCCATTTCTCAGCTTGAACAGCCCCGAGGTGACAACCTCGTCGCCGGGCTTGACGCCGGACGTGACGGCGATCTGATCACCGCGCGCGGGCCCGAGCTTGACGAACTGCTGGCGCACGCCCCGGTAGCTCTGTCCGGTGGGATTCTTCAGATCGGTGACCACGAACACCGAGTCACCGAACGGCGCATAGCTGATGGCGGAGGCGGGCAGGGCCACGATGGTGTTGCTGCCTCCGACACCGGCTTGGGCCTGCACGAACATCCCGGGACGCAGCTTGCCGCCGGGATTGGCGAGCGTCGCCTGCACCTGGATGTTCCGCGTCGCCTCGTCGACAATCGAGTCGATCGCGGTCACACGTCCCGAGAACTCGACGCTTGGCAGGCTGTCGGACGTGATGCGGACCGTGCGACCGACGCGCATCTGGGTGGAAGACTGCTGTGGGACGCCGAAGTTCACGTAGATCGGGTTCAGCGACTGCAGCGTCACCAGCGCGTCGCCGCCGGACAGGTACTGACCCAGGTTGACCCGCCGGATGCCGAGCACGCCGGAGAACGGCGCCCGGATCGTCTTTCTGGCGATCGCCGCGCGGATTTCGCCGACGCGCGCGTCGCCTTGGCGTTGCTCGGCGGTGGCGCGGTCGAATTCGGACTGAGAGATGACGCGTTCGTTGAGCAGCCCCTGCATGCGCTCGAAGTTGAGGCGCGCCAGGTCGCGCTGTGCTTCGGCGGCGGTCAACTGCGCCTGCTCCTGCCGCGTGTCGAGCAACGCCAGCACCTCGCCTTCTTTCACGGCCGTGCCCGACTCGAAGGCGATTCTCTCCACGGTACCTGGCAGATCGGCGCTCACGGTGACGCCCTGAACGGCCGCCACCGTGCCGATCGAGCTGACGCTGGCGGACCACTCCTCCTGGTGCGCCACGATGGTGGTCACCGCTTCAGGAGGCGGCTGGAAAGCCGCCCCCTGCGCAATCGCCGATTGAATCTGCCGGAACTTCACGAAGCCCAGCCCCGCGACGAACAGCGCCGTCGCGGTGAGCATCACGATCATTCGTTTCGCCATAGCTGCCTTTCGAACAACTTTCAAGTTTCAAGTCTCAACTCTCAGAGCAGTCTCAACTCTCGGTGAGGGTTGAGACTTGAGAGTTGAGAGTTGTTAACGCGTGACGTTGAGCAGTACTCCACCGTAAATGCGGTGGCCGTAGCGATTGTCGCGGCCGACGAAATCGGGCGCGTCGTCCTTCGACTGCACCGCGATGAAGCGGTAATCGCCGCGCAGACCCCAGCGTCCGGCGTACCAGTTCACGCCGCCGCCGACGTTGCTGGTGAAGAACGTCTGCGTCCCGTTGATGCCGAGGCTCGTTTTCTCGAACAGGCTCAGGCCGCCGACGCCGGCGGTCACGTACGGCACGACGGAGCTGTGGTTGGCGCCCGAGACCACCAGGTTGCCGCTGTAGTTCAGCGAGTTGGGCGACTTCAGGTTCGACGTCAGTCCGCCGATCACGAGATCCTGCGTCACGCCGACTGCGCCGGCGACCTCGCCTTCGATGCCGATGTACCGATTCAGATGGACCGTGACGCCGGCGCCAAGGTCGTAATTGCCGAAGCTGGTTCGGCCGGTGTCCTTGTTCTCGGTGAAGAACGTGGCGCCGCCAGGGATGATGGTGACGACAACTGCGCCCGGTCCGGGCACCGTCTCCTGCGCAAGTGCCGGCGCGGCGCCGGCGATTCCAACCGCTGCGATGAGTCCTGCAATCCAACGTGACATGACTGACCTCCTGTGTGTTTGCACGGTCCCTACTTTCGTTCCGATATGACGCGCCAAACAATCAGGCAGGTGCCGCAGATCTCGCTCGTGCTTGCGCGCGAGCGGAATCTCGTCCCGATCGCGTACCGGGATCTACGACTTTTGGACGATGCCGCTGTCGAGCGACTTGCTGGATAATTGGACAATGGAAGAAGTACCCCCGTGCTTCGAGGGCGACCTCAAGAGCCCGCTGCCGTCGAGCGAGCGCGATCCGGATGTACTCCACGCCGCGCTGCTTCGCGAGACCGCCGAACGCCGCCGCGCGGAATGCCTCGCGAAGATGCAGGCCGACGTCGTGCAGCTCGCGCTCGATCTGCTGGTGCGCGAACCAGACATCGAAGGATTTTTCGGAGCGCTCACGAAGACGATGGTCGACGAGGGCGACAGCCACGCGTGCGCCGTGTGGCTCATCGACGAGGATCGGCAGCGCTGCGAGAACTGGATGACCTACGTCGTCGATCGCCTGTACACGCGCACCAGCGGCGACTGGGAGGGGCTCGGCTTTCCTCGTGAGAGCATGGGCGAACATCTCTTCGCGTACACGCCGGGGTGGAGTCAGACGATCCAGTACAACGGGGACGATCCTCGCTTGCCGGACGTGGTCCGCGCATTTACCCGCCGCCATGGCGTGCAGGCTTCTGTCATCACGCCGCTCATGCTCGGTCAGCGCACGCTGGGGTGGATCGCCTTGTCCAGCACGCACTCGTCCGAATGCTGGACCGAATGGTGGCGGGTCGTGCTCACCGAGGCGATCGCGCGCCAGGCTGCGCTGGCGCTGCATCAAAGCCGGTTGACCGAGCAACGCCGGCTCGAAGAGCGGCGCAAGACGATCCTCGACGAACGCAACCGGCTGGCGCGCGACATCCACGACAACCTGGCGCAGGGCTTCGCCGCGATCCTGATGCAGCTGCAGGCCGCCCAGCGCGAGGCGTTCATGCTGGCGCCAGCGGTCGCGGCCAAGCTCGAGACGGCGGTCGATCTTGCCCGCAGGCACATGGTCGAGGCGCGGCGATCGGTCGGCACGCTTCGGCCGAATGTGGGCGACGGCGAGGACGTCGCGCGGGCGCTGAAGCGGATTGCCGATCTCGCACAGCGCGGCACGTCCGTACCGATCGAGATCAACGTCGAAGAACTCCCCCGCTTCGGCGACGGCGTCGAGCGCGAGATTCTCGGCATCGCGCAGGAAGCGCTCACCAACGCCGTCCGCCATTCGCGCGCCCGCCGCATCACCATGCACGCGTCGACCGTGCGCTCGATCGGCCTGCGGCTGTCGGTCGCGGACGATGGCCGCGGCATCCCGCGGGAACAGTCGTCGTCCGGGTTCGGCATGACCAGCATGCACGAGCGCGCCGAGCGTATTGGCGCGTCGCTGACCATCGTCACCGCGCCGCGCAGCGGCACCGAAGTGGTGCTGGCCTGGGAGCCGTCGGCGCTGCCCACGCAGGTGCACGTTGCCACTTGACACGGTGACAGCGGTGGCGAAGGCGAGCGTGCTCCTGGTCGACGATCACGCGCTGCTGCGGACCGGCGTCGCGAACATCATCAACCAGGAACCGGATCTGTGGGTGGTCGCCGAGGCCGGCAACGGCGTCGAGGCGATCGACGCCTACGAACGGTACCTGCCAGACGTCACGCTGCTCGATCTGCGGATGCCGATCATGGAGGGCGTCGAAGCGGTACGCCGGATCCGCGAGCGGCACCCGGCCGCGCGGGTCATCGTGCTGACGACGTACGACACCGACGAGGAAATCTCACGCGCCCTCAAGGCCGGTGCCAAGGCCTACGTCCTCAAGGACATCTCCGCGGACGATCTGGTCAACTGCATCCGCGACGTGCTGGCCGGCAAGACCTACATCGCACCGGCGGCGGCGGCCAAGCTCGCGGAAGGCGTGACGCGAGTCCGCCTGACCCCGCGCGAGATGTCCACGCTCAAGTTGCTGGCGGATGGCAAAGCCAACAAGGAGATCGCGACCGCGCTCGACATCAGCGAGCGTACGGTCAAGACCCACCTCGGGCACCTGTTCGAGAAATTGGGCGTGACGAGCCGCACTGAGGCCGTCAAGGTTGCGACGCGGCGCGGGCTGGTGCGCCTCGACTGACGAGCCAGCCGCCGGCTTAATCGACGTCTACGTCCGACCAACCGTCCTGCAGGTAGTCGTTTTTCAGCGCGTCAGATCGACTGACGAGCGCGATCACGTCCTCGTGACGTTCGCTCAGGCGCGGCGGCTGAGTCCCTTCGGGATGGTCTTCAACTACCAGGAAGAAGCCGATCGCCGCCTCGAACACGAGGCACCACAGATCGCGATCCCCGCTCGTCAAACGCCAGAGGATCAACCCGTCTCGAGCGACCTCTGAGATCTCTGAGACGATTGGCTTGGGTGTCTTGGAAGACTCGTCCATGCGTTGTTCCGGTCCCGGTGATCCTTTCGGCAAAAGTGCTGCCACCTACCTTTTCGGGAAAGGCTTCGGGAATTGCATTGTTTTGCTGTCGGGCTGTCCGGATCGCTGGAATGGACAAGGAAAACTTCTGCCGGGCACGAGACTTTCTATCGAGACAGCTTGGCGTATTCCGCCTTGGCCTGCCCGAGAATCGGGACGTCGGGGTCCGCGTCTTTCCACAGCGTGAAGAAATCCTGATACGCAGCCTTCGCCTTGATCGTTTCTCCCGCTAAGGCGAACGCTCTGCCCAACTGCACGTGCGCCAGCGCACTTATGGGATCCGCACCCACGATCCCATGATGATCGAGAATTTTCTGAAACTCGGCGGCCGCTTCTGCAGGCCGATGTGCGGCCAGCAACGCCTCGCCGCGCACGTATGCCGAGTGCAGCCCGCCAAGATAGTAGTGATTGAAGTTGAGGCCGCTTACTGCCAGCTCATAGCGCAGGGCGATTTGCAGCTGCTCCACGCCGTCTGTGGGCTTTCCGCGATCCAGTGCCGACAGTCCGCGAAGAACAGGTACGTAGGTGAATTTTGCGAACGTATCTTCGGGGAATCGTTTGTCCAGATCAGCGGCAAGCCCTTGCGATCCGGAGGAGTCTCCCGAAAGGCCCAGGGCGAGCGCGGCGGCGTATTGGACGTCCCGGCCCTTTGAAAGCTCGAGCGCTTCAAGGGCATTCCGTTTCCCTTCGACAGCATTCCCATAGGCGGCCTCCCACACCGCTCGTGCCGCCCGGTAACTCGCGGCCTCCTCGCGTTTCCTCTCCTGCAGGGCCAGGTCCACACCCCGATTCGATGACCCGCGGGCGGCTCGTAAGCGGCCGGAACGAGCCAGGGCGAGCGCCTCGGCGTGCGCGAGCCGGTATTCCGTGCCTTGCCTACCCTTGGCCAGAGCCACTACTCGATCCATCTGGTCCTTGTCGCCCTTTAACATCGCGATGGTGTATCGCACCACCAGCATGTTGGAATTCTGCGCGGGGGCGCGCTGAAGCGCGCTCTCGGCTTCGGGGAAGCGGTCGAGGAAAAAATAGCTTTGCGCAAGACTGCCGTACCCAACGACTACGTCGGGCTGGGCCGCGATTCTCTCTTTGGTGGCTTCGATCGCTCTCTCAAATCGTCCGGTCCCATGCGTGGACAGGCCCCCTAACAAACCCCGGGCATTTGGATTCTCCTCACGACGAGGATAGGTCTGATGCCACAACTCGAGCGTCTGGTACGCCTTTTCGAGATTTCCCGTCACCTCTCGATCGTAGTTGAAGTCGATGAAGAACTTCTCGCTGTCGCTGACTCGATCGCGCAGTTGCCAGGCTTTCGTGGCGCTCTCGGCCGCCAGCACGGACTCTCCGTCGCCGCTATAGCCCAGCGCCAAATGCGCGTACGCCATGGCGAATGTGGGATCGATTTCCAGAGCGCGCTGGAAAGCAGGCATCGGCGACCTCCCGGACGTCAGGCTCGTTTTCAATCCCGTGCTGTAAGCCTTGAGGGCCTCGAGCGAAGGCGTCGTAGCCGCGGCGAGCGGCATCGAGTGCTTTTCAACAGTAGCCAGCGATTCGCCCACCCGCGTTCTGAAACGGCGGGCGATCTGACTGAGGGAGTTGAGGACGTCTTCGCGTCGCTCCGCCTGGATTTGCTCTTGATCCAGGATGCTGCCGGTGTTGCAGTTCCTTGCGCGCAAGCCCAATACATATCGACTTCCAACGCTTGCGATCGAACCTTCCAGAACCGCCGCGCTCGCGGTTCGCTCGCAGATCTGCAGCGCGATCTCCGGAGTCACGCGTGCATCTTTCGGCTGTCCCATCAGCGGCAGCGTTCGCTGGATCTGAGCGTCCGGAATCAGGCTGAGGAACGGCGATTGTTGCAGCTCGACGGACAGTCCCTGGCGCAGCGTGTCGTCGAATACAGGATCGCCCGTCTTGTTGTCGAAATCCGCGAGGACAATCGTGTCCTTGTCGGTGAGCGCCGACGGGCGGCGAGCTACGACGAAGTAGCCTCCGACCACGAGGGACGCGAGCACGGCCGCGATGGCAGGAACGATCGCCTTCCAGCGCCGCTTGACGTGGACAGCGCGTTCGTCGCGTGGAGCCACTGGCCTCGAAGCCGTGTCGCGCTTCAGCCGCTGAAGATCGGTGCGAATGTCGGAGGCGTGCTGGTAGCGCAGGCCACGATCCTTTTCGATCGCCTTGAGAATCACGCTTTCGAGTTGATCAGGTAATTGAGCCCGGACTGCGCGCGGCGCCGGCGGCACTTCGTGGAGAATGGCGGCGCCGATGACAGCACTGGTCCCGCCGGCGAATGCGGGCCGTCCGGTCGCCATCTCGTAGAGCACCAGACCGAACGAGAAGAGATCAGTACGCGCGTCGACCTCTTCACCGCGCAGCTGCTCGGGTGACATGTACGCGACTGTGCCGACGGCGCTCCCCGGGCTCGTCAACAACGGGTTCGCCATAGTCGACTGGATCGACGCTGGAGCGGCGGACGCCAACGCGGCTTTGGCGAGGCCGAAGTCGAGGATCTTCGGGCCGCGCGGAGTGAGAAAGATGTTCGCCGGCTTGATGTCGCGATGCACGATACCCTTGCCGTGCGCTGCTTCCAGGGCATCGGTAAGGGCGATTGCGATGTCAACGACGACCGTGACCTCCATCGCGCCGCGTCGGAGCCGCTCCTGAATGGTTTCCCCTTCGAGCAGCTCCATCGCGATGAACGGTGGATCGGTGCCGACATCGTGGATGGTGCAGATGTTGGGGTGATTGAGCGCCGAGGCCGCCCGCGCTTCCCGCTGGAAACGTTCCAGGGTTTGCGCAGATGCGGTGACCCCGTCCGGCAGAACCTTGATGGCCACCACCCTTTCCAGACGCGTGTCTTTTGCCCGATACACTTCGCCCATCCCGCCGACACCGAGCGGGCTGATGATTTCGTAGGGGCCGAGGCGAGCGCCAGCTACAAGGGCCAAGGAGCTCCACACATACTGTGGCGCTCATTGTAGTGACCTCGGGCCCGGTCGGCTACGCCGCGGCTTGACTCGCGGCTCGAACGCGGCGCTCGATGAAGATCGAGTCGCCGAACTCGTGCGTCCGGTAGGCATGCGCGTCCAGTGCCGCCGTGACCTCCGCCATCGTCACATCGTCGGCAAACGCGCGCAGCAGCTGGTAATGGCTGCTATCCGGCTCATGCGTCCCCGAGAGAATGGCATCCACCACACGCAACGAGCTCGCCGGCCCGAGACGCTGATTCGCGAGGGCCTCGCCTGGATGCACGACGCCGTCCCGGGCGGCCGCGTGCTCGAGCGCGCGCACGACGGTCGTGCCGATGGCGACGACGCGACCGCCCTGCCGGCGCGCTTTGAGGATGGCTGCCGCCGCGGTGGCGGGAATGCGATACGGCTCGTCGAACGGCAGCCGACGATCCAGCTGCGCATCGCCGGTGGACGAAATGCCGGCGGCCAGCGTGAGCGTGGCAAACGCGACGCCGCGCCGCTGCATCGCGCGGATCGACGCCCAGTCCAGGACGAAGCCCGCCGACGGCGGCTCGAACGCGACCGGCATCGCCGCAATCGGCGTCCACACGTCCCAGAGCGCGAGCGGCGCGGGCACATGTGCGTACTGAATCGGCCGTCCGTGCGCCGCGAGACCGGCCCAGATGTCGCGCGCCGGGCTGTCGAAATGCAATGACACCAGTCGCGGGTGATCGAGCAGGGACTCGACAGTTGCCGAGAGAGGTCCGAGCTCGAGCCGATCGCCGGGCGCCAGCTCCGGTGGCAGCGGACGATCCTCGGTGCGCGTCCGGAAGTCGCCGGCGCCGAACACCACCGCCACGAATCGGTGGACGTCAGCGGTGTCCAGAGATGCACGAGCGGCCAGGCGGACCTCGACGACCGCGCCGCTCGCCGCGTGCCGGCCGTGCAGGCTCGCCGGCAGCGTCGCCGCATCGTTGGCGATCACGAGATCGTGCGCGTTCAGCAGCTCGACGAACTCGCTGCGTGCCGCATGACGGATGTGCCCGTGCCCGTCGACAATCAGAAGCCTGGCGTCGCGCGGCCTCTGCACGGGTGCTTGTGCCGCAATCACGGCGCGGCTCCGACGGCGTCCGCGCGGCTCACCGACCCGTCCACCGAAGCCTTGGCGGAGGTGGAAGCACCGTCGGCACCACGACGGACCGCAATGGCATCCGCGATCTCGCGCGCGGCTGCTTCAGGACGCTTGAGCGTGGACGGATCGGCGTCGGGCACCGCCAGCGCGTGCAGCGGCGTGTCCATGTCGCCCGGATCCAGCGACAGGAAATGGACGCCCTGCGGTGCCAGCTCTTCATCCCAGATGCGCGTGAGATGGTGCAGCGCCGCCTTGCTCGCGCCGTAGGCACCCCACTGCGGGTACGCGTTGATGGCGGCATCGCTCGAGATATTCACTACGACGCTTCCCGCCTTCGCGCTGCCGGCGCTTCCGCCTTCGCCAAGGCTTCGGTGGACTAGTCGGCGAGGCAGGCCCTCCCTCGCGGACGCCGCCAGCGCGCCGAGCAGCGCTTTCGTTAGACGGAACGGTCCAAGGACATTGGTTGCGAGCGCCAGCTCGAGATCTTCACACTCCGTGTCAGCCAGGAGCGCGAGCGGAACGGGACCGAGGCTCGACGCGTTGTTGACGAGGACGTCCAGCCCGCCAAGGCCGCCGAGGATTTGCAGCGCGATCGGGTAGATGTCTTCCTTCGACGCGACGTCACCGACGATGCCGTACGCGTGGGGATGAGCGCTGGCGACCTCGTCGACGCGTTCGCGCGTGCGGGCCACGAACGCCACGCGCGCGCCGCGGCGTGTGAGCTCGCCGACCAGCGCGAGGCCCAAGCCCGAGGTGCCGCCTGTAATCGCGATGCGGACGCCGTCGAGTCGTTCATTGAGTTGGGTTGTCATAACCCGATGGTAGGACTCGCAAGGGTGTGGTGACTTCGGCCGTCGGGACAGGCGGGGACCTGTCCGAAAGGACAGGGTCGGAGATACCCTGCGTTAGCGGTCTGACAGAAGCCCGCGCTCGGCGGCGATAGCCACGGCTTGCGCCCGGTTGTCTGCGCCGAGCTTGTTGAAGATGGCGGTCACGTGAAACTTGACGGTCCGCTCGGAGATCTTCAGCGTCTCCGCAATCTGCCGGTTGGACTGCCCTGCCGCGACCAGGCGCAGCACGCCGCGCTCCCGGCCGCTCAACAGTCCCGCGCGACCGCGGGGCTCCGTGACCCCTTTGACGAGCTTCGCGGCGATACGAGGGCTGAGATACGACTCGCCGGCGTGCGTCTGACGAACCGCCTGCGCGATGTCGACCGCCGGCGATCCCTTCAGCAGGTATCCGCGCGCCCCGCCGCGAATTGCGCGGAACACGTCCTCATCCGAATCGTAGGCGGTGAACACGACGATGCTGCGTCCCTCGCGCGCGAAGCTGGCGACGCCATCGAACGCGTCGGCGTCGGGCAGCTTCAAGTCGAGAAGGACGACGTCAGGACGAAGGGTCGCGGCCAATCGCAGGCCTTCGCGCGCCGTCTCGGCCGCGCCGACCACCTTGATATCCCGCTCGCGCTCGAGCACCCTCATCACCCCTTCACGCACGATGGGGTGATCCTCGACGACGAGCACCCTAATCATTCGGCGCCAGGGGTACGCTGACGGTCACGGTGGTTCCGCGCCCGGGCGCGCTGCGGATGGTCGCGCGTCCGCCGACGCTGCGCGCACGGCCTTCGATGCCGATCAGGCCGAACCCGCGAAGGCGCGCGCCTCGTGTCCGAAACCCTGCGCCACCATCGGCGACGGTGAGCCGCAGCCGCCGGCCCACCACGGTCAACCGAAGTGACACCTCCCGGGCCTTCGCGTGCTTGCGCACGTTGGTCAGCGCTTCGCCCGCGATGCGAAACAGCTCCGATTCCGTTTCGCCCGGCAGCGGACCGGTGTTGGCAATGTCCACCTGCACGCGCACGCCGGTTTCGGCCGTGAACTGACGCGCCAGCGCCGTGAGGCCCTCGGCGATCGAGCGATTCTCGAGCGGCGACGTTCGGATGCTGGCAATCGAGCGCCGTGCTTCTTCGAGCCCCTGGCGAGCGGCATCGAGCGCCATCGTCAGCGCCGGGCGGGCGTCGTGACGCGGCCCGAGCCGCGAGAGGCCGGCCTCGAGGTGCAAGCCGATGGCGGTGAAATCCTGCGCGAGCGTGTCGTGGACGTCGCGCGCGATCCTGGAGCGTTCGTCGTGACGCGCGTGCTCGACCGACTGCTCGGCGAGCCGCGCCCGTTCGACGGCGACGCCCACCTGATCCGCAATCGTCGTCAACAGATCGAGCTCCTGACGGGTCAGGCGCCGCCAGCCGCGCATCGCAAGGTTCATCACGCCGAGCGGCCGCTCGCCCGCGTAGAGCGGCACGCTGGCGTGGCAGCGCAATCCGGCCGTCGATGCGGCCTCCGGCGATGCGACGGCTGGCGCGAGGCGGCTGCATTCGACCACGTCGATGTTGCGCGCGGTCAACTGCCCTTTTCGAAACAGCTCGAGGCACCAGCAGGATCGCCCGGTCATGCGCACCGGTTCCTGGAGATACGGCGGCAGGTTCTGAACGGCGGCGTTGTAGAAATGGCCGGAGTCCGACTCGCGGAGCCAGACCCAGCCGGTCTCGACGCCGAGCAGATCGACCATGCGGCTCAACGCCTCGCTGGTCGCGCGCTGCTCCGTCGTCGCGCTGTTGAGCGCCTCGGCGACTTCCTTGAGCACCCGCAGCGCGCGGGTCTGCGACAGGCGGCGCCGAGATCGTCTTTGACGAACGCTCACAATCTGCGATTCTAGTCTGTCGATGAAGCACGCATCCATCGCCACGACTCGCAGCATCAGCCGCGCGCGCCCCGGGTTCGATCGTGCGCAAACACGGCTGCTGCCCGGACGCGTCATCGCGAGCCCGGAAACCGGACTCCAGTACCGCATCGAACGGCTGCTCGGCGAAGGCGGCTTCGGTCAGGTCTATCTCGCGACGAGGATCGGCCGCTCGCCGGTCGTCCCGGAGGTCGTCTGCGTCAAAGTGAGCGCGCGCATCGACGGGTGGCTTCGCGAGGCCTACTTCGGCCAACTGCTGGACGGCCATCCACGCGCGATTCGGGTGTACGACGCCTTTCCGTTGGTTCGCGCCGATGGAAACGTCCTCTATTGTCTGACGCTCGAGTACGCGCGGCACGGCGACCTGAGCGCCTACCTCTCTCGCGGCGGCAAAGGTTGGTCGGAAGCTGGCGCCCGGCGCGAGATCGCCGGGATTCTGGAGGTGCTCGGCAAGCTGCATCGCGGCCAGGCGCTTCACCGCGATCTGACGCCGCTCAACGTGTTCGTCTGCGACGGCAGGCGCCTGAAGCTGGGCGATTTCGGGATCGTCCGTCAGCAAAGCGACCAGCGCGGGATCACCGCACACACGATGAACGCCCTCACGGCGCCGAGCGACATCCTCGCGCGCGCGACGCCGCGCTGGCAGGCGCGCGACGACGTGTATCAAGTGGGCCAGCTGCTCGGGATGTTGATTAAGGGCGACGCG
>Ga0207641_10000518_pt1 | contig 43262 bp, 42 predicted proteins | sample KBSSwiS62_FD_184306 | JGI IMG/M metagenome (GOLD analysis project Ga0207641, IMG submission 184306) | Switchgrass rhizosphere microbial communities from Kellogg Biological Station, Michigan, USA - KBS Switchgrass S6-2 (SPAdes) (version 2) | ecosystem: Host-associated > Plants > Roots >... | reverse complement strand
GGTGGCGGGATTGCAGTTGCAGATTGAATCGATTGGAGAGCGCCCTCTGGGGCAAACGCCGGAACAATCCGATCTCGTTCAGGCGGCGCTGGAGACGACTCGAATGCTCGGCGTGAACGCTCAACTTAACACCGCCTCCACAGACGCGAACCTTCCGATGTCGTTGGGTGTTCCAGCGATTGCGATCGGCGGCGGAGGTACTGGCGGCGGTGCGCACACCCCGGAAGAATGGTTTGATCCCACCGGACGCGAGCTTGGTTTGCAGCGATTGTTGGCGTTGGTCGCGATGCAGGCTGGGGTTAAGGCGTGAGGCTTACTCGTGCTCTACAACCCGCCGCCCCGCCCAAGCGAAAACAAGATTCCTTTGAGGTAAGCATCCAATTCCGCCCGTTCCACGTTTTTTCGAATCACGGTAGATAGCTCGGTTTCGGGATCATCGATCAGCCGCGCGATGCCCGCGATCATTTCCTGAATGCGCTCGACCTCTGCATCGACGACCGGGGTGTTGATTCCATCATTGCCGGAGTTGGCATTCTTGCCATTGGACGTGGCCAGCTTCATCCGTTCTTCTTCAAGGGCAGACGTGACATTACGGAGTTCATCCGAGAGCTGAGTTTTCTGGTGAATCATTTCCTGCATCCGTTCATCGTACTGCTGCCGAAGTTGCTCCACGATTTCCGAGTTGACCGGATCCGGATTCGACGACGGGTTACTTTCCAGTTGCTGGATTCTCTGCCGCGCGGCGCTCAGCTCTTCATTGAGCTGCGCTACTTCGGCGGCATGCTGCTGCTTGGTTGCTGCTGCCGCAAGCCGGGCTTCTGACTGCGCATTTTGATATTCCTGTTTGATGCGCGCAATCTGGGCAGACTCGGCTTGCGCCGGCGAACTGGTTGCGGCCTGCTGCAACTTGTCCAACTCGCGCGACAGCTTTTCCACTTGAGCCGACGAATCGCGAAGCTGTCTTTCCAGATTGGCGCGTTCTTTGCCGGCTGTGGCGCGTGCTTCTTCGACTGCTCCTCCTGACTGCTTCGCCTCTGCGCGCGCGTTTCGCAGCTCCTCCTTGAGACGCTCGATTTCAGCGGACTGTGCCTCCTTCATCACGATGGGCGACTGTCGCACTTTGTCGAGTTCGCGTTCGAGCTTCTCCTGGGAGCGGGACGACTCGCGAAGTTGCCGTTCGAGGTTTGCACGCTCTTTCTGGCTCTTGTCGAGTTGCTCTGTCAGGGCGCTGAGTTCTTCGGAAGGGGCCTGCTTCGCGCTGGCCTGACCCGAATTGCTGGACAGTTCGCGAAGCTGTTTTTCCAGGTTGGCGCGTTCCTTTTTGCTTTGATCGAGCTGCAGGGTCAATGCATCGAACTCTTCCTGCTTGAACCTTGTCTGCGTTTTTACCTTATCGAACTCGTCCGCAAGTTTGTCCCGTGAGCGTAACGTCTCATCGAGTTTCTTTTCCATCTGCTGGACAAACTCGTCCTCACGACCGCTTTTTGGCTTTTCCGGTGCGGGGCGGCGAAGTTTTATCGTCTCGGCGACGAGCTTCAGTTTTTCCTGTTCCCAGTCTGCTTTTGCGGCAAGCAGGGCATCTTCGGCCAGACGTTTGGCCCTGACGGCGTCCTCAAGCCGGGTTTCGTATTTTTCCTTTTCGGCCTGGCTCGCACGGAGGGGATTATTGGATCGTTCGATGAGGTCAGCAATACCGCGTTGCAGGCGGGAGATTTCGGCCTGCAGCTTTTCGCGGTCCGAGTCGAACGCTTGAGCAGCTCGCTTGATTCTTTCTTCGGCCGCGGCATGAATTTGATCGACTTCCTGTGGGTCGGCGGCCTTAGCCGCCTTGGAATCCGGAGCTTTTCTGCGGGTCTCCCGCGTTTCTGCCAGCTTGGTCTCGAGACGGTCGATCTCGGAATTCAGACGACGGCGTTCGGCGCGCCACTTTTCGGAAGCGCTTTCTATTTCTTCCTCGAGTTGCGATTTCTCCCGTTTTGCCTCCCGCAGTTTGGTCTCAAACTGCGACTGGATTTCTTCGTAGATTTGTTTTCGAAGGTTCTCCTTATCCATCGCGGGGGGATTATAGCAAGGGGTCACGAATGCTATCCTTTCCGGGGTGACTACGATTGAAGTCCGAAATCCTGCAACCGGAGGGGTCAGCGGGGCGGTGCAACGCACGTCTCCTGAAGAACTTGCCGGCCTGGCCGGCCGGGCGCGTGCTGCCCAGCTAGCCTGGCGGAGAACCTCGTGGGCCGAGAGGGCGAGGGTGGTTTCCAGGCTCCACGATCTCGTCCTGGACCAGTCCGCCCGCGCGCTCGATACCATCCAGTCCGAAACCGGAAAGTGCCGCCGCGACGCTCTGGCGGAGGTCGTGTCCGTGGCCGGCACAGCTCGCTACTATCTTTCTCACGGGGAGCGCTTTCTGGCCGCGCGGCGAAAGAGAGGCGCCATCCCACTGATCACCCGCTCGGTATTGGACCACCGGCCGCATGGCCTGGTAGGCCTCATCACCGCCTGGAACTATCCTTTCCTGTTGACCGTCGGCGACGCCATTCCGGCGCTTCTCGCAGGCAACGCGGTCATTGTCAAGCCATCGGATTGCACCCCGCTTTCTGCTGTTCTCGGCAAGACCTTGTTCGCAGAGAGCGGCCTCGATCCGGACCTCCTGCAAATCGTTCAGGGCGGGCCTGAGATCGGGAGCGAAATGATCCGGCATGTCGATTACGTGGCGTTTACAGGAGGAACAGTAACGGGTCGAAAAGTCGCCTTAGCGGCAGCGGAGCGATTGATCCCATTTTCGCTCGAACTGGGTGGGAAGAATCCTATGGTGGTTTTGAAGGAAGCTCCCCTCGAACAGGCTGCCGCCGCACTCGTTACGGGAGCCTTTTCAAATGCCGGCCAGACATGCATCGCGATTGAGCGCGTTTACGTCGAGGCTCCCGCGTTCGATCGGTTTGCAAAGCTGGTCGTCGAGGGCGCGAGCAAGATCAGAATGGGTTGGTCGCAATCTTTCGATCTCGACATGGGCAGTATGATCCACGCTGCGCACGCAGCCAAAGTGCAGGAACGCATTGATGCCGCGGTGCGCGCAGGCGCATCCGTGCTTACGGGAGCGCGGCGGCGTTCAGATCTTGGAGATGCGTTTGTAGAACCCACGGTCCTTACTCATGTCGGGACGAAAGATGAAATCGCGGTCGAAGAAACGTTCGGGCCGGTCGTTTCACTTCATCCTGTGAAGAGCCGCGAGGAAGCAATCGCGCTTGCTAATGATTCGCAATATGGGTTGAATGCGTCGGTTTGGGCAGGTGGAAGCCAGCCTGCAATGGCTGTCGCGCGGGAAATAGAATCGGGAACCGTTGCGATTAACTCGTCTTTGATGATCTATAACGCGTTTGATTTACCGATGGGAGGAATCAAAAGAAGTGGGATCGGACGACGGCATGGGGAACGCGGGATCCTGCGCTATACCCAGGAGCAAAGCATCGCTGAAAGTTTTGCGATGGGCGGCGGGTATGATCGAATGCTCAGCGGTGTGCGGAATGAGAGTGCCGCAAGCAGGATGCTGAAGTTTGTGAAGTTGTGGCGCAGAATTCCGGGATTGAGGTGAGGGCCGTGACAAAACACGCAGCCCGATGGGACACAGCCTAGCGCCCGCCCTGCGCCTCCACGGCGTCTCTGTAAACTTTGTACAGCAACTCGAACTCCGCGATGCTCTTTTTCAGGATCGCCGCGAGGTTTGGCAGGTCCTGCGGATTTAGCACCAGGTGAACGCTGTGTGCGAACGCCTGCATAGCATCGAGCGTCTTGAAAGACTCCCCAATCAGACAAACGAACGAGTGGCGCCGCTGTGGCATCGGTAGCGTTGCGAGATAATCCAACAGCGCGTTGGCCCGCAGTGAGCTTCCGGCGAAACTGTCCTGAATAACCACAATGTCGTACTGCGTATACCGGATGCGTTCGATCGCCATTTCCGTCGTTTCGACAACATGTGACTTGTAACCCATCGCCTTCAACGTCGTCCGCACGGTTTGCGTTGAAAGCGGGTCCGTGCAGAGCAGGGATGTCTTGTCGTCCAGTTCGAAGAAATCCATTCTAGAGAGTTCGGAAGTGCTCATTTTCTCTTTCCGTATTGAAGATCCAGTGAGAGAGTGCCCGCTGCTGTTGTCTGTCCCTTGATCTTCTTGATCCGATCGATGCCTCGAGAGACAACTCCCTTGTTCGAGCAATACAACAGAGCCGTGTCTTCGGTGACCATGCCGTTGTCGTAAAGCTCGAGGACCGCCATATCGAAGGTTCTCCATCCAAAGGTCGCCGATGCTTCGATGATTTCGTAAAACGTTTTTCCTTCGGACTGTCCGTGTTCAATGGAGTCTTTTACGCGAAGGCTGTTGCCCATGATTTCGAGAGCGGCCACGCGGCCCCCTCCTATCCGTGGCAGTAGCCGCTGTGAAACGATAAAGCGAAGTGTTTCGGCCATGCGGATGCGGATCTGGTGCTGTTCTTCCTGGTCGAACATGCCGACGATTCGATCGATCGTTTGTCCTGCATTGATTGTGTGAAGTGTGCTCATGACGAGGTGTCCGGTCTCCGCAGCGGCGAGACCGATTTCCACGGTTTCGCGATCACGCATTTCGCCGACAAGGATGACCTTTGGCGCCTGTCGGAGAGCGGCGCGCAGACCCGCAGCAAAGTTGCTGAAGTCGGTTCCCATTTCGCGCTGGTTGAATGTCGCTCTCTTCTGCTGATGGATAAATTCGACGGGGTCTTCAAGCGTTACGATATGGATTGGCCGGCTTTCATTAAGCTCATTGAGAAGTGCAGCCAGCGTCGTGGATTTACCCGATCCCGTGGCTCCGGTGACGAGGATCAATCCTGTTTTTTCTTTGGTCATCTCATGAAACACCGACGGCATGTTCAGCTGGCCAAGCGTCGGTATCTCGGTGGTCAAACGTCGAAGGATGATCGTGTAATGCCCGCGTTGCGTAAAGACATTTACGCGAAAGCGAGCGCGAGAGCCGAGAGCATAGGAACAGTCGCAGGATCCCGTGTCAATCAGATCGGCCGTTAACCGCCGGTTTCGGCTGAGGAGCTCCAGGGCGATCATCTCAGTTTGAAACGGCGTCAGCCGGTCGATCGGCGGATCGATCTTGACCGGATTCAGTTCTCCATAGGACTCCACTTGCGGGGGCTTATCGACCGTGAAATTGAGATCCGACACATCTTTGTGCGAATCGAGCATCGTCGCGAGGATGTAGTCCAGTTCTGCCTTTGTCATTGCCATTCCTCCGGCGGATTCTTCAACAGGGGACGGAACTTGGTCTTGTCGATGGCGCGCGAATAGGCGTCTTCCGGACTGATCATTTTCTTGTTCAGCAGGTCCATGATGGCGTCGTCCAGCGTCTGCATGCCGTACTTCTTTCCAACCTGCAGCATGCCTGGAATCTGATAGGTCTTAGCCTCACGGATGAGGTTCGCGATCGCGGGGGTTACCACGAGAATTTCCAGCGCGGCCACGCGGCCTTTCACATCAATGCGCTTCATGAGGTTTTGAGCAACCACGCCTTTCAGCGCTTCGGAAAGCGTGTTGCGAATCTGGTTCTGCTGTCCGGCAGGAAAAACGTCGATGACACGATCTATCGTTTTTGCTGCGCTCGGCGTGTGCAGCGTGCCGAAGACCAGGTGGCCGGTCGCCGCAGCCGTCAGTGCCAGCTCGATGGTTTCAAGATCGCGCATTTCGCCGACAAGAACAATGTCGGGGTCTTCACGCAACGCGCCTCGCAGCGCGGCCGCGAACGATTTTGTGTGGAGGCCAACCTCGCGGTGGTTCACCAGACAGCCCTGGCTCTTGTGCACGAATTCGATGGGATCTTCGACGGTTATGATGTGATCCTTACGCGTCTTGTTCGCATAGTCGACGATTGCCGCTAGCGTCGTCGACTTGCCACTGCCCGTTGGTCCTGTAACCAGTACGAGTCCCTTATGCAAATCGCCGAACTTTTTCATGATGGGAGGCAACCCGAGCTGCTCGGACGTGAGTACGGTTGAAGGAATTTGACGGAAGACGGCTGCGACCCCGTACTTCTGGTTGAAGAAGTTGGCGCGGAACCGTGCCATCCCGGGAATTTCGTAACCGAAATCGATGTCGCCCGTCTCTTCGAAGAGCTTTACCTTGTACTCGGGGGCGATTTCATAAAGCATCGCCTTGAGCGCGTCGTTTTCCAGCGCCGGATGGTTGATGCGTTCCAGGTCTCCGCGAACACGCACGATCGGCTGAGAGCCCGAAGCAAGGTGCAGGTCCGAGGCACCCACCTCCATCATGAGGTTAAAAAACGCGTCGATCTTCGCCATCGGCCCTCCCGAACATATTTCGACCTGGGCGAGCGAGCCCAGGTCAGGCATTACGTTCGGCTGGGGTCAAAAATCGGTCAAGCCTTGGTTTGCTTTTCCTTACAGTTGATGCAGACGCGCGTCCAGGGAACGGCGTCGAGACGGGCAGGTTTGATGTCTTCTTCACAGTCCATACAAATGCCGTAAACACCCTGATCCATCCTGTGAATGGCCTCTTCGATGGCCCTCAAGACCTTTGTATCGGTTTGTTTCAGGGCAAGGTGGACGTGAAGGTCGCTTTCCTGGCTCGATTGGTCGATCCAGTCGCCGCTTTTCGAGCCCGGCTCCGTTGTGGGTTGTCGAAGCGGGGTGGAGGCGAGTAGCTCATCCCGCTTCTTCTCGAGAATATTCCGATACCGGCTCAGTTCAGATGGCTCCATAGTTCGAACGATGCAGTCTAGCACCAGGACCGGAGTTCTGAAAAGACCAGGTCCCGGATTGCCGCAGAATCGCATGCTGCCAGACACCCGTTCGAAAGGCCCCCCAGCCAGTTCTGGATCTGATGCTCGATTTCGTCCTCAAGTACCGTCGGATAAAGGACATGGAAGCGTTGACGCAGGGTTTCCAGGTCGCCGGGCGTTGCCTCGAGAGAAAGAAATTCCCGAACGAAGGGAATGGCTTCCCGGCGGACATCTTCGGCTTTCAGAAACTCGTCGCGCCATCGCTGAACCCTCTCCTCGACAATGTCCCGGATGCTCATGCAATGCTGGTAGGTGAGTACGCCATCCTCGATGGTATTGAGTTCGATTCCCGCAATTGCCGCGGCAAGAGCCTCCTCCGTCTGCTCGGCGCTCAAGCCAAAGTCGTAGGGAAGCAGATTGGTTCGGACATAGGTCTCCACCGCACGGACTCGACGCTCTCTTTGTTGCTCCGGGGTGGGGCCCGCCAGGCCGCGAAAGAACTGCCGTCGTGAAATCGCCATGCCCGAAGATAGCACAGGCTATAATTCTTGTTTCGAGGAAGCAGACGATGAGCGACGGACAAACCTTTGTCGGGGAATTGCAGAAGTACGTTTCGGAACGATTGGCCAGCCTGGATCTCCTGAAAGACGACGAGTCCGGATCCGGCGACCGGCCCGAAGTGATTCGCAGGCTGAAGGTTGCATTGAAGAATGAACTGGAGGCAGCAGAACTCGCAGCATACTGGATCCCCTCCACACCGGAAGTCGATGTGAAACTGGCGCTTGCCCGGCAGGCTGGGGACGAGGCCCGCCACTACCATCTGATCGAAAAGCATCTGGAGTCAATGGGGGTGAACCTTGCCGGGTTTAATCCGGCGGCCGAGGGTTATGGCCCGATGTACAGCCTGCTCCGTGGTTTTGAATCGACAGTGGAACGTGTTGCCGGAGCACATTTCACTCGAGAGGCCCTGGCGCTAAAGAAGAACGAACAGTTCATGGAGTTCTGTGAACGTGCGGGCGAGAAGGAAACAGCGGAGCTCTACAGCAAGCACATTCAGCCGGATGAAGGTTGGCACGTGGACATTGGCCATCGTTTCCTGACGCAGTATGCGGTTTCCGTGCAGGAGCAGGAAAAGGCGCGTCGGGCTGTGGAAGCGGTGTTGGAACTGGCGGTGAAAGTACAGCGGAAACAGTTCCAGGAGTTGAAGCTGAGTCACGCACCGGGATGCTAGTAGAGCGGAGCGTGCCAAAAACGAGGTATGGAACATTCATGAAAAAGACTGTCTCACTTCTTTGTCTTCTCCTTCTACTCGCGGGCTGCGATCAGAACGTTCAGCGAGTCAGCACCGGGGAAAGACTTGAAGACGCGCCGCCGATTAACATCGATCCCGCCGCGCGTCCGCTCGCCACACCGGGGGCGCCTGAACTGGGAGGCGATGCGATCCCGGGAATGGAAGGGAAGATACCCCCGTTTGTGAAAGTCTTCTTCATGCATCAGTTCGTTGAAGCGCTCTACAGCGTCCCGAAGAACAAGCACCCGAACCCCAAGTGGGAATCACCGCTGAAAGATCCAGCCAATGGCCGAGTGTGGTGCACCGATTGTCACGGAGACAAGTTCGATTTCGCGAAAATGCCCAAGCAGCGCTTTCCACAGACCGACATGCTGGAAAAGGATCATGAGTTCATGGTGGACCTGATGACGAAGTGGGTCGGCCGCCTGAACAGCGACGAGTTCGGGGCGAAGGCAAAACTCAAGGGACCTGTGCAGTGTCTTACCTGCCACGAGACGGATCCGCGGAAAGAGTAGGCGGGATAGCGTTCCCCGAAGAGTGGTTTAGAGAATTTCAGATTGGACGAGTCCGGGGATCTTAGAACCGAAATTACAAGAGGGTAGATTGGACTCGCAGACTTCAAGGTCACCCGTCCAACCTAAGATCTTGTAATTTCGGTTCTAAGATCCGCGGAGATCCCCGGACTCGTCCAATCTGAAATTCTCTAAACGACGGTATCATCCGGCAGCACTCCATCCTTCGGCACAATCACAATCCCATCCCGAACGTAGTATCCCTCCCCATCGAATTCCTGGATTCCCGCTTCATTGAGAATGCGAACATTGCGCCCGATGTGTGCATTCTTATCGATGATGGCTTTGCGCACGACGGATCCTTTGCCGATTCCGACGTTGGGTATTCCCATCTGCCAGTCATAAGCGCGATCTTCGTCGTCCTCGTAGTAGTCGGCACCCATGACGAGCGCGTGGTCGAGTTCCACATCTTCACCGACCACCGCACGGATTCCCACGATAGAACTCGTAATGCTGGCGCCCTGCAGCAGCGATCCCTCCGCAATGATGGAATCCTTGATGTTGCAACGTTCGATACGCGACGGCGGCAGAAACCGTCCGTGTGTGTAGACAGGGGCGGACATGTCGTAAAAGTCGAAGTGTGGTGCGGAACTGGTCAGATCGATGTTCGCTTTGTAGAACGCTCCAACAGTTCCAAGGTCCTCCCAGTAACCGTCGAAGAGGTGACCGTAGGAGTTGTAGCGTTCTATGGCCATTGGGATCACCTGATGCCCGAAGTCGATTGCTGACGGATCCGACAACAGATCCATTAGAACGCCGCGACGGAACATATAAATTCCCATTGAAGCCAGATAGGGCCGCTGTAGCGCCTGACGTGGATTCAGGCCAAGAGCAGCCGTGTCGGTTCGCATTTCGCGCAGTGCATCCCCGGTTGGCTTCTCACGGAACTGAGTGATGCGCGCGTTCTGGTCCAGTTTGAGCAGGCCGAGTGATGAAGCCTGATCTTCACTGCGAGGAATAACGCACACCGTAACGTCGGCGTTGCGCTCCCAGTGGCTTTCGACCAGCTTCTGATAATGCATCCGATACAACTGGTCTCCTGCGAGGATCAACTGGTAGTCGTCATTGCGTCCGGTGAATCGATGGAGATGTTGCCTTACGGCATCGGCGGTCCCCTGAAACCAGTCGCGATTCTGCATGGTTTGTTCAGCAGCAAGGACCTCGATGAAGCCTTTGCTGAACTGATCGAAGCGATAACCGAGAGCAATGTGGCGATTGAGCGATGCCGAGTTGTACTGGGTCAGCACGAACATCCGGTTCAATCCGGAGTTGATCGAGTTGCTGATCGGAATATCGATGAGGCGGTATTTTCCGCCCAATGGGACCGCGGGCTTAGAACGATCGCTCGTCAAAGGAAAAAGACGTTTGCCAGCTCCTCCCGCAAGGATGATGGAGATGACGTGTGAATTGTCTTCGCGCTGCTTCCGCACCATGAGCGCCATGATACACTACCGCGGCTTATGCGCGAGTTCGTGGGCTCCCTCCTCGAATCCCCAAGAGATCTGCTTTTCCCAATCATGCATGTGGTGACCGTTTTGCTTCTCGGTCTGCTGATCCTGAAGTTGATTGATTCCTTGTTGGCACGCCTTGCCGCGATCGTGCCGACCGACGAAACTCACTTCCATCGGCTCAACCACCGGACGGAAACGTTGCGCCATTTCGTCCGCAGTCTTGGCCGAACAGTGCTGGGCGTCGGCATTGTGCTTATGGTGTTGTTCGAGCTGGGTTACGAAAACGGCCTCAAGACCCTTCTGGCAGGCGCGGGGGTCGCGGGATTGGCCATCGGCTTTGGCGCTCAGAGTCTCGTCAAGGACATCATTTCGGGTTTCTTTGTTCTCCTTGGCGATCAGTACGGTGTTGGAGAGAGCATTCGTGTCGGAAATCTGGAAGGCGTTGTTGAAGAGATGACGCTTCGCGTGACCGTTTTGCGAAATGCCGACGGGGAAATACATGTAATCCCTAATGGCTCTGTTCAGACTGTCAGTGTTCTATCGCGCGACTGGCGACGCGCCGTTGTGGATGTTGAAGTTTCGCCAAAGGAAGAACTCGGCAGAGTGTTTGGCCTGCTTGCGAGTGTCAACGATACGCTTGCAAAGAGCAAAGGGCCTTCCATCATCGACAAGCCGGCAATTGTGGGCATCGAGAAACTGACCGGCAACGGCATCACGATCCGCCTTGCGGCGAAAACCTATCCTGACAAGCAGGGAGAAGTCGCTTTTGAATGGCGTATGAGAATTAAGGAAATCTTTGATCGGGAGGGAATTGAGCTAGCTGAGAGCCTCCGGTTGGCGCCGTGAAACGGAATTTTGAGTTGTGAGTATTGAGTGGTGAGTGAAAACGGCAAACACGCTTACTCACCACTCACCACTCAGAACTTTCCCGGACGGCAGCCCCTGGAATTTACAGCCCGAGTTCTTTCTTCTTATCGACGATCAACTGATCAGCGCCGTCCATCGACTTGTTTTTATTCTGGTAGAGCGAATCGAACAAAGGTTTGGCCTGCTCCGTGTAGGGCCCGCCAATGGCGACTGCTTTGGCAAGAGAATCCAACGCGACATCACGGAGTTCTAACGCCGTTTTCTGGGCGGTTTCCTGCTTTGCCTTTGCCGCGTCAGTTTCAGCCTGGTTTTGCGCTGCGGCCGCCTTCATCATCGCTGTATTGGCGTCCTGTGCCGTCCTGACCGCTTCACCCATAAGGTTGACGCTGGCGAACCCATGCCGGTATTGAGCTTCCTGGTTTTTCGGATCCGCTTTCAAAACCGCTTCCAGATGGTCGCGCGCATCAGCGTATTTTTTCTGGATGAATAGGGGTAAGGCTACTGCGCCGTGCAAAGCGGCCATCTGTTTGTTATAGGCGTCCTGCGGTATGCCTTCGGGCTTGGGCAAACTCAGAGCCTTTTGTGCGTATTCCAGTGCTTTGTCGGGATTCGGCATGCCGGTTCTGGCCATTACATACAGGGGCTGGAAGTTATTGGGATCGGCTTCAATCGCAGCCTCACCGAATTCAGAGGCCTTGGCGGCATTGTTAGAGCTGATGGCTGCAGCCATTGCCTGGGTATAAATCTTGGACTTCACTGCAGCATCAGGTGAAGGTGGCGCTTTCTTGTATTCTTCCGCGAACGAGAGAATCTTGCCGTTTTCGTTGCTCTTGGCCCAGATGTCGACGAGGTCTTTATCCGCGCCAGGCCGACGATTGGAGGTGGGGTATTTCTTGATGAACGCCTCCAGCAAGTCGGCCTTTTTCTTCTGGTCTTTCTGGTCCTGGACGGCCTGCCAATCCTTGGCATCGCTGCCTTGAGGTAAAGCCGGCGAAACAATGGCCAAACCAAGAGTCAGGAATAGTGCGACCCTGCTAAGGCCTCGCAAGGTAATCATGGTCCTCTCCAAGTGTTAGTTGCCGATCTGACTCTTCTTCGACTCGATAAGACGATTGATGGCGTCCGGCGTGCCTTCCGGCGTTCCCTCAAAGATCTTCTGCAGTTCTGTGAGAGCCTGCTTTCCTGCATCACCACCAATTGCTGCGGATCTTGCAAAGGCGTCGGCAGTCTCATCACGCTTGTCGGAAGCGACCTTCTCCGCGCCCTGCATCTCGGCTCTAAGCCCGTCGAGGACGAGCTGATCGGCGGTACGGTTGGCGTTGTACTTATCGACGGCTTCGTTGTATTTCTTCGAGAGATCGATCAGCGCGGCTCGGTGCGAAAGTCCAATCCAGTACCAGGCGTAACCGTCTTTCGGATTCAGTTTGATCGCTGCCTGGCATTCCGAAATCGACTCCTGGTATTTCGTCTGGTTTAGAAGCATCAGGCATGTCGTATCTCGAAGTTGTACCTGGATCGGATTCCATTGGGCGTCCGTTACGCCTTGCGGCCTGGGTTGAGCGAGAGCCTTTTTGGTGATGTCCAGTGTCCGGGTGATCTGAGCATCCTTTTGTGGATTAGTCGTCGGCAAAGTCGAGGACAACACTCCCGAAAGGGTGATCAACGCGTTAAAATTGTTCGGGTCGTCCTTGAGAACCTTCTCCGCAATCTCAATTGTCCGGGGATTGTTCTTGGAATTGGCGGCGGCAACCAGCGCGATCTGCGTGTACTGCTGTTTTTCCGCATCGGTCAACTTGGGAGCTTGCGTGCCCATGCGATCATAGGTCTCGAGAACCTTTACCCAATTCCCCGCATTGGCATATCCGAGATACATCATCTTGAATACATGTGTCAGCGCAATGGGGTCTGCTTCCTTGTGATCAACAAAGAACTTCTCGGCATTCGCAGCCTTCTTTGCAGGATCCTTCTCGTCATAGACCAGCATGTAGTCCGTATATTCCTTGTTGTCCTTCCACTTCGGCTCAGCTTGCGCGGGTTGTGCCTGTTGCGCTTGAGCCAAAGCCGGAGTCGTGAGAGCGCCAATCAGCAATAGTGGCAATGCCCAATTCGCGATTCTCTTCATTTCAAACCTACCTCCCGATTGAGTGGCCCGATTCTAGTCCGAAAGTCATTCTCGCTGCAATTCAATCGTAGTACTCCATCCCAAGATGCGTGATCATATCTTCTCCCCTCAAATAACGAAGGGTATTCTTCAGTTTCATCAATTGAATGAACAAGTCATGCTCCGGATAGAGTCCTGCGGCGCACATGGGACTCTTGAAATAGAAACTCAGCCATTCCTGAATTCCTCGCATCCCGCACCGCTGGGCAAGATCGAGAAAGAGAACGAGGTCAAGGACAATGGGCGCGGCAAGGATGCTGTCTCTACAGAGGAAATTGATTTTAATCTGCATCGGGTATCCGAGCCAACCATAGATGTCAATGTTGTCCCATCCTTCCTTATTGTCCCCCCGGGGCGGGTAATAGTGGATCCGAACTTTATGCGTAAAGTCCTTATATAGGTCAGGATACAGATCCGGCTGCAGGATCTGATCGAGGACCGACAATTTGCTCTCTTCCTTCGTTTTGAAGGAATCCGGGTCGTCGAGCACCTCGCCGTCCCGGTTGCCCAGGATATTCGTGGAAAACCAACCGCTCAAGCCGAGCATTCTTGACTTGAGGCCTGGGGCCAGAATGGTTTTCATTAAGGTCTGACCTGTCTTGAAGTCTTTGCCGCAGATGGCAACACCCTTTTCGAGCGCCAGCTCGGTCAACGCGGGAATATCCACCGTAAGATTCGGCGCGCCGTTGGCGAAGGGAATCCCCTTGGAAAGCGCCGCATACGCGTAAATCATGCTGGGCGCAATTGCGGGATCGTTTTCGCGCATGGCTTTTTCGAACGCGGCCAGATTCGCGTGGGCGGCTTCGGGCTTGAGGAAGACCTCAGTGCTCCCACACCAGACCATGACCATGCGGGATAGATTGTTTGTCACCCGAAACTTTTCAATGTCATCCATGACTTGTTCGGCAAGGTCCATCTTGTTTTTGCCGGTCTTCACGTTGGGACCATTCAGCCGCTTCACGTAGTCCTGGCTGAACACCGCCTTCCAGGGAACGATTTTTTCAATTTCCGGACGGACGGATTCCAGCAGGCTTTTTTCGAGAACGCCGGCGTTGGATGCACTTTGAAAACAATTGTCGTTGTAGATGTCCCAACCACCGAAGACGAGGTCCTGAATGTTGGCAAGCGGGACAAAATCCTTGATGGCCGGGACGCGCTTATCGGTTCGCTTGCCCAGTCGAATGGTACCCATTTGTGTGAGCGAGCCGATCGGCTTCGCGATGTTCTTCTTTACAGCTTCGACTCCGGCGATAAACGTGGTGCTGACTGCGCCAAGGCCGGGAATCAACACGCCCAGCTTTCCAGCCGGTTCTTCGATTTTCACATCCTTACGAACCACACAACCTCCTTAGATTCCCTCACTACGGGATGCTTCGCGTCGGTTGGTCCAGCTGGCGACCAAATAATCCCGATTCATGCGAGCTATAACTTCCAATTTGATGTCTTTCGGGCAGACCGCTTCGCATTCTCCGATGTTGGTGCAGCTGCCGAACATTTCCTGCTTCACTTGCGCAACCATGTTGAGCGCGCGTTCATTACGTTCGGGCTGCCCTTGCGGCAGGATTCCGAGGTGACTGATCTTGGCGCCCGTGAAGAGCGCCGCGGCGGCGTTGGGACACGCAGCGACGCAGGCCCCGCATCCGATGCAGGCTGCAGCGTCCATGGACCGGTCCGAATACTTCTTCGGGATGGGAACCGCGTTCCCGTCGGGAGCGCTGCCCGTGGAAACGGAGATGAAGCCACCGGCAGCAACGATTCGATCGAATGCGCTCCGGTCCACAACAAGATCTCGGAGAACCGGGAATGCTTTTGCGCGCCAGGGTTCGAGGTAAAGAACATCACCATTCTTAAAGTGACGCATGTGGAGCTGGCAGACAGTGGTGCTCGGCTGCGGGCCATGCGCAATGCCGTTGATCATGAAACCGCACGATCCACAGATTCCTTCGCGGCAGTCGTGATCGAAAGCGACGGGTTCTTCGCCCTTCGCGACGAGATCTTCATTCAGCACATCGAGCATTTCAAGAAACGACATGTGCTCGTTGGCCTCAACCGAGTAGGGAACCATTTTGCCCGGTTCGCCGGAGCTCTTCTGGCGCCAGATATGCAAGGTAAGTTTCATTGCTATTTGTAGCTCCGTTGCGAAGGATGGACATACTCAAACGTGAGAGGCTCTTTGTTGAGGATCGGCGCCTTGCCGGGTCCGGCATATTCCCATGCGGCTGCATAGGAGTACTGGTCATCGTTGCGCTTCGCCTCACCGTCCGGAGTTTGAAATTCCTCACGGAAATGCCCCCCACAGGACTCGTTACGATCGAGAGCGTCCACGCACATCAGTTCGCCGAATTCCAGGAAGTCCGCAACGCGTCCCGCATTTTCGAGGGACTGGTTGAGTTCTTCACCCGTTCCCAGCACAGAGACATTTTTCCAGAACTGTTCGCGCAGCTCGGGAATCTTCGCAATTGCGCGTTTGAGTCCACCTTCGTTACGAGCCATTCCGCACTCATCCCACACCAGCTTGCCGAGTTCCCGATGGAACGATGCAACGGTTCGCGAGCCTTTGATACTCAGGAATCGTTTTGTCTGCTGAGCGACGGCGGTTTCTGCATCGCGCACCGCGGCATGGCTCTCATCGACCTTGTCCAGTTTCGTGTTGGCGAGGTAATCGCCGATCGTGTAGGGAAGCACGAAGTATCCGTCCGCAAGGCCCTGCATCAATGCGCTTGCACCGAGGCGATTCGCGCCGTGATCGGAGAAGTTCGCCTCTCCGATGGCGTAAAGGCCGGGAATTGTCGTCATGAGGTTGTAATCGACCCAAAGACCACCCATCGTGTAGTGGATGGCAGGATAGATGCGCATTGGGACTTCGTAGGGATTTTCGCCCGTGATGCGCTCGTACATATCGAAAAGGTTCCCGTAGCGTTCTTTCACGCCTTGCTTGCCCAGCCGTTTGATAGCGTCACCGAAGTCGAGATAAACACCGAGGCCCGTGCCGACACCGCGACCTTCGTCACAGACAGCCTTGGCAGCACGGGACGCAACGTCACGAGGCACGAGATTGCCGAAGCTGGGATATCGCCGTTCGAGATAGTAGTCGCGTTCCGCGTCCGGAATCTGGCTCGGTGTTCGTTTATCGCCCTTCTTTAGTGGAACCCAGATGCGTCCATCATTGCGGAGGGATTCACTCATCAATGTCAGCTTGGATTGATAGTCTCCGCTGACTGGAATGCACGTCGGATGGATTTGTGTGAAACAGGGATTTGCCATCGCGGCGCCGCGTTTGTAAGCGCGCCAGATTGCCGTGCAGTTCGAACCCTTGGCATTCGTGGAAAGGTAAAAGACATTGCCGTAGCCTCCCGTTCCGAGAACAACGGCATCAGCAAGATGCGTCTCCACTTTTCCGGTAACGAGACTCCTCGACACGATCCCCCGCGCTTTTCCGTCGATGACAATCAGGTCCAGCATTTCGCTCCTTGGGAACATCTGGACCTTACCGAGTCCGATCTGCCTTTCAAGCGCCTGATAGGCTCCGATCAAAAGCTGCTGCCCCGTCTGCCCACGAGCGTAAAACGTTCGCGATACCTGGGCGCCCCCGAACGAACGGTTCGTCAGCGCGCCTCCGTACTCGCGCGCGAAGGGAACGCCCTGCGCGACACACTGATCAATGATGTTCACACTGATCTGTGCGAGGCGGTAAACGTTGGACTCGCGCGCCCGGAAGTCCCCGCCCTTTACCGTGTCGTAGAACAGCCGGTAGATGCTGTCGCCATCATTCTGATAGTTCTTCGCAGCGTTGATCCCGCCCTGGGCCGCAATGCTATGAGCGCGTCGGGGAGAATCCTGGAAGCAGAAGCATTTGACGTTGTAGCCGAGTTCGGCAAGCGTGGCCGACGCCGAGCCGCCGGCAAGGCCGGATCCGACAACGATAATGCTGTACTTGCGTTTGTTGGCCGGATTGACGAGCTTCAGATCAAACTTATGTTTTTCCCACCGTGTCTCGATCGGACCTTCGGGACATTTCGATTTCAGTTCCATTTAGGAGTTCCTCACAAGACCGGCCAGCACGGAGATCGGCACGGCAATGAAGCCGGCGATAAGTACCCAGGAAAAGATTCCTGCAAATTTCTTGATCAGCGGTGTGTATCGCGGGTGACTGAATCCGATGGATTGAAACATGCTCCAGATGCCGTGACTGAGATGGAAACCGACCAGAATCATCGCAACAATGTACAGACCTGACGCAATCGGATTGCTGAACGCGTTCACCACGTTCTCGAAAGCGTGAAGTTCAACAAACTGAGGATGAATCGTTCCTGTCGTCAGGTGCAGGAGGTGCCCAATCACGAAAAGTGCAATCACCGGGCCGCTAAGCATCATCGTTCGCGAGCCGGTCGTGGCCTGAACATTTGCCGTTTTAACGTAGGCGACTGGACGAGCGGCCGCCTTCACCGCCGTCAACTGGATCGCGGCCCACGTATGCAATACGACCGAAATCAGCAGCAGGATGCGAACTCCCCAAAGCAGAGGGAGGTTTCCGTGGAGCGTCTCGGCATAGTGGTTCATCACCTCGCGTCCCAGGAAGACTTGAAGGTTGCCAAGCATGTGGCCGATCAGGAATCCAAAGAGGATCGCGCCTGTAACCGCCATGACGACTTTCTTGCCAATCGTGGAATCGTAAAACCTTGCAACCGCAACCGTACTCACAAATTACCTCTTTCCCCGCTTTGCAAACGGAACATTGTATCCAAAAAAGAGACGGCGCAAAGCGGCCTTATTGAAACGGCCAATGAGAATCTCGTAGAGGAGGAATGTAGAGCAGCTCTGAGGTGAGCCGATTCTCATACAAGTAGAAGTTTAGCTGATAATGCGGATCGTTAGAAGTAGTAGCTGGCCTTCTCGGGGGCCTCGTTCAATTATCGTCGGACAACATTCAACGGATCAATTCCAGCACCTCGCTGATCCGGTCGATCCTCGCGACATCTTCCGGCACTTCCCAGTAATCCTTGCGGGCCCACACCGGCTTCAAACCCGCATTTATGGCTCCGGCAATGTCGGCCTCCGGATGATCCCCCACAAACATCGACTCCGCTGCGGCAACACCACAGCGCTCCATTGCGAGCCTGAAAATACGCTGGTCCGGCTTCTCAACGCCTTCGTTCCCCGAAATGACGATCGTATCGAATAGTGGCGCGATACCCAGCGCGTCAATCTTTCTGCTCTGCCAGACTGAGGGGCCGTTTGTGATGATTCCCAGTTTAAGGCCATCGTTCCGCATGGCTTTCAGACTTGCGAGGGTGTCTTCCGTTATTCGACAACAACTCGGGTAGTCGGAGCGAAAATATGCTTCCAGTTCATCTGCGATCCTCCGCGGAAACCCGAGTTCTTCCCCCAATCGTTGATGGAATCCCATCGGGCGGCCGTGGCCGTGATCGTCCAGTGCCACTACGCGTTCAACGAAGACTGATCGGTTCAGGTGTGGAAATTCTGTGCCGAACTTTTCAAACTGCAGCTCTGCCATTCGAACGATCGCCGCATCCCTGTCATACAGCGTTCCGTCAAAATCGAACAGAACCGCTCGAATCACTTTGAGACTCCCGGCCTGTGGACCTTCCATTCCTCCGCCGTTATTGCCCATCGTTCGTGATCACGCCATCGGCCCCCAATCTTCAGGTAGCGCGGCGAGAATCCTTCGAGCCGAAAGCCGAGACGCCGAACGAGTTCTCGCGAAGCGGTATTCAGGGGTTGAATGTTGGCTTCCAGGCGATGGAGGTGGTGACGTGTAAACACCTCCGTCAGAACTGCGCTCAAACCCGCCTTCATATAGCCCTGCCCGTTATGCGGCGCGAATGCATAGTAGCCGAGGTAAGCCGAGCAGAGATTGCCGAACACGATCTCGCTGATATTGATTGCGCCGGCGAGTTCGCCGTGCTCCGTGCAGACCCAGTAGCTCAATCGTGTTTTTTGACCGAGCCGCTGGATGAAAGCGTTGAATTCCTCGGGTGTCTCCGGCGGATAAGTCCAGGGCCGGTGCAGCTTTCGGCTCCTTTCGACGGCCGCTAGAAATTCTTTGCCCCGTTTTGTTGAGGGCTGTTCAAGAAGGCTCATCTGTTTTCCTTGAGCGCAATACAACAATCAGAGCAGGAAGATAAAGAGTCGCAACGATCCATACCTGCCAGCCGCCAGGCAGCGATGTCCAGCCGCCGAAATAGAGCAACGCGGGCATCGATACCCAGGAAAGTGAAACCAGGAAGACCAGTTGCCGCCAATTCGACGCGACCAGAAGCAGGCATAGCTGATCGTACACGACACGCTGCGGCATCGCCGCCATTAGAAACAGCAACCATGCCGTACGCTTGCGCCATCGAAGCAACGCCAACGCGAGAAGGGGGCCTATTGGCAATACAAATAGGGGTGGCTGAATTCCCTGATATCCCGCTGTTCGTTGAAGCCAGATCAGGGGCCATCCCGGACTGACTAGAATCGATGCAATGCCGATTAAGACCGTAATCAGAATCCCCAGGCCACTGGGCTTTTGTGTCAATAACATGGGGAGAGCAATCTGAGGTTTAACAAGTACCAGTGCCATGAGTGCGGGAAGGAACCACATGCACGTCATCAGCGGTGTCCATTGCACGAACATCAACGCGTACACGAACGGCCACGACACGAAGAAAAGCATCCTCCAGGGTTTGCCTGACCCGAGCAGCAGCCAGGCCAGCAGGCCGCTGCTCACCCCCATGAAGATCCCGGAGGGCAGTGGATCGCGCAGCCAGGATAAAGGCATGGCGATCAGCGCCGCCGTTACCGGATAGGGAACATCGTCGGGCGCCGCGGGACGCTTGTAAGGATCGATTCCGGCGATCAGATCGCGCGCAACATGGAGAGAAAGCCAGAAGTCACCGTTCGACTTTGTGCCCTTCAGCAGGTCGTAGCAGAGAACACCGGCAACAAAACCGATGCCAATCGCAACTACGGCTCGTTTACCAGGTGACATGCCGCACGGCCCGTCCTAAGGAACCCACGGGCAGGCGACCCAGCGTCCTTCTTTTTCTTCAAGCGGAGGGACCGCATCGGCGCATGTCGGCCTGGCAATGGGGCAGCGGGTTCGGAAGGCGCATCCGGAAGGCTTCTGAAGCGGGCTTGGAACGTCACCACCGAGTTGAATCCGTCGGTCCGTGGGCGCGTCGGGATCGGGGCGGGGAACCGCTGAGAGCAAAGCCCGCGAGTAGGGATGCAAAGGGGTGGTGTAGATCAGTTCCGCGGGTCCGATCTCGACGATGTTGCCGAGATACATAACGGCAATGCGGTCCGAGATATGGCGAACAACCGAGAGATCGTGCGCAATGAAGATATAAGACAGATGGAATTCATCCTGCAGGTCCTGCATCAGGTTGATGACCTGCGCCTGAATCGATACATCCAGGGCGCTTACCGGTTCGTCGGCGATGATGATTTGCGGGTTTGTCGCCAGGGCGCGCGCAATTCCAATGCGCTGCCGCTGGCCTCCTGAGAACTCGTGCGGATAACGATTCGCCTGCTCCGCTGTCAGTCCGACCTTTCCCAGCAACTCCCCGACTCTGCGACGTCGCGCCTGCGCAGTGTCTTTTGTGTGGATTTTCAGGGGCTCTTCGACAATCTGGTTGACGGTCATCCGGGGGTTTAGAGACGAATAGGGATCCTGAAAGATCATCTGGATGTCGGAGCGATAAGGACGCATCTCCGAACGCGACAATGTGGCCAGATCGACGACCCCATTCTTGTGGTGATAAAGAACCTTGCCGGTTATCTCGACGCCGTAACTCATGGCGCGAAGAATATTGATGACAGCGCGCCCGACCGTGCTCTTACCGCAACCCGACTCTCCCACGACGCCGAGTGTTTCACCTCGATCCAGAGTGAAAGACACGCCATCCACCGCGCGGACTTCACCGATTTTTCGGGCGAACACGCCGCCCGTTACCGGAAACCTAACCTTGAGATCCTGGACTTCGAGCAGCGTTGTCACTTTTCCACCAACACACACCGGACCCAATGGCCGGGCGATACCTCAATCAATTGCGGTTCATAGGTAAAACACTTGTCCAAACGCTCCGGACAACGCGTGACAAACTTGCAGCCCACGGGAAGGTCAAGAATGCTCGGCACATTGCCGGGAATTGTTTGAAGACGCTTGCGACGTGAACCGTCGACTGCCGGCAGCGACGCCAGCAGCCCCTTGGTATAAGGATGCTGTGGATTTTTGAAAAGTTCCCGAACTGGAGCGACCTCCTGGAGCTTTCCACCGTACATCACCATCACGCGATGGCATGTCTCCGCCACAACCGCCAGGTTGTGCGTAATCAAGAGAATCGCCGCGTCTTTTCTTGCATCCTTAATCTTCAGCATGAGTTCGAGAATCTGGGCCTGAATCGTAACGTCGAGAGCTGTTGTAGGCTCGTCTGCGATTAAAAGAGAAGGGTCGCACGCGAGAGCGATAGCGATCATGACCCTCTGCCGCATTCCTCCGGAGAACTGATGCGGATAATCGTTCATGCGACTTGCCGCCGCCGGAATTCCTACGAGTTCGAGCATTCTGACCGCGCGGTCGAAGGCTTCGCTTTTCGAAACACTGTTGTGCTGGAGAATGACCTCCATGATCTGCATGCCGATCTTGAAAACCGGATTTAATGACGTCATTGGCTCCTGGAAGATCATGCTGATCTCGTTGCCTCGAACCTTGCGAATGTCTTCCCAGGAAAGCTTTATGAGGTCCTGTCCCTTGTAAACAACCGAACCGCCGACGATTTTTCCAGGAGGATCGGGGATCAGCCGAAGAATGCTCAAGGCCGTGACGCTTTTGCCCGAACCGGACTCGCCGACCATGCCGACAACCTCGCCCGGGAAGATGTCGAAACTCACACCGTCAACCGCCTTTGCCCAGCCGGCTTCCGTCTTGAAATGCGTTTGAAGATTTTTGACCTGGAGCAGAGGTGTCTTAGCTGTGCTCACCGCAACCTCGAATATTCTTTGGGATCGAACGAATCTCGCACGGATTCCCCGATCAGAACGATGAGCAAGAGCGTCAGAAACAGGGCGCCTATCGGAAAGAGCACCAGCCACCAGGATGTCAGGTTCGATACACCTTCACCGATCAATTCGCCCCAACTGGGAGTCGGTGCCGGCAATCCAAAGCCGAGAAAATCGAGAGCCACCAGGGCGCTGATGTTCGCAACGATCGTAAACGGAGCGAACGACACGACGGGAGTTAGTGCATTCGGAAGTATGTGCTTGAACATGATTTTCGGTTCGGAAACGCCCATCGCGATTGCTGCACCGACGTAGTCTTTGGCTTTTTCCCGATAGAACTCGCCACGCACGTAATACGTGATTCCCATCCAGTCAAACACGGCAAGGATGCCGATCAGCAGCCAGAACGACTGCTGAAGCAGCAGATTCCTGCCCGGAGTGTAATTGGGCACGACAATAGAGCTGATGATGATGATCGTGTAGAGGAACGGCAATGAAGACCAGATTTCGATCAAGCGCTGTCCAATAATGTCGACATACGAGCCGAAAAAGCCAAAGATGGCGCCCACGGCAACACCGACCGTGTAAGAAATCAGAAGAACGAGCACGGCAAACGAAAGCGACACATTGAATCCGTACGCGAGGCGCGCAAACACATCGCGGCCTGTAGTATCGGTTCCGAAAATATGGCCCCACGACGGCTCGTTAGGCGGTGCCCCTGGGAGGTCTAAGAGAGATTCCGTGGGACTGTAAGGATACGGCGGCAATATTACCCAGTTCCCGTTACCTTCCGCTGCAAGTTTTGCCTTCAGTTCCCTGTAGTCGGGCTCACCGAACGCCTGCATTCCGAATTCTGACGCCGGGTAGTACTGGCGGATCGGAAAGTAGTATTTCCCGTGATAGTGGACGATCAATGCCTTGTTATTGATGAGCAGCGGCAGCGCAAAGGAGATGGCATACGCTATGACCAGGATCAGAAACGCGTAGTAGCCTCGCTTGAGCGTTCTGAACTTCCGAAGCCGCCTTCGAAAAACGGACACGGACGGCCGTGAAGGCATCGAACCGGAAAGTGGCGGCGGCGCGCCGATGCCTCCCACGCTGCTTTCGGTTGGTGGTTGAGTTTCCTGTTTCATCGAAATCGAATTCGCGGATCGACGATCACGTAAATAACGTCGGAAAGAATATTCCCAATCAACATCAGAAGGCTGGAGACGACCAGAATGCCGAGAGCAACTGGGTAATCACGCTGGAGGATCGACGTGTAGCCCAGGTAACCCATACCATCGATATTGAAGACTCTTTCAATCAGGAACGATCCCGCGAGAATCAGACTGATGGCATGGCCGAGTCCCGTGGCGATAGGAATCAGGGAATTCCGCAGCGCATGGACGAAAATCACTCGTCGTTCGTCGAGCCCCTTTGCGAACGCCGTTCTTACATAGTCCTGACCCAGGTTCTCCATGAGGGAGTTTTTGGTGAGAATGGTCAGCGTTGCAAACTCCGCTAGCATGTAACAGCAGACGGGAAGAAACATGTAGTAGATCTGTTGAATTACCTTTTGGAAAAAGCCCAGATATTCCCAGTTGGACGGTCGAAATCCGCCCAACGGAAACACGTTCCAGAAGCTTCCCCCACCCAGCAGCACCAGCAATACTGTCCCAAGAGCCCAGCCGGGAATGGAATAGCCCAGGAACACAATAAAGCTGCTGCCGAAATCGAATTTCGAGCCGTGCTTGATCGCTTTAAGAACACCGAGCGGAACGCAGATGAGGTAGCTCAGGACGAAACTGGTCAATCCGATGAAAACGGAAACGGGGAAGCGGCGCTTGATCACGTCCCACACCGGATCCTGATAGATGTAGGACCGGCCAAGATCCAGATGGAGGATATTCCACAGCCATTTGAGATAGCGAATGTGAAGCGGCTTGTCGAAGCCGTAGTACCGCTTCATCTCCTCCAGGGCTTCGGGAGGGATTTCGACGGCGCCCCGGCCCACGCCGCCTCCACCGCCTTCTCCGGACTGCGCCATCTGGTAACGCAGGATCTGTCGTTCGATTGGCCCGCCCGGAACGAAGTGCATGATGGCGAATATCGCCATCGAAATTCCAAGGAACGTTGGAATGATGAGCAGAATGCGGCGAACGAAATAGCCGGTCATTGTTTCGGAGAGTGCTCCAATCGCAGAATCACTTGGCTGCCGTTTCCTTCTTCCATTCCAGCCAATATTTGTCCTCGACTGGACCGATCGGCAGTTTTACGGACGCATCTCGCATGGCCTGATCCAGCTTCTGAGCTTTGTCCGCGTCGATCCACCAGAGCCGTTCGACGCCAGGACCCTGACTGAGGTCACTCATATAATCGCCCGTCCGGGTCAGGTAGCCGCGGGGCTGGCCGAACTTATTCCAGTACGCGAGGCGCTGCGATGGCGCGCCCCAGTGAAGAACGTAGTGATACTGGCTGGTGAGAAATCCATCCAGCTCCCTGATCAGGCCGATGCGCTCGTTCAGGTCGAAGCTTGTTCCGTACTTTTCCATCAACTGATCCGCGTGGGGATCCTTGAAGCTGGTCAGATTGTTGTTGTCCTCCTGTGCGGCCAGGCGGGAGTGGTATTCCAGCTCCGGGTCGGGAAACGCATTGGCACCCCACGCGACGTAGGTCATATCGAACTGACGCTTTCCATGCGTCAGTTTAACGCGGGTCTCAAAGGTCACCAGGCGAAGGTTTAGGGTGATTCCTACCTTTTGAAGATCCTGCTGATAGATGGTGAGGATGTTCTCGGAGCTCTTATTGTCGTAAAGCATTTCGATTATTAAAGGCTTGCCGTTCTTTGTCAGGCGTCCTTGACCATCTCTATCCTTCCACCCCGCTTCCGCCAGAAGCTTCACCGCTTCTGTGGGGTTGTACTCATTCTTGGGATTGTTGGGATTTTCGTACACCGTTCCCGCGTAGTACGTGTTGGACGGCACATATTCGTTGAAAAAGATTTTCTCGATCAGCTGCTGCCGGTTGAGCAGCAGCGTGAGGGCCTTTCGGACACGAATATCGTCGAAGGGAGGGCGGACCGTGTTCATCGCGAACCCGGACCACGATTGCGGGTGAATGTTGAACACCTTTGTTCTCTGGATGAGCCCGCGTTCGACTCTATCGAGCTGTTCGGGGCTCAGGTCCTGGACCCAGTACTTCGAACGCCCCACGTAGTAGAAATCCACCTCGCCTTTCTTGAACATTTCGAGGTGGAGATTGTCATCCCGGACCACCGTGAGACGCACTTCATCGAAATTGTTCAAGCCGACATTCCACCGAGCCTTCTCGGCCCAATAGTCATTTCTACGTCGCAGACTCAGAGAATTCCCTTTCTTGATATCTTCCGGTTTGACGATGTAGGGCCCGGTTCCGGGGAGATACTGAAAGTTAAACTTGTCAACATAGGCTGCTCCATCCACACCCTTGAGTGCACTCGCGGGGAAGACCTGCAAGGCCGTGCCGAAATTGAGGAGATTCTTCCAGTCGAGGGTTTTTGCCTTCACGCGAACGATGTACTTGCTCTCGGCAACCGGAGTTTCAAACTTGGTGAATTGAGTGTAGGACGATGGATCCTTCAGGGTTTTGTCCGCCATGAGCGTCCAAGAGGCGATGACGTCGTCGGCAGTTACAGGCTCGCCATTGGAAAACTTCGCATTCGGATTGATGCGAAAGCGATAGGTCAGCTTGTCCGCAGAGATCTGCCAATGTGTGGCGAGCTGCGGGACGTAGTCCAGCGTCGTCGGATCCAGGCCGAGGAGTGTCTCGTACACCATGTCGCCGATCATGTAGTTGACGTAGGTATTCCACTCGGGCCCGCCCATGCGCAGTGTTCCCGGGAAGTCGGAGATTGCATTGCGAAACAAACCGCCTTTGGCGGCACGCGGATCGCCGGTCAACTCGAAGTCCGTCTTTGTCTGCCAACCTTCGCCGGTAAACCCCTTTCCTCCTAGTTCCGGAGAGACCGCCGGGTCGGCGCCTGCATCCGCATCGGGAAACACTGGATAGTCGTCTTTGTTGAGTGAGGCATTACGGTTTCCGTTACTGGACGGCGCTGAAGCGGGTGTGTCGGACGGACCGGGCTGACTGCAACTTACGAGGAGCAGCAACGTAAAGAAAGAGCAAAACGACTTCACCGAGTTAGACATCTACTTGTTGCCTCCGGCCGGAGCTGAAGCCCGCTGCTTCGCGTCGAAATCCAGCCAATACCGATCTTCGACAGGTCCGACCTCCAACTTTTTTGAAGAATCACGACGTGCCGCGTCCAGTTCTGCTGCTTTCGCCGAGTCTTTCCACCACATCTGCAGGAGCCCGAAGCCATTTCCGGCGCCGAAGTAGTCCCCGGTCTTCGACCAGTATCCCTTCGGGGCACCGAATTCATTCCAATATAGGACTCGAGTGAAGGGACCCGTCCAAAGCAGAGCATAGTGATACTCGTTGGCAACCAGTCCATCGATTTCACGGATGATCCGGATTCGCTCCTGTGGATCAAACGTCACGTCGTACTGTTTGCACAGTTCGTCGACGCGGGCGTTCTTGAATCCCGTGATGTTGTTGTTGTCCTTTTGGTCGGCCAGCATCGAATGAAAAGACGTCTCCGGGTTCGGAAACAACAGGCCGCCCCAACCGGTGTAGGCCATCTGGAATTGCCGATCTCCGTTCTGCAGCTTGAAGGCGGTTTCCGGTGTGACCAGACGCAGGTTCAGCGTGATCCCGATCTTGCGGAGATCTTCCTGATAAAGCGTCAAATACTTTTGAAAGGTTGGCGTGGGATACAGGAGTTCAACCGCCAGGGGTTCGCCGTTTTTAACAAGACGGCCCTGAGAATCGCGGTCTTTCCAGCCGGCCTCAGCCAGAAGTTTCAACGCGGCTTCAGGATCATACGGATTCTTGGGGTTATTGGGGTTTTCGTAAACACTCGCCGGAAAGAACGAATTATTTTGTACGTATTCGTTAAAGGCGAGTTTCTCGATCATCAGAGGGCGATTTACGAGAAGGGTAAAAGCCTTACGCAGCCGAATGTCATTGAATGGAGCTCTGCGAGCGTTGAACGCGAACCCGGAGAATCCCCAGGGTTGGCTGTTGTAGATCTTTCTTTTTTGAATGAGACCTCGTTTTACGTTGTCGAAATCCGTCTGTTGGACCCACTGCTGGGCAGTTCCCACGACAAAAAAATCGAGTTCACCCTTCTTGAACTTTTCGAATGCCAGATTTTCGTCTCGAACGACGCTGTACTGAAGTTCATCGAAGTTGTACACACCAACATTCATTCGAGCCTTGGCATTCCAGTAGTCTGGACGGCGACGTGCCGAGATACTTACGCCCTTCTTAATGTCTTCTTCTTTAATGGTGTAGGGGCCGGAACCGGGAAGCAGCTTGTAATTGTACTCCTTGATGTACTTCTCGCCGTTGATGCCCTTCATGCTGGCAGCCGGCAGAACTTTAAGGTCTGACGAAAAATAGAGAAAGTTTCTCCAATTCAGAACCTTCGATTTCACGCTGACGATGTACTTGCTTTCGGCGACCGGCCGCTCAAACTTGGCGTACGTCATCTGCGTGCTCGGATTCTGCAGCGACTTGTCCATGATGAAGTCAAAGCTGGCGACGACGTCCTGGGCTGTGACTGGAGTGCCGTCTGAGAATCGCGCATTTGGGTTTATCCGGAACCGATAAGTCATTTTGTCCGGAGAAATCTGCCAGTGCGTCGCGAGCTGGGGAATGAAATTTAAAGTGGTTGTATCGATATCAAGCAGGCGCTCGTAGACCATCGCGGTGACGCCATAATTAAAGGCAGTGTTGTATTCCGGCCCATCGATGCGGAGAGTGCCGGGAAAATCTTCGAGCGCATCGTGAAGCGTCCCGCCCTTTGCAGCTCGGGGATCTCCGATCAAGTCAAAGCCCGTATTCGTCTCCCAGCCCTGGCCAGTGAATCCCTTCCCGCCCTGTTCGGCCGACACCGCAGGGTCTGCCCCAACGTCTGCGTCCGGGAAAACGGGATAGTCGTCTTTATTGGAAGACGCTTTTTCATTTGAGGTTGTCGTCGTGGATGAATTTCCGGGACCGACTACTTCGCCTCCGCCGCACGCCGCAAGCGTCAGAGTCAACAGACCTAGAAAAATCAGACGGCTCCTCATGTCTTTTTCCTCCACCGAACCGGATAGGCCGAACCAGATTGGCCGAACCCGTGTCGATTGTGTGTCTCGCGCACATTCTAACAACAGCAGTTAGATTCTCGTTCGGCGATTTCGTAGCAAATTTTCGAAGTATCGTGAGCTTTCAGGTAAAGTCTACAAGGTAGCCCTTCGCTATCAACCTCGGGACCCTGTTTCTCTGCTGGCCTTTCCCGAAGCCAGCTTCGCGGTTTCTGATCTCATTCGATTGATAACCGCTTAGCCGCTCACGGAACGAAATCTTCCGAGTCTCTAAGCAGGAGGTAAAATGCATGCTCAAAAGAGTCGGCCTGGTGACACTTGTTTGTATTCTGGGCTTACTGATGGTTGCCTGCGAAACTCTAAAGATCAGCGACATCATCGCGGACCCGGGACGGTTCAATGGCAAAGAAGTGACGGTGGCCGGCAAGGTGACCAGCCTCTCTGTTGGCGCACTCAACAAGGGCCTTTACGAGATTGACGACGGTACGGGCAAGCTTGTGGTGGTCTCGGAAACACATGGAGCCCCCGCGCAAGGCGCCAAGGTTGGGGTAAAGGGCCGAATCGTTCCCACCTTTACGTTTCTGGGAAAGAACTACGTTACTGTCTTGCGCGAGAGCGAGCGAAAGCTGGTCAAGTCCTCAGACTAGGCCCCCGGGTTGGGGGCGGGCGGAGCGGACTCCTGCGTCACCGGTAACGGATCTTTCTCCATGATGATCCAGCAGATGATGTACGCAAGGATTCCGGGCACCGGCGGAAAAATCGCCAGCAGGACCCAGGCGATACGCACGAGCGTGACATCAAGATCGAGATAGCGCGCCACCCCGGCGCAGACCCCGGCGATCTTAATACCCTCACGTGGACGCGTCAGCCTGTCGCGCCAGCCTGACTGCGTTCGAGCCGTGCTTTCAGTTGCTGTTCCACATCGAGAGCAATAGCGGAAATGCTCTTCGAGAGCGCTGCCGCATTGATTGCAGTACATGGATGCTTTGTCCTCCTGTTGCTAATACGATACAGCCTGACAAAAAGTTCAGGAAATTTTGGGAGTGCCTCAGCCAATCAACGCTGCCGGCGCTTGCGTTTCCCCTTCGTCTCTCGCGTGACCGCTTATAATGTCCAACGTGAAGCGTTTTTTCATCGTTGGAATCTTCGTCTCGCTTTTTCTGGTGACGTTAGCTGTTGTGCTCGCTATGGCGATTTCTTTCACCACTCCCGAGAACAGTGCCGCGGCGTACGAACACTCGCATCATGGTATTGCCCTTATGCAGCAGCACCTGTATCACGCGGCTATCGACGAATTCGAGACGGCGATCCGCCAGAGTCCGGGCGCGCTTGATGCATGGGTTGGCCTGAGCGCGATTTACATTCGCCTGGGGGATGGACCGAAAGCTCTCGAGAGGGCGGCGAAGGCGGTCACTCTGGCGAAGGATTCTGCCGATGTTCAGCTCATCCTGGGCCGGGCCTATTGGCTTGACCGAAAGCTCAGTGATGCCGAAGGCACAGCTTTGAAGGTGGATAAACTGGATCCTTCAAATCTTCAGGCCGCTGAACTGTTGCTGCGAATCTATTTCGAGCGCAAAGACGACGCGAAGTTCCGTGACGTGCTTGAGCGGATCGAAAGTCCGAATCGTCCGATTCACGATCTCGCGGTGCAATTCGCAGTTCGCCAAGGCGAATTCCGACGGGCTTTGGAACTCAGGGATTCCTTCGACCGGACGGAACTTGAATCTTCGACGCTTCGCGCTCAGCTGGCGTTGAAGCGGCAGCCCAGCCGCGCCGACCTCTATCCCCAGCTCGTCCAGGATCTAGTTCGACTCGGCCGCCACGATGAAGCCATCGCAACCGCTCGCGAGTATCGTGGAAACGTGCCCCTCGATATGGAAATTGGAAAGGCGCACTGGTTGGCTGGCAACAAGGACGAAGCGGCTCGATCGTATTCGCGAGCGGCTACGGGGCCTCACAAGCTCTCTGCAGAAGTCGCCTTGGCGGCAATGACGGGAGATCGCAGGTATTGGCATGAAGCGTTCCGAGCAGAGTGGATTGAGCAGGACTACTTTGTTCTCGCGCAGCTCGAGGACGCTCTGAAGACGGCCTCGCCTCTCGATCAGGCGCTGATCTACCGATATGCAAGCTTGTTTGATCAGGAGTTGCTGAATAAAGCTGCTCAGAGCGCATTGTCTGTTCTGGATGCCGACCCCGACGAGTTCGATGCTCTGATGACATTAGGTACGGCGTATTCACGATTGGGCCGCATTGACGACGCGATCCGCTACGTCCAACAGGGTGCAGATCTCTATCCACAGCGGGCTGAAGTCTGGGCGCGATTGGGCCAGATGGCGCTCGTAAAAGGCGAGAGCACCACGGCCGAAATGGCACTGCGCCGTGCCGCTCAGTCTGAGCCTTCCAATGCGTCTTACCTTTACAACTACGGCTGGTTTTTGGATAAGGAAGATCGCCGTGCCGAAGCGGCAATCTACTATGAGCGTGCCATCGCGTCCAGCTCGCTGAGCTTCGAAGCGATGAATAACCTCGCGCTTATCGAATCCGCTCGAGGACGGCCGGTTCAGGCTCTCGCTTTGCTGAATCGAGCGGTTGAATCGAATCCGGAAAATGAAGGCACGTATGTGAATCGTGGGAATTATCACGCTTCGGTTCATCGATGGAGAGAAGCGATTGAGGACTATGCACAGGCTCTAAGACTGAATCCTGCCAGCGTTACCGCTTTCGTAGAGTCTGCTCGCGTTCATCTCGAGCTGAACCGCCCAGATATCGCGATTGAGGAACTTAATGCAGCTCTCGATGTCGACCCGCGTCTTCACGAAGCTTACATCCTCCTGTCTGCGGCGTATGAGAAACAAGGTCGGAAGACGGAGGCAGCCGCCGCACTCAACGAAGCGATGCGGCTGAAGGAACCGGCTTGACACGGCGAACCAAGATCGTATGCACGATCGGCCCCGCCTCCGACTCGGAGGAGATGATCACCAAACTTGTGACCTCCGGTATGGATGTTGCGCGCCTCAATTTTTCGCACGGCACCGGGGACTATCACCGCACGATCATCAGCCGGTTGAAAAAAATCCGCAAAGATCTGCGAAGGCCGGTTGCAATCCTGATGGATCTGCAGGGGCCCAAGATCCGCATTGGGAACCTACGCGGAGGTTCCGTCGAACTGCGGCCGGGGCAGGAGTATGTGCTGACAACGAGTTCTACGCCAGGCGATGGGCGACGCGTGTCGGTTTCGCTGAAATCGCTGCCGAATGAGGTTTCCATTGGGCATCCGATCCTGCTGGCCGATGGGAACATCGAGTTGCGGGTTGAACGTGTGTCTCCTCCCGAAGTTTTCTGCAGGGTGGTTGTCGGTGGCGTCCTGAGTTCGCACAAAGGTATCAACCTTCCGGCTTCGGAGATCGAAGTGGATTCGATGACGACAAAGGACCGCAAGGATCTGGATCTTGGGATGGAGGCTGGCATCGATGCGGTCGCTTTGAGTTTCGTTCGCACAGCGGCCGACGTTGAGGCGGTCAAGGCTGTTATGAAGCGAACCCGCGCCCATGCGCCGGTCATCGCAAAGATCGAGAAGCAGGCAGCAGTCAACAACATCGACAAGATTCTCCGCGTGGCGGACGGAGTGATGGTCGCTCGCGGAGACCTGGGTGTGGAGATCGACCTCGAGCGTGTTCCGCTCGTCCAGAAATCCGTTATTCAAAAGTGCAACGCGCTCGGAAAACCGGTGATCACTGCCACACAAATGCTTGTTCGCATGGTCGAGAATCCGCGGCCGACTCGGGCAGAGGCTGCAGATGTTGCCAATGCTGTTCTCGATGGAACCGATGCCGTTATGCTGTCAGAGGAGACGGCCGTGGGGAATTATCCAATCGAGGCCGTCCAGATGATGGATCGCATCGTCCGCGCGGCTGAGACGGCTCTGGATCGTAGAAAGTTCGAGCATTCAGATGAGATGGGGAACACTCGAGACTCCATTACGCGCTCCAGTTATTTCACAGCCAAAGAGATTGGCGCCCGCGCCATCATCACCCCGACATGGTCCGGTACAACTGCGAACCTCGTGGCGCGGTTTCGTCCGAAGCAACCCATCATTGCGACAACCCCAAACGAAACGACGATGGATTTCTTATCTTTCTCGTGGGGTGTTATACCGTTGTTCATCCCACCGAGCGAGTCAATCGATGACATGATCCGGCACTCCATCGTCGCGGCACGAAACGCGGGGCATGTCGAAGCCGGAGATCTTGTCGTCATCACCGGCGGCCTTCCGCTTCATGCTGCTGGAAAAACCAATTTCGTGAAGGTAGAGAAAGTCAGCTGAACCATCGGGAGGAACTGAAATGGCCGACAACATCGCCGAGGTACTGCAGGAGCTATCGGGAATCTTGCGCCGTATTTCGGAACAACGAAGTGATCATAAGTCTCCCGGGGATGAAAGCAACGCTGACGCTTTGAAAAACATCGAACGTTTTGTCCAGGATAGAGCCGGCGAGCGGGAGCAGGATCAGCGTTTCCGCGAACGGCTCCTCAAGACTCTGGAACATCAAAATCATTTGCTCGAATCTCTCATTGCCCGCCTGCAGGAAAAGCCGCGGAAAGGATGAAATGAGCTTTCACAGGGTGAAGAGGGTCGGAATAAAGCTGGCCGCACTCGTCATCGCCTGTGGTTTTTGCGTGGGATTGCAGACGCCCTCTGCGCCGCGCAACTATGGATACCGAATTATTAAGACCTACCCTCACGATCCCTCGGCCTACACACAGGGTTTGATTTTTGTCGATGGCGCGCTTTACGAGAGTACGGGACTTCAGGGACGATCCACATTGCGCAAGGTAGATCTCGAGAGTGGACGGCCGGTGCAGCAGTACGCCGTGCTCTCAGACTACTTCGCCGAAGGACTCACAAACTGGGGCGCGAATCTCATACAGCTCACCTATCAGACGCAGACGGGATTTGTGTACGAGCGCGCCACCCTCAAATTAAAGACCAGCTTTCCCTATACGGGGGAAGGCTGGGGCCTGACTCAAGATGGGAAGCGCTTGATTATGAGCGATGGCACTTCGACTCTGCGTTTCTGGGATCCTGTGGCATTTCGCGAAATCGGGCGCCTCGCCGTGCGTGATCGTGGGCAGCCCGTCAAAGATCTAAATGAACTCGAGTACGTGCAAGGTGAGATTTACGCGAACGTATGGCATACCGACAGGATCGCAAAAATCTCCCCGACGACGGGCGAAGTGACAGGATGGATCGACTTAAAGAATCTCTTAAAGCCCGGAGAAATTTCGGCCGGCCCGCCGCTGGCCGCGGAAGCGGTGTTGAACGGCATCGCCTACGATGCCCCCAGAGATCGATTGTTTGTGACGGGAAAGCTGTGGCCGCAGCTGTTTGAGATCAAGCTTGTGCCGCGGTAAATGTTTCTTCGCGGGCCCCTCCGGCCCCCGCGAGTGACACACCCTCCTCTCTGGGTTACTCTACTTCCCCTATGACGCGACCTGTTGTTCGTACGCGATTCGCTCCAAGTCCCACAGGCTTTCTTCACATCGGCAGTGTGCGGACGGCCTTCTTCAACTGGCTTTATGCGCGCAAAAACGGCGGACAGTATCTTCTCCGGATTGACGATACCGACCAGCAACGTAACGTCGCGGAAGCACTGGCGCCCATTTTCAATGGATTTCGATGGCTGGGCTTGACGTGGGACGAGGGCGCCGAGGTTGGCGGTCCCTATGGTCCGTACTACCAGTCGCAGAAGCAGCCCCAATATCAGGAAGCTGCGCGCGCGATTCTCGACAAGGGGTTCGCCTACTGGGATTACGCGAATGAAGAGGAGTTGGCGACGGAGCGGCGGGCCGCGGAACAGGCGAAACGGCACTTCCAGTACAGCCGGCGTTGGATGGCCGAAAGCGCGAGTGATCGCGCGCGGTTCGAGGGCGAAGGGCGCAAGGGCGTTGTGCGCTTGAAGATGCCTCGGGAAGGGAAGTGTATCTTCAACGATCACGTCCGCGGACGCGTTGAAGTGGACTGGGCCCAGGAAGCCGATCACGTCATTCAACGTGCAGATGGGTCAGCGTTGTACAACCTGGCCAACGTCGTCGACGACTACGATATGAAGATCACGCATGTCATGCGCTCCGCGGAGCATCTGTCGAATACGCCACGCCAGATCTTCATCGCTCAGGCACTGGGCTATCCCCTTCCGGAGTATGCGCACTTTCCAGTCGTCGCTGAACCAGGCAGCAAAAACAAGCTCAGCAAACGAAAGATTGCCGACTACCTGAAGAATCCGGATTTTCGGAAGCTTTACGAGCATGGCGAACGTATCGCCAAAGCTCTGGGACTGACAACCGCTCCCGAGACTTTCAACCCCGTCATTACAGACTTTTATGAACGCGTCGGATACCTGCCGGAAGCTATCCTGAACTACATCGTGCTTCTCGGGTGGTCCTTCGACGACAAAACCGAATTCTTCACGATGCAGGAACTAATCAACGCGTTCTCGCTCGAGAGCGTTAACAGGTCTCCAGCCAGCTTCGATGCCAAGAAACTACTCGCGTTCCAGGAACGCTACATGAACTTGAAAACTGTCGGCGAGAAGGTGGAGATGTGTGAGCCTTATCTAAAGCAGGCAGGCTTGGGTACAGAAAAGTTGGCCGACGTCATTCAGGCTGCCGGCGATCGCATCAAAGTCGCGGGTGACGTTTTGGACTATGCGTCGTTCTTTGTACCTGCCGAAAAGCTGGATTACGACGAGGCCGCTTTCGATAAACGGATCCGTACACCTGCCGAGGCGCCCGGCTTGTTGAAGAAATTTGCCGCCACGCTGGACTCAGTTGAGCCTTTTGATGCGCCAACCATCGAAACGGCCCTCCAGGATTTCGTTCAAAGAGAGGGCATCGGTCACGCTCAAATCATCCATGCGCTCCGAATCGCCGTAACGGGAAAGGGTGTCGGCTTCGGACTGTTTGAGAGCCTCGCAATACTGGGACGCGCAGAGTGCCTTGCGCGCATCGAGCGCGCGCTTGCCAGACTGTCCGGCTAATGTCCGGAGTTCGAGGTCACTTTACGTCCCGCAAACCTTCCGTGAGCTCAATTCGTGTTCCCCATGGATCGGTGATTAGGGCAGTGCCGATGCCGTTCAATTCGGGACTAATCCGATAAGGGGCTGTGAAAGTGATACCTTTGGCTTCAAGCCTCCGGCAAAACTCCTGAAGATTTCGGACCTCAAATCCGATGTGATCGACGGCGCGTCCTGCAGTGCCCGTGAGATTCTCTGCGGGTTCCCAGAGGAAGAAGTTCAGCATGTATCCGACACCGGGAAGATCCGCGCCGATGAAGTAGTCGGTTTGGCCCGGACGTAGCGTGGCGTCGAATACCTTCATGTACCACTGCTGCATTTCAACAAATTGCTTGTTCACGAAGTGGACGTGGTGGTGCGCGATCGGAGGAGCGTTCGGCTCGCTGGCTGTCACCAGTTCAACCTTCACACCGTCCGGCCCCACCAGATAAGCAAACCTTCCATAGTTGCCGGCAGTTGGCGGACTCACGTTCTGACCGGGCCCCGGCTCGCGGCCAACCGTAAGTGCGTAGCCGGCAGCAACGACCCTTGCGGCTACCTTCGGCACGTCGGGCACGGCAAAGCCGATATGGTCGAACGGGGTGCCGCGTGTGGGACCTGTCGGAGGTTGCACGTGTAGAAACAGGAAGACATCGGGAAATTTGATGACATCGATTCCGGCCGAGCCCCACTTCATCGCCGTCCCGCCGAGCGTATCCGCCCAGAATTTCTTGTGCGCTTCAACGCTCGTGACATTGAGATGATAATGACTGACCACGATGGGAGCCTGCTTGTTCATTAACTGAGCGTCCGAAGGCGATGCGACCATCACCACAAGCGCAATCATGCCAAGTTCGAAGCTTTTTTTATGCGTCATGTCCGTCAATGCTAACACCAAAGATTCCCCTTGACCCTCTCGCTGCGTGACAGGCGTTATACGGCTAAGACTGGAAAATAATTCAGGCCGAACAGAGTGCGGAGATTCGCGCCAACGCAAAGCGAAACGGAGCCTAGCATTCAGAAACGACGATCGGCCGTCGAACAACGATCATTTCTTCGCTCTCCTGAGTACGAACGCTTCGCTCGACCTCTCCGAGTGGTAGGATGCTCCCGGAAAGGAGCACGCATGACTAACGATTGGATCGCCTTAATGAGGGATCTCGGACATGACTTCAGCACTCGAGCTGCCGATCACGATGCTCACGATTCATTCGTGGGCGAGAACTACGCGCGGCTGCGTGAAAACGACGCTTTTGCTGCCGGTGTGCCTTCTGAACTTGGAGGTGGGGGCGCTTCGCACGAAGTGCTGTGTGGCATGATCCGCGAGTTGGCCCGCCACTGCAGTTCGACTGGACTTGCCTTCTCGATGCACACGCACCTTGTCGGTACCCTGGCCTATGCCTGGCGCGCCGGAAACAAAATGACCGAGGGGATGTTGCGGCGTGTTGCTTCAGAGAAACTGATTCTTGTTTCCAGCGGCGGTTCCGACTGGTTGCCCGGCTCCGGGAAGCTCGAGAAAGTAGAAGGTGGCTTTCGATTCAATGCGCGCAAGATCTTCGCCAGCGGAGTGCCCTCCGGTGACATTCTGATGACGACAGGTGTCTATAACGACCCGTCTGACGGGCCGACCGTATATCACTTTCCATTGTCCCTCAAGAGTGAGGGCGTGAAAATTCTCGACACGTGGCGCACCCTCGGGATGCGAGGAACGGGCTCACACGACGTCGAAATCAAGGATGTCTTTATACCCGACGCGCTCATGCAGGGTGTACGGCGCGCGGCGGGAAAATGGCATCCCTTTATGCACCTGGTTGTGCTTGCCGCGCTCCCCATTTTCTATGGCGCTTACCTCGGCGTTGCCGAATCGGCCCGCGAGATTGCGATCTCCATTGCCTCACGCAAGAAGGATGATCCCGTCGTGCCGGTGATTCTGGGCGAGATGGAAAATCAGATCGTTTGCGCACAGGTCACTCACGCAAGCATGGTTGCGTTGACAGCAACGGCAAAGCCCGGTGTTGAGACAACCAATGCGATGATCTGTCGCCGCACCGTTTTTGTGAACGCTGTCATCCATGCCGTCGAAAAAGCGATGGAAGTGAGCGGCGGCCCCGGGTTTTATCGTTCAACAGGGCTCGAGCGTTGCTTCCGCGATATTCAGGCCGCGCGCTACCACCCCATCCAGGAGAAGCCACAGACGCGTCTCACTGGGCGCATCCTTCTTGGTCTTGATGTGGATGGTTAGTTTTGAGTCTTGAGGCGTGAGTTTTGAGTCAGCGCGTTGAAGGTCAACGCATTCTTACTCAAAACTCACAACTCAACGTTGCCTACGTTACAGTGAAACTCCGTACCCCTATGGATTTGTCATCCAGGAACAACTCCACCTGATACTCGCCGGCCGGCCATCCGCTTGGCTTACTCACATGAAACTCTGTTGTTGCAGGGCCTGTTGGATTGATCATCTCTGATTTCTCATCCACGACCGACGTCTGACCGCCCTTGTGGTAAGTCCACTTGGCCTTAAGGGTTGCCATGCCGGCTCCCATTGTGTCAACCGACGCATAAATCGTGTCGCCCTTTGCGAAAGCTTCCGCGGGAGTTGTTACTTTTTTGTCGGGACCAATAGCCTTCCCCAATGAAATCGTGCCTGCCTGGACTCCGGCGGGTGGTGGGGGAGCAGGGGCGGCCGCCGGCGCAGTTTCAGGCGCTGGCTTTGTTTCTTCCTTCTTGCCGCAGGACGTGAACAAGATCAGTAGCAACGTACTCAGAGCGCACACACATTTCGTACTCATAGTCGTTGTTCTCCCTGTTGTGAAGACGCGGCCTCAGGCTGCGGGAATTTTCAATATCTGTCCCGGATAGATTTTGTCGGGATCCTTCAAAATATCTTTGTTCGCTTCGAAGATGCGACGCCACTCGCTGACACTTCCATACTGCTGTTTAGCAATCTTCGACAAGGTGTCCCCGGATTTCACTTCGTAGGTCTTTTCGGAAGAAGGCGCCGTCGAACTTGAGCCACTGTTGACATCGGAAAAGTCAGGCATTTTTTCGTCCATATAAGCCTCCCTATCGATAACAGCGCAGATGCCGATTGAACATGCAGCGAGAAATTCGGCCAGACCAGGCAGGTTGAGGCATTCATTATACACGCAGCGTTTTCGGGATGGGGAATGCCAACCCATTACGTGGATTTCTTCTGCCGCATTGACCAGTTTGTAGGGCAATGCTAGCTTCGGTGTCAGACAAAATCCTGCGAGGTTTACATGCGAGACGATTTGAAGGGACAGGGCTACAGCAAGGAAGATGAGTATTTCCATCGCAAAGACCAGGAACTGATAGCAAAACTCAAGCAAAAGGCCGAAGCCGAGCGGCTGAGACTCGAAGCTGAGAACAAGAAGAAAGAGTACTGGCTGCGCTGTCCGAAGTGCGGGTCCTCAATGACCGAAGAAAAGTACGATCTTGTAATCGTCGATCGCTGCAGTTCGGAGACATGCGGTGGCATCTTTTTCGACGGGGGCGAACTCGAACTGCTCTTGAAGGCCAAGACGCCACTCCTGCAAAGAATATTCAGACGCTAGCCGTTTCGCGCATAGACGCTCATTCATTGTTTTGTGCTGTGAGTCCGTGACAGCAGCGAAGAATAGCGCCCTGTTATAGAATTTCCGCCACTGCAGGGGAGCGAAGAAAACGATGCTCGATTGGACCACTAAAAGCCTACTGGAAGACTTGAAGTCCGGGAGAATCAGTCGCCGGCAGTTCATTGCCGCAATGACACGGGTGGGGATCCCTATCGGCGTTGTCTCGACCCTCCTGGCGTCCTGCACAAGCGATGGCGAGTCTGGCGGCCGCATAACGACCCCGTCCGCCAACGACGCTCCATTCGAACCGAAGCAGCGCGGAGGCGGTGGCCAGTTGAAAATGCTGTACTGGCAGGCGCCCAGCACTCTGAATCCGCACATGACCCGGGGCACCAAGGATGTTGATGCCGCCAGCCTGTTTTACGAACAGCTTCTTTATATCGATGCCGACGCAAACTTTGTACCCCGTCTGATCACAGAATTGCCGACATTCGAAAACGGCATGCTGGATCGTGAAGGGAAGTGGGTGATTTGGAAATTGAAGCAGGGCGTCCAGTGGCACGATGGCAAGCCGCTCACCGCAGAAGATGTCGTTTTCAACTGGGAGTACGCCTCGGACCCAAACACGGCTGCGATCACCCAGGGTACCTACACGCGCATTCGCTCCGTGGAAAAAATCGGAGAACTCGAAGTGCGCGTCACCTTCAAGGAGCCTACGCTCGACTGGTCAAGCCCGTGGAGCACGTCGAACGGAATGATCATTCCGCGGCACCTCTACCAATCTTTTAAAGGAAAGGAATCCAGGAACGCCCCAACAAATCTGCGACCGGTAGGCACCGGTGCGTACAAGATCGTCGAATTCAGGCCGGATGATCTTGTGCTTGCCGAGATCAATCCCAGTTACCATCTCGAGAATCGTCCTTTCTTCGACCGCATTGAACTCAAGGGCGGCGGCGATGCCGCAGGCGCTGCTCGCGCCGTGCTGCAGAGTGGCGAGTACGACTTTGCGTGGAACCTTCAAGTCGATGGCAATCAACTCGAGAAGATGGAGCAGGAAGGTGTGGGCGTCATTGTCAAGGGAAGTGGCGGCACGATTGAGCATGTCCTGCTGAACTTCACGGACCCCAACACGGAAGTCGACGGTGAGCGGTCCAGCTTGAAAGTTCCTCATCCATTCTTTTCAGATGTCAAGGTGCGCCAGGCTTTCGCGCTTGCGATTGATCGAAAGACCATTGTGGAACGGCTCTACGTGAAGACCGCGAGTGTAGCGCAGTTCTATGTCTGGGCGCCGAAGAAGTACGTCCCCGAAGGGAATTGGCGGCGTGACATCGAGAAGGCAAACATGTTGCTGGACGATGCGGGATGGAAGCGGGGCGCGGACGGCACCCGAATGAAGGACGGCAAGAAAATGAAGGTGCTCTTTCAGACTTCCGTCAACAAGCTCCGGCAGGACACTCAGGCGGTCATCAAGAAAGACCTCGAATCTTTGGGCATTGAGGTAGAGCTGAAGGCGATCATCGCCGACGTCTTCTTTTCGGGTGATCCCACGAACCACGACACGTTGATGCACTTCTACGCGGACATGGAGATGTTCACGCAGGAGCGCGCCGGTCCCGATGATCCTGTGCTGTTCATGCAATCCTTCGACTCGAGCCAGTTGCCCCAGAAGTCGAACAAATGGGCGAAATTGAATTACAGCCGGTATGTGAACAAGGAGTTTGATGCGCTGCATGAAGCCGCGGGCAAGGAACTGGATCCCGGCAAGTTTGCGGAACTCGTAAAGAAGATGAACCAGATGCTCGTGGATGACGTTGCCGTGATACCGCTTGTGGAACGATCGGATGTGTCCGGCGCTCGAACAAATCTCAGGGGAGTTCAGCTTTCAGGCTGGGCGTCGACCTTGTGGATGTTGCCGTTCTGGCATCGCGTCTAGTCTGTGACGAAGTTTCTCGTTAGGCGTTTGCTGATTGCCGTTCCCACCCTCCTTGGAATCAGCCTTGTGCTTTTCGCTGTTATCGCGCTCGCACCTGGCGATCCCTTCGCCGATCTCGCGCAGAACCCGAACGTGCCGCCGGAGTTGCGTGTGCAGCTGCGTCAGCAACTCGGCATCGACGACCCGCTGCATATTCAGTACTTTCGCTGGGCGACCTCGATGGCGCGCGGGAATTGGGGCATCTCTTTCGTGAATCGCATTCCCGTGGCAGACCTCATCTGGGGACGCCTGCCGGCGACGCTGTTCGTTGTGGGAACGTCCTATGTCGTGGCATTGCTCATTGCTATTCCGACGGGGATTATCTCCGCGGTGAAGCAGTACTCCTGGTGGGACAATATCGCGACCACATTCGCGTTTCTGGGCTACTCCCTGCCGACATTTTTCACCGGATTGCTATTTATCCTGATCTTTACTGTAAAGCTGGGATGGCTCCCCGAGGTCTATACAACCAACATTCCCGCGACAGGATGGCGCTGGGCGATTTTCATGTTGCGACAGGCGGCGATGCCTGTCGCGGTGCTTGCTCTGTTCCAGGCGGCGGAGCTGGCGCGATTCGTCCGCGCTTCTGTGCTTGAGGTTCTGCATCTCGATTACGTGCGTACTGCGAGAGCCAAGGGACTTCGTGAACGTCGCGTCATCACGTTCCACGTCGTGAGGAATGCGCTCATCCCTGTCGTGACAATCATGGCTCTCCAGGTGCCGGGCATTTTTACCGGCGCCCTCGTGACCGAGCAGATCTTTCGCGTGCCGGGTATCGGATCTCTGCTGATCCGTTCACTTAATTCCCACGACACTCCGGTCGTTATGGGAGTCTTTTTTACCTACTCGATTCTGGTTGTTTTGTTCACATTAGCGGCGGACATAGCGTACGGGATTCTGGATCCGCGAATTCGTTACGACTGAAAATGGAAGGAAAGGCTCAAGCAGTTCACAGAACGCTATGGTCGGATGCATGGCGTCAGTTCCGGCGGCACCGCCTGGCCATGGCAGGCCTGGTGATCTTCGGCTTTTTCGTCCTGGCTTGTGCGGCCGGCCCCGTTGTGTATCGGACGCCACCGGATGCAATCGATTTCTCGCGCGCAAACGAAGGTCCGGGCATCGATCATCCGCTGGGAACGAACGATCGGGGCGAGGATATCCTCGCGCGAGTGTTATACGGAGGACGAATTTCCCTGGCGGTCGGCATCGTGGCAATGCTTCTGGGAGTATTCCTCGGCACCGCGATTGGGGCGATTTCGGGTTACTTTGGAGGGGTCGTCGATACAGTTCTGATGCGGATAACCGAATTGCTGATTTCGCTTCCTCAGCTGCCTCTGCTGCTGCTGGTTGTGTACTTCTTCAGGGACAGCCTGCGGGAATCGATTGGCATCTACGCCGGGACTTTTTTGATGATGGTAATGGTGTTGGGTGGCTTGCAGTGGATGTCTGTCGCCAGGCTCGTGCGCGCATCTTTTCTGTCGATCAAGACAAAGGAATATATCGAGGCAGCCCATTGCATCGGCGTGCCTCCTTTCCGAATGATGGTGGGACACATGCTGCCGAATGCCGCCAGCGGCATTATCGTTTCTGCATCCCTGGCCGTAGCTGGCGTGATTCTGTCGGAGTCTACGCTGTCGTTTCTGGGCCTCGGTTTTCCTCCGGATTATCCGACCTGGGGCCGCTTGTTGTTCGATGCAAAGGATCTTCTGGCAATCGCGCCCCACGTCGTCTTGATTCCGGGCGCAATGATTTTCCTGACGGTGCTTTCGATCAATTTCATCGGGGATGGCCTCCGAGACGCACTGGACCCGAGGAAGAATTAGAGTTGGCGGAACCAGACCGTTGTCCTCAAACGTTTCCGCCTACCGTCTTCGCCGCTTCGTCTCTTCCAGACGAATCTTGTGCAGCACGCGATGCAAAAATGGCGCGACCAGCAATCCCGCGGTTCCGATAAACACGATTCCCGCATACAACGCATAGAAACTTGCAAATAACTTTCCAGGTACCGACTGAATTTCACCGACCGGGCCCATTCCGCCAAGAAGCATCGCCGAATTGAGAAAGGCATCGATCCACTCCTGCAGGGCGAACCAATGGAATCCGATCGTCCCGATTATCAGAGAGAAGAGGAGGACTACTCCGGCAATTCCGCCATGCCGCGCGACTCGATAAACGAATGGACGCCAGGGAAGCAGGGGATCGGAGTGCGGCTCGTACATGGAGTCACAGCGCGTCGGTAAACAACCGTCCCCGCGTTTCAGGCCCGAGCCAGATCAAAATGGCAGAACTTGTCAGCGAAACTGCGATGGGAATCGTCATCGCGTTGGCGACATTCATGCCGCCGTCCTGAAGATTGCCGATCAGCAGGGGCATGA
>Ga0207641_10000513_pt1 | contig 43486 bp, 60 predicted proteins | sample KBSSwiS62_FD_184306 | JGI IMG/M metagenome (GOLD analysis project Ga0207641, IMG submission 184306) | Switchgrass rhizosphere microbial communities from Kellogg Biological Station, Michigan, USA - KBS Switchgrass S6-2 (SPAdes) (version 2) | ecosystem: Host-associated > Plants > Roots >... | reverse complement strand
GCCCGCTACGAGCGCGTTGCCCAGATCATGTTCAAGCAGGCCGAAGAGCGCGAGGCGGCGGAGATCGCCCTCCGCGCCGCCCAGGCCGCCGAGCAGGCCGAGAACAGCGCGGGCTGGACCTTCGGCGCCCCCCTCGTGATGGAGGGCTGAGACATGACCCGCACCGAAGCCGAGAAGATCATTGCCGAAAACGAGTTCCTGGGCCGCCTCGCGACCCCCGCCCAGCGCCAGGAGGCCCGCGTCCTGCTGGGCCACCCGGAGCCGCTGGTCGCCCAGTGGAATACCGGCCGCCTCTACCAGCGCGACGGCCAGCGCATCGGCGCCGAGCTGGTGTCCGACCGCAAGGGGGTCCGCATCCTGTTCCGCGACTACAGCCGCATGATCATGACAAAGGCCTTCAGGCGGTCCGCCGTCCCGGTGCCGGTGACGGCGGACCGCCTGAAGGCCTTTGTCATGGCCGCCTACGACCGCAGCGGCGGCTACCGCATGTCGTGCGAGGCCGGGCGCCTCCGGTGGGTGGACTGATCATGGGCAAGCTGACCTTCGACCTCACTGAGGTCGCCACCTACACCCAGGTGATCGCGGAGCTGGTGCGCCAGGGCATCGTCTTTGAGGCCCGCTCCGATGGTTACTACTTCGTTATCACTCTAGATGGAGGCTGCTGACATGACCCGCGTCATCTTCCGCCCCGTGACCAACACCCAGAGGAGCGCCGTCGCCCGCTTTGGGACCGACTGGCAGCTCGCCCACTGGTCCAAGCTGGGCCACCCGGTGACGGTCCGGGGCGTCCCGTCCGTCTTCATCCACCCGGTGGGCCAGCAGTGGGAGGCCCGGTGGGTCGCCCTCGCCCTGGTCGAGCTGGCGGAGCCTCCGGCCGACCCGGAGCCGACCGACGCGGAGCTGGACGCCTGGGCGGCGGAGGCGGAGGCAAACGACCCCACCCAGGCCGACTGGCTGGCCATAGAGGCCCTCCGGCGCCGCCGGGCGGCCCACGTCGCCCGCGAGCTGGAAGGGGTCCAGGCGGGCGCCTGTGACCGCGCCCAGGCCGCCTGGGAGGAGGGGGGCCGCGCCGCCCGCCTGCTGGCGGAGGCGGAGCCGGAGTGGCGCCAGGGCAGCCTCGATCTGGAGGGCTGCTTCCCGGACTACACCAGCTCCTACTGCCGCTGCTGCGACCGTAACGAGCTGGAATGCGACTGCCCCGGCGGCTTCCGCTACTAGCATGACTGGGGCGCACGGGGTGCATAGGTGGTCCCCTTGCACTCCGCCAGCCACAGGGCCATCTCTGGCTCTCGATTAACCCGCTGACCCAGGAGGCCCCGATGGCCCGCATTTACGCCCCCGCCGAGATCGAGAACCCCATCGCCTACAGCAACGCGATTGACGCCCGCATCAAGGCGAACGCCTACAAGACCCGCGCCGCCAAGTGGCAGGCCGCGACCCCCGACCACGTCGAGCTGACTGACGCGATGCGGACCCACCGCTCCGCGTTCGTGGGCAAGATGTACGACAGCCTCGTGGAGTGGGGCAGCCTGACCTCCGGCCAGGAGGCGGCCGTCCGCCGCATCGTCAACGAGGACGCGGCGAAGAAGGCCGAGCGCATCGCCGCCCGCGCCGCCGCCGACGCCTCCTCCGTCCACGTCGGCACGGTGGGCGAGCGCCTGACCCTGGCCCTGACCATCAGCTTCGCGACCTCGTTTGAGACGCAATTCGGCACCATGCACGTGGTCGGCATGAAGGACGCCGCCGGGAACATCTTCATCTACAAGGGCAACAAGCGCCTGGGCGAGCGCGGCGACCCGCTGGAAGGCAAGGCGACCGTGAAGGAGCACGGGGTCCGCGAGGGCGTGAACCAGACCATCCTGGCGAGGCCGACCCTGGCCCGCCCGGCGGCCCTGGTGGCGGCGGAGAAGGCGGCGGAGGAGGCCCGCGTGGCCGCCATCCTGGCCGCCGACGCGGTGGCCCGCGAGGCGTTCCTCGACCTGGGCATGGACGCCACGCCGGAGCAGCTCGAGGCCGAGCAGCTCCGCCGCCTCGCGGTCCGCGCCGCCATCTACGGGGAGGGCTAGGCCATGAAGGTCACCTTCACCCGCGATGAGGTCGGGCCGGAGCACGAGGAGTGCCGGTGGTTCCTCCGCTGCGACAACGTCGCCACCACGGCGGTGCGCCACCCCATCCTGGGGCTGGTGCCGACCTGTGCCCGGTGCGCCGCCCGCGTGGCCCGGAACGTCGAGGAGGCCCGCAATGGCTAACCACACCACCTACGTCAGGGACACGGGCTGGAAGGCCCCCCTGACGGCCCAGGGCCTCGCCCGCCGTCAGGGCTGGAACGACGCCCTCGACGGGGCGCCGCCCGACCGGAGGCTGATGGACCACGCGGACAAGCACGTCGCGATGTCCTACGAGCGCGGGCGCCTGTTCGCTCTCAACGTGATCGCCTCCGGACAGAAGCCTCTGCGCTGGAGGACGACGTCCTCGACGCCCTCGACACTCGGCAACCAGCTCGCCAGGGCGAACGCCCTGGTGGGCCGCGCCACCCCCGCGATCTAACCCAACCAACAGGAGGCCCCGATGGCCCAAGACCCCCACACCCACCCCTGGCAGCTCTTCGTCGTGTTCAAGGACGGCGACAAGACGAAGGACGTCGCGCTGCGGTTCCGGACCGGCTCCGCCGCCGAAGAGGCCCTGGCCCTGCTGCAGGAGGTCGAGCCGGTGCTCTGCCTCCACCTCCTCGATGAGAAGGGCCAGGAGTGGATGCACTGGGACCGCGACCCGAAAGAGGAGGGCCTGTGAGATGGCCGCCTACATCATAATGACCGCGTCGGCCACGATGCCCGCGTCGGTGAAGGCCCGCTACCGGCGGGTGGCGGTCTGCCTCGTGGCGGACCCCGAGAACCCGCCCAAGATGATCAGCCGCCGGGCGCGGGGCATGATCGAGGTCACCCAGACCTGGGAGCGGCTGAACGTCGGCAAGTGCGTTCGTTCCGCCTACGTGCGCGCCCTGCAGCGGGCGGAGGTGGTCTGCAACGAGATGAACGACTACCGCGCCAAGCTGCTGGCGGGGGCGGCGTCGTGAAGCGCCTCTACCTGTCGCGGCAGCAGAAGGCCCTCCTGACCCGCAGCGTCCCCGGCATCTGCATCCGGGGGACGTGGCTGTGGGTGCTGGACGGGGAGCCGGTGACGGCCGCGATTAACGGCGCCCTCAAGAAGGGGTGGATCGAGGCGGACTACTACACCGGGGGCCACGCGGCCACCCGGCCCACCGCCGCCGGGCGCTTCGCCATCCACCTCGACGCGGCGCAGCACGAGCAAGGCACACTCAACTCCGCCCTGGCGCTGGCCAGGGCGAAGGAACTGGCAGAGAAGGAGAAGACAGCGTGAGCTACATCAACCGGGTCACTGTCAACAAGGCGCAACGGTCGCCTGGGCACTGGCAGATCAAGACCAACATAGCAACGATTGACGACCGGTCGGGGCGGCGCCTCGCCCGCCTGCAGCACTACAAGACGTTCCTGGGGACGGAGGCCCAGGCGGAGATGGAGCGATACCGCACACTCTGGGAGGCGCGCGGCAAGCCGGAGGCCAGCTCCGCCCCCGTGCCAGACGGGGACGAGACGGTCGGGAGCTACGCCGCCCGGTGGCTCCTGGCGCGGGAGGCGGACCGGAAGGAGATCGAGGCCGCCGAGACGGAGCGCGCCCGGCGCAACCGGGTATACCTCTACGTGGTCCCCGCCTGGGGCCACCTCCAGCTCTCGACGCTCCGGCGGGGCGAGATACTGGGCGGCGCCCAGTGGCTGGGGAGCCAGCTCTCCACCCGGACCGGCGAGAAGCTGACGCCGACCACGGTGAAGCACGCCCTGCTCACGCTCCAGGCCGTGGTGGAGGCCGCCGCCGAGCGCGGTGGCGCCAGCCTCCTGGCTTGCGACTTCGACGGCGTGAAGCGGACGCTCCTTGCCCAGACGTGGTGATCGGAGCAGCCTGTAGCCTGGGAAAACAAAGGCCCCCCGGTGTGAGCCGGGGGGCCTGACCCGGTTGGCGCCGGGGTATCACGCAAGGAGCATTGCGCTGTGTCTGAGCATACAAGGGACGGGACTGGTGTCCATGCCAGTGACAAGGGCGTGAAAGACGCGCCACAGGAGCCTCAAGGCGGCCCGCCCAGGCCCCTGGTGGAGGAGTGGACCCAAGGGACCAACCTCACGCCGGAACACCCCCTGGGGCGCCTGATGGGCCAGGAGAGGTGGTGTGTGTGGCGGTGGGTGAGGAAAGGCTCCGGCAAGTGGACGAAGAAGCCGGAGCGGCCCGCGCCGGAGGGCCAGGGGTGGGGTCTGGCGACCAACAAGCCGGGCGAGGGACGGAGCTACGAGGCGGCCCGCGCGGCCGTGCTGCGGGGTGACGCGGACGGGGTGGGGTGGCTGCTGCTGGGGGAGCCGGAGCTGGTGTGGCTCGACCTCGACAAGTGCCGCGACGTGAAGACGGGAGTGTTGGACCCGTGGGCCACCGCCGTGCTGCAGCGGATCGGCAAGTGCTACATGGAGCTGACCCCCTCCGGCACAGGCGTGCGCGCGGTCGGCAAGGCGGAGGACATCCCCCACGAGGGCCAGACCAGGGTGGACATCCGCCGGGTGCTGGCGGGCGCTGGCCCATACCAGATCGCGGAGTGGGGCGGCGTGCGCGAGGCACGCGAGGGCGCGGCCATCGAGGTATTCCATAATTGTGCGCGGTTCGTAACGGTCACCGGGGCGTGGTCGCAGCTCACCATGCCCGGCGGCACGCGGCGGCCCACACCAGGGAAGGCGGGGCTATGAGCGAGGACGTGGAGCGCACGCTCGACGCGGAGCTGGGGGCCTTCGCCCTGGAGCTGCAGGGCATGGCCGCCGCCCAGAAGGGCGGGAGGGTTGGCGCCAACGGGGCCGCGCCGGGAGGGGGAGTGGAGCAGGCGCCCATCGAGGACGTGGTCGCGGCCCTGGCAGTGATCCCCAACGGGGACGGGTGGGACGACGGGTGCGGGTGGGACGATTGGAACACAATCGGAATGGCTGCCTGGCACGCTACCGGCGGGAGCGCGGACGGGTATGAAGCGTGGTCGGCCTGGAGTGGACGGTGCGCCGACAAGCACGACGAGCTGGCGTGCCAGGAGCGGTGGACGCACTGGGGCCGCTCGCCGCCCGCGCGGGTGGGGATCGGCAAGCTGGCGATCCTCGCCAAGCGAGCGACCAGGGGGGCATGGCGCCAGCCATCGGCGGCGCCGGAGAAGGAGTTCGACCGTGACGAAGAGGCAATGGAAGGTGATGCTGGCGGAGTACCTCGTGCCCGCCGCCCTGGTGGCGCTGGCCGCAGCGGCGGCAGCCTGGGTGCTGACGTAGGGGAGGGGGACGGCGAGGAGCTGTCGGCCTTCATGAGACTGGCGGCGCGGGTGGTCTACGTGAAGGGCCTGCACCGGTTCTTCGACGTGGTGGACCGGACGATGATGGACGAGGCGAGGCTGTGTGTGGAGGCAGGGAGAATGGGCGTGGAGGGGTTCGCGGTGAAGGGGAAGAACGGGGTCGTGGCGCAGCTCGTGGGCCACCCAGGAGGCGTTTTAAGGCACGCCCAGGGGGTGACGATGCGGCCGGGTCAAGGCCTACTGGTGCAGGAGGAGGAGGGCGTGTGCGTCAATCTGTGGCGCCCTACGGAGCTGGTCCCGAAGGGGGGCAGGGGGGACGCGAGCGCGATCCCGTGGGAGGCCCACGCCGCCCGCCTGATACCCAACGAGAAGGACAGGCGGCGGGTGCTCGACCGCATGGCGTTCGCGCTCCAATACCCCGGCGTCAAGATCAACAGCGCCCTGGTCCTGCTGGGCGGGCAGGGCACGGGGAAGGACACGTTCCTCGACCCGTTCTGGGCCGCCGTGGGGCGACATAACCTGTCGGTCGTGCCTGGGTTACAGGTCGGCGGGGACTTCAACGAATACATGCAGTCCGCGTGGCTGCTGATCTCCGAGATGCCGTCCTTCAGGAAGCGGTCGTCGTATGAAGAGATCAAGGCGGTCCTGACCACGCCGCCCGACAAGCTGCGGATCAACACCAAGGGCGTGTCGGCCTACCAGATACCCAATGTGCTCAACGTCATTGTCACCACGAACCACGAGGACGCCATCGCCCTGGCGGACGACGACCGGCGCTTCGACGTGGTCGAGACAGCCAAGGCGGGCGACGACGAGCACTTCGCGGAGCTGTATGCGTGGCTGGACCACGGCGGGCGCGAGGCCGTGATGGGGTGGCTGCTGGCGCGGGACGTGGCGGGGTTCAACCCGAAGGCGGCGCCGCCCATGAGCCGGGCCAAGGCCGTCATGACCAGGGAGGCGGAGCCTGCCGCGATGGGCTGGGCCAGGGGCCTGTGGGGGCCTGACGGACCCATGTCGGGGCGCGTGCTGGTCACGCTGGACGAGCTGGTGGAGCTGGCACGACGGGGCTACTGGGGTGCAGGCGACATGGCTCGCGGGCACCGTTTGATCGCGCAGCTCCAGAAGGCGCTGGTCGCGGACACGTGGCGGACGACCGGCGTGCAGATACTGGAGGCGGACGGGAGGCCGCGAGTGTGGGCGCGGGAGGCGGTCGAGCTGTATGCCCAGATGGAGCCGAAGCTGCTGCGGACTAAGCTGGAGGAGGACCGAAAGCGTAGCGCGGGCAGTGAGTTCTGAGCTAGTCGGTGCGTTGCGTGCAAGGACACGGGGCTGCACAGCACACAGGGGCTGCACAGGGGTCGCACAAGAGCTGTGCGGCCTTTTGCGTATTTGGACCAGTGGGTTGCAGGCGTTCCGCACAATGCACACCAGTAGTTGGGGTATACACGGAAAATCAATACGATATACGCTATTACGTATACGTTATATATGTATAGACGCGCGGAAAATAGGTGTGTGCAATGTGTGAGTGTGCAGATGACCCGGCGGAGCTGGGGCGCAAGGCGGAGCGTGAGCGGGCCAGGATCGAGCGGGCGGCGAAGCGGCAGCAGCGTGAGGCGAGCCGGGCGGAGAGCGGGTGGACGGTGCTTGGGATCGACCCTGGCAAGGGCGGAGCGGTCGCGCTGATCCGGTGCTGGTGGGGGAGGGACAGGCCGCAGCTCGACGCCGTGGGCGAGGCGGTGGACAGCCGCCGGGTGCGGCAGCTCGTCCCGGAGGCGGACCTCGTCGTGGTGGAGGGCCAGCAGGCCAGCCCGCAGATGGGCGTGGTCGGGGCCTTCAGTTTGGGGAGGGCCACAGGGAGGCTTCAGGAGGCCGTGGAGGCGGGGCTGAGGGGGAGGGCGGTCGAGGTATGGCCAGCGAGGTGGAGGGCGTCCTACGGGCTGCGTGGCGGCCCTGCGGGCAAGGCGGAGGGGGTGGGTCTGGTCGAGCGGCTGCTGGGGACCGACGCGGTGCATCGGCACGACGAGGCGGACGCGGTGCTGCTCGCGTGGTGGGGCTGGCGTCATGTTTTGCTTGCGGACGCCAGTCTCACGCAGCAAGGTGCCGTTTCATGTGGTGAAACTAGGAGCTAGAAGGTAGTGGGTGCGCTGCGTAGTCCGAGACGGGAACACTTCTGCCTGCTCATCGCCCAGGGCAATCTGGCCACGCCTGCGGCCAGGAAGGCCGGGTTCAAATACCCGGATAAGGTGGCGTCCCAGATGATGCGGCAGCCTGCGGTCAAGGCCCGGATCGCGGAGATGTCCGAGCGGGTGGACATTGAAAAGGCGAAGGAAATTGTCCGGGTGAACGCGCCGACCAGGGAGTGGGTGCTCAAGGAGCTGGTGGATCAGGTGGAGCACGCCAAGCTGGCCAGCGACAGGGGCGCCACGCTCAAGGGGCTGGAGCTGGTGGGCAAGGAGATCGGGATGTTTGTCCAACGCTCAATGGCAATCGAAAGTCCGCTGGCGAGGCTATCGGCCGACAAGCTGCTCGCGCTCCTCGCCCTCGTTGACGAAGCGGTAGGATCGGAGCAGGTAACGATACCGAAGGGCAACGTGACCGCCGCGCCGCTGACCATCGAACACCAGCCTGTGTCGAGTGTGGGGTCTAGTGTGGGGACCGAGGAGGCAGGGGGTGCAGATGGCCAATGATATCAAGGGGTTGCATCGTGCGCGTGGCGTCCACCACGAACGCCAACCCATCTCGTTGCGATGGGCGATACAACCTGGGGTTGCGTTATACAACCCTGGGTTGCATAGGCCAGGACGTGACGCTGACGGATCGTTCCGGCCCCCCGGCAGGGGGGTGCCGGGGGCGGGATGCGTGAACGCAGTCCCATCCACCCAAACTCCACTCTCCCACCGTAATAAACAGAAAGCCAAATTTTGGCGCGGCCCTGTGGGGGCTGTTTCGCAATGGTAACGGTAGTCGACCAGCTCCGCTCCGACCCTGTCGCGCTCAAGGCGTTGCGCCAGGAGACGAAGCGGCTCCTCTCCGAGCGCACCATCGAGCTGTATACGCCCTACCCCAAGCAGGAGGCCTTCCACGCCCACGGCGCCCTGATGCGCGAACGGTTGCTGATGGCGGCTAACCAAGTGGGAAAGACGTATTGTGCGGGTGCGGAATGTTCATACCACCTCACTGGTGAATATCCGGTCTGGTGGCAAGGGAAGCGTTTCAGCGATCCGGTCGCCGGGTGGGCCATCGGCGTCTCCTCAGAGCTGACCCGTGATAGCTGCCAGCGTATATTGTTCGGCCGCGCCAGCTCGCCCGGCACGGGGCTGGTCCCCCGCCGCCTCATCAAGGGGTCCACCTCCGCCAGGGGCGTCAGCGAGGCCCTCGACACCGTTTCGGTGCAGCACGCCTCCGGCGGTGTCAGCACCATCGGGTTCAAGTCCTATCAGCAGGACCGGGAAAAACTCCAGGCCGAGACGCTCCATTTCGTTTGGATGGACGAAGAGCCACCTTATGACATCTACAGTGAAGCGGTAACGCGCACGAACGCAACGAACGGCATCATCCTTCTGACGTTTACCCCGCTTGAAGGCATGTCGGACGTGGTCCGCCTGTTCTACCCCAAGCCGACCACCCCGGACCGCGCCCTGGTGCAGATGACGCTGGAGGACGCCGCACACTTCTCGGAAGAGCAACGAAACCGCGTCAAGGCGTTCTACAAGCCGCACGAACGTGAGGCCCGGACAAGGGGCATCCCGCAATTAGGCTCCGGCAAGGTGTTCGCGGTCCCCGAGAGCGCATACACGATCGATGCCTTTTCGATACCACGTCATTGGCCGAAGATCATAGGCATAGACTTAGGGTTCGACCACCCTTTCGGTGCCGTCATGCTCGCACATGACCGCGAGGCGGACGTGGTCTACATCACCCAGGCCTTCTCCGTCGCCCAGAACACCGTCGCCCAGCACTGCCAGATACTGCGCGGCTGGGGCCACGGCATACCCGTGGCGTGGCCCCACGACGCGGCCTCCCACGACCGCACCTCCGGCGACCCGATGGCCGAGATTTACCGCCGGAACGGGTTGCAGATGCTTTTCGAGCACGCGACCTTCCCGGAGGGCGGGTATGGGCTGGAGGCGAGCATCGCGGACATGATCGACCGCCTGGAAAGCGGCAGGCTGAAGATATTCAACCACCTCACCGACTGCCTTGACGAGATCAGGAACTACCACAGGAAGGAGGGCCGCCCGGTGAAGCAGCACGACGACATCGTCTCGGCCATCCGTTACGCCCTCATGATGCTGCGCTACGCCCGGCTGCCGCCCAGCTCCCGCTCCGGCCCCATCAAGCGGGGCCTCCGCGTCGTTTGAGCCGAAACCTGTTCACACAGGTAGCTGTGTGGGCAAGTTTCACGCTTTGTTCCCCTTCCCAGGCGGGACACGCACTGAGTGCGTGTCCGACTTTCGCCATTTGCCCCTCTTGACAGCCTCCCGGCACGCGAAAACAAGGGCTTCCCAAGACCACCTCCGGTTGTGTAGAACGCCCCGTGTCAACTAGGGGTGGATTGTCTCATGGCGCGATCCCCGCGCTCTAAAAGCTCCCGCTCCGACCCGCTCGATGACGAGGAAATCCTCGCGATTGTGCGCGCCTACCGCGAGGACGCCGCCAATTATGCCGATGACACGCTAGGCCCGGACCGGGAGCGGTCATTCGCTTATTACGAGGGCGCGGTCCTCAACGACGACGGCACGCCCGAGCATCTGGAGCCGGGCCGCTCATCCACGGTTGTGCGCGAGGTCGCGGACATCATCCACACCATGCTGCCGGGGATCATCCGCGTCTTCGCGGGCGGCGACAAGGTCGTGGACTACGAGCCAAATTCCGCCGAAGACATCCCCCAGGCCGAGCAGGCCACCGAATACATACAATACCTCCTCAACGCGGACGGGAATAACTGGTTCGCGACACTATACGACAGCGTCCACGACGCCCTCCTCAAGAAGATCGGCGTCATAAAGTGGGCGTTTGAGGAGACGCACAAGGTCGAGGAGTTCGACTATACTGGGATCACGATGCTGCAATTCATGCAGCTCGCCTCCGATCCCGAGATCGAGATACTCTCCCAGGAGCACACCGCAGAGGACACTGCCGTCCTGGCCCCACCCGGCGGGGACAGCTCCGGTGCCACGCCCCCTGCCCCCCTCCCTGGAGGTGGTCCCGCTCCACCCCCTCCGGGCGGCGGACCCCCCGCGCCTCCCGCTCTTCCCGCTGGTATCAATTCACCCGCGATGGGTGGCTCGATGGGACAACCAGGGCCGGGTGCTCAGGGACCGAATGGCGCGGGGGGAATGCCCCCAGGGATGCCCCCTGGCGGACCGCCCCCACCAGAGGGCCTGGAGGCGTCTCCAGCGCCCCCAGGCGGGCCACCGGGCATGGAGCCACCACCTCCGCCCGGCGGGCCTCCTGGCGCCCCTGGAGGGCCGCCTGCGCCCCCTTCGCCGGGCGCGGTGGGCGGCCCTCCGGGCGGGCCTCTCCCCCCTGGCGGACCGCCCGGCCTGTTCTCTCCGGGCGCCCCCATGCCCCTCACCGACTGCCGGGTCCGCCGCACCCGCCAGAGGCGAATTCTCAAAGTGATGGCGGTCCCGCCAGAGGAATTCCTGATCTCGCGCGAGGCCAGGGACGTCCTGACCGCGCGCTACGTGGCGCACCGGACCACGCCGACCGTCTCGGAGCTGATCGAGCGCGGGTATGACCGCGAGCTGGTGGAGGAGCACGCCAGCCCCGACGCGGAGGCCCGCAACGAGGTCCGCTCCAGCGAGGCGCGGCAGCGCAACAAGGGCCTCCGTGACGGCGACCCGGACGGCGGCCCCGACATCTCCACGTGGCGCGTGCCCCACACCGAAGCGTGGGTCCGCCTGGACGCTGACGGCGACGGGGTGGCGGAGCTGCACCGCATCTGCACCGTGGGCCACGACAGCCCCGAGATCGCGTCGGACGAGATCGACGCCGAGGCGCCCTTCGCCGTCCTCAATGCGATCCGATTGCCCCACGCCGCTGTCGGCTACGCGATAGCGGACCAGACGATTGACTTGCAGGACATCAAGACATCAGTCCTGCGCTCGATCCTCGACAGCCTCGCCCAGGCGATATTCCCCCGGACGGCGGTGGTCGAGAACGCGGTCACGATGGACGACGTGCTCAACAACGAGGTCGGCGCGATCATCCGGATGCAGGCGCCCGGCATGGTCCAGCCGCTTGCGGAACCATTTATCGGCGGCCCCGCTCTACAGGTTATGCAATATCTGGACGAGATGCGGGCGCAACGGACCGGCATCTCCCGCCAATCGCAAGGCCTGGACGCGAACGTCCTGCAGAGCACGACGAAGTCCGCAGTCTCCGCCAGCGTCGAGGCCCAGCAGGACCGCGTCGAGCTGATCGCGCGGACGTTCGCGGAACTGGGGATCAAGGACGTCTTCAAGGGCCTCCTCCGTTACGTTATCCGCCATCAGGACAAGGCGCGCGTGGTCCGCCTCCGCAACCAGTGGGTGTCGGTCGATCCGCGCTTCTGGGACGCGGAGATGGACGTCAGCGTGAACGTCGGCCTGGGGCGCGGGACCGACGAGACGCGCATGGCGTTCCTGGCGACTATCGGCCAGAAGCAAGAGCAAGTCCTGCAGATGTTCGGACCCGGCAACGCCTTAGTGTCCATCGGGCAACTCCGCGAAACCTACGCCGAGATGCTCCGGATCATGGGGTTCAAAAACCCCGACCGGTTCTTCAAGGTGGTCACGCCGGAGCAGGAACAGATGCTCCAGCAGCAGATGGCCCAGAATAAACCGCCCGACCCCAACCAGATGCTCGCGGACGTCGAGAAGGAGAAGACCAAGGCCAAGACGCAAGTGGACATGGCCCAGCAGCAGCTCGACCTCGCCAAGGCCAAAAACGACGACGACTTCAGGCGGGACCAGCTCGACGCGGACGTCCTGCTGCGGGCGGCCGAGATACAGGCCAAGTATGGCACCCAGGTCGATGTCGCATCGATCAAGGCGGCCCTGGACACCGACCGCGACATCCTGGCCCAGCAGCACGAGGCCCAGATGCAGCAGCTCAAGCAGCAGGGCCAGATGCAGAGCCAGGACGCCGACCTCCGGGGCCGCCTCCAGCAGGCCGCGATGGGCCACGTGGCGGGCGCCGCCATGAAGAACGCCGACATGCAGAACCAGGGCGACATCGCCACCCAGCGCGCCAACACCCAGGTCCGCACCGGCCTGATCCGGGAGGCCCTCCGGGCGCCCCCGATGGGCACCCCGCCCGGCGCGAAGCCTAACGGCGCGGGCGGCCCCGCCCTGCCCCCGATGGACCCAGGAGGCCCGGAATGAGCGGCACCACCGGCACCGTCCTCGACCCCCGCATCGCGGAGCTGCTGAAGTCCTACAGTCAGCAGTCGGCGGAGGACCGCCAGAACGGCTACGCCCGGTTCATGGGCGGCGCCTTCGCCCCCGACGCGGGCGCCCCGCCAGTGGCCCCAGGGACGCCCTACACCGGCCCTCAACCCATGTTCGCGGGCGCCTACAACACGCTCTCCCCGGCCAATTTCGCCGCCCACAACGCCAGCCTGCAGGCGCCCGACCCCAACTGGGTCGCGCCCCAGCAACAGCAGCTCCCCGGCCTGATGGACAGCGATGCGGAGGCAAGGAAGCTGTTTGATCCCGACCGCCTCAGAGGCGCCTGGAGCGGGGGCGAGGGCGGTGGCGGCAACGGGGGAGGCCAGCGGTGACGCCAGACGGCGCCCTCCTCGACCAGCCCCAGGCCTGGGGCGGCTCCCTCTTCGGGGACACGCCGCAGCCCGGCGGCGACTGGCGCGACACCGTCGCCCCGGAGCCGTCGCAGGCCCAGGCCTGGGACGTCAACTCCAAGGAATACCGCGACTGGCTGGAGCGCGACCGCCAGCGCCAGATCGCACTCGGCTACCTCGACCCCGAGACGGGGCAGATGACCGACGCGGGCCGGGACGCCCAGCGCGAGGCGATCACGGGCGGGTTCACCCCCGGCGACGTCGGTGCCGCCGCCGGGATGATCAAGGCGTGGCACGGCAGCCCGCATATCTTCGACCGTTTCGACTTCAGCAAGATCGGGACCGGGGAAGGCAATCAGGTCTTCGGCCACGGCGGCTACATCGCCCAGGCGCGAGCCGTGGCGGAATACTACCGGAACGCCCTGTCGAAGGCGCGGGGCCTCACCGGGGACATCACCATCGACGGGGTCCGCATCCCGCGCGAGCAGGCGACCAGGGGGCAGCAGCTCGCGGGCGGCGCGCTGAAGTGGACCGACCCGGACCACGTCCTGTCGCAGCTCAAGCCGACAGATTTCACTCCCGGCCCCGCCATCGAGGAGGCCCGCCAGCTCCTGTCCCAGGGCCGCGTCGGCCGGGCCGAGCCGGGCGCCCTGTATGAGGTCGGGTTCGACGCGGAGCACCCGCAGCTCCTCGACTGGAACAAGCCCCTGTCGGCACAGTCCCCGGAGGTGTTGGCGAACCTCGAGCGCACCGGGTGGATGGGCAAGGCCCGCCAGTATTTTCAGGATAACCGGAAGCTCTTCCCCAATCCGACCGGCGAGGACTTCCACGACTACCTCACCCACGGCCCCCCGAAGATCAAGGCCAAGGCGGTAGCCCAGCGCCTCGACAAGGCCGGTGTGCCTGGTATTCGTTACCTTGATGCATCTTCTGTCCGGGAGGGCGGCGGGACCAGCAACTTTGTGGTCCTGAACGACAAGAAGCTGCAGATCATGCGGATGCTGGGCCTCGCGGGGACCACGGCGACCGGCGCGGGGGCGGCGTTGCCCAGCCTATTTGGTGATGACCCGGAACAAGGGGGTTTACTGTAATGGGCCTCCTCATGCCTGACGAAGAGGACGAGCTGCTCCGGCGTTACGCCAGCAACCCCATCGGCACCAGCCGCATGGGCGAGCAGTCCATGTATGGCAGCGACGGCCGCCCCTTCGACCCCCTGGTGGGGACCGGCGAGCCGGGGCAGGCCATGCTCACCGAGAGCCAGCGCGAGGCGATCAAGCAGGGGTCCATCGAGCTGTTCCAGCAGGCGGCTATGGCGGCGCCCGGCGCGCGTGGCCCCCAGGCGCCCGGCGCCCCCGGCGGCCCGGTCACGGCGGCCCGCGTCAGGACGGCGGCGGCGGGTCCGGACGGGTGGCCGGTCGGCTACCGCCCTGGCGGCGGGCGCGGCGGGGTCCGTGGTGGCGCCCCCTACACCTCCGCTCCCGACCCGGTTGCCCCTGGCGACGAGGGCCTGCTTGGCCCCGCTCCGGAGCCGCCGCTCTACGACGTCGGCCACAACCAGTCGCCCTACAACATCAAGACCGGCAAGCCGAAGGCGGGCATGACGGTCGGCAAGATGGGCGCCAACAGCGACACCCAGCTCGCGGACATCGGCATCCCCGCCTACCACGAGATCGTCCCGTCGCTGGCCACCGGCCCGCTGGACCCCGAGAGCCTGAAGTCAGGCAGCCCGGTGCGGCCGGGTCAGGTGATGGACCTCTCCAACACGTGGCAAGACCCCCGCCTTCCGGGGTCCGGTCCCGCCGACCGGATCGACCCCAACGCCGGAAAGCGCCGGGGCCTGCCGGAACATATCCAGCAGATCACCACGGACCCGGAGCTGCGGGCGAAGCTGCGGACCGCCGCCGAGGCGGGCATCAAGGCGGGCGGCGCCTACTGGTACAACGCGGAACCCCTCCGGGCGCAGTTCATCTCCGAGCTGGGTCCGCAGGAGGGCGCCAAGCAATTCGACCGCTACATGAGCCTGATCTCCGCCGTCTCGGCGGGGTCGGAGGTCGGCCAGAACGTCAGGACGGCGAGCTACTACCTGAACCGCGAGCGGGCGGGCGACCCGGTGCAGCACCCGAAGACGGAGGGCGGCCCCGAGAAGCCATACGGCCACAAGCTGCAGAACACCCAGTTCTGGGGCTACCGGGACATCACCGACCCGGCGATGTTCCGCGATGACGCCTGGAAGCCGGGCAAGATGCCCCCCGACGCGCGCAACCCGGACCCCGATGTCCGCCTGGGGAGCACGAAGCTCGACAGCCAATACCGGCCCAAGCGGTGGACCTTCGGGGAGAACCTGTCGGGGTCGCAGGAGGGCGTCACCGTAGACAAGCACAACATGCGTTTGATCGGGATGCTGTCGCAGAACCCCAACATGCTCAAGACGACGGAGGCGGCCGACGCCGACTACGAAGACCTGGGCGTGAAGAAGGGCGACAAGCGGAACTGGCAGAAGGAGGTGCTGGAGGGCCGCATCCCGATGTCGGAGGCGATCAAGTACCCGCATATGTGGAAGGACGTCCCGGAGGCGGCCCACTACGGCGCTCTGGAGAAGATGCAGCAAGACCTCGCCAAGGAGATGGGCATCAGCCCGGCGCAGCTCCAGGCGGCCCTGTGGGTCGGCGGCGGGCGGGTGACCGGCCTGAAGAGCCTCCCGACCTCGTTCATGGGGATCGTGGAGAACCGCCTCGCCCGGACGGCGGCGGAGCGGGGGATCGAGCCGCGTGACGCACTGAAGGAGTTCATCCGGGGTGGCCGCGCCCTCCTCACGCCCGCAGGCCTGACGGTCGGCGCCGGGCTGGGCGCGGGCGGCATGGAGGGCCTGCTTGGCCCCGGCACGCCGGAGGAGCGGAACTACTGATGAAACACCCCCACAGCAGCCCCCACGTTGCCCTGGAGAGGGCACAGCAGGACGCCCTGGACGCCCAGGCTACCCTGGAAGACCCCGGCCTCCGTGCGGCCTTTAAAAGCCTGCAGGAGCGTTATCAGGCGGGCTTCCAGCGGACCGCCCCGGACGACAAGGCCGGGCGGGAGGTTTGTTACTTCATGCTGCGCGCCCTCGACGCTCTGGCGACAGAGCTGGCGGGGCGGGCGGCGACCAAGGAGCTGGCCGAGCGGAGCTACCGCCGGGCACTCCGCAACGAGGAGAACATGCAATGAGTGCGACCACCACACCCGGCACCCCGGCGGCTACGGATGCCGGATCGGGTATGGCGTCGGCGGAGACTGCCATCAGCCGCATCCTGGCCCGCGACAGCGGACAACCGGGCAGGGCATCGAGGCAGGACGCACCACGCCAAGCGCCCGCCCCCAGGGGGCAGGATCGCGGGGCGCCGCCGGAAGCCGAAGCCAATCCTGTTGAGGCGTTGCACAGCGACGAGGAGGAGGCCCCCGAGGCCGACGACGAGGAGCTGCCTGAAGAGGGAGAGGCGGAGGAACCGGAGGAAGAGGAAGCCGAAGGGGAAGAGGCGCAGGCTGAACCTGTCTTCACCATCAAGATCAATGGCAAGACAGAACAGGTTCCGCAGAGCGAGCTGCTCAGAGGTTACCAGCGCCACCGGGACTACACGCAGAAGACGATGGCATTCGCTGAATACCAGCGGGCCTTCGCGGAGCACGAGCAGGCCGTGCGGGTCGAGCGCGCCCAGTATGCGGAGCTGATCCCAGCTCTGATGCAGCGCATCCAGACCCTGACGGAGCCTAACATCGACTGGGACCGCCTCTACAACGAAAACCCCCACGCCTACGTGCGGGAGTTTGCCAAGCAGCAGGAGCGTCAGGCGCAGCAGCAGGCTGCTGCCGTCGAGATGCAACGGGTGCAGCAAATCTCAGAGCAGGAGGCACGCCAGGAGCGCGCCCACCTTCTTCGCCGTGAGCGTGAACTCGTTGGCGAGCTGGTGCCAGCCTGGAGGGACGAGGCCGCCTGGACAAAGGCCAAGACGCAGGCGAGGGAATACGCGGTCGATCTCGGCTACACCGACGCCGATATCCGCACTGTGACGGACCACAGGGCTGTAATGATCCTGTGGCAAGCCGCCCAGTATGCCGCGATGGCCAAGAGAGGCCGCGCCCTCCCGTCGCCCGCTCCGGTCCCCCAGGCGGCCCCGCCGTCCCCCGGCCCGCACCCGCTCCGGCGGCGCGTGACGGAACACACCCGAGCCAAGCAACGCCTCGCCCAATCCCACAGCATCCACGACGCGGCTGCTGTCATCCGTGGCCTCCTTTGAGGGACAATCACCATGCCTAAAGTCACAAACGCCTTCACGACCTATCAGGCGAAGGGCAATCGCGAGGACTTGGCTGATGCCATCTTCAACATTGATCCTGTCGATACCGTATTCATCTCGATGTCGCAGACCCGGTCGCTGAAAAACGTCATGTTCGACTGGCAGACCGAAAAGCTGCCAGCGGTGAACCAGAACAACGCCGACGTGGAAGGCTTCCAGCTCACCCGCGCGGCGTCCCAGCCGACCGTCCGCATCCACAACATCGCCCAGATCAGCCACCGCGATGCCACCGTCTCGGGCACCCAGGACAACGTGGACGCGGCGGGCAAGTCCGGGGAGATGTCCCACCAGATCGCGCTTAAGGGCAAGGCCCTGAAGCGGGACATGGAGGCGGTCCTGCTGTCGGGGCAGGCCTACAACGCGGGCGTGGACGACACGGTCGCGCGCACCACGCGCGGCATGGAGCACTGGATCACGACCAATGCTTTCTATGGCGCAACGGGTGCAAACCCCGTGTCGGAGACTGCGCCGATCACTCCCGGCACGCCGCGCCAGTTCAGCGAGATGATGCTGGCCGACGCCATCCAGCAGACCTACGATGGCGGCGGCGAACCCGACATCCTCCTGATGGGCAGCTACAACAAGCGGGTCTTCTCGACCTTTATTGGTCGGCGCAATTCCCGCGTGGCCATCGACCAGGGCGACATCGACGCGGCGGCCGACTTCTATCTGTCCGACTTCGGGGAGATCAAGGCCCTGCCGTCGCGCTACATCTCCAAGCCGACCGTGATTGGGTGGGACAAGGAATACACCAAGGTCGCCTACCTCCGGAAGATGGAGAAGATCGACATCGGAACGATCGGTGACGCGACCACCAAGATGATCCTGTCCGAGTATGGGCTGGAGATGTCGAACGAAGCGGCACACTTCAAGATCGCCGACCTGACCTACAGCGGTCCGATCACGCTCCCGACCGGGACCGCGTTGATGTCCGTTCCGGGCGCCCAGATCGGCGGCGCGTATGGGACGGCGGCTACCGGCCTGGAGCCGGGGCAGACGGCGGGCGAGGCCAAGGCGGAGGCCAAGGCCGAAGCCGACGCCAAGGCGAAAGCCAAGGACGACAACGGCAAGCACGGCAAGGGCGCCGGGTTCTGACAGAAGGGCGGCGGGGGCAACCCCGCCGCGTCCCCTCATGGGCCTCAAGATACTCCTCGACGCGTGGGGCGGCATCATCCGCTCCATCGAGACGGCGCCTGGGAACGATGGCGAGCTGATCGTCAAGGACGAGCAGGACGCGTCAGCGATCCTGCGCGCCAACAGCCGGGACGCCGACGTTGACCAGACCGGCAGTCACTTCCGGCTGGTGGCGCGCGTGCCTAAGCCGATCTGGGACTTGGCGGCGCGTGAAGGCTGGGTCCACGACATGACCAAATGGAAGGCGTTCCTGAACGACCCCGACAACAAAGCGTTCCGCATCTGGCCAGGGAGGCTGTAATGGCGTTGCAGGACTACAACGACCTCCTGACCGCGATCCCGCGCTGGCTGAACAAGCGCGCCCTGGACGGCATGGCGGCGGACTTCATTGCGCTGACCGAGAGCGACTTCCAGTCCAAGCTCCGGACCCGCGAGATGATGGTCACCGTCGAGGCGCCGGTCACGTGCGCGTCGGTGAACCTCCCGCTCGACTGGCTGGACGCCACGCGCCTCTGGATCGGCGGCTCCCCGAAGGCGCTGGACTTCGTCACCCCCGACACGATGCCGGAGCTGCGGGCGCGCTACGGCGGCGCGGAGGGCGTGCCCACCCACTACGGCCTGATCGACAACGTGATCGAGCTGGTGCCGGTCCCGGCCAGCGAGTGCTCGTTGTGGATGACCTACTACGCCAAGGTGCCGACCCTGTCGGTGGACGCGCCGACGAACTGGCTCACCCAGAGGGACATCGGCGTCTACCTCTACGGCGCCCTCGTCAGGGCCTCCCCATACCTGATCGATGACGCCCGCGTGGCGGTGTGGAACAACGAGTTCAGCGGGCGCGTGCAGGCCCTCAACGCGGCGTCCCAGGTCGCCCTCCACTCCGGCGGCCCCCTGGTGCGGCGCCACCGGGGATATCGGTCTGGCTACCGTCCTGCGGCCTGGGGGGCGGTGGTGTGAGCGGCACCCTCCTCACCTACGGCGCATTCTCGGACTATCTGGAGAAGGCCCTCCTGAAGCACGTCTTCGGGGCCACCGCCTACACGCGCCCTACAGCCCTCTACGTGGCCCTCTATACGACCGCCCCATCCGACATCAACCCCGGCGCCGAAGTGCTCTCAGCGGGCGGCTACGCCCGCGTATTGGCCACGTTTGTCGCCGCCCCCGACCAGCCTGACGGCAGCTCCGCCATGTGGAACTCGACCGTGCTGCAATTCCCGGTGGCCACCGCCGACTGGGGCATCGTGACCCACTGCGGCGTCACCGACGCCGCCACGGCGGGGAACATGCTCGCCTGGGGCCAGCTCGCGGTGCAGAAGCAAGTGGACCTGGGGGACGCGGTCAGGTTCGCGGCCAATCAGTTCATGATCGGCCTGCAGTAGATGGCCTACGGCACCCGCCCCTACGGCATCTGGGCCTACTCCTACGGCCCCTACTCGACGTGGCGTCAGGTCGAGCTGGGCGGCGTGGTGCTGGAAGGCGTGAGCGTGAGCGTGTCGATGCTGTCGCTGCCGGTCACCCACCTGATCGCGGCCACGGTCGGCGGGCGGTCGAGCCTCCACCCGGCCCTCTACCTCGACGGTCTGGTGAAGGTCGGCCCCCTGACCGGCCGGAGCGGCATCTACCCCAACCTCCGCCTCTACTGGGAGGACGAGCCGCCCACCGAGTGCGGCGACGAGTGGACCCCCGGCGTGCCCTGCGAGCCGGTGTGGACCCCCGCAGCGGCGTGTGATGTCGCCTGGGCGGCGCCCGCCTCCTGCACCGTCACCTGGGGCGCGGAGACTGGCGAGGACGTGCCCTGGGCGCCGCTCCCGGCGCCGCCCTACCTGTGCCCTGAACTGGAGGCTGTCGATGGCTGATACCTTCACGCCCAGCCTCAATCTGTGCAAACCTGAAATAAACCAGTCCGCGCAGACCTGGGGCATCAAGATCAACTCCGACCTCGACCTCCTCGACGCCCACGCTGCGGCGATGAAGTCCTTTCAGTCGGGGAACGACGCCAGGATCAACCAGCTTATCCAGGCGGCGATCCTGGCCGCCTTCCCGCGCGGCTGCGTCATCGCCTGGGCTGGCGCCATCGGGGCCATCCCGGCGGGGTGGGCGCTCTGCAATGGCGGCAACGGGACGCCCAACCTGTCGGACCGTTTCATACTCGGCAATGGTGGCTCCCGCACCCAGGGCGAGGCGGGCGGCGCCTTCAGCTATGCCGCCGCCACCGACACCCAGGGCGGGCACAGCCACGGCGGCAACACCGCCGACATGACGCTGACTGCCGCCCAGATGCCGTCGCACTACCACACCGGCGTCACCGACGCGCAGGGCGACCACAATCACTCGGTCGGCGCGTGGGGTGCGAACGGCGGCGGAGCCAACGTGGCGGTGGGCGGCGGGTTCTTCACTGGTGCCGCCATCGGCACCAGCGTCAATGGCGCCCACCAACATAATTTCTACACCACCTACCAGGGCGCCGACCAGCCGCATCACCACGGCATCGGCGGAGATGGCTCCCACGCCCACAACATCACCACCAACGCCGTGCCGCCCTACTACGCGATGGCCTACATCATGAGGCTGTAACGATGGCGACCCTCACCCCAGTCCTGGGCCTGTCTAAACCCATCGTCGGCGCCGACGACGATGTCTGGGGAAATATGTGGAATGCGAACGCGGACATCATTGATGGGCTGGTGAAGCCGGTTGACCTCGCGCCCTACCTCCTGAAGGCGGGCGGGGCGATGACCGGCCTCCTGTCGCTGTCCGCCAACGCCACAGCGCCGCTTCACGCGGTCCCGTTGCAGCAGCTCAACGCGGCGATCTCTGGGGTGAACACCAGCCTGGGCGCCTACCTCCCGCTGGCGGGCGGGAACATGCAGGGCCAGATCGTGCTGGTGGGGAATGCCGCCGCCGCGCTCAATCCGGTCCCCCTCCAGCAGCTTGACGCCACGGTCGGCAACTACGTGCAGAAGGCCGGGGACACGATGACCGGCCCCCTGACCCTGCCGGGGAACGCCACGCTGAACCTCCACGCGGTGCCCAAGCAGCAGCTCGACATGGGCCTCGCCAACTATGTGCTGAAGGCTGGCGACACGATGCTGGGTCCGCTGGCTCTGTCGGGCAACGCGGTGACGGCGCTCCAGGCGGTCCCGCTCCAGCAGATGCAGGCTGCCGACGCCACCAAGATCGGGGACGCGCCCAACGACGGCGCCTACTACGCCCGCAGGAACCTCGCCTGGGCGGTAGCGCCCGGCTCCGCGATCTCCACTGACGCGCCCAGCGATGGCACCGCCTACGGGCGCCTGAACGCGGCGTGGCAGAAGACGCCTTGGTTCACTGCCAAGGGCAACGTGATGCTGGGCGTGCCCGAGCCAGCCAACATGAGCACGACCACGGCGTTGGACGGCGGATCGCTAGTTGGGTGGTATGTGACTGCCAACAACTACATGAGTTCGATGTATTACGACGGGACGAACTACCGTCGTTTGAATGCGACCGTGGCGCCGTCACAGATCATCGCAGGCGGCGCCTATCAATTCCAGAGCGCGGCGGTGGGCGCCGCTGACAGCACGATCCCGACGCTGAATACGCTGTTCACCATGAGGGCGGACACGTCGGCGGGAACCGGCGCTGGACCTCCCTCCAACGCAATAGCGGGGCTGCTCTCCAGCACCAATGGCCTCCTGACGGCAAGTTATCTTGGCTTCAATATGTATAACGGACCAAGCAACTGGTTCGCCCGCGCCACCGGCTTCAGTGCGATGCTGTATTTCGATGCGGGCAACGGCAGCCTGAACGTATACACCGGCGGATCGGTCGCGGCGGGCGCCGTCACGCCGATCTCCCAGCGCGCGATATTTTCTCCCAGCTTGTTCACGGTCAACTCCGACATAGTCGCGACCGGCGCGATATGGGCGGCTAACCTCAATGGCTCGTTCGGCCTGCAAAACTTCGGCGGCGGCTGGTGGGGGCTGCGGCTTAACTCTCCCGGCTGGCGCATCCAATGGAACAGCGCCAACGGCGACCTGCAATTCGTCAATGACACCGGGTCGGCCCGGTTCACGTCCTTTAGCGGCGGGACGTTCACAACGGCGGGCTACATCAGCGCGGGCGGCGCGGATGGCAACGGCTACGGGTTCACCAGCGGCTATGGCGCGTGGCTGGGGGGTTCGCTCTACGCCGCTAGCAATGTCACGGCGGGGAGCGGCGTGTATGGCGGCTATATTCGCTCATACGGCGATATGGCGGTCGATGCCAATTTCTATTGCACCTACATGCGCGTTGCCAACGGCATCATGAACTACAACGGCACCATGTGGGTCGCCGACAACAATGCCTACTATATGGCGCGCAACAGCAGCGACGGGTATTGGCGCTTTGTCGATAACAACAACATCAACATAGAAATCCGGCCCTGGGGAGAAGTCTATATTAGGGGACGGCTTATGGTTTATGGCGGCGATATTCTATGCACAAACGCCAGCATCGGCGTGCGCTATTCAAGCGGCTCCTACAGCACAGGGCAGGCTTTCCTGTTCGGTTGGAACAACGTGATCGGTAACCTTGCGACGATATCGATCGACAATGGCGGCGCCGTCTACGCAATGGCGAATGCGTCCGATGCGCGCCTCAAGGGTGAGATCGCAACCAGCGATCATGATTGCCTTGCCACCGTGCAAAAGCTGGCAGTGCGTCGGTTCCGCTGGAAGACCATGAATGACCCCTGGTCGCTGGCGAAGGCACGCATGCTGGACGATGCGCCGCTGAAGCGCGTGGGTCTGGTCGCGCAGGAAGTGCGCGAGGCATTCCCTGAAGGCGCCTGGGAGGGCGATGATTTCGAGGACCATCTCGGCCGCGTGTGGGGGCTTGACCAGAACGCCATGATCGCCCTGCTGGTTGGGGCAACGCAACAGATGGCCGCACGGCTGGCCACATTGGAAGGACGCCACAAATGACCGCAACCATCATCTCCACGGCTGGTAGCTTCACGTTCGGGCAGATGACTACCCAGACCGTGTCCCGCCTGATCGCCACGCACACCCAGATCGGCCGCCTGCGGGACGCCATCGCCACCGCCAGCTCCGGCTATGCCGGGACGCCGGGGACGCAGTTTGAGGCGCCTCAACAGGGGGGCATGGGCGGGCCGTTTCCCGCCACCAACCTGTTCGGCGTCATGCCTGACGTGGCGGAGCCAGGGAAGAACGGCACCGACTACGCCTTCGCCGTGAACTCTCTGGAGGCCGCGTGGCAGACGTTCTGGACGGCGGCGGAACCTTTCATCGAACAGCTCGACAACGGGGGGACATCGATGTGATCGACACACTGGTCTACCTGCTGATCCTTTGTTGCGTATTCGGGGTGATCTACTATGTGCTCCAGCTCCTGCCGCTGCCTGCGCCTTTTGGCCTGATCGTTCAGGTCATTTTGGCGTTGGTGCTGGTGCTGTTCCTGCTCGACATCCTGCTAGGTGGGCGCTGGGTCGGCCTGGGGCCGCCGAGGCGGCTGCCGTGAGCGTGGCCTATGTTTTCAACGAGGCCGGGCGGGGCTTCACCCTGTCAGTCTACCGGCGCCCGTTCGCCGTCCGGGTCTACCTCGCTGGGCGGGTGTTCTACCTGTGGGGCCGGCCGTGACAGGCCGCGCTCCAGTATGTCGCGGATGGCGGCGGCGCGGCTCATCAGCCGCTCCGCGTGCCAGTGCTCGTCAATGCGTGCCGCCAATGTCGCTGATATCCGCAGTGGCATTGTCACGAATGCGTCCATCGCGCCGATCTCCACATATGCATCGGTGATATTACATGAGCGATCGAGCCATCTACTACTGGATAATCACCCTGGCCTTCGCCGTGGTGTTCACGTCATGACCCAGGGCGAGACCATACTGGTCGGCCTCTCCGATCGGCTCATCCGGGCCCTGCCGCCCGCGTTCCTGTTGTTGGTGATCCTCAACATCGTTTTTCTTGGGGTCGCCAGTTACGTGTTCGCCCACAACACCGAGGTCCGCAACGTGATGATCGCAAAAATCATTGATACCTGCTTACAGAAAAGGGACTGATATGAAAGTTGAAATGACCCAGCAGGAGTGGCAGGCCGTGCTCACCGTCCTGGCCCGCTCGCCCTTTAACGAGGTGGCGCAGCTCATCCAGAAGATCGCCGAGCAGTTACAGGAGCCGCGCGTGCCCGATACGCCTCACCCGATCCCAGGCGACCGGCCACACTTCAAGGAGGTCACCAATGGCTAAGGGGATCGGGGGCTTCAAGCCGCCAATGCTCGCGCCCAAGATGCCCAAGCAGGCGCCTCTGCCCAAGCAGGCCGCCCTGCCCAAGGCCCTGAGCTTGGCCGCCGCCAAGGCGCCGATCGCCAAGGTGACCGTGGTCCGGCTGCCCAAGGCGCCCAAGGTGTTCACCTCCGGCCCGATGAAAGGCCTGGGCAAGCCATGACCCTGTCGCCCCTCAAATTCCCGCCCGGCATCGCCCGCGTCGGCTCCGACGGGATGCAGAAGGGGCGCTGGTGGAACGCCAACCTGATCAGGTGGCGGAACGGCGGGCTGGTGCCGGTGGGCGGCTGGGTCCGCCTCACCAGCGCGCCCATCGCCTCGCCCGCCCGCAAGATGCTCGCCTGGAGGTCGGGACTGGACATCCGCTACCTCGTGATCGGGACCGACACGCAGCTCCTCCTGTTCGATCAGGACAAGATACTGGACAAGACCCCGGCGGGGTTCGTTCCACTGCCGCCGATCAACGCCGGGGGCGGCTACGGCACCGGGCCGCACAATTATTCCACCTACAGCACGCCCCGCGATGCGGGCGCGTTCGGCCCCGGCGGCAACCCATACGCGCGGGCGCCGACGTGGACCATCGATACGTTTGGCGAGGACATCATGGCGGTGGCCAGCTCCGATGGCCGCCTCCTCCATATGTCCCCCAACAGCACGACCACCGCCACCTTCGACCCCCTGGCCACGGTGATCGCGAATGCCCCCATCAACAATCGAGGCGTGATCGTAACGGAGGAGCGCCATGTGATGCTCTTCGGCGCGGGCGGCAAGCCGCGCGGGATCGCGTGGTGCTCGCGCGAGGACTTCAATAATTGGACCTTTACCGATCCGAATAATACGGCAGGCTTCCTTGAGCTGGACTGCCAAGGGGTGTTCGTCAACGCGGTAAAGGTCCGGGGCGGCATCCTCCTGTGGACGGAGAAGGAGCTGTGGATCGCGCGCTACGTGGGCCTCCCGGCGGTCTACGGTTTCGAGCGGGTGGGCCAGAGCTGCGGCCTGATCGGACCCAACGCCTTCGCCGCCGCCGCAGGCAGTGCGATCTGGGCCGGGTCGGGCGCATTCTGGACCTACACGAATGGAACGGTGCAGCCTGTGCCCTGCGATGTCAGCGACTACTTCTTCCGCCGTGCGCTCCCCGAGAGCCTGTCTGCGCGGATGGTGGGCGGCGCCAACGGGACGTTCCCGGAGGCTTGGTTCTTTTTCCCCGAGGACATCGGGACCGAGAACTCCGCTTATCTGGTCTACAACTATCTGGAACACTGGTGGACCATCGGCAAGCTTGGCCGGTCCGCCATCGACGGCTCCGGGGTCTGGCCGACGCCGCTCATGGCCGGAACGGACCAGCACATCTACCAGCACGAGACGGGGTGGACCGCCGCCGGGGAGACGCGGGCCGGGCAGGTATTCATCGAGAGCGCCGCCCAGGCGGGGCCAGCCAATGGCGACCGCATCATGCACGTGGTGGGGGCGCAGCTCGACAACGGGACGTCCTACGACTGCACCACGTTCTCCGCGTTCACTAGGTCAACCTCCGACGACCCGGTCGAGTATTTCGAGGGGCCGTTCACGCCTTACGATGACGGGTGGGTGGAGTGCCGCTTCTCCGGCCGGGACATCCGCTTCCGCCTGGAACAGGTGGAGGACGAACCCTGGACCGTGGGCGAGATGCGCCTGGACGTGGTGCCTGGGGGGCGGCGATGAACCCCAACCTCCCCCACCCGATGAGCACGAGCTACGACCTGACCTGGGCGCAGCGTCTGGTTGATACGCTTTCGCTCGCCTTCAACCGCGTCCTCTCGACCGAGACGGCCTCGCCCTTTGCCATGCTCGTCGCCCCCGATGGCGGCGTCTGGAAGGTGACCGTGTCCAACGCCGGGGTGGTCACCACCGTCAAGATGGCGAAGGGCAAGCCACTGTGATGGACGCACGCCAGCAGAGGCTTCTGGAGCGCCTGGGGAGGGCCTTGGAGTATGGGGGCACCCAGGACATCAACTGGGTCGTCCAGGCCGCCAGGGAGGGCAGGGCGCAGATATGGGAGGGGGCTGACGCCCTGGTGGTGACTGAGGTGATAGACTACCCCCTGTGCCGGTCCGTCAGGATCGCGGGCGCGGCCGGATCGCTGGGCGGCGTGATGGCGATGGACCCGATGGTGACCGCGTGGGCGGCGAGCCAGGGGGCCACGCGCATGGAGGCCGGAGGGCGGCCGGGCTGGGACCGCGTCGGGCTGCCAGCCTGGGGCTGGGAGCGGCGCGGGTCATTTTGGACCAAGAGCCTGGAGGGAGGCGACCATGCCTAGTGGCGGCAGCAGCGGCAGCACCAGCACCAAGGTGGAGCTGCCAGCGTGGATCGAGAGCGCGGGCGCGGCGAACCTGGGCGCGGCACAGAATTATGTCGCGAACACGCCCTATCAGGCCTACGACGGGCAGCGCGTGGCCGACCGCAACGCGGACCAGAACGCCGCCGGGGACGCGATCCGGGGGATGCAGGGCCAGACTGGCAATCTCCTGGCGGGCCTGGGCGGGCAGGCCCAGCAACTCGCCAGCAGCAGCAACCCCTACACCGCGCAGCAGATCACGCCCCAGACCCTGGCCGGAACGGATTTGCAACCATATATGAACCCCTTCACCGGGGAGGTGGAGGCGAACGCTCTGAAGTCCCTGGAGAGTTCACGCCAGGGCGCGCAGAGCCAGCTTCAAGATCAGTTCCTGTCCAGCAAGGCTTTCGGGGGATCGAGGCAGGCACTGCAATCTGCGGTGACCGACAGCCTCGCGGCACAGAAGGCGGGCGACCTCTCGTCGCAGCTCCGGCAGGCAAACTTCACCCAGGCCCAGGCGGCGGCGACCGGCGACATCACCCGCAATCTGCAGGGGCAGCAATACAACCAAGCCGCCAACCTCCAGGCGGGCCTCGCCAACCAGCAAGACCTCTACAACCGCCAGACCACAGGCCTGAAGATGGCGGGCGACCTTTACGGGTCCGCACAGAAGTCCAACATCGCGGATGTCGGGCTGCTGGACACGCTGGGCCAGGGCGAGCAGGCCCAGACCCAGGCGGGCCTGGACGTGAATTACCAAAACTTCCTCGAGAAGCAAGGCTACACCAAGCAACAAATCGAATGGATGGGCCAGATGATCGGCTCCAGCCCCGGCTCCCAGACCACGACGCAGACCAGCACCCGCCCCGGCGGCAATGCGGCGGTCGGCGCCCTGGGCGGCGCGCTGTCGGGTGCGGCGGCCGGGTCGGTCGTTCCGGTATACGGCACAGCGGTGGGCGCGGTGGTCGGGGGCGTTCTCGGCGGCCTCTCGTCCCGGTAGGAGCTGAACATGACGAACGAAGACTGGCTGGCGCTACTGAAGCTAGGCGGCGCCGCAGCGGGCGCGGCGGGCGGCATGGGCGCCTTTGGCGGCGCCCCCGGCGCCGTGCCGGGGGGCGCCACCATGTCGGGCGCGGACCTGGGCGGCAACCTCACGGCGGGGGCCATTCAGCCGCCCCAGCCCCCGCCTGACTTCGGCGCGGGCATTCCGGGGCAGGCCCTCCAGCCGGGCATGGAGCAGGGCGGCATCGGCAGCGACATGGAGCGGGCGGGCGTGCTCCCCACCCAGGGGCCGCCCCTCCCCCCTTCAGCGGCACCGGCCCCGAAGCCTAACCTGGGCCTCCCGACCCAGACGCCCCTCACGCCCGCCGCCGTGGACGCCACCACGGCCAGCGCGCCGCCCCCGCCTGGGGCGGCGGGGGGCGCGCCATACCCATTTAAATACGCTGACAAACCGATCGGAACGGAGAACACTCGCACGTGGTGGGAGCGCAACGTCTCCGACCCGTGGGACAAGGCGAACGTGGTGGACCCGAAGACCGGCCTGTCACCCGCCCAGAAGGCCCTCGCCAGCTTCGGCTCCACGGCGGGCGGCGCGGCGACCAAGGCCGCCTCCAGCCCCACCGCGCCCGCTCTGAGCGGCGGAGCTGGCGCCTACAAGCCGACGCCGATAAACGCGGCGCAGATGGCCCTCACGCGCGAGCAGCAGCTTGAGCTGCTCCGCAAGCGGGCGCGCACGAGCATGCCCTGGCTCAACCGGCTCCAGGGGCAACAGGGTTTGATGGGGTAGCAACATGGGCCTCCTAGACGAAGCAGCCAGCGGCTGGGAAGACTGGTGGCACCCGAAGACGGTCCCGACCGGCGCGGCCTACGACCCCGAGACGCTAGGCTCCGCGCGAGCTGGCGCCATCGGGAACCTGGGCGGGAACCTCCTCGCCCTGGCCCAGGGCGGCCTGTCGCCGGAGACGCGCGCCCAGCTCATGCTGGGGATCGGCAAGACCCCGCTCACCTACCAGCAGAGCATGCTGGCTGGCATCGAGGGCCGCCTCCACGGCGCCCAGGCGGCCCAGGCGGAGGAGGAGGTCGCCAGCTCCAAGGCTTTCAACGCCTCCCTCGCTGACGAGATCAAGCGCCGGTCGGGCGGCGGAGCGGCGGCGGGCGGCACCCCCGTGGCGGGTGGCACTGGCGCGGCCACAGGCGGGGCTGGAGGCGCCCGGACCGCCGTGGACGCCGGGAGCATAGGCCCCTACGCCCGGACCGCCCTGGCGGCCCTCAAGGGGCCGGAGAGCGGCGGCAACGCCAACCTCCAGAACCAATACGGCTACAGCGGATTGTATCAGATCGGCACTGCCCTGGCGAACAGCGCCGGGCTGTATGAACCCGCCAAGGACGAAGCGGTCAGTGACGCCAAGGGCCACGCGGTCAACGCGTGGCGGGGCACGTGGAACGTCCCAGGCTTCGGTCCGATGACCCACCAGCAATTCCTCCAGAACCCCGACGCCCAGCAGGCGGCGGGCGAGGCGGCGATGGCGCACAACTGGAAGGACATCCAGCGCCAGGGCCTGGACAGCTACGTCGGCAAGACCATCGGCAACGTCACCATCACCCCGCAAGGGTTGCTCCAGGCGGCGTGGCTGGGCGGCGTGGGGGGCCTCAAGACGTGGCTCACCGGGGGCGGCGACCCGACCGACGCGAACAAGACGCCTGTGTCCAAATGGGCCGCGCTACAGGCCCCTGGAGGCTCCGTCACCGACGCCGGGGTGGCACAGCCTGTCCCCGCCGGGGGAGGCTCCACGGGGCAACCTGGGGCCTCTGGCGGGGGTGTTGGCGCGGGGGGTGCGTCCAAGCTGGACGCCACCGACGAACCCCGGCGGCGCGTGTCCGGACTGTCCTCCCTCACGACCGACCAGCTCACGCTGATGCGGGGCATGACGGCGAAGGAGGCCCGCGCATACATGCTGCAGCAGTCGGCCAAGATCGAGCCGACCCGCCTGTCGCCCACGGCCGTGCAACGCTACGAGCTGAACCCGAAGGCGACCTGGGTGTGGGACGAGAACGGGGTGCCGAAGAAGCTGCAGGACGCGCCGTTCGAGCCTCTCAGCGCGGCGGAGATCGAGCGGTTCAAGCTCGACCCGCGCTTCGTCTGGGGCAAGGGCGCGGACGGCAAGCCGGAGAAGCTGCAGGACGCTAAGGCCGAAGAGCTGACCGTGTCGCAGAAGATCGCCTTGAGCATGGCGCCCGACAGCATCGCGTTCCGCATGCCCGACAACACCATCCACGTCACCAGCGCGGGCAAGTCCCGCATGGCGAACGCCGCCGAGCTGGCGGCGGACCACTTCGACCCGACCGCCATTGTGGAGATCAAGCCGGACGGCACGCGGACCGTCCACTCCAAGGGCGGCACCCGCATCCTGTCCCCGGCGGAGATCGAGGGGCGCTACCCGCCCGGCACCGTGGTGCAGCTTGGGCCGGATGGCGAGAAGGTCGTGTCCGCCAGCACTGTGCTGGAGCAGCAGCGCAACGTCGAGCAGCGGCGGCAGGGCATCTTCCGCGACACCGCCGACGCCCGAAAGGAGATCGAGAGCGGCAACGTATACACGCAATACACGCTGGCCAAGCCGCAGCTCGCCATCCTCCGGCAGGCGGCGCCGGTCGGCAACGGTTCTTCCGACCTCGCGATGATCTACGCCTACGCCAAGATGCTCGACCCCCAGAGCGTGGTGCGTGGACCCGAGAGCGACATGATCCAGCGCACGGGCGGCGTCTTCGACACGCTCAAGGGGTGGGTCCAGCAAGTGCAGGGCGAGGGCAAGCTGTCCCCGGTCATTCGCGAGCAGCTCGTGAACATGGCCGAGAGCGTGATGCACACCTACGAGCAGCCCTGGAAAGAGCGGGTGTCGATGTATCGCAACCTCGCCAAGCGTCAGGATATCGACCCGGACAACGTCTACCCGGAGCCGACCACCATCTCGCACTACGTGCCGCCGGGGCAGAACAAGCCGCTCCCGGAGGGGCACACCCCGGACACCTACACCGCCGGGTTGCGGGAATACGTGGCGAAGAACCCGACCGCCCGAGCGGCGGCGGAGCAGCTCATGCGCGAGCACGGCCTCGACCCCGCCGCGCTGCGATAGGAGGCGACGATGGGCACCACGACGTCACCGGCACCCCCGATGGAAGACTTCTTCGCGAACGAGGTCGCGAAGAAGCAGAAGGCGATGGAGGAGAGCAACCGCCAACTGGAGATCGCCAACCGCTCCACGGCGGAGAGCGTCGGGCGCGGCACGCGGGCCTTCGGGACCGGGTTGAACGACGCCATCGGCAACGCGGTCGGCGCGATCCCCGACGCGATCCAGTGGGGCGTGAGGAAGACCGGCCTCCCCGCCACGCCCCCGGACTACTTCTCGGGGCTAGCGCGCAGCTCCCTCAACTCGGTCGGGGACTACCTCGCCGGGGGCCACCTCAAGCCTGACACGCCAACGGAGAGGAACCTCTACAGCGCGGGCCACGGGGTCGGTGACGCCGCCAGCATGATGGTCCCGGCCGCAGGGGTGGCGCGCATTGCCAGGGGCGCCAGGGGCGCCCTGGGGGAGACGGGTGGCGCGCGGCAGGCCCTGGTCGAGGGCGGCGACATGGCGACCTCCGTCCAGCCCGGCAGCATGACCGGCAGCGTGGCGACCAACCTCTCCGCCAATCCCTTCATGCAGCTCACCTCCGGGGCGGCGGGCGGCAGCGCGGAGCAGGCCACCGGCAGCAAGTGGGGCGGGCTGGCCGGAGCGGCGGCGGTCCCCCTGGGGGCGGGCGTGTTCCGGGGCCTCGTCTCACCCGGCCTGTCGCAGCTCAACCCGGAGCAGGCCCGCCTGCGTGACCTCCTGCTGGCGGAGGGCGTGCCCATCTCACCGGGGCACCAGTCCGGTAGCAAGCCGATGCAGGCGGTCGAGAGCGTGCTGGAGAACCTCCCGTTCACCGGAGGCCCGGCGGCGGCCGACAAGGAGGCGGCGCGCATCGCCTTCAACAAGGCGGCCCTGGCGCGGGCGGGGGAGCACAACGCGGACTACGCCACGCCCGGCATCGCGGGCGACGCCGCCAACAGGGGCGTGGTGCAGCAGGCGCTCGACCGGTCCGGGACGAGGATGCAGGAGATATACGGCCGAAACGACCTGAACCTTGACCCGGCGACGATGCAGCCGATTGCCGAGAGCCTCGCCACCGCGAGGCGCACGATGTCGGACGAGGCCTTCGGTGTGGTGCAGAGAAAATACAATGACTTCGTGGATAAGATACTGAACCAGCCCAGCGGCGGCACCTACGTGCCGGGGCCAGCCTACAAGCAGCTCGACAGCGACCTCTCGCGGATGATCCGGACCGGCACCGACCCGGCAGTGAAGGACACACTGCTGGAGATGCGGAACGCCTTGCGCGACGGGTTCGGCCGCAACATCGCCAACGCGGAGGAGGGCGCCGCCCTGGCGGAGGCCCGCCGTCAATACGCTAGCGGAAAGGTCATCGAGGGGGCCATGAACAAGGGCACCCCCTACACCCTGGCCGGGAACATCCCGCCGTCCGGGCTGATCGAGCAACTGAAGAAGGGCACCGGCAATTTCGTCGCCAAGGGCGCGGGCGACCTCCGCGACCTCGCGGCGGCGGGCAAGACCTTCCTGACCGAAACGATCCCCAACAGCGGCACGGCGCAGCGTCTCTTCTGGCAGTCACTCCTGACCGGCGGCGCGATAGGCGGCGGCCTCGCGCACGACCCCCTCACTGCCGCGATCTCGACCGGCGCCAGCCTCGTCCTCCCCACCGCCGCGCAGGCCCTCATGCGCTCCGACGCGGGCAAGCGTTACCTGACCAACCAAGCCGCCCGGAACATGCCCGGCCAGCCCACGGCGGGCATGTGGGGCGCGACCCAGACGGACCAGCTACCGGGCCTCTTCGACCCGTCGCCCCAGCCCCCGAAACGTCGTTACGACTTCGACGTGACGCCGACCCGGTAGGCCTACTTGACGTAGCGCGGCCCCCGGCGGCCCTTGGCCGACAGGGGGAAGCGTTCCGCCCAGACGGGGAGCTGGCACATGACGTCGAGCATCTCGGGCACCGACCCGTGCCCGACCGGCGGCTCGCAGATGATCTCGTCGTGGACCAAGGCGATGGGCCTGTAGCCTGCGTCCTCAAGCCGCAGCGTGCCGTGGACCATGAGGTCGCGGCAGAGGCCCTGCACGGCGTTCTCCGTCAGCCTGCCCCCGTAGGTGTGCCCGCGTTCCCACTTCTTCGACTTCGGGTTCACTTGCATGTAGGTGACCATCTTGCCGCCAAACTTGCCCGGCTCCAGCAGGGGCTGATTGTACCAGAGGTATCGGCCACTCGGCAGCTTCATGCGGAGCCACTGCCCGTCCTTGAGGAACGCGACCTTCGCCCCCAGGCCGGTGTGGACCGAGATCACCACGCCCGGCCGCCCCACGGCCTCGACCGCCCCGTCCTGCAGCGCGAACCACAGCTTCGGGATGCGCGGGAAGGTGTCGCGGTAGACCGTCACCGCGCGCTGCGCGTCCTCCGGCGACAGCAGCACGCCGCCCATCGCGAGGACCGTCTCGCGGAACTTCCACCACCCCATCTGGTAACCGGCGCCGAGCACGAGCGTCTTGCCCACGTGCCGCTGCCAGCTATCGGGGGCGACGTCCGCCGCCCTCATGCCGAAGACCCTGGCGGCCATCTCCTCGTATATCTTGCGACGTTCCATGAACGCATCGAGGAGGTCGGTCTGGCCCGACAGCCACGCGACCCCGCAGGCCTCGACGGAGCTGTAGTCCCCGGAGGCGATCTCAAACCCCGGCCGGGCTATGATGCTCCCCCGCAACATCTTGGAGATCACGTCGAGGGGCGGGCCGACCAGGGCGTTGACCAGCTCGCCGCCGCCCGCCATCACGTTGCGGACCCCTTCCCAATCCGCAACGACGTCGCGGGGGAAGTTTTGGATTTGCACGCCGTGGCTGATGTAGCGCCCGGTGTTGGCGCCGTGGTAGCCCAGCATGCCCCGGACCACGCCCTCCGCGTCGGCGCGCTCCGCGATGGCGTCCAGCTTCCGCACGCTGATCTTCCCCGCCTCCAGGCGGACGTTCAGGACGTCGCGCTCGTGCTCCCCCACACGGGGGTCGGCCAGGAGGCGGATCACGTCCCGGCGGCGCATGTCGGGGAGGCTCTCCTCCTCCGGCTCCTCGTCCTCCTCCGCCTCGACCACCTCTTCGGTGACGAGGTCGCTGTCGCGCTGCAGCTCCGGCGGCTGCGACAGGTCCACCCCCTGGGCCAGGAGGTATCGTTTCAAATCCTTGATGCGGGAGGCCTGCTTGACGCGCCCCTCCGTCAGCTCCGACATCACGCAATCCAGCACCACCCGCGTCTCCTCCGCGATGACCTTGGCGGCGCGGACGAAGTCCAGATCGAAGCAGACGCCTCTGTCGTTCATCACCTCCGTCTGCTCCCAGGCTTCCTTCTCCCCCGGCGGGAAGGCGCGGAGGCTGCCGTCCAGGGCGCGCTCGACCTTCACATCGATGCTGCAATAGTCGGAGAGCTGCAGCATGCGCTCCTCGTCCTCCCACCAGACCGGCGTCCCGTCCACCAGCGTGGAGCGGGGGCGGCACATGCGGAGCATGAGGCTGTAGCCTTTCTGGTCCTTCTTCACGTCCAGGCCGATGGCGATGGCGGCGTCGTTCAGCGACCCCGGCAGGGCCTGGACCCTGGCGCGGGCCATCGTGCAGTCCCACCGCCAGACCGGCACCTCCGGCCAGCCATGCCGGGGCGCCAGGATGTCCCGGAGTATGATCCGCTCGAAAGCGGCGTTGTGGGCGACGATGCGGAACTTGTGGTCCTCCAGCGCCGCCCGGAACCGATCCGGCAGGCGCTGGCCCGGCCGCCACTCGACAGGCGGCTCGCCCCCGATGGCGAGGCGGGCGAGCGTCACCGAAGTGTCCGGGTGGGCGGCGTAGACGTAGACCCCCGCCCGGCGCAGATCGACCGTAGACCTTGTTTCGCAGTCCCAATAAAGCGTCGGCTGCACCGGGCGGGGCATGGTCAGAACGCCACTCTGTAGACATGGGCCAGACGGCCGGAGCGGGTCCGGCGCTTTTCGGCTGTCGGCTCCACCCACCCGCCTAGCTCCAGTTCACGCAGGCGGGCACTCGCCGTCTGGTGGCGGAGGTCGAGTGTCACCTCGATCTCATCGCATGTCCTACCCGCCGGGCTGTGTCTCACCTCCCTGTAGATGCTCCGCCGCAGGCGGCCCAGCACGTCGTCGTTGATGCTGTCGGCGGCGTCCTCGCTGGTATCGGACCCCGCAACAAAGCCCGGACGGGTAGGATACATGGCTCAGAACTCCTCCGACATCTCTTCGGCAACGACGTCGAAGTCCTGGGTGGGCGAGGTCCGCCCGAAGACGGCGTCGTGCTTCAGCAACTGGATGTTGCTAAGGCCCAACGAGATGCCGATCCCCATGCGGGTGTAGATGAACGGCCGCACGCTGACCTTCGCCCACCGCCCGCCGTAAATCTCTTTCGGGTCCGTCACCTTCTCCAGCATCCCGTTCACGATGCCGGGCATCTCGGCGGACGTGCAGGAGAAAAAGTGCCAGCCCGGTTCGTAGCCCGCATAGTTGGGCTTCTCTTCCGCCCGGCGAACGACCGCATCCGGCTTGCGGGCAGTGGACGGCCACTTGGCTTTGTCCTTGCCCCAGGCCTGGGTGCAGAGGTCTTCGCAGGACGCCAGGATGGCGGCCACGTCCTTGCTGCCGGGCGGCAGCAGCAGCGACATCCGGTAGCGCGGCCCATCCGGCGTCTCTTCCGGGGGCAGGATGTTCGGCCACGAGATGCGGCCGGGGCCGACCACGAGGCGGGGGACTTCAGGCTTCTTCGTTCCAGACATGGACTTATATTCCTTCGGGTTCAACGGTGAAGTCGGAGTGCGGCGCCGAAAGGGCCGGGCGCCGGTCGGCCTCCGGCACCAGCGTGGTGCCTGGATCGGACATGGTCACGAGCTGGGACCACGTATCGGGTAGCGGCAGCTTGTAAGTCTTGAGGGCCTTCTCCGCCTGGGCGGGGCTGATCAGCTTGGACGCGAACCGCTCCCCGTCAGTGAGGCCCACGGCGAGCAGGGCGGTCCCGGCCTTCTCCTCGTCCGCCCAGATGCGGCGGCCCCGCTTGTTGACGATCTTCCAGCCGGGGACAGCCTGCCCCTTCTCGGCCAGGGCGTGGGCGTGCGCGCGGATCGAGGCCAGCCACGTCTCCACGATGTCCGCGCGCGTCAGCAAAGTCCCCAGCTCCTCCGGCGAGAGTGACAGCGGGTCAGGCGGGTCCGCGAAGTCCGCCCTGGCCGCCTCCAGGGCCTGGGCGCGCAGGGCCGGGCATTCTCCGGCGGCCCGACAGAATGTGCAATGGTCGCCGGCGACCAGCTTGGCGTCGGGGGCGGTCGCCGCCCTGGCGATCTGCAGCATGTCGCCCGCCAGCTCGATCATCTCCCCCACCCCGACCGTCGCCCGCTGCGGCGGCCCCAGGCGGGGCTGGACCACCACCAGCTCGATCACCTTGATCTCCACCCCCTGGGGGACCGACTGCATGGCCCCCAGGGCATACCCCCCGAGCTGGAAGTTAACGCGGCCATCGGGGCGGCGCACCGGCACCGCGTGGCCCCCTCCCGTCTTGAGGTCCACCACGTAGAGTACCGGAGGGGCGACGATGACGGCATCGACGGTCCCCCGGAACAAATCGTGAATGTCTCGCATCCAGAATTGATGCTCGATCCGCAGGACGCCGCCCAGGCGGGCGTGGGCCTCCCGGACCTCGTCCACGTAGGGCTGCAGGAGGTCGCACCCGTCGATGTCGTCGGGAATGTGGTCGGTCGGGTCGGTGTTGGCGATGAGGCACTCGGCCGCCACCGCGTGGAGGTCCGTCCCTCGCTTCGCGTAGGAGCTGGGGCGGTCCGGCCGCCCCGCCTCCGCCGCCATGCTGCCGGGGCACATGAACCGCCGTTCAAGGACGCTCATGCCCAGGGGCGAGTGCCCGGCGGGGATCACGTCACCCACCGAAGACCTCAATCGCAGACTGAGCTGCGGCCAGGATGGCGGGCCACTTATCCACAGGGCACTGCAGCAGCTTCGGTGCGCCGCCGACCTCCTCAAGGAGCTGGATCACGGTCTGGTTGCGGCCCGGCGCCTTGTTGGCGAGGACCACCAGCACGGCCCGCAGCTCCTCCTCCGAAGGGGTTACCGGGGGCGTATACGGCGGAGTTTCGACCAGGGGAGCCTCTAACTCCGCCGTGCCGTGGACGCCGTTAGGCTTGGCCGCCACGGGGGCCATTTTAGAGGCCCTGGGCGCCCTCTTCACGGGGGCCGGGCGATCACTCCGGGCCTCCTCCACAGGCGCCTGTGGGGCCTCCTGCGGGGCCGCCTGGGGCACGTTCGTCAAGGGGGGCAGCTCGTCCTCCGACAGCGGCAGCTCCTCCTGGCCGGGGTGCTCGATCCGCTCGCCCAGCAGGCCCGAGAGGGCGTCGGCGGCGATGCCGGGGAAGGAGGACAGGTCCGCCGCCCCCTCGTCGTCCGCGTGGCGGAGGAACCACGCCAGCAAGCGGGGCGTGACCTTCAGATTGACCATCATCTGGACGGCCACCTTGTTCTCGGGTTCGTCACTCATCACGAAGTCCTTTCGATAATGTCATGGATTATCTCACGCTTGCGGGCGAGCACGTCGGCCACCCTGGCGTCCACCGACCGGGCGACAGCCAGCAGGGAGACGTTCACGCCCCGGAGCTGCCCCGCGCGGTGGAGGCGGGCGACCGCCTGATCCAGCGCGGCGGGCGTCCACGGGAGGTCGAGCATCACGCACCGGGAGGCGTGCTGCAGATTGAGGCCGAAGCCGCCAACCGTGGTGTTGCAGATCAGCACACGCGGCCCGCCGTCCTCCTGAAAGTCCGCCAGGGCGGTGGCGCGCTGGACCGGCGTCGTGTCCCCGATGAGGAGGCGCGACCCGTAGGGCGCCAGGGCGGTGGCGACGTGCTTGAGGGCGTCAATGTGCGAGCCGAAGACGACGACCCGGTCGAGGCCCCCCAGCAGCTCCGCGCGGATGACCTCCACCGCCGCCGGGGCCTTGGCCAGGGCAGTCACCCGGCGGGTGGACGCCAGGGGGAGCATCATCGCCTGGAGCCGCTGCCACGCCGCCTCGTCCCCGTCCTCGATGGCGGCCAGGACGATGTCGATCTCCGCGAGCTGCTCCGGCGTCATGGTCGCGTTCATCGCCGCCCGGTCCTCGTCCGATATCTCCACCGGCAGGCGGGACATGACGACGGGCGGGAGGCTGGTGATGTCGCGCAGCTTCAGCCTGGAGGAGCACTGGCGGAGAATGTTCCCCAGCTCCGGGAGGTTCTTCCCGCCCACCACCACGGGTCCGAATATCTTCATCTTCACCACGCAGAACCGGTCCATGAAGGTGGCCACGGAGGTGACCCCCTCCGGCAGGAGGTCCGGGCGGAGGCGGCTGAGATGCGTCCACAGCTCGTCCGGGGTGTTCAACACCGGGGTGCCGGTCGCGATCCAGACCCGGTCGGCCCGCCTGAAAAGGGCACCCTTGCTGTCCATCCTGGCGCCGTAGACGGCGCGGGTCCGGACGGTGCCGCTGTGCGCCAGGGCGTGGCCCTCGTCGCAGACCATGCTGGCCCACCGCAGGGCGAAGAGCTGGCGCCAGATCGGCACCGCGCGCATCAGGTCGTAGGAGACAATGACAACATCGGCGGAGGGCCAGATGTTGTCCTTTCCTGTGCGGACCACCTGAACCAGGGCGCCCGGCCGGAACCGCGTCACCTCCTGCTCCGCCTGGGCGACCAGCATGCCCAGCGTCACCCAGAGCTGCCGCCCGGCGGGGCCAGCTCCGCCCGCCGTCTCGCCCGCCTTGATGAGGGCCGCCGTCTTGCCGGTGCCCATGTCCCACAGCAGCAGCCTGTGACCGGCCAGGAGGTCAGCCTGGACCGCCTCCTGATGCGCCCAGAGCGCGGGGGCGGTCACCACAGGTTCTCCTTCCCGACCCGCGCCACGATGCTGGACGGCACCACGCCGGGGGCCAGGAGGCCCTCCACTGTTTCACGTGAAACAAGCACCTTCCGGCCCAGCCGGAGGTGGGGGAATTTACCGGTGCGGCACCATTCGTAGAGCGTGCGCTTCGGAATACCCAGCATCTCGGCGGCGCGGGCCACCGATATCATGGGTTTTTGGCGGGCGGGCGGCATGTTCTCTCCTGACGGGGTTGATCCGTCCTGTGCAAGATGGGGCACCCCCGCACCGAGGCCCAATCACATAACCGTGATTGCACTGGACGGACCTTGCACCACGGGCGCCACAGTCCTATCTCTGGCTCTCGTTGAACCGCTGGCCCCGAAAGGCACCACACCATGACCAATGAGCACCGCCTGAAGCTGGAGCTGTCCATCATCCGCCGCATCGTGAAGGACGCCCTCGCCCTGGGCTACACCGTGTCGGTGTGCGACGGCGAGGAGTGGACCGTGAAGCGGTCCACCAAGCTGGGCCAGATCATCGCGGCGGTCCGCACCACCGACGAGGACTACCTCGCGTTCCGCACCGCTGACGGCACCTACGTCGGCAAGGTGTTCCTCGTTTACGGCAACGAGCCTTACGAGGTGATCAACGACTACAGCGCCAACGAGGCGACGGAGGCCCTCCTGAAGGGCGCCAACGCCCTGGCCGCCAAGGTCGAGGAGCGTTGCTAATGGCCCGCCCCTTCACCCCCGGCAAATACCAGAACCAGCTCCTGGCGGAGCTGGCCGCCTCCCCCTTCAACCGCATCTGCGTCGAGACGGCCTGGGGCCGCGCCCACGGCGGCGGCAAGGTCAAGTATGGCGCCCGCCGCCTCCACGCCGCCCACGGTCTGGTCACTGCCGGGCTGCTGGAGTGGATCGACACCGAGCGCAGCGTCGAGGCCCAGGGTAACGGCAATAACATTCATTACAGTTTGTTCTACTACTGCCGCCCAGCGGCGAAGGAGGCCTGACATGGCAAACCGTTTAGCTCACGAGGTGATCGCCCTCGACCGCTTCACCGTGTCCACCGTTGGGGAGCTGCGGGCCGTTATGGCCCGCCTCCAGGGCATGGGCATCGCTGACCACGATCTGCTGGACGGCGAGCACAGCGTGACCGTGCTGGAGGAGACGCTGTCGGACGGCTCCCAGGCGGTCGAAGTCCTGATCCGCCCGGTGGTGCGTTACTGATGCGGATCATCATCCACATGGGCGGCGCCTGGAGGCTGTCCGCCCGCGCAATGGCCAAGCTGAAGAAGCAGATCGCGGCCGGGGAGGGATACCAGCTCGACGCCCTGGGCACTTACCTGGGCGAGGTCTGCTACCCCGGCGACCTGGGGGGCGAGTGATGACCGACGCCGAGTTCATCGCTGCCCTCGCGCAACGGATCAAGAGCCTGGAGGAGTGGCTGGAGGAGGAGAACATCTCCGGCCGCTCCATCGTGGAGGAGTGGCACCCCGGCGCAACGCCGGAGGAGATCGACCGCGTGATGGAGGCGATCTACGCGATCTTCGACGCCGAGATCGACGCCAAGCTGGCGGCGGAGGAGGCCCCATGACCCAGACCCTGGCGGCTGTGGTCGCCATCCTGTGCGGCGGCTGCTTCGCCGCCTGGGTGCTCACGATCTACGACCAAGTCCGGGAGGACGAGGCCCGCACCAAGCGGGAGCTGGAATACTTCTACCGTAACAACACCCCACAGGAGGACGAATGAACCCCCGCGCCACGCTGCTCTGCAATCAGGCCGACATCGCCTGGGCCTTGGAGGTCCACGCGACGACGCTGAAAGGCCCCTACGGCCTCGCCATGCTCTACGGCAACGAGGACGCCCCGGAACGCATCGACTTCTGGAACGAAGAGATGCCCAAGCACGACACACCCCCGGCTGCCATCTGGCACCCGGCAACCAAGGAAGACTGACATGGCCCTGAAGATCACGAAGGCGGAACGGACCGCCCTGGCTGACATCATCAAGACTATCGACAGCGAACGCGACAACGCCAACGACGCCCGCCGCGCCTTGGCCGACCGCATCTCGGAGGTCCGCGACGAGCTGGAGCAGCTCCTTGCAGAGGCGAACCAAGCCATCGCGGACTACAACGGCAGCCTGCAGGAGTTCACGGCGTGGCGGGACGAGGTCGCCCAGCGCCTCAACGACGAGGTGGGCGAGCGGTCCGAGAAGTGGCACGAGAGCGACAAGGCGTCGGAGGTCGCGGACTGGATCAGCACGCTGGAGAGCATCGAGCCGGAGGAGGTCGAGGAGCTGGACGAGATCGACCTCCCGGACGTCAGCGAGGAGATCGAGGAAGGCGACTTTGTTACGGAGGTGAGCGATCTGGCCGACGCGCCGGAGATGGCGTGATGCGGACGAGCGGCGGCGGGCGGTTCACGCCCGGCCCCTGGGGCTGCGCGTGCGGCAGCCTGCTCCCCCGCCGGGAGCTGGCTGACGCCAGGGGCATCTTCTGCGCCTACGTCTGCGACGAGTGCGAGGCGGAGAAGCGGGCGGCCTTCCGGTCCGACATCTTCACCGACCCGCACTACCCGACCATCGAGGACATCGAGGACGACGACGGGAACGCCGCGATGGACACGCTGCAGGAGGTCGAGCGGAACATGCTGCGCCTCCGCGACCTCCTGGCCAAGGCGGAGGCGGCCCTGGAGCATTTCGTGGCGCCGCCGGGGGCGGAGCAGGCCCTGGAGGACGTGCGGGAGGCGGTCCGGGAGCTGGCCAAGGCGATCCCGAGCGAGGAGGAGATCACCTCCTTCACCGACGCCGTGGTGACCCAGATGCACGAGGACGCAGACGACGACGAGGACTAGCTGGGGTGCGCGGGGTGCATAGGTGGTCCCCTTGCACCCCGGCTGCCACAGCCCCATCTATGGTTCTCGTTGAACCGCTGCCCCAGGAGAACCCGATGACCCGCACCCCCGACAGCATCCGCCAGTCCAACCTCCTCGACGCCGCCAATGAGCGCGCCATGCACCGCACCCAGGTGGACATCTTCCACCAGAACGACGACGGGAGCTGGACCCTGCGCTCCTTCGGTGACGAGAAGACCGCCGTGTGGGCGGAGGGGGTCGCCGCCCGGCGCGGGGTAGTCACCCGCCGCGCCTGAAAATAAATCGGCCGGGGCCTCTTGCACCCCGGCCACCACACCCCCATCTCTTGATCTCGTTGAACCGCTGGCCCCGAAAGGCACCCCTCCGATGACCATCAACACCGACCTCCTCAACGCCAAGCTGATCCGCAGCGCGGCCCACGCCGTCGTCATGTATGCCTACGACAACGCGGAGAAGGGCTACCTCTGGTCGGCTGGCACCGACATGCAGGACGCCTCCAAGCTCTACCTGTCGCTTCACGACCACGAGCAGGCCGCCCGCTACGAGCGCGTTGCCCAGATCATGTTCAAGCAGGCCGAAGAGCGCGATGCGGCGGAGGCCCTCCTCCGCGCCACCACGGCCGCCGAGCAGGCCGAGAACAGCGCGGGCTGGACCTTCGGCACCCCCCTCGTGATGGAGGGCTGAGAGATGGCCGCCACCACACTCATCGCCCGCCGCGCCTCCGGCCGGGACGTTCCGATCTGGAACGTCTTTGCCTGCGGCTCCAGCATCGGCAGCCTGACGAACCTCCCCCGCGAGCGGGCGTGGTGCCTCACGGCGCGCTACTGCGGCCGCCTGCTCGACTTCCGCGCCGCCAGCCGCGAGGCGGTCCTCCTGGCCCTGCGTTGCGCGGTGGACGCCATCGACCACGCGATGGATCAGGACGAGGCGGACGGGTGGGTCGAGGACGAGGACGGCGACCTCGCCGCCCAGCGGGCGGCGGAGCGCCGGGCGGAGGACTACGCCATGCGCCGCGAACACGAGGAGCCGTGGTTTTAATCGCCCGGCACCCCTTGCACCCCGAGGGCCACAGCACCATCTGTGGCTCTCGCCATTGAACCGTCAGCCCCGAAAGGCTCCCCCGATGACCCGCACCGAAGCCGAGAAGATCATTGCCGAGAACGAGTTCCTGGGCCGCCTCGCGACCCCCGCCCAGCGCCAGGAGGCCCGCGTCCTGCTGGGCCACCCGGAGCCGCTGGTCGCCCAGTGGAACACCGGCCGCCTCTACCAGCGCGACGGCCAGCGCATCGGCGCCGAGCTGGTGTCCGACCGCAAGGGGGTCCGCATCCTGTTCCGCGACTACAGCCGCATGATCGACGGCGAGATCGCCG
>Ga0207641_10000512_pt1 | contig 43558 bp, 40 predicted proteins | sample KBSSwiS62_FD_184306 | JGI IMG/M metagenome (GOLD analysis project Ga0207641, IMG submission 184306) | Switchgrass rhizosphere microbial communities from Kellogg Biological Station, Michigan, USA - KBS Switchgrass S6-2 (SPAdes) (version 2) | ecosystem: Host-associated > Plants > Roots >... | reverse complement strand
GCGGGGCGGATCTACGAGAGTTTGATTGTCCTGGACTGCGCAAAGCCGTTGATGAGGAAATTCGAACGGCACGCATCGATTTCATCATCCTGGACTACCCGTTTGGTCGCGACCACCCAAGGTTTGAGAACCTGATTGGCCTTTCAGTGTTTGTCGATACGCTACTGGATGTGGCGATGGCCCGCCGGATCATGAGGGATTACGGTGCAGTTGCCGGAAAAGCCACTTCCGAAGTTTTGGAATAATTGCGAGCAGAGTTGGCCCATTACTTAAAAAGAGCTCGCTATGCTTATCTTGATACCGATCGACACAAACACGGCAGCGACCTGATTTTGGATGGTTGTTGCGACCTGCAAGCATTAAGAGCCCAGGTGCTTCAACGCCTCGACGAAGAACCGAGGGTAAGCGAGACCCGCCAGCCCGGGCTTTGAGAGTGTGAAGCGGGCCCGCCAAGGCCCTCTCAGCTTCCTAACTGCTGTTTTGCGATTTGCCCGTCGTTGTGAGGATGCGATGGCTGCTAAACTAGGGACCAAATGAAGATGTTCATGGGGTTGATTTTTGTCGCATTGCTCGCACAGCCCGCCTTTGCCCAGGACGACGGCGACGGCGGCTTCGACATCAACAGCATCTTCGGTAACGACCCATTCGGCAGAATTGTCGAGGCGCCGAAGCCGGATCCGTTCCTGGCGGAGATCCGCAACTCGCTGACCGCGGCCGGTGCTCCGTCAGTGGAATCGAAACAGGAAGGTTCTCTGAAAAAGGCTTACGAAAAAGAGTGGAAGGCTCAAGGTAAAGCGTTCGAGATGCGGTATGGCGTCACTCTAGAGTCGGCGTGGGCCGCGCAAGCATCCGGCCGCGGCAGGCGCGGAGCGGCTTCCAATCGTGCGATTGCAGCACGAACGGCGGAGCTTCAAAGAATTTCAGATCAGCTCAGGAATAAGATGATCGCCGCTTTGAGAGTCGATCAGCAGTCCGCTTTGAGACGGTACCAGAGCGAGCAACTGCGGGTCACAAGACTGGACGCGATGTTGGAGAGCATGACGTCGGCGGGACTGCAGCTTGCACCGCAGCAGAAAAGGGAAATTGAAAGTCTTTACGCGCGCGAAAGTCGACTGCGGACCCTGATCATCGTCGAGGCCAAAGGCGCGCCCCATCAGATGAAAGTCGCTCAACTCGAATTAGAAACCATCGAGAGAGTTGAAAAACTTCTCGACAATGCGCAGAAGATAACTCTCGCAGAAGCAAAGGCTCGCTCCAACGGTTCCAGATCCGGCGATGAGTCCGGGGACATTGACCGAACTCCGACACAATAACCAGACCGCGTAACGCCATGAACTGCGCCGCATTCCGTTCGACCCCGTGGCGCTTGCGCCTGGGTCAGTCTGCCTTCATCCCGCACATATCGCCCGACATTTCCTCTCTCTTTGAAAGCGATATGGGATAAAGGTTCCAAGGATAGCTTAGACAATATGGGATCTAGATCCTATATTGTCTAGTGATTTGAATCCCGTGAATCGAATCTTCGTTTCCTGTTGACACTGGCCCTTTCGCTCGAAATAATCCGCGCAAACTAGCTGACTGTAATCACGTTTACTGACGGAACTTCGGCGTCGATTGATTCTGCATTAAGGCGCCGCACTTTTTGGGGGGGCACGATGAAGGTATTTTTCGCTTCAATTGTTGCATCAGTATGTCTGATTGTTCCCACGATCGCTTTTGCTCAGACCGGCAACGCAAGTGTTGCAGGGTTTGTTCAGGATGCCACGCAGGCTGTAATTCCCGGCGTCACCATTACGGCGCAAAATACGCAGACCGGCGTCGTCTCCAAAACCATTTCAAACGAAACGGGAACTTACACCATTCTCAGTCTGTTGCCTGGCACGTATAAGTTGACGGCCGAGCTTCCGGGCTTTCGCCCTCATGTGTACAACGACGTTGTTCTGACAACCGGTGTTCTCGCTCGATACAACTTTACTTTGCAGGTTGGCGAAGTCACGCAGGGAGTCGAAGTCACGGCAAGCTCAAGCGCCCTGCTTTCGGAGTCGTCCGCGACCATCGGCCAGGTGCTTCCCGAGAACCAGGTTCGCGATCTCCCGCTGATTGGAAATGATGCGCTCGATCTGATGCGCGTCATGGGCGGAATCCGCGGCGGTCCGGGCAGCGAGGCGACGACCTTTGCGGGCATCAGCGCCGGCATGGTGAATACAACTCGCGACGGAATGAGCGTTCAAGATGGACGCTACCTCAATGGCGTGTTTGGAACAACGGTCATCAATCCCGAGATGGTTGGTGAGATGCGCGTGATCCTCACCCCGGTGGATGCGGAGATGGGACGCGGCAACGGACAAATCCAGATCGCGACGAAGTCCGGTACCAACCGCTACTCCGGATCCGCAGTATGGAGCGTGCGCAACACCGCGCTGGATGCCAACACGTGGGGCAACAACAATGATGTTGTCAACGGAGTATGGAAACCTACTCCCTCCGACTGGTTTAACAAGCACGAATACACGGTGAGCTACGGTGGGCCAATTATCAAAAACAAAACGTTCTTCTTTGCATTGTGGGAACAGCGCCTGGAGAACCAACGGACCACACAGCGTCCGGTAATTCTGACGGACTGCGCGCGCAACGGTATTTTCCGCTACTACGACGGTTGGGTGAATGGCAATACCAACACTGCGACGACAGCGACCGGGAACACTCCGACGCGCCCTGTGGTGGACAGTGCCGGAAATCCCCAGGCGCCACTTACAAACCCGGGAGCGAATCAGGATCCCAATACAAACCCATTTACCGGACAGTTGCGTTATTACAGCGTGTTCGGGCCTCTTGCCAGTGCGCCGACAAAGCCGGACTGCTCGGATGCCGTGCTGGCGGGCGGTTCGTGGGATCCCATGCGTGTTGCCCCCGATTCGACAGGCTTAATCCGCAAGTATCTGGATGCGATGCCGCATGCGAATCGGTTCGACGGCGGAGATGGACTGAATACCGCGGTTCATCAGTGGTTACGCGGGTCGCGGAGCAGCGGCAGTCTGGCTATCGGAGCAGGTACCGATACCGACACCGACCGCAAACAGATCAACCTCAAAGTCGATCACAACTTCAACGCATCCCACAAAGCGGCTGTGAACTATAGCTACGAATGGACTGACGGAGACTACGCATTGTCCACCTGGCCTGCCGGCTACGCCGGCTATACGAAGCGCAGGCCGGTTGTTCTGACAGCGAGCTTCACATCCACATTAAGTCCAACGCTTCTCAACGAGGCCCGCTATGGATATCGCAAAAATGAACTAGTCATTTATCCGGCCTTTGAACGACCGGATGACGCAGAGGCGCGTCAGGCCGGTCAGAACATTCTTATCCAGGGAAATCAGGGTTTCCCGATCGCGTTTGTGCCGGCCACGGTAGGCGGCATGAATCCTTCAACCTATATCTGCCAGGCGCCCGGTATTGCCGGAACAGGCTGCGCACAGCAGGGCAACACAAGCCCGCTCAGCACCGTTGCGGATACGTTGAGCTGGGTCCGAGGCAAGCACGCGTTCAAGTTTGGCGGGGAATACCGAACCGGCTATTCCAATGGCTGGGCTTCTCCAACCGCCCCGATTCCGCAGGGACAGGGTGGTGCCGGACTGAATGCAACGTCGGCGTTTCAAAACGGGACGAACTTCCCGAATATGGTATCGACCAACCAGACTCTCGCCGCTCAGTTGCTCTATTTCCTGGCTGGCTCCGCAAACAACGTGCAGCAGTACTATTTTCTGCAGAATTCCAAGGATCTGACAAGGTGGGAAAACTATCTCACCGTCGACCACAAATACATCGACACGCGTCAGAACGAATTCGCCGCTTTCGTTAAAGACGATTGGAAGGTCCGGCCCTCGCTCACGCTCAATGTGGGACTCCGGTATGAGTATTATGGCGTTCCTTTCGAGCATCACGGCCTCGCAACTGCTCCTGTTGGCGGAGGCATTGCATTGTTCGGCGTGTCGGGACGAAGTTTCGATCGATGGCTGCGCCCCGACAATGGCGTGGACATGAGCCAGGTCACAACGCCGGAATTTGTCGGTCCGAACACGGTCAATCCGGACAAAACCATGTACAGGAACGATTGGAACAATTGGGGCCCTGCAGTCGGATTCGCATGGGAAGTCCCATGGGGTGGCAAGGGGAAGACTAATGTCCGCGGTGGTTATCAGATGACATTTTCCGGTGGCGGTCGCGCGCAGCCAATCGATAATTTCATCTTTTCGAATCCCGGTTTCCAAAACCTGGCACTTACTCAAGGACCCACCGACGGCAGTTACTTCGACCTTAATCTCGTGCCCGCCGCGGTTCCCGTTCCACCGGGCGCACAGCCGATGCAGCCCATTCCCGTGTTGAAGTTTAACCAGAACGGCGCCGCCTTCGACTACAACATCTCGACGCCTTACGTTCAGAACTTCACGCTTTCCGTCACGCGCCGCCTCACGAACAAAGTCGAGGTTGACGTGCGGTATATCGCAACGCGCGGACTGAAGCTGAACAACAACTACAACCTGAACGTTCCCGACGTTTTCTACAACCCTGCCCTCATGGACGCTCTCGTGCGAACTCGACGCGGCGAAGACGTGGAACTCTTCGATCAGATGTTCATGGGTTTGAACTTGAATCCCGGAGTGGCCGGCTTCTCGGCGGTTAACGGAACGACGCAACGTGGTTCCAACCATCTGAGACAGAGCACGACCTTCCGAACAAGCCTGGCCAACGGAGATTTCGCCACATTGGCTTCGGCGCTCGACTACTTCAACGGTACGGGCACGGGCTCAACGGGAGCTGTGCAGGGCGTTGCAGGCGAACGAGGCACCGTGTTGCGCCGCGCCAACAAAGGCTTCAATGTTGCGGGTGGCACGGTCATTCCCGGCGGTCCGATAATCCAGCCGGGCTTGTTCCCCGAGAACTGGATTTCGGCGAACCCGCAATTCAACCAGGCCAACTATTACACTGATTCCGGCAGTTCCATCTACCATTCATTGCAGGTCCAGACCACGCTGCGGCCTACATACGGAATCAGCTTTCAGGGCACCTACCTGTGGTCCCGGGCTCTCGGTATTGCGCCAACCGCGACCGGTTATACGAACCCGGCCGAACGCGAGATGGACTATACCCTCGCGGGAAGCCATCGCACGCACGAGTTTCGGGCCAACGGCACATTCGAACTTCCTGTTGGACCGAACAAACTGTTCTTTCCCAACACGTCGGGATGGGTCGCGCGGCTCATCGAACGATGGGAAACCAGCTTCATCGTAAACGCTGCCACCGGTTCGCCCTCGAGCGTCACCGCAGGCAACATGCTTTATGCCAATGGTGTCGCGGATATCAGGAGCCCGATCAGTCTGCGCACGGGAGATGTGCAATGGGGCGACCCGATATCGACTACCCAGTCGGCCGGCAATTACTTCGGGAAAGGAACATTTGTTAACGTGACTGATCCGCAGTGCGCCACGGTCGCAGCGCAGATTCGATCGTTCTGCACGCTCCGGGCGGTACAGGACAATACGGGACAATATGTGTTTCAGAATCCGCAACCAGGCACGCGCGGTACTGTCGGACGGCAGACTATTGAGAATCCCGGAACATGGGATTTCGATGCGAACATCCGGAAGACGTTTCGTATTTCGGAGTCCAAGAGTCTTCAAATCCGCTTGGACGCGACGAACATCCTGAATCATCCGAGTCCGAACAATCCGACGCTCAACATCAACTCGACGAATGATTTCGGGTACATCGCTGACAAGAACACAAACCACCGTCAGTTCCAGGGGCAGCTGCGCCTGCTGTTCTGACGGCCAGAAGACGATCGTTGTTCATCATTGAACAACGATCGTTTTCTTCACACCTTCCGAGAAGTTTTTCGCGGCCTTGCCAGATTGAACGGAGTCCGTCATGATATTCACTCGTTCGATCGACGGTCGTTTGTACGAAGAGAGAAACGCCCTCCTGAATGCAACAGAACTCTCGAAACTGGAAACTGGGTTTTGGCCTCGCCCTAACCACAGCGGTCTTTTGGGGCATTCTCCCAATCGCTCTGAAGGTTGCGCTCAGCGAACTCGATGCGTGGACCATCACGTGGTGTCGCTTTGCCGGCGCTGCGCTGATCGTTGGAACATGGCTCGGGGTGCGGGGCGAATTGCCTGCCGCGCAACTACGTAACAAAAAGATCTGGCGGTGGCTGCTTCCGGGATGCCTTGGGCTCACGGGGAACTACGTGCTCTACAGCCTTGGGCTGCGCTATACCTCCCCAGCGGTCACACAGATCGTCATGCAAATCGCGCCGTTGCTCCTTTTGGTGTTCGGAATGTTCATTTTTCACGAACGTTTCTCGCGCCTGCAATGGCTGGGGTTTGCGGTGCTGGTCGGCGGGCTCGCAATATTCTTTAACCGGCGTCTGCCGGAACTGCTGAATCCTGCAGCGGGCTTGTCTTTCGGGATCTTGCTGCTCGTGTGCAGTTCAATCAGCTGGGCCACCTATGGAGTGAGCCAGAAGCAACTTCTTCGTTATCTCGATTCGGCACAGATTCTATTTCTCGTCTACACAGGCGCGACGCTCATCCTCCTGCCGACGGCAACGTTCGGTGCACTGTTCCATGCGCATCGTGCAGCACTCCTGGCGCTTTTGTTCGGTGTGGTGAACACAGTAGTTGCCTATGGCGCGTTCGCAATGGCTCTGGAAGTCTGGGAGGTCTCTCGCGTGAGTTCCGTGGCGGCGGCAGCGCCATTGTTCACGGTCGTGGGATCAATGCTTGGAGTGCGCGCTGCTTTGTCATGGGTCACACCGGAAACTCTGAGCGCGCTCAGTTTGACGGGCGCATTTTTTGTGATTGCCGGCAGTATGGTGTGTGCGCTTGGAAGCCCTCGCGCGACGCGCTCTATTCGAGCGTCTTGACAATGCTGTTGCCGCCGAGCTGGTCCATTTGTTGAAGGATCCATTGCTGGCGCTCGCGGACGTAGGGACCGGGATTCCGTACTTTGTAGCGCAGGGGATTTGGTAACACTGCAGCGAGGATCGCCGCTTCTTCATTGTTCAGTCGCGAAGCGGGTTTCCGAAAATAGGACTGCGCTGCAGCCTCGACGCCATAAATGCCATCGCCGAATTCCACGACGTTCAAGTACGTCTCCAGAATTCTTCGCTTGCCCCAGAAGGTCTCCAGGAGCACCGTAAAATAAGCTTCGACTCCCTTTCGAAGCCACGAACGGCTGGACCACAGGAACATATTTTTCGCCGTTTGCTGAGTCAGGGTGCTTGCGCCTCTCGTTTTTGAACTGCGTTCGTTGTGGCCCATCGCACGCTGGATGGCGGCGAGATCGAAACCATAGTGATCCAGGAAATTCTGATCCTCCGAAGCAATGACGGCGGCGCTCATTCCAGGGGCAATCTTGTCGAGGCTGACCCACTCGTATCTCGACGAATACTTGCTTTCACCGAACCATGAACCGATTCGCCGCTCCACCATCAATGCCGAGAACGGAGGCGCTATGAATCGCAGGGTGATCACGGACAGAACGGATATTGCCAGAAATGCCAGGGAGACCTTCAGCAAAAGGGCGAGGATACGGCGAGCCCGGCGTCCTTTTGCCATTCTACGTTGTCACCACGACTTGCAGGTTAAGCCAGACGAAGCATTCGGTCAAACGGTGTGTATAATACGTGCACTTTATTGGAAGGGGACTTCATGGAGCGCAAGCAAGGCCAGGCGCGAAGGTCGAAGACTCTGCGTCGTATTACCACGGCCGGATTGCTTGCCTCTTGCCTTGCTGTTGCTGCGAGCAGCCAGAACTTCAAAGATCCCACTGTAGGTGCCATGCCCGATGCGGATTTCCAGATTGCGCGCATCATGTATGCAACCGGTGCACGAGCGGGCTCCCGAGGGATTGCTCAGCCAATGTGGGCTGTGGATTATCCGCTTGCCGAGGCGCACTTCCTGGCCGCACTGCGACGATACACAGACGTCGATACCTCCGAAGACACGCGACATCTGGCCCTAACCGACGATCGACTCTTTCAGTATCCCTATATTTGGATCCAGCAGCCTGGGTACTGGAACCCGTCGGAAAAGGACATCGAGCGGCTGAGGGAGTACCTCCTCCGCGGTGGATTCCTGATGCTCGACGACTTTCATGGGAGAGACTGGGACAATTTCGAATACAACATCAGGCGCGTGTTCCCGGATCGCGAACTCATGGATATTCCCAAAGACGATGCCTCCATGCAGATTTTCTTTGATATCGATCAGCGCACGCAGATTCCTGGCGATCGTCATCTCCGCTACGGCGGCCAGGTTCAGATGGAAGGCCCCCCGGAGTGGAAAGGCATTTATGACGATGACCATCGCCTGATGGTCATCGCGAATTACAACATGGATATCGGCGATGCCTGGGAACATGCCGATGATCCGGGTTATCCCCTGCCCATGACCGCCTTCGCGTATCAGCTCGGTGTCAACTACGTCCTCTATGCTCTGACGCACTGAAAATCCGGGCCAGGCCACCTGGTTCCTATTTTCACAGTGAGGTTTCAGGCGAAGTCTGTGTCTCAAGCAGGAAAATAGGAACCAGGTGGCCTGGCCCCGATTTTCTTACTTCACCGGCGGCAACGATGCGAGATACGCCGAAATCGCGACGATGTCGTCATCAGTCAGGTTCTCGACCGGCTTCTTCATCAACTGCGCATCCGGACCGTTTCGAAATCCATCCTTGAACAGATAAAGCTGTCTTGCGATGTAGATGGGATGCAGCCCCGCCAGGCGCGGCACATTCCCAAGGCCCAGCAACGCGTCTCCGTGGCATATCGTGCACGAGACCGTTTTTCCATTGCCTCCATTCTTCACGAGAGCTTCGCCTTTGGACAGGCTGCCCGGAGGCACGTACGCGATGAAGCCGGAATGGGGATCCCGCTTGGTTGCTCGTGATTGATCCTGGGGCACCGTGATGATTCGGTTTCCGATCGCCTCATTGCCGGCGTCCGGCGAGACAAATCGCATGCGGCCTCCGCCCACGAATGTTTTGGGGACCATTCCCGATTCGGACACTTTCGTCCAGACCTGAGGTTTCAGTCCAGCGAACCATTCGGCAGCCTTTCGAATCTCTTCATCGGACAATCCCTGAACAATGCCGTTCATGCGAGCCGAGTCTTTTCTGGCGCCTGTCCTGAAATCTTCCAGTTGCTGTGTGATATAGGCCGCCGTGTGCCCCGTTAGATCCGCAGATTCCGGATGGCCGGATCCCGACATCAGATGACACGCGCCGCACGCGAGAGCATCGCCGTGTCCGTACTTCACGATTTGTGGTGCCGGGGCGTGTTCTTCAGGAAACCAGTCGGGCGGATTGTTCAGATCGTCGATCTGCGTGCTTGGAAACGTCCGGGTGCTGTTCGGCAAAGTTCGCGGACCCGCGGGCTCCGCAGGGAGAGCGCCATTGATCACAGGGAACGCCCAATCGGGATCCTTGCGTGTCGGAACCTGTGGCGCCGCCGCAAGAGAAAGGAGATATAACGAAGCAAACGTAACAAGGACTCCAATCTTCTTCATGTGACCTCCTTGGGCTAAGTGGCGACAGTTTACCTCACTCACTTCGAATAACGTCGGATGTAGTCTTTCACATGCACCTTGCGCGCCGTGTTCGCAGAACTCATGTATCGCACGGTTCCGAAGACGGCGCGTTCCGGTCCCCAGGGCCGATCGTAGCGGCCGAGAATCCAGAAGATTCCTGAATAGGAATTGGGATCGCGGCCGTCGAGTGCGTACTTGTTGTTGAGGTCAATCATTGTTACGAGCGCATCTTCAGGCACGCGCGACCATTCCAGAATTTTCTTGCCCCACAGCATGCGAAGATAGTTATGAATGCGTCCCTCACAAAGGAGTTGGATCTGCGCCGCGTTCCAGAGCGCGTCATGCGTTTCGGCATTCTCCAATTGAGCGCGCGAATAGAGCACGGACCGAGCGTCGGCGCTATGTGCGTCAAGAGTACGCTGCGCCCATTGAGGCAGTGAAGAGTAGTGGCCGTAGTCGGGAAGAAGCGCGCACCCATTGAACCCCAGTTCCCGCCACGTCACGAGCTGCTCGAGAAAGGCTTCGGCGTTCGGTCCCGCATTCCACCAGGATTCTCGCGAGCCTGTCGCTAGTGACGATAGTTTTTCGGGAGACCATCGCACAGATCTCATAACGTCGTCGAAAATCTCATGCGCAGAGAGATGTCCGAAGTGAAGATCGGACGACAGGCTGCTGGAAACGTCCGCATCCGGATCATTGCGGCTCTCTGCATAGGAAGGAAGTCTTTTTTTTGTGAAAAGTCTTAACCGATTACGCGCCGCTGCAGAACCAGACTCAAAAGCCTTGACGGGTTGAACGGAGTGATCGATCGAGATCGTGGCGGCTAATGAGTGCGGCGATGAGAGCTCATCAGCCGTGGCGGCCTGCCGGTCCGGAAGAAACATGGATGGTTTCAGTCGTGGAAGATCGGCGTTCACAAGTGGATCTGCAACGGGAAATGCTTCGAGATGCTCCCGCAAGTTCTTCTGCAGGAATCGACGGAAGCTGTGAGCGCTGACGAAGGTTCGGTCTGTTGCTCGCATCGGGAAGATGCCGTTGGAATCGATCTTTTCCATCAATACGGACACGTGCTTTGCGGCGGCCTCGATCCATCGCGGGATCTCGAAGGCGGGGTAGTCATCCGTGATCACGATGCAGGAATCCTGTGCAAGAGCGGCCACCAGGCCCTTGCCTTGCGAAGGAAATCGCTCGACGAACGGGTAGTAGTGCGCGCCGGAGCCTTCAAAATCGTTCAGGTTGTCGCGCATGCCTTGAAGAATTGCAGAGTGGATTCTCGCGCTCGCCCATCGGTAGTTGCAGCCCAGGGCTTCAAGGATGACCAGGGGCTTGCGCAGCTCACTTGCCCAGTGGACAGCGCGTTGCAGTGCGAAATTCCAGTGGCGACGACGGTTTGCGGTCATCCAGTAAAGCACGTACGCGCCATGCCCGTTGACGGTTGCGTGGTTGCACGGATGAATTCGCGAGAGGGGAACTGGCTCGATCATGTCTTTATCTCGCTTCCGAACATACCTCGAATTTTTAACCCTCACCTTCCTCATTGACGAAACTATCCCAAAGCATATCTATCGGTGAATCTATGGAATCCGAACTCTTCGCTTTGCCTGTATCCCTGCCTCCATCAGATAACGACCTTCTCGATGCGTATTCGGAAGCCGTTATCGATGCAGCAGGGCGCGCGAGCCCATCCGTCGTCAACATCGAAGTGCACCGCGGGCAGACTCCTGCGGGTTCCGGATCCGGCTTCGTGTTTACTCCGGACGGTTTCATCCTTACCAACAGCCATGTCATCCACGGCGCCACCGCGATTCGCGTGGGCTTTCCGGATGGCCGGCGCTTCGTCGCAGACAGAATCGGCGAAGACCCCGCAACGGACCTCGCTATTCTTCGCATCAGCGCATTCGGTCTGATTCCGACGACCTTCGGCAAGTCGGCCGGCCTTCGCGTCGGTCAGCTTGTGATTGCGATAGGAAACCCTTACGGATTTCAATGCACCGTCACATCGGGGGTCGTGAGCGCTCTCGGCCGCTCGCTACGTTCGCAGTCCGGTCGATTGATCGACAACGTGATTCAGACCGATGCTGCGCTTAATCCTGGGAACTCCGGGGGCCCGCTCGTTACATCGCGAGGCGAAGTTGTGGGCGTCAATACCGCGATCATTCCCTCAGCACAGGGAATCTGCTTCGCAGTGGGGATTGACACGGCCACGTACGTTGCAGGACGTCTGATCAAAGACGGAAAAATCCGACGGGGATACATTGGAGTTGCCGGCCAGAACGTGCCCCTCAATCGCCGCATCGTTCGTGGCCACAATCTGAGTGTAGAGAGCGGTATCTTTGTCGTTTCAGTCGAACCAGGCAGCCCAGCACTTCAAGCCGGAGTTCGGGATGGGGACATCCTGGTTGCTTTCGACGGGCAGCCGGTTCCAAACATCGACAGCCTCCACCGGATTCTCACCGAGAATCGCGTCGGCGCGCCTTCGACAATCACCCTGATTCGCGGAACCGATAAGGCGGATTTGCGGATCGTTCCCGTGGAACATAGTCGTGACAATTAGGGGACGGACTACTAAACCCCCAAACTCTGACAAGAATTACCGCAGACATCGATAATTTCCGACGCAGTTTGGGGTTTAGTAGTCCGTCCCCTAATTGTCAAAACACCATCGGGAATTTATCCGGATCGCTTTCTCGCATCATGCTGTAAACGGATTCAACAATCTGCTCGCGATTTGGTTTGGAGAAGTAATCTCCATCGGACCCGTACGCCGGCCGATGAGCTTTCGCCGACAGAGTACGCGGAGGCGCATCCAGCCATTCGTAGCCGCCCTGGCGCTCCAGCGTCTCCTGGAGCATGTAGGCCGTAGCGCCGCCCGGACAGTCTTCATCAACAAACAGAACACGGCTTGTCTTCCGTATCGATTCCAGGATCAATCCATGAATGTCGAACGGGAGGAGCGTCTGGACATCAATGACTTCGATAGTGACTCCAACCGATTCCAGCAGATCCGCAGCTTTCAGGACAATCTCGCAGCACGCGCCATATGTCACAACGGTCACGTCCTTGCCGGGACGAAGAATTTCCGGAACGCCCAGCGGAACCGTGAATTCTCCAATGTTATCCGGCATCTTTTCTTTGCGACGGTATTCGTTCAGCGTTTCGACTACCAGCGCCGCATCGTCAGAACGAAGAAGAGTGTTGTAGAAGCCGGATGCCTGCACGGCGTTTCGCGGAACGCATACATAGAGCCCGCGCACGAGATTGATGATGCCGGCCATCGGCGACCCGGAGTGCCAGATGCCTTCAAGCCGGTGGCCGCGGGTTCGAATAATGACGGGCGCTTTCTGTCCACCGGCAGTTCTCCAGCGCAGGTTGGCCAGATCGTCGGCGATGATCTGCAGAGCATAGAGCAGGTAGTCGAGATACTGAATCTCCGCCATCGGGCGAATGCCGCGCAGAGCCATCCCGATCGCCTGACCGACGATCGTTGCTTCGCGGATCCCCGTGTCGGATACACGTTGAATTCCGTACTTGTCCTGCAGGTGGGCCCAGCCCTGATTCACACCGCCTAAATGCCCCACGTCTTCGCCAAGCGCGACGAGATGGGGAAAGAGCTTGAACGCCGCGTCAAGATTCGCGCTGAGGATTTCGAATCCTTTCAGGACCGGGGGGTTGTCCGAATAGCGCGCAGGCACGACGGGAACCTTGAGTGCCGATTCTTCCGACTCACTGTAGAGATGCGAGCCATATCTGCGGCGATTGATCTCTTCCTGTTCCTGCTTCCAGCGCCGCAACGCTGCACTCTGTTCGGAAGGTTTGTCTCTTGTCGCCAGCAACGCCTCCGTCACTGCGGCGAGAATGTCGCGTCGCAATGGAACGTCGAGAGTTTTCAGAGCCTGTGCGGTATCTGCGGCACCCTCTGTGGCCTCCAGCATCGAGACTACCGTTTTGCGTTCGGCTTCAATCGGGGTTCGATAAGAGTCCCATGCACGCTCGCGCGCGTCGAGAACGGCCTGCTCCTCCGCCCCCTCAACCTCATCCAGTTCCTCGGGCGATGCGAATTCGTGTTCGAGAATCCACTCCCGCATCTTCCGCAGACAGTCGAACTCGCGCTCCCACGCGAGCCGGTCTTCCGACTTATATCGCTCATGGTTGCCGGAGGTCGAATGGCCAAAAGGTTGGGTCAGTTCGATGACGTGGATTATCGCCGGCGTATGGTTGTGGCGAACCAGTTCTGCCGCTTCAATGTACGTGGAGCACAACTCCGGATAATTCCACCCTCTCGCCACGTAAATGTCGATGCCGGGCCGGCCACCCACACGATGCTTAAATCCTTCCAGGATTCGAGAGATGTCTCCTTTGGTCATCTGAAAAGCATTGGGAACCGAAATCCCGAAGCCGTCATCCCATACGGATAAAAGCATCGGCACCTGCAGAACGCCGACAGCATTGACAGCCTCCCAGAAGAGACCTTCGGCACAGCCGGCATTGCCGATCGTCCCGAACACAACTTCGTTGCCGTCTGATGAGAACAAACGCCCTCTTTCCCTGAGTTCGGGCATCCGACGGTATAACTTCGATGCGTAGGCCAAACCGACGAGCTTCGGCATCTGGGATGCCGTTGGAGAAAGGTCTGCCGCGGAGTTGTAACGATCGGTTTGCGGGAGAAAAGCTCCGCGATCGTCAAGCATCCGTGTCGCAAAGTGCCCCGTCATGGACCTTCCGCCGAAGAAGGGTTCCGCGGATAGGTCTGCATGGGCGTACAACTGCGCGAAAAACTGCTCGACGGTGAGCAGATCGAGCGCAAACATCAAAGTCTGATCCCGATAGTAGCCGGACCGAAAGTCGCCCTTGCGGAAGGCATAGGCCAGAGCCAGCTGAGCGGTCTCTTTCCCATCCCCGAAAATGCCGAATTTGGCTTTTCCCGAATATACCTCGCGCCGACCGACTACTGTGCACTGCCGGCTTCGGCACGCGATCCGGTAATCGCGAAGAACCGCTTCAGTATTCCAACCCCGTTCCTCGCGCGCTTCGATGAAGGGACTCCTCAACAGGGTTTGCATCACCTTCAATGCTAGCAGAAGGGAAAGAAATCGGGGCCAGGCACGGTGTTTCCCAATTACGGACGACTACTCAGGCCCCAAAACTCGACTGGAGGAGAACGAAGGTTAACGAGAGAAATTTGAAATTGAAGAGTCCGGGGATCTCAAAACCGAAATTACAAGAGGGTAGATTGGACGCGCTGTCCCTGCGATTTTCGGTCCAATTTGGGATCTTGTAATTTCGGTTTTGAGATCCCCGGACTCTCCAATTTCAAAAGAAATTTAGGAGTTCGGGGGTGAGTAGTCTTCCCTAATCGGGAAACAGCGTGCCTGGCCCCGATTTCTCTCCCCTGTTAGGATTTGTGGTGGTGGCCAGCATCACACAATTGGAGTACGTCGTGGCGCTCGATCAATGCCGGCACTTTGGACGCGCTGCGGCGCAGTGCAACGTTTCGCAACCGACGCTGAGTGCGCAGTTGAAAAAACTCGAGGATGAACTCGGGGTCGTTCTGTTCGACCGGAACAAGCAACCCATTCTTCCGACGGAAGACGGGAAGGCCTTTATCGAGCAGGCGAAGGTCGTTCTCACCGAGTTCAAACGATTTTCGCTTCTTGGGAACCGCAGTGCGGATGAGCTTTCCGGAGAGTTTCGGCTTGCCGTCATTCCTACCATCGCGCCCTACCTGATGCCGTTGTTTCTCGGAAAATTCACAGAGCGCTATCCGCGGATTGAACTTGCGATCGAAGAGATGTCCACGGAACGAATTATAGAAGCGCTCGACAAGGATCAGATTGACGCTGGCATCCTTGCCACGCCTCTCGGCCTCTCGCGCGTCGAGGAGGAGCCTTTGTTCTACGAGCCTTTCTTCCTCTATGTGGGGCCTGGGCACCGGTTCCTGAAGTCCAGCAGGGTTTCGGAAAGCATGCTGGATCCAGCCGAACTCTGGCTGCCTTCAGAAGAGCACTGCCTTCGGCAGCAGGTGGTGGACGTGTGTGGAAGCGGTGGCGAGCGTGGCGGATGTTTTCCGTCGGTCCACCTCAAGGGCGGGAGCGTCGAAACCCTGGTGGAGATGGTTTCGAAGGGTCAGGGATATACACTACTCCCCCAACTTGCAGCGGAATCCGTTGCGCGCCGCAAGTTCGAGGGTAAAGTTATTCCGATTGCGCGTCCGGCTCCAGCGCGCGAAGTGAGTTTGATCCACAGAAGAGGCCATCTGAAGCAGTCCATGTTGCGGTTGCTGCGCCAGAGCGTGGAGTCGGGCTTGCCGCACGGTTTGCCGCGAGAGAAGTCGCGGGCGTTTCGTGTGGTCGAGCTCGTTGGATATTTCAGATAGTTTCTGTCTATCGTCCATAAGAACAATCAATTTGAAGAATGGCCGAGTCCTGCGAGACTATCGTGGGCACATAAAGGAGGTTTCATGAGTTCACTGAAAGGCACAAAGACCCATTCGAATCTGAAGGACGCCTTTGCCGGCGAGTCGCAGGCGAACCGGCGCTATCTTTATTTCGCAAAGGTAGCCGATGTGGAAGGCTATCCCGAAGTGGCCAGCAACTTCCGCGAAACCGCGGAAGGCGAAACCGGTCATGCTCATGGTCATCTCGACTACCTCAAGCAGGTCGGGGATCCAGCGACTGGGCTTCCTCTCGGCGACACCGCATTGAACCTCAAGGCTGCGATTGAGGGAGAAACCCACGAATACACGGATATGTATCCCGGTATGGCCAAGACGGCGCGTGAGGAAGGCTTCAAGGAGGTTGCGGACTGGTTCGAGACTTTGGCTAAGGCCGAGAAGTCTCATGCGGGACGTTTCACCCTGATGCTCAAGTCGGTGACGTAGGCGGCATCTGGACCGCGTCCCTCTCCCTCCGGGAGAGGGACGCTGCCGGCTGGGTTCTCAGGAACTATTCATGTCAGAAACTACTCGCATTTCGTATCTGCCAACGGATGGTCTCTCCTACAACCCAGGTGATGCCGTCTACTGGAATCCTGAAGCTCTGCAGAAGGAAGTGACGAGAGTTTTTGAGATCTGTCATGGTTGCCGTCTCTGCTTCAAATACTGCGACACCTTCCCGAATCTTTTCTCGCTTCTAGACAATAAATACGAGGGCGACGTTACGAAAATCACGGCTGCAGAGACGCGCACGATCATGGACGCGTGTTTCCAGTGCAAGCTGTGCGAAGTTCAGTGCCCGTACACACCCCGCGACCAACATCAGTTCCAGCTCGACTTTCCGAAGCTGGTACATCGTTACGATGCTCAAAAAAAACGCAAGGAGGGGCTCTCTCTTCGTGATCGCTTGCTCGGCGATCCGGACGGAGTTGGATTCCTCGCGCGATTGAGTTATGGCATGGCCAACCTGATGAACCGGTTTCCGATCCAGCGGTGGACCATGGAGAAGCTGCTTGGCATTCATCGAAAAAAGAATCTGCCGGATTTCGCATTAACGACTTTTGAGCGGTGGGCAGACCGTGCCGGGCTTGCCAGCGGGAAGAAAGACTGCGAAGTCGTTCTCTTCCAGACTTGTTATGTCCAGAACAACGAGCCCGAGATTGGACGCGACACCGTTGCTGTGCTGCAGAAGAACGGCGTTGACCTACAGTGTGTGAAGGGGCTCGCCTGCTGCGGAATGCCGCGTTGGGAATCCGGAGACATTGACAACCTGCGCGCTCAGGCGAAAGTGAACCTCGAGAAACTGATGCCATACGTCGAGCGTGGCGCAAAGGTTTTGGCGATCAATCCGACATGCTCGATGATGCTGCGCCGGGAGTATCCCGAACTGGTTGCGCCGGAGGATCGCGAACGCGCGATACGTCTCGCTCAGTCGGTCATGGATCCCAGCGAGTACCTGTGGTCCATTCGCAATGAGCCTCGCTTTTCAACCGACTTCAAAAGCACTCCCGGAAGCAGTGTCGGATATCACGCGCCCTGCCATCTCCGCGCGCAAGCGGTCGGATTCAAGGGCCGTGATTTGCTGCGCAAGATTCCCGGTGTCGTGCCGAAGACAGTGATGGAGTGCTGCGGGCACGACGGTACTTACGCCATGAAGGTTGAAGGATTCGAACCGTCCAGGCGCATTGGCGAGAGAGCTTTCGCCGGCATGAAAGCGTCGGAATCGAAGGTGTGGTCGACAGACTGTCCGCTGGCCGCGATCCAGTTCGAGCAGCATGCCGGAGTCAAGCCCATGCATCCCATGACGATCCTGGCTCGCGCGTATCGGCAGGATGGATTTCCAGAAAAGGTACAGATCGATGAAAAGAGTCAGTAGGGAAGAAGTTCGAAAGCCTGCGGAGTACGCAGTTTTCCGCGACGAATTCCGGCGAGCTGTCCTGGAACAAAAGGACAAGCGGCGTGTCCACGTCGGATCGTATCTGACGTTCCTCTTTGAGAACCATGACACCGTGCTCTATCAAGTCGAGGAAATGCTTCGCGCGGAAAACATCACCAGCGAGCCCGAAATTCAGCACGAGATGGATACCTACAATGAACTGCTTGGAGAACGAGGCGAACTGGGTTGCACGCTTCTGATCGAAATCGATGATCCGGCAAAGCGGTCGGAGTTGCTTGCACGGTGGAAGGACCTTCCAGCTACGTTGTACATCGAAACGCAGAACGGCACGCGCGTGACCGCGCAGTTCGATGCAAGGCAGATCGGTGAAGGCCGGATCAGTTCTGTTCATTATCTGAAATTTCCGATTGGAGATCAGGTGCCCGCAAAAGTGGGGTGTTCACATCCGGAGATTGCGGCTGAGACCGTGCTGACGCCGCAGCAGGCCGCGGCCTTATGCAGGGATCTTCTGTAGGGCGGTCTGTGATGCCCGGGAATTCTTATTGATTCACTCCACTTCACTTGCCTGGAAGCTTCTTCAGCAGCGCATTCGCCTTGCGGAACCACGGCCGCTCTCGCCGCCTGAGATAACTTGGCATCGTCGGCTTCTTCTGCAGGACGCGTTGCGCCCATTCTCGCGCTTCATTTGTGCGTCCCTGTGAGCCAAGGAACTGCGCGTAATTCAAGTACGTTTCCGACAGAGTGGACATTCTTGTGGCTTCTTCAAAGAAGCCTTCGGCTCTTTCCGGCTCGCCCAACTGTGCGTAGGTGTGCGCCAGTAATCCCATCGCCCGGTACGAGTCATACTTCGGATCACGAGAGACGGTGTAATCGATATCCGGTAGAGCGGCCTTGTAATCTTCGAGCTGAATTGCTGTGATTCCGCGCCGATAATACGCGTCGTCCGATACCCCGCGCGACGCGATAGCGCGATCGTAAAATTCGCGGGCTCGTTTGTAATCTCCCTCGTCGAGGTACAGGTCCGCCAGTTCCTCCAGGTTTCCTGCCGAAGGATTTTGCGTAATGATCGCTTCCAGGCTTCGAATACGTTTTCTCCGCGGGAAACCCTGGAAGGTGTCTCGAAGGAGTCCAAAATCAGGAATGACTTCCACGACGATGTAAATCAGAGGCCCGATTGGTCCGAGAAACAGGATTACCCAAAGCCAATACCCGTCCGGACGCCGCCTTATAAAGTGGACGATCGCCACCGCGTACAGGATTAGACCCCAGGGATAAAAGGAATAGATCAGGCCCATTGGACCGCGGGAATATACAACATTTAGAACAGTTCCGTGTGATAGCTTATGGCGACTTTCGAACTACAGGGAAGGATCTTGAAGGCTCCCCGGCGCATCGTAAGGAGTTCCACATGATTCTGATACCCGGCGGCTGGTTCTGGATGGGATCTGAAGGACGGTATTCCTGGGAGAGTCCACGCCACCGCGTCTTCGTCAGCGGGTTCCGGATTGCGCCAACGGCTGTCACCCGCGGAGAGTACCACGCATTCCTCGAAGCCACAGGTCATCCGATGCCGAAAGGGTGGACAAGCCCGGAGTTTTCCAATCCGGAGCAGCCTGCCGTAGGGATGAGCTGGTTCGATGCAATTTCGTATTGCGAGTGGATTTCCACGAAACGGGGAGAACCTTTCAGGCTTCCCACCGAGGCCGAGTGGGAGAAGGCGTGCCGGGGTGGCGCTGATGGCGCGGAATATCCCTGGGGTGATCTTCTTCCTTCTTCGCTTCCTTATTTTCAGGGCGGTTGGACCGGTCCTCGTCCTGTCCGTGACGGCGTAACCAATGCTTTTGGACTGTTCCACATGGGCGACAATGTCCACGAATGGTGCAGCGACTGGTTTGATCCCAACTACTACGCGCACTCGCCACAAGCAGACCCCGCCGGTCCGGAGTCGGGCACACGGCGCGTCTCTCGTGGCGGCTCATGGCGGCATCTTGTAAAGGCATCACGCAATGCGCACCGCAGCAGTCTTCCGCCGCAGTTCCGTTACACCGACTATGGTTTCAGGTTGGTGAGTTCACTGTTATAGTCGACGAATCATGTTGGAGACGGAGCGACTCATACTGCGCCGCTGGAAGGACTCCGATCGCGAGCCGTTTGCAGCGATGAATGCGGATCCTCGTGTCATGGAGTTTTTTCCCGATACATTGACGCGCGAAGAAAGTGATCAATTGATTGAGAACATTGAAAGCCATTTCGACAATCGTGGCTTCGGGCTGTTTGCTGCAGAATTGAAGTCAGAAAGCAAGTTGATCGGGTTCATCGGCCTGCACGTCGCATCGTTTCAGGCGCACTTTACGCCCTGTGTTGAAATCGGCTGGCGCATCGACACGCCGTACTGGGGGAAGGGACTTGCGACGGAAGGATCTCGCGAAGTGATCCGTTTCGCGTTTGACCGATTAAAACTGGAGAATCTCGTTTCGTTTACCGTTCCTGAAAACGTTGCGTCACGCCGGCTGATGGAAAAGCTCGGCATGACGCACGATCCTTCGGAGGACTTCGATCATCCGAAGCTGCCGCCTGGACATCGTCTTAGGCGACACGTCCTGTATCGGCTGAAGAATCCTGCAGTGGCGAAGCCGTAACGCATCTATTTCAGGCCGAACTGGAATTGGATGTGAACCGTGACAGCCACCGGCTGACCATCTTTCTTCCCCGGAATGAACTTCCACTGCTCCAGAGCTGCGGCCGCGGCTTCGTCGAGTCCGTAGCCGAGAGACTGTACGATCCTCTCTACCTTCACAGTACCGTCTTCCCGAACAGTCGCCGAAATTATGACGATTCCCTGGATTCTGGCTTCCTTTGCCTCCGGCGTATATCCGGGCTGAACTTTATAAACGACAACGGGTTCACTCACGCCGCCGGTCGGCGCCTGTGCCTGTGCGATCGACGGAACGGTATTTTGCTGCGGTTCGCGGCCAGCAATGATGGGCCGCGGTTCTTTCTTCCGTTGGAGTGGGGGAACCGCTTGCGCATCCGGCGGGGGTGCTGGGGCGTTCTGTTTGGGTTCTTCAGAGCCCTGCTTCCTGGGATCGCGTTGCGGAGGCGCAACCGGCGGTTGCGGTGCCGGGGGACTCACTTGCCCGGCGCTGATATTTTCGGGGGTTGTTTGCGCCGGCTTTACAGCCTGCGTTTGCACGGTGATGGGTTGACGGGACTCCAGTTTCCACAGTGCCTTCCAGGGCAGGAGCACGACAACGATAGTGATCACGGCGAGCGTCACCCCAGCCATTGAAAGGCGAACAACGGGCCGCACTGCCGTGGACGTCGTTCTCTGCAGAACGCTTTCAAATGCCTTATCGGTATCTGGTCTCCATCCTGCCGGAGGCGATAGTTGCGCAATGCGTTCCTCCACCCACTTGTTTTCGTCGTTGTTATAGCCTGGGTTGCCCATAACGTTTGATGTACTCCTTTCGGAACGCGTCCTGCGCGCGGCGCAGCAAGGTTCCAATCGATGCGAAGTTCACCCCGAGAATTTCGGCGGTCTCTTCGTAACTCAATCCCTCGCTTCTCAGAATGAGAAGCTCTGAGTCGCGATGCTTCAGCGCGGCGAGTACCCGGCGCACCTGCCTTTGATCCTGGGCTTCGCTGTGAAGTTGTTCGGGAGAAGGTGCAGCACCGAGAAACGCGAAAAATCGCTCGTGCCGTACTTGCCGTTGCTGACGCCGCAGTTCGTCAACGGCCCTGCGTATACCAACGCGGTAAAGCCAGCCTGCGGGATTCCCATGATGTGCCTTGGGCGTTCGCATGAACTTCCAGAACACATCTGCGGCCAGTTCCTCAGCGCGGCCGGGATCATTGACGATTCGGGCGATGACACGGGCAATTCGTGGGTAGTAAAGATGAAACAGTTGCGCCGCATCCGGACTTCCGGTTGGGGCGACGACATCCGCAAGCGGATGGCTTTCCGGGTTCATACAAATAAAACGCTTAGCCTCTCGAAAATGTGACAGTGTAGGCACTTTATCTTTGGCTGGAGGTTTTCATGCGGCGAATTCTCTGGGGTTTTTTGTTCACTTGCCTCACCACGATTGCTCTCGGTCAGGCTGCGCAGCTTCAGCCTGCGCCGGCCAGCGACGTCGTGATTGGATCGGGCAGCTTCAGTCCTATTGTGGGCGACCTTGAGAAATCCCTCGTGTTTTACAACGACCTTCTAGTCTAGGCGGAACGCCAACAGCGACTCCGGCGTGGGGCGCAGATCCGGCGCTGCTGAATTTCCTCGGCGTGCCCAACTCTCAGGTTCGCGTCGGCAATGTGCGGATTCCGGGATCAACGACACGTGTCGAGATCGTGGAATTCAAGGGCGTCGAACGCAAAATCGTTGAGCCACGGCTGCAGGATCCGGGTGCTGTGCGCTTGATTCTCGTTGTTCGCGATATCGATCCACTGCTGGCAAATCTGAAGGGACACAATGTTCCGGTCGTAACTGCCGGTGGCTTGCCCGTAAATCTGACGGCAGGAGCGCTGAGAGGACGGAGCGTTGTGGTGAAGGATCCGGATGGGCATTTCATCCAACTCTTGCAACCCGAAGTGATTCCCGAGACCACGGCGCCTGCGGCCTCCAATGTGATCGACGCGCGATTCGGTCTTACGATTGACGACACCGACAAGACGGTGCGCGTCTATCGGGACGTTCTTGGCTTTCAGCCGCGCGTCGCACCCGCGTTCGTCAGCGACAAGACGATTGCGGATTTGATGGCGACGCCTGGCGCCCAGGTTCGCATCAACACGGCGACAGTTCCGGGGTCGCGGCTGGAAGTGGAGTTTGTGGAGTTCAAGGGAATCGATCGAAAAGCAATTGACGCTCGCATTCAGGATCCCGGTGCGACCCGGCTGCAGTTACGGGTGAAGGACACGGATGCCGCAGTTAAGGCGCTCGTCGCGTCAGGAGGTGTCGTGATTACCGCGGGAGGAAATGGCGGACCGATCGATATGCAGGGGTTGCGCGTCGCTCTGGTTCGGGAACTCAATAATCTGTTCCTCGTGACCATGGCGCAGGGTCAGCAATCCGCTCGGCCCGCCCGTTAGTTCGAACTATTTCTTGGTGAGGACGTACTGAGTGGTAGAACCACGTCCCCCTGCAACCTCACGGGTGATGATCAACTCACTGCCTTTGAGTTCCCCCTTGTAATCGACGGGCGTAGGCCGTCCGGCTTTGAAGGTAATCGTGTTGCCGTCCACCTTCCCGTCTTTCACATCGAGGGACTCATTCTCCCCAAAGGTGATGTTGCCCGAAAGCTTGTTATCTTTGGACTGCTTCAGATTGAGAGACACCTTCTGAGGCCCGCCAAATCCGCCGCGTGCGCCACCACCGGCGCCCGGAGCGCCGCCGCCAGCACCAGGTCCGCCACCGCCCGGCCTTCCTCCCCCTCCGGGCGCTCCGCCGCCGGGTGCTCCACCTGCGGGTGCGGCTGGAGCCGCTGTCGCTGCTGGAGCCGCTGCCGCTGCGGGAGCACCACCAGGCGCTGCGCCGGGTCCGCCGGCAGGTGCAGTTGCGTGCGATTCTCCCTTCCACTTCCCCGTAAACGGAGGATCTTCCGCATATGCGCCCACGGTGAACAGCACCATAAGCCCCAGCGCCAGCAGGGCAGCAGCTTTGAGGCGATCTCGCTTCTCTCGTGCCATAGAAATGCTCTCCTTAATATCTTTAATACAGCAATCGCCCGGCAAGAGTACTCTACTAGAGCGAGGAAGACCAGAGTCCTAGCCCGCAGGATGTTGAGCGGCTTGAAAACAGCAACTTCCTTGCTTGACAGTAAGTAGTGTCGCGGCATACTTTGCGTGGACATACATGCAGTTGGAAGGGATAGAGAGAAAGGAGCTTCAGCGATGAGAATTCGTTGGAATTCAATCGTTACCCTGGCAGTGATTCTTGCCGCGCTTGTTTTCGTGCAAGTGATTGTTGCCGTTCAGGCACCCGCGGCCCAGCAAGGCGGACCAGCGGCCGGCGCGCGAGGTGCTGGCGCGGGAGGCGGCGCAGCAGCGCCCGGTCAGGGCGGACGAGGCGGTGGACGAGGTGGCGGCCGGGGAGCAGCGCAGCCTGCAGCACCCGCAGGGCCTACACCCAGGCTCGCGAACGGGAAGCCTGATCTGAGTGGGCACTGGACAAATCCTTACACCCCGAATATGGCGAATCGAGGCTCTGTCTTAGACCCGACCAAAAAAAAGGCGGACGGTACGTGTTGCGAAGCCCTCACCTTCGACCATCAGGGTGAACCTCTACCCGAATCCAAGGGCACACCGAAAACTTTTGATCTTCCTTACACAGATTGGGGAAGAAAGAAGTGGGCCGATTACGATCCCGTTGCCAATGGGGACTATGCAGGAAGTTGCCTGCCGTTCGGATGGTCACGCAACATCAATTCGCCTCACGGCGTCCAATTGATCCAAAACAACGATGCGCTTGCGATGCTGTTTGAGCAGAACACATGGCATACCTGGATTCCGACTACAGAGGGCTTCAAGTGGCCTGCTGACCTTCCTCGAACCTGGAATGGATCATCAGTTGGAAAGTGGGATGGCGATACGCTGGTTGTGGAAACGAAGGGCTTCAACGGCTATACGAGGCTGGACACCAACGGTCATCCCCACAGCAAAGACATCGTGTTTATCAGCACGTTCCTTCGGACAGACTCCAACACCATTCAGCACACGGTGACGATTCACGATCCAAAGACTTACACCAAGGATTGGATGAACGTTCGGACCTGGAGGATTAAGCAGCCTACAGACGTGCTGATGGAATACTCCTGCGAGGAAAACAATCTGGGTCTCGATGATGGCGCGATCGTCAAGTGGAAGTTCCCTGACAACGTCGATGACTAGGTTTCGAGAGTACTTGTTCGAGCTAATAATTGAGGAGGCTTTATGAAAAGGAATCGCGTGATCGCTCTTCTAATGGGCGCCGGCCTGCTCCTGTCCTCTGTGGCTTTGATGGCGCATCACTCCGTGTCCGCGGAGTTCGATACGAACAAGAAAGTCACCTTTACGGGCACTGTGAAGAAGATCGATTGGATGAATCCACACATCTATACGCATGTTGAGGTGAAGGAACCCAATGGGTCGGTGATCGTCTACAAGGTTGAAGGCGGCGCGCCAAATTCCCTGTACCGTCAGGGTATTCGACCGGAACAGCTGCCCGCCGGAACTGTTGTGACCTGCACAAATTGCAGCCGAAGCAAGAGCGAGGGCTCCATGAATGTCAACGGCAGACTGACCCTGCAGGACGGCCGCGCTGCTCTGGGTGCACCGGGAGCTCCGGGGAATTAGCCTTTTTTAAGAGGAGGTTTGTGATTGATTAACTATGAAATGCTATATGTGAGGTTTAGTAGACTCTCATTTCACAAATACCATTTCATAATTAATCGATCACAAAGCTCCCCTTCCCCGATCTCTCAAAACTCAGAACTTCACGTCGTGTAATCGGCGTTGATGCGGATGTACTGTTCAGTGAGGTCGCATGTCCAGACAGTGGCCGTTCCCGGGCCGGAGTGCAGCGCGACGCGGATTTGAACTTCCTTTGACTTCAATTTCTCCGCTACGAGTTTCAGATCTCCGTTGATCAGTGGAACATCATCGATAAACAGTTCGACCTTCTCGCCCGCTACCGGGATTCCCGAATTTCCAACCGCGCAGATCAGACGGCCCCAGTTGGGGTCGCATCCATAGATTGCCGTTTTAACGAGCGGCGATCGGGCGATCGTCCTTCCAATCGTCCGTGCGGCGTCATCGCTCGGCGCGCCTTCGATTTGAATTTCAACGAATTTTGTCGCGCCTTCGCCGTCCCGCGCGATTGCCTTGGCGAGAGTCTGACAAACCTCAGTCAGTTGAGCGGTGAAGGCTTCGGGTGAAGGTGTGATGCCGGAAGCGCCATTGGCAAGAACGGCTACCGTGTCATTAGTAGACGTATCTCCGTCTACCGTAATCGAATGAAACGAGCGATCGACGGCAAGGCGCAGCGCCTTGTCCAGCGTGGGGAAATCGACTTTGGCATCCGTCAGTATGTAGGACAGCATCGTCGCCATGTCCGGATGAATCATGCCGGAACCCTTGGCGAATCCAAGCATACGCACACCTGCTGCACTTGCCGCGGCCACCTTTGGGACAGTGTCCGTTGTCATGATCGCTTTCGAAAAGGCATCTACTTCGGCAGGACTCATCGTTCTGATCAGGAAAGGAATCTGCGCAAAAATCTTGTCCACAGGCAGCGGACGGCCAATGACGCCTGTTGAGGAAAGGAAGATCTCGCAAGGTTTACAGCTCAGATTCCTGGCCAGTTCGGCCGCGCATTGCCGGGCGGCATTCATGCCCGACTCCCCGGTTACGGCATTGGCATTCCCGGCATTGACGAGAATCGCTCGGGTGGTGTTGTCCGACGCTTTCAAATGCTCGCGCGTCACGAGAATGGGAGCTGCAGGAAAGGCGTTCCTGGTGAAAACGACGGCGGTCGTGGCAGGCCGATCCGAATAGAGAAGTCCAAGATCAAGGCCGCTTTTCTTGATGCCGGAGACCGCTGCGGCGATCTTAAAGCCTTCCGGGGCAGCAAACTCCACTACTACCTCGAAGAACGGCGAGGATGAGCCTCATCAATCGTCATCGGCCTGCCGTTGATGCGATAGCCGTTGAGCTGTTGACGGGCTTTGTCGGCATCGGCAGACGTCATTTCGACAAAGGCGAATCCGTTACGCACGACATTGACCGACAAAACCGGGCCAACCACGCTAAAGAGATTCTCTACAGCAGCATTCTGAGTGCTGTCCGGAAGGTTGCCAATCAGGAGTTTCTTTGTCGAGGTCACGGCTATCATATGCATACTTATGCTGGAGTACGAATAATTATTCATCGCCACCGCCGCGTCAAGGAATATTTTCGAACTTGCCGCGGTGGCTCGGGGTATGGCATTAGATGCTGACCTGGACTACTCTGGATGTCCGTTTAAGGAGGATCGATGCGTAAGGTAAGTGTGGTGATTCTGGCGCTACTCGTAGCGCTTCCGGTTTATGCCCAATTGACGACCGGACCGGATAACTCTCCCAAGGTGGGCGAAGCGGCCCCCGATTTCCCGATCCCCGCCGCGCAACGAGGTCAGCCGGCGGGCGCCCTGAAGGATTTCCAGGGCAAAAAGAATGTTCTGTTGATGTTTTTCCCCGGCGCCTTCACTCCTGGCTGTACCACGGAGTTCACAGAAGCCGGCCAACAGTACGATAAATTCACGGCATTGAACATTGAGATGCTCGGGATCTCGGCGGATCTTCCCGGCGCACAGAACAAATTCAAAACCGAGGTTGGCGCGAAGAACGGCTTCGTTAGCGACAGATCCCTGGCCATCTCCCAGAAATACGATGCGGCGGCCGCGAACAATTCAAAGCGCTACTATTTCCTGATTGACCAGACCGGCAAGATCGTCTGGAAGAGCAGCAACAATTCGCTCATCCCGACCGATCAACTCATCACGCAGGTCAGCCAGGCTCTCGGCAAGTAAGGAATCGTGGGTGCTTTGCGATTGATTAATTAGGATTGATGTCTATTAGGTGGAAATTACATGAGATTTGCCACCAACTTGATAGACAGCCACTAACAATTAATCGATCGCAAGCGCCCATTCCCCATCCCACCAGCGGGGGATTACTTTACATTCCGCTCATGCATCCACGTCCGAATGGCATCTCCCACTAAGGCGATACCTCCAACCAGCATCGCCATCCCCATTCCTGTAATGATGTAGGGAATGATGTGTCGCATACCTTTTGTGTTGCAACCGGGATGCCCAAACACGATGCTAGAATCGATCGCATGAATGGTGTTGCGGCCCGCGTGGAATCCATCTCCGGGCGCTTCCTGGGATATCCGTATCTTACTCATTCTTTGGTTGGATCGGTGGACACTCCTGAAGTCTTCAATGACTCATTGAAGGGTTTCGACTGCGTCACCTATATTGAGAGCGTAATGGCATTAGTGTATGCGGATGAGACAAAAGACTATTCGTCTGTCCTGAAGAAGCTGCGCTACTCCAATGGACGCGTGGAATGGCGGCGCCGCAATCACTATATGACGCAATGGCTTAAGAACAACGTCCGCCACGGCCTGATCCGTCGCGTCGGTCTGCGATGGGCTACGGCGCGCAAGCGGCGTGTACTGGATATTATTCCCGGATTGCCGACATCTCGCGCATCCTTCTCATGTATACCCAAGAAGAGTTTTTCCTCAGCTCAGTCAGAAATCCACACGGGTGACCTCATCTTTTTCGCTTCCACGCGTTCCAATTTGGACGTTTTTCACTGCGGTATTCTGATCCGTCAGGGCGACAGCTGGGTATTGCGCCATGCATCGCGAACTCGAGGCAGCGTCGTGGATCAGGATCTCGCGAGCTTTCTTAAGGAGAATCGGATGGCCGGGCTGATGCTCGCGCGTCCGTGCGATCGGAGCCGCCGTTGAAACTCACCGTTCCTCGGGATCTTTCGTCCGCCAGCATTTCGGAAATTCTAGAAAGCTCCACCGACGACACCATCTTTCTTACGGATTCACGCGTCAACGTTGAACCTGGGCCGCAGATGTTCGAACGCCTGAGCGAGGCAAGTGCCGCTTCTGGCGGATTTGTTTACTCCGACAGTGAAGGTCATCCTCGCATTGATTACCAGTTGGGTAGCATTCGCGACAATTTCGACTTTGGGCCCGTTATCGCCATCAACCGTCAGGCCGCGCGGCAAGTCTGGCAGGGAGGTGCGATGCGCTGGGCCGGGCTCTACGACCTTAGGCTTCGCTTGTCTGAGAAGTTCTCGATCACACGCATTCCCGAACCTCTCTACACAGCTTCAGTCGCAGACACCCGCTCGTCCGGTGAGAAACAATTCGACTATGTGGATCCGAAGAATCGGGATTATCAGATCGAGATGGAGAAGGTCGCCACGACGCATTTGCAGCGTATCGGAGCGTGGTTGCCGCCGGAGTTTCGCTCCGTTCCCCGTGTAGACGGCGAATTTCCGCGGGAGGCCAGCGTCATTATTCCTGTTCGGAATCGGGAACGTACCGTTCTTGATGCCGTAAATAGTGTCCTCGGACAGTCCGCGGATTTCACGTTCAACGTGATCGTCGTGGACAATCATTCCACCGACAGAACCACGGAAATGCTGAGAGGCATTGGAGACTCACGGCTCGTTCACTTGATTCCCGGACGGAAAGATCTGGGGATAGGAGGTTGTTGGAATGAGGGACTGAAGTCGAGTACGTGTGGTCGCTATGCCGTGCAATTGGATTCGGACGATCTCTACTCCTCTCCGCACAGCCTTGCCAGCATCGTCGAGGAGTTGAAGCGCGGACCTTACGCTATGGTGGTGGGATCCTACACGATGGTGAACTTCAAGCTCGAAACCATTCCGCCGGGCTTGATCGACCACCGCGAATGGACGCGCGACAACGGTCGCAACAATGCGCTGAGAATCAACGGGCTAGGCGCTCCGCGCGCATTTGACACGGCCATCGTTCGCGAAATCGGGTTCCCAAACGTGAGTTATGGCGAAGACTATGCCGTAGGCCTCCGAATTTCCCGCGACTACGAGATCGGGCGCATCTACGATTCTGTCTATCTCTGCCGGAGATGGGAAGGCAACAGCGACAGTGCGCTGCCTCTGGAGACGGCCAATCGCTACGATTCTTATAAGGACGGACTACGCACCGATGAAATCCTCGCTCGTCAGCGACGTTGATCGGCTCATCTCGTCGCAGGCGGTGGAATGGCCCGCGCTTGCACGAGGGCTGGAAGGACTGCGCGCAAGTCGCATGCGTGCGGAGAGCGTTTTCGGACGCAGGGTGCTGGTCCGTCACATCCCGCATCGCATCAAGAGCACGACGGCTGCAGTCGACGCCGTCTCCGTGGCGCAGCGCAAATGTTTTTTGTGCCCGGCAAGTCTCGATCCCGAGGAGAAAGGCATTCCTTTCGATTCGGAGTTCACGCTCTACTGCAACCCATTTCCGATTCTCCAGAAACACTTGACGATCGTTCATGCCGAACATCGGCCACAACGGATCGCCGGGCAGTTCGGCGCTTTTTTGAAGATCGCGCGGGCACTTTCGGACTCCTTCATCATCTACAACGGCCCGCAGTGCGGCGCTTCCGCTCCGGATCACCTGCACTTTCAATCCTGTTCGAGGGAAGTGTTTCCTATCGAGCATGACACTCTGGATCAGTACATCCCCCGTGTCTTCACTTTTCGCGGCAGAGATCTCGATGCAGTAGTCGCACGGCTGGAATCGCTGATGGCTGTGCTTTCGCGAATGACCTCGGCCGCAGCCGAGCCCGCATCTGAACCCGCATCTGAACCCATGATCAATATCGCCGCCTGGTTTTCGGAGAATTGCTGGACTGTCCTGGTTTTCCCGCGTGGAAAACACCGCCCTCGGGTCTACGAGACTAAGGAGCTGACTGTCAGCCCCGCAACGATCGATCTGTGCGGAGTATTCGTGGTTCCGGTGCCCGCTGATTACGAAAAAATACGAGGTTCGGATATTGAGCAGATTCTCGATGAGGTCACCATGCCGGACGAGTTGTTCCAGTCCGTCATGAAGAACCTGGAGGGACACCAATGAAATTGTCTGTCGGGCTCATTGAAGGCCTGGAGTCTGTCGATGTTGAATTGCTCGGACGATTTACCGATGAGTCTGGGCGAAGCTACGCACCCGGACGCCACCACTTTGATAAGGAAATCACACTTCTACCCGCGGATGCCGACGCCTCCTTCGCGGTCGAAGACATCGTTATCGGGGTCGGTTTTCATTGGGAACGGAAAGAGCGGCAGGTCTTTCGAGGTGATCTTCGCCTTGTGCGGCGTACCGGGCTAACGGCGATTAACGATGTCTCGCTGGAGGAGTACGTCACCAGCGTCATTTCGTCCGAGATGAGTGCGTCGTGCCCGATTGAGTTGTTGAAGGCTCATGCGGTGATTTCGCGCAGTTGGCTTTGCTATCCGAAGCTTTACCCGGAGAACGTTGGTCCCGGTAACGTTTCCATTCGGAATGGCGACGAGATCACGCGATGGTACGGAAGGGAAGCGCACCGCGATTTCGATGTTTGCGCCGATGATCACTGCCAGCGCTACCAGGGAATCACCAAAGCCTATTCGGCTTCCGTGTCTCAGGCAGCCCAGGCCACGTCGGGCGAGGTTCTGGAGTATGACGGGAAGGTCTGCGATGCGCGGTTCTACAAGTGTTGCGGCGGGCTCACCGAAGAATATCGAAACGCATGGGACGACCGGATTGTTCCCTATCTCGTCTCGGTGCCCGACATTGACGAAGATGGACACGTTTACTGCGACACCAAAGATAAGGCGCTGCTGTCGCAGATCCTACCGGGTTTCGACCAGGAAACTCAGGACTTTTACCGATGGACAGTGGAATACACCGGAGAAGAAATTCGCCAATTAATCCTGTCGCGTCTTTCGGAAGATTTGGGAAAAGTCCTTGAACTGGAACCGCTGCAACATGGTCCTTCGGGACGCATTGTGAAGCTTCGGATTCGCGGTGAGGAGAAGACTCTCATCATCGGTAAGGAGCTCGAGATTCGCCGAGCCCTGTCGCGATCGCATCTTTACAGTTCCGCGTTTGACGTCACGCGCGATGGCGAGATTTTTGTCCTCAACGGCAAAGGCTGGGGACATGGTGTCGGGCTTTGTCAGATCGGAGCAGCTGTAATGGCGAGCCGCGGAAAAAACTATCGCGAGATTCTGGCGCACTACTATCCGGGAACGTCAACGGGGAGCTTGTAAAAGTCGGGAGATCTGGGGAAATCGGGGCCAGGCACGGTGTTTCCCTATTTTCTCGCCCGAGAGTTAACGGATGCGCGCGAGAAAATAGGGAAACACCGTGCCTGGCCCCGATTTCACTTACGAAAGGTTCGGACGTGAGTCGCCAGGCCGAGTCCACGCATTGCGCAGATCACATACCAGCCGATGTCCACCTGCCACCAATGACGGCTGAAGCATGCGGACGCAGGGTTCGAATGGTGATTTCCGTGCCAGTTTTCTCCCCATGCCGTGACCTGCAGGGGGCCGAGCCACCAGATGTTCTGGCTCGTGTCCACGCCGTCCGGAAGGCCGGGTTTGAGGTGCAGCAGGCTGTTCACGAAAGCTTGCATATGAAGGCAATAGACCAGGCGAATCGCTCCAAGCCAGAACAGTCCTGCCCATCCAAAGAGGAAGTACCCAAACGTGAGGGAGAGGATGATCAGGTATGGCTGAACTCTAGCCCAGAACAAATAGCGTGAATGGATTAAATCCGGACACCACTTTTCCATGCTGGACGCTTCCCACTGATAGAGCCAACGCAGGTGAGCCCACCAAAAGCCCCCGTGCCGGGGGCTTGAAACATCGTCGATTGTGTCCGAGTTCGCATGGTGATTGCGGTGATTCGCGATCCAGGTGCTGGGAGCTCCGGACCCATTGAATACCGCAAAGAAAATGAGGATCTGTTCCGCAACGAGATTAAGCCTTACCGCGCGATGGGAAAGAGCACGGTGATAACCAACGGTTGTGCCCAGTCCGCCAAGGGCCGTCGCAACAACTGCCCCGAGGAACACCTTCCAGCCCGGGACCGGAAAAAGCACTATTCCAACCACAGCCAATATGTGGATTAGAAGCAGATACACTAAGGTTTGACGATTGTCTCCATCCGCTTTCCACCAGGGCTGTGTCCAGGGATGCTTTTCCGCAAGGGCCGAGCGATTTGTCAATGAACTCCTCCGTAAACAAAATCGCGAAATACTAACACGCTGCCTTGGGAAAGCCTGTGAGGTTTCTTCGAAAAACGTGAGAAAGAATCGCGGTTTACTTTTTCGTCAAGTACTTTGCAGGATTCGCTTTGAAGAGGTCCTTGTCCCGGTTCGAACAGAAATAGTAGGTGTCGCCCTTATAGGTGTAGGACAGATCGGCGTGCTTATCGACCCAGAGGTCACAAACAGGATCTTGAACCTGCCCCTTCTTACCCTGCGAGAAGAGGACGACTGAGCCCAGAACGAAAATTACCAGGGTAAGCACCACAATTCGCGTCGAACGTTTCACTTCGGAGACCTCCCATCCTGCCAGGAACGACTGCGGGATCCATGAAATAACTTCGGCAGCATCGAATCAAGAAGAATCGTGTGCCGGCGCCGTCGAAGGAGGCTTTTGTAGGGTATTCCCCTCCTTTACCGGCCTAAAGGCGGATTCCCGTCGAGGTCCGCTGACAAGGTTTTTTGACGTTGGTTTTAGGCTTTTGCCGTAAAATTTCGCGGAGGTTTCTTGAAGGGAGGCTGGCAAATTTGCCCAAGTGCAACTCTATTCTGATGGGTTTGATTACCATCGTGCTGCTCGTTGCCGCACTCCCTCCTACGTCTTCTCGTTTCGTAGCCGAAAACGGCTCGGTTCGAGAGGAGTCTGTCCTCACGGGCGTTCCCCGAATTGAGGTTGTCGAGGGGGCCTTCAAGCGGAACGCAACGCTGGTTGCGACGCTCGTGGACTTTGATATCCCCGCCGAACTCGCCGAAGACGTCGCGAGGCTGATCCAGCCCGTTTTCGACGTTCGCAATTTTCGTTTCGGCAAGCCCTTCAAGATCGAGAAGGACACTGACGGAAGCCTGCGGGCGTTCGAATACAAGATCAGCGACGAAAAGGTTCTTGAAGTTCAACGCGGCGCCGACAGCTATGAAGCGAAAGTTTCGACACTGAACTTTGAAAGCCGGGATACCGTCATTACCAGTCAGATAAGCCCGTCTCGAAACAGTCTCTATGCCGCTCTGGCAGAGCAGGAGCGGAATGCAGTCCAACTTGCCGAGAAAGTGTCTGCGATCTTTGCATGGGACGTGGATTTCAACTCCAACCTGCAGGTGAATGACAGGATTCGGATCGTCGTTCCGGCCTATTACCACGAGGGTGAATTCATCAAGTGGGGAGACATCCAGGCGGCCGAATTGATCAATTCCGGCAAGACATATCGGGCATTCCGTTACGAGGGTTCCTACTATGACGCCAAAGGCAACGCGATAAAGCGCGCAATGCTAGCGTCTCCGCTGCCGTTCAATCCGCGGGTGACTTCAGGATTCTCCAGAGCCCGTCTCCACCCGATTCTCGGGACGAGCCGTCCCCATCTTGCCGTCGACTATGGCGCACCTACCGGCACTCCCGTGCAGGCGGTAGCAAAGGGCACGGTGACTTTCGCCGGATGGGATTCGGGGTACGGGAATCTCGTGCAGATCAAGCATTCCGGCGGGCTCACCACCGGGTATGCGCACCTGTCAAAAATCGACGTTCGCCCAGGGAGTACGGTCGCTCAGGGGGATTTGATCGGCAGAGTTGGTCAGACAGGTCTGGCAACGGGACCTCATCTGCATTACATGATGACGAAGGGTGGAAGACCGATCGATCCGCGAAGTCTGAAGGCGGAACCTCCGATCCCGATCGATGCAAAACTTCTGCCTTCGTTCCTTGAGCGCATTGCTCCAGTGCAGGCGCAGCTCGGAGCGCGCAGTCCGCACTGAGGTAGAGACCGGGCGCCTGGCGGGAGGCACTGCCCGCCACTTCAACCACCCGCTTCTTCCAGCAGCTTTTCAAACTCTGCCACGTCCGTTACGGGCTGTTTGCAGGCCAGGTTCTGACAAACATACGCAGTCGGCTTGCCACCAATCGCCTTGCGGTCCTTGAGCAGGGCAATTGTGCTTTCTCCAGCAGCAATAACTGTTCGCGGCAGGAACTTCTTTCGGTACGCCGCCAACAACTGTCCCGTTCCTCCAGCTAACGCGATTTCCATTGGTGGTCCGATCGCAAAATCCACAGCTGCCAGCATTCTTCCAAAACCGGAGGCATATTGAGCCAGATGGCTCTCCACGGCTGCGAACGTTTGCTCCGCGTGAGTGCGGAAATCGTCGCGGCCCAACAGTGCGGAAAGACGCAACAAAACGTCGGCCGCGACAGAGTTGCCCGAGGGCGTCGCGTTATCGAAGAAGTCCTTGGTCCTCGTGATCAGTTCCTCATGATCGAGAGCCGTGAAGTAGAAGCCGCCCTGATCCTCATCCGCAAATCGCTCGATGATGATCTGCGCCAGAGCTTCCGATTGGCGTAGCCAGCGTTCATCGAACGTGAGTTGGTATAGCGCGAGCAGGCCATCGGCGACATTGGCGTAATCATCGAGATAGGCATTAAATCGTGCACGCCCGTCCTTGAAGCTGTGCAACAGGTGCTTGCCGTCCCACAGCTTGTCGAAAATAAAGGAAGCATTTTCCTCAGCCACTTTCCGATAGTCGTCGCGCTGCAGGAATGCTGCGGCGTCAGCGAAAGCGCGCAGGGCGAGACCATTCCAGTCCGTCAGAATTTTCTCGTCGCGGCCGGGATGTACGCGCTTTTCTCGTGCAGCATAAAGACGGGGAAGCGCAGCTTTAACCTTCACTGCCAGGTCTTGTTCTGTAATCTTTTCGAGCTTGCAGAACTGTTCGGGAGGTCGCGGCACATTCAGGATGTTGTGATGCTCCCAGTTGCCGTAGTCCGTGACGTTGTAATAGCGGGCCAGAAGTTCGCCGCCCTCTTCCACGACTTCGAGAAACTCCTCCCGCTCCCAGACATAAAACTTGCCCTCCACACCTTCGCTGTCGGCATCCTGAGTGGAGTAAAAGCCACCGCCAGGGTCCCGCATCTCCCGCACGACAAAATCGAGAATCTCTTCCGTAATCCGCCGATACAGCGGCTTTCCGGTGAGCCGAAAGGCGTCAAGGTAGACGCGCGCCAGAAGCGCATTGTCATATAGCATCTTTTCGAAGTGGGGCACGAGCCAACGGTCATCCGTGGAATAGCGATGGAACCCACCGCCGACCTGGTCATACATTCCGCCATAGGCCATTTTGTCGAGGGTGACGGTGGACATCTCGAGCGGGTGTTCGTCGTGAGTCCGGTAGTGATAGCGGAGGAGAAAATCGATACTCATGCTGGGCGGGAATTTCGGAGCATTGCCAAAGCCGCCCTCGCGGGGATCGAAGCGGCTACTCAGTGAGCGTGCCGCCTGGTCGAGCAACTCGGCACTGAGCGTCCCTGTTCCCCGTCCGTTCTGCATTCGCTGATTCAAATGTTGCCGCAGCATTTGCGCATTGCTCTGAACTTCATCGCGGCGCGTGCGATACGCCTCGGCGATGTTCATCAGGAGGCGGGGGAATCCCGGCCGTCCGTAGCGATCGTCGGGAGGAAAGTATGTTCCTCCATAAAATGGCTCGCCGTTTGGGAGCAGGAACACTGTCAGCGGCCAACCTCCGCTGCCCGTCATGATCTGCACGGCGGTCATGTACACCTGGTCCAGGTCAGGCCGTTCTTCCCGATCCACCTTGATGTTGATGAAGTTGTCGTTCATCAGCTTTGCGATCTGTTCGTTTTCGAACGACTCGTGTTCCATCACGTGACACCAATGACAGGCCGAGTATCCAATGCTCAAAAGGATCGGTTTGTTTTCATCCGTGGCGCGTTTGAGCGCCTCATCAGACCAGGCATACCAGTCGACAGGATTATGCGAATGTTGGAGAAGGTACGGACTGGTCTCGTGAATGAGACGATTCGGCATGGGATTAGCTCCGGAGTTTTTGTTTGGATATCGCGTCTTCCAAAGCCGTCGCAGTTACCCTGAAATGGTTTGCATGCCAGACGGGATTACCTTGTGAAATCAGGATTGCCTGCGGCGACTCGTGCTGAATACCAAACTGCTCCTCGAGGGAGTCGGAAAGCTCTCGATCTTCGATGACCAGAACCATGCCGCAGGCAACATCAGGATGTCTCGAAAGGAAGTCCTGTACCTCGCCGTAGGCGGCAGCACTGCGCGAACACTGCGTGCTATGCTTGAAAAGCACAACCGGTTCTTTCTGGGATCTCTCGAAAAGTGGGCCTAGGTCCTGTTCCTCGTGGAGTTCAACGAGCATGATCGTAGGGTAGCAGATCGACCCGGAACGAGGAGCAGCGAAATTGCCAGGCAAGGAAATCACAGATGATCTCGATCTCCTGCTCGGCGTCATGCCGCCACACCTCAAAGAGGCCCTGATAAGACAAACGGACCTCAAAAACCTTGTTGAGATCGTTTTGGATCTGGGCCGTCAGCCTGAGGCGCATTTCCCCGGCCGCGCGGTCTATCTTTCGGACCAGACGATCACGCGCGAAGATATCGAATACGCGATCCATCGGGTCGGCTCATTTACGATGGACAATCGCGCGGGAATTGAGAGAACACTTCATCGTATTTCCTGTATCCGTAATCGTCGGGACATTGTTATCGGGTTGACCTGTCGCGTTGGCCGCGCGGTGTACGGAACCGTCGATGTTCTGCGGGATGTGATCGAATCCGGAAAGAGCATTCTTCTTCTGGGGCGGCCCGGCATCGGCAAAACAACATTGCTTCGCGAAAGCGCCCGAGTTCTTTCGACCGAATTGAAGAAACGCGTGATCGTCGTCGATACCTCGAACGAGATTGCCGGCGACGGTGACATTCCGCATCCTGGTATTGGAACAAGCCGCCGCATGCAGGTGCCAAGGCCGGACCTGCAACACGCCGTAATGATCGAGGCTGTCGAGAATCACACTCCTGAGGTGATCGTCATCGACGAGATCGGGACGGAGGCAGAAGCCCAGGCAGCACGGACGATCGCCGAACGGGGCGTCCAATTGATCGCGACGGCTCATGGGAATTCCCTCGACAATCTATTGATGAACCCGACGCTGTCGGATCTTCTTGGCGGTATTCATTCGGTTACGCTGGGCGATGAGGAGGCCCGGCGCCGCGGCACGCAGAAAACCGTGCTGGAGCGGAAAGCTCCGCCAACTTTCGATACCCTTGTGGAGATTCGAACCCGGGATGAGTTTTCTGTGTTTCACGAGACCGCGCCTGTCGTCGACGCGTTTCTTCGCGGACGCACTATTGGGCCCCAGGTTCGTGTACGAAAGGAGGGAGGCTTCGACGTGCGCGAACAGGAGCCTTCTGCATTGCGTCCGTCTGCGCCCTCCCATTCCGCCCGCCCGTTTCGTTCTTCACGTGAGGATCGGGCAGCGTCGGACGGTTCCGCGCGCAAGAGCATCCGAATCTACCCGTATGGGATTAGCAAGGATCGGCTCACACGTGCAATTAATGACCTTCAGGTTCCGGCCTCGATTGCCCGGGCACCGAAGGATGCAGACGTGGTTCTCACGCTGAAGGCCCAGGAAAAACGACAGTCGGGGACGTTAAAGGATCTCGAAGAAGGGGGGCTGGAAATTTCGGTCCTGCGCAGCAATACCGTCAGCCAGATGAAGTCTTTCCTGCAGCAGGCATTTGGCCTTGAGGACCAGACAACAGAAACGGATAAGGCCCTCGTCGAAGCCGAGCAGGCGATAGATCGCGTCATGTCATTTGGTAAACCCGTCGAACTGGCGCCGCAGAATCCTCATGTTCGTCGATTGCAGCATCTCCTGATCGAACAACATGGACTGGGATCGCAGAGTCGCGGTGAAGTCCCGTGGCGTCGCGTGGTGGTGCTGCCGACTCGGGGGTAGGAAATCGGGGAAAGAAAATCGGAACCGGGTGGCCAGGCCCCGATTTCCTTCCCGGGTACGCCTAAATAGGGATATCGTATTGCGCACTGTAACTGGTAGCTGCGCTGGATCGTGACTGCCCGCTACTGTTCGTCCTTCCAGCGATACGGCCCGTTGTCTGCTGGCCGGCAACCGCACTGCGCCGGCCGGAGGGTGCACTGTGAGTAAGCTTCGCGTTCTGATTCTGAAGCCGAGCAAATACGATCCGTCCGGGCATGTCCAGAGATTCCGTCGGGGTTTCATGCCAAACGCGACAATTCCTTATTTGCGAAGCATGACTCCTCCTGAGTTGGAAGGCCACACGATTGAAACTCACGTGATCGATGAGTATGTTCAGACGGATCTCTCCTATCTACGCCTGCTGAGAGGCGAAGAGTATCCGACATTGCTCGCTCTGGCCGGTGTTCAATCGCATCAATTTCAACGGAGCCTGGATCTCGCAGCCTTTGCCCTGCACCATGGCGTTGAACATTGCGTCATTGGCGGCCCCCACCCGATGACCTGCGACACGTCCATGTTTCATGGCCGTGGTGTCAGCTTTGCTCTGTCAGAGGCGGAGACGATCTGGTCGTCGATCCTCAAGGACGCGCTGAATGGAGGTCTTCGGCCCGTCTATGGGGAAGGTCATCGGTGGCAAGCCGAACTCGACGCGCCGGTGCTGCAGCCTCCTTCGCCCACAGACTTGCGGCGTTACATCGTTCCGATGCTGGGGATCTATCCGGCGCGCGGCTGCCCTTTCACGTGCAATTTCTGTTCGGTCATCAAGATTGCCGGTCGCGCTATCCGCTCACAGGATATCGAAGTCACCCTTGCGGGTTTGCGGGCTGCCAAAGCGGCAGGCGTGAAATACATCATGTTCACGTCCGACAACTTCAATAAGTATGCAGATGGGCCGAAGCTGCTCGAGGCCATGATCGCGGAGAAGATCCAGTTCCCGTTCTTCGTGCAGTGCGATACGCAGATCGCGAAGCAGGAGGAATTCATAGATCTGCTTGCAAGAGCCGGATGTTTTCAGGTGTTCGTCGGTGTCGAGTCTTTCAACCGGAAGACGCTGCTGGCAGCGCACAAGGCGCACAATTATCCCCAGCTTTACGAGAACATTGTGAAGATGTGCCGAAGCCGCGGCATCATCACACACTTTTCGAATATCGTCGGGTTTCCCGAAGATACCGAGAAAGGCATCGACGAGCACCTGCGGGAACTCATTGCGATCGCCCCCGATGCGGCATCCTTCTATATCCTCACTCCGATCCCGGGCACGCAGCAGTATGACGACTTTCTAGCCGAGGGAAGGATTTTCGAAGCCAATCTGGACCGTTTCGATGGGACAAACGCGGTATGGCACCATGATGCGCTCGACTGGCGGCAGCTGCAGGACACGCTCTTTGATTGCTACCGCCGGTTCTACAGCGCGCCTCAGTTTTATCGGTTGCTGCATCGTAGCAAGCCTCGGGAAATGGCGCACGGTGTTGCGCTCTACCTGTTTTCACGTTTCGCGGCGTTCCGCCGCATGCATCCCATGTCGGGCGGGATTGGACGGGTCTTCCGTGATCGAAGTACAGACTATCTGTATCTGCGGCGCAAACGATTCGGGATAAGTCTGGCCCCGCTTCCGGCAAGTCTGCAGCTTTCTTCACATGATGCTGCGCTCAATAGTCGAGCGAATGCGCAGGCAGTGTGACCCGAGACAGAAACGGTAAGGAGCCTGGAAATCTTAAAACCGAAATTAGAAGATCCCGGGTTGGACTTCTTCCTCCCTACTTGTCCACGTACGTCAGGTTCAGAGCCCACAGCGCACTCTCTCGAATCTCGATTGGCGCGGTCAGCACTCTTCCATCCGGCAGAACGTCGAATCCCGGCCAAATTGTCTTACCGCCATTCACCTCGGGATCGAGAAAGGTCTTCGGGGAGCCCTTGATCCATACAGACGGGGTAGGTTCCGGAAGATCGTCTCGCACTCGCCGCGGTTTTCCTCCCTGGATCTCCACAGTCCATAGTGCCCGGTCGCTCCAGAAGGAAAGCGTTTGGCCGTCCGGAGAGAATCTGGGGAAATAGCCGTTCACGTTGAGGCCGCGTCTTTTACCGATCATCGGCATTGTCCAGAGCGTCATTGGCCCGCCCTGATTCGATGCGAACGCAATTGTTCTTCCGTCGGGAGACCAGTCGGGTTCAAAGTCCACTTCGACTGCATCGGTCACGCTCGATGAAACGCCATCGCGGATGTCGACTTTTCGGAGATCGATTTGCCCAAGGATGTCGGTGTGCGTGTAGATCAGCTCAAAACCGTTGGTAGAAAATCGCGGTTGCGTTCCAAGCACGCGAAACGTCGGTGCGTCCCCATGACTTCCAGCGGTCCAGATCTCAAACTTGTTATCCTTCTGGATTGTGTAGGCGACAAGCGTGCCATCCGTCGATGCGGCGGGTTCAAACTCGACATCCGCGGTGTGAGCAATCGCCGCTCCGTCGGATGCTACGATGTTCGAATCAAGGTCGTAACGGGGCAGGAAGATGCGGTCCTGCCAGATGGCGATGCCGACGCGCTCCGGCAGAATTCCGTTTAGCATTCCGGTGAGCGGCGCGACGGTGTTTGCCCCGAAGTCGACAACCCAAAGGCCATAGCCTCCAGAACGATTGGTGAGGTAAACGAGCTTCTTGCCACCTTCGATCCAGCCAACGTCGAGTGGGTTCTCCGCCCACCGATCCGCAACCAGAGCCCGAGCTCTGCCATCTGACGCATCGATCGTCCAAACCTCGCCGCGCATTCCCAAATTCGTTTTGATAAAAGCGATTTGTTGCGAGTCTGGTGAAAAACGCGGGCCTCGAACTGAAATTTCAGGATTTGAGTCGGCTTCGAGCAATGCACGCTCGTGTGTTCCTCCGGTATCGGTGATCCAGAGGGTGCGGTCGCGAACGAACGCGAGACGGCCGGTCCCGGACCATGAAAGAGATGTGGCGTTTTGCTTGAATAATTCCGGCGTTGGCGGCGCTTCGGCGGGAGCGGTCGAAACGGCAAAAGTGTCGTCGCCTCGAGTGAACGTAAGACGCTGGCCATCCGGGGCCCAGGCTGGAAAACTTTCCTTATCAGTGGTTTGTGTCAGTCTCCGACGAGAGCCGTTGCTGATATCGAACAGCCAGAGGTCTCCGGAAGCAACCGCGACGAGTCGGCTTCCGTCGGGCGCCATGGTGACCTCGGTTTCGGATCCCTCGAAATCGACTAGCTTTTCCAGCCGCGGTTGGCCGAACACCTTTGGGCCAGAACTCATTGAGTTGAAAAGAATTACAACCACCGTTACCAGCGTTGTAGCGACGACCAGCGGCACCCACGGAATCTTCATTGGACCTCCGCCGGGGCGAATCTTACTACATCATGAAAAGTGGTTATTCGCATTCTGGCAAGGTTCGGCTATAATGCCGTTCGGCTCTCGGCAGCAGTTCTCACCAATGCCGACTCGCCGTTTACACGTTTTCAGCGTCTGAAAGAATGTCAGCAGGTACGGGGATCAAAAAAACCTCCCCGGAATCAGAGGGAAGTTATGTCTTTAAAACGAACGAAGGGTAAGGAAGCCCGGAAACTCAGAACAGTCACTACCAGCAAGGCCGTGACCTCCTCGCGGAGTGTCGCGAAGCTCGGACGTGGAACTGCTCCGAAACTTGCTGTTAAGACTACGCTTAAGTCGCCTTCCAAAACGGCCATCAAGGTCGCGGTTAAGCCGGATACTAAGCCTGCGCCGAGCGCAAGGCCGGCCATTAAGGTCGCCGCTGCCAACAAATTGCCGATGAAGGAAACCACTTTGATGAAGCCGGTCGCGATCAAGCCCGAGCGCATCCACAGTCATCCAACAATGTGTCTGCATTGCCACCTGATTGTCGAAATGTTTCATGAACGGGGCGCCGACCCCGTGAAGGGCGCATGGCAGTGCCCTCGATGCGGCCACAAGTACCTGTTCTCTCATTGGAAGATCAAGCGGCAGGCTCGCAGCAAATCAGAAGCTGCTTAACGCGGCCAAAACGGAATTTCGTTAATCACCTGGAGGCGACGGTTTACCGTCGCCTATTTTTTTGCGATTCGGTGTCAGGCACCTCGTACCCCGGTTCACTGTGAAACTTGAACGCCACTTCTACTGCAGACCCGCCCTCGATGTTGCGCGGGAGCTTCTCGGCAAGGTCCTTGTTCGGCGCCTGCGAGGAAGGAACCTCGCCGGGAAGATCGTTGAGACCGAAGCTTACGTCGGACCGCACGATTTAGCCTGCCACGCTTCAAAAGGGAAAACTCCCAGGACATCGATCATGTTCGAGGAGGGCGGCTGTGCCTACGTCTACATGATCTACGGCTTCTACTTCTGCCTGAATGCCGTCACGGAAGCCCGAGACTATCCCGCCGCAGTTCTCATTCGCGCCGTCGAGCCGCTCGATCATCTAGCCGTGATGAAAAGACTCCGGAAGAATCCCGATCACAACACGAACATCGGCAGCGGCCCGGGAAAGTTGTGCATGGCGATGGCCATCGACAAGAAACTCAATGGAATCGACCTGACGGGCGACACATTGTGGATTGAAGACCGTAAGCTCGTCGTTAGACGGATCATTGCAACTCCGCGAGTAGGTGTCGACTATGCCGGCGAATACAAGGACAAGCCGTGGAGGTTTTACGAAGATGCAAATCCGCACGTGTCGCGGGTGAAATTCCAATGAGTTTCATGATGCCAGCTTCTTGTCTTTACCACTCGCGGCTTGCTTCGTGGGGAGAAGAATTGGGAAGGCGCGCTCGATCTTCTCCTTGGCCCTGAGCTCGCGGAGGGTGTTTTCCAGCATGTTGGCCGGGATTGAACGACTGCGGTACCGAGCGTGGCGGGTACTCCCTGAACGATTCAAGGAAGCCCATGATGCCACCCATCCCTTGATAAACCTCCGGCACGTGATTGATGATCCAGTCCCAGTATGTATTGGAAGTGATATCCGCGCGCTCAAAGGGGTCTTGCATAAGGTTATACAACTTCGTCAGGCGCAGGAGGGTGAACGGCTCTCCCCACACGCC
>Ga0207641_10000509_pt1 | contig 43761 bp, 39 predicted proteins | sample KBSSwiS62_FD_184306 | JGI IMG/M metagenome (GOLD analysis project Ga0207641, IMG submission 184306) | Switchgrass rhizosphere microbial communities from Kellogg Biological Station, Michigan, USA - KBS Switchgrass S6-2 (SPAdes) (version 2) | ecosystem: Host-associated > Plants > Roots >... | reverse complement strand
AGTGCCAGTGAGCGAAACAACTCAATGGCCTTCGCCTCCGCGGCGCCGCGCGTCATCACTCCGTGGATGCGCGCCCCCTCGATCACCTGGTCCATGATCGATTTCGCGGGGTTGAACGCCGCCGCGGCGCTTTGAGCGATGTACGCCACCTGACGTCCGCGCAACTGTGATAGCCCCTGGGCACCAAGAGACAACACAGCCGTAGCGCCGATTTGGACGGACCCGGCCGCAATGCGCAGGCCACCGCGCGCATAGCCCATGAGCGCCAGGGCGATCGTCGTCTTGCCTGACCCGGACTCGCCGATGAGCGCGAGCACTTCACCTTGCCGGATGGAGAAACTCACGTCCTTGACGATGATTTGCTCCTCGCCGGAGTCGTTCGGCGCCACCACACGCAGGCCCGAGACTCGTACGAGATCCTTCATCGCAGTGCACCCTGGGTGAGGCGCCGCGTGCGGCCAGGCAAGCTATCGATCAACAGGTTCACACCGATTGTCAGGGTTGCGATGGCCAGCGCCGGCATGATGACCGCCGGTGAGCCATCCGCCAGGCCGGAGATATTTTCGCGCACCAGCGATCCCAGATCCGCCGCAGGCGGTTGCACGCCCAGGCCCAAAAAGCTCAACCCGCTCAGCAACAGCACCACGAAGACGAAGCGCAGACCGAAATCGGCGAGCATGGGATGGATCATGTTAGGCAAGATCTCGAAGCAGGCAATTTGCGCCCGCCCCTCGCCCCGGGCCCGCGCCACCTCCACGTACTCCATCATGTTGAGGTTTACCGCGAGGGAGCGGGCAATGCGGTATGCGCCCGGCAGATAGCTCAGCGCAGCGGTGAGTATCAACAGGGGCACGGACGATCCGAATCCAGCCACCATCACCAGGGCAAAGATTTTGCTCGGAATGCAGGTCAGGGCGTCCAAGAGCCGGCTCAGAGTCTCATCGATCCATCGACCGCTGACCGTCGCGAACAGACCGAGAGCCGTGCCTGCGGTACTCGCTAAGAGCGCAGCCGCAAGAGCCAGGCCCACGGTATACCGCGCTCCGTAGAGGATACGGCTCAACACATCACGCCCCAGGTAGTCGCTGCCCAAAGGAAACTGCACAGTCATCGGCGCAAAGGAATCGTCGGCAACGATGGCGCCCACACCGTGAGGCGCAAGCAACGGTCCCAGCAGCGCAACCAACAACCAGAAAATGACCATGGCAGATCCAACCAAACCAGCGATCGAGAGCCGGTTTGGCCTGCGCCCAGGGACCCGGACGCGGTGAACGACACCTTGCGGCGCGGGCTGCTGATCCGAAACGACTGGCGTGCTCATCGGCGCCGCAGCTTGGGGCTCGAGACAATGGCGAAGACATCCGCCAACAACACCAGAATCAGGTAAGCGCAGCAAAAGATCATGGCGCAGGCCTGCAGGAGCGGTATGTCGCGATTGGTGACGGCATCGACCATCAGGCTTGCGATACCCGGATAGTTGAATATCGTCTCGACGATGATGGCCCCGCCCAACAGGTACGACAGGCTGAGCGCCATGGCATTCACTATAGGACCTGCCGCATTGGGCAACGCATGCCGCAGGATGATCCGCGCAGGGCTTGCGCCCTTCAGAATGGCCATCTCCACGTAGGGCTGACTCACCTGATCGATGACGGCTGCCCGTGTCATGCGCGCCATCTGCGCTATCACGACGAAAGACAGACTCATGACGGGCAGCGTATAAGCGCGCAGGAACGGGCCGATGCCGGGCGTATCAGGCACATACGAAAGCGCCGACAGCCAGTGAAATTTGACCGCGAAAATCAACACCGCAAGGGTCGCAACCAGAAACTCAGGGACGGCGATCATCGCCAGTGTGGCGGTACTGAGCAGCCGATCCAGGCGTGAGCCAGGGTACATGGCCGACGTGATGCCCATCGTGAGTGCGATCGGAACAGATACTGCCGCGGCGGCACCCGCGAGCAACAGAGATCGCGGCAGCCGCAGTGCGATGAGCTCGGCAACCGGCCTGTTGTTGGCGAGCGACTGGCCGGGGTTGCCCGTCAACAGGCCACCCAGCCAGTGCAGGTAGCGCAGGTACGCCGGGTCATCGAGCCCCATCTGCGCCCGCAGAGCCGCGATCATCTCAGGGGTTGCGCTCTGGCCCAGCGCCGCCTGTGCCGCATCGCCCGGCAGCACTGCCGTGATCGAGAATACAACAGCAGACACCAACAGCAACGTCAGCAGCGCGATCCCAACACGTCTGACAATCAGGATTGCCATCAAGCCTCCAGCCAGACGTTGTCGGCAAATGAGTACCCCATCAGGCCCCCGATCGGGATCGAGCCGTACCCACGCACCCGCTTGTCGTACCCATCGAGGAGGCTGATGAACACTGGAATCCCGAGGCCACCTTTCTCATGGACCAGCACCTGCATGTCCCCGTACATCTGCTTGCGCTTGGTCTCGTCGGCTTCACCCCGGGCCGCCAGCAGCAGTTGGTCGAACTGCGCGCTCTTCCAACCCGACTCGTTCCACGGCGCATCGGACTTGAAGGAGGTCGAGAACAGCAGGTCGGCGGTGGGACGCGGGTTGACGTTGCCGAAACCCAGTGGATGTTTCATCCAGTGATTCGACCAGTAGCCGTCGGCAGGCACGCGGTTGACAACCATATTCAGGCCAATCTCCGCCGCAGACAGCTGCAGCAGAGAGCCCATATCGACCGACCCTTCGGCCGCCGGCGACGCATACACCACCAGACGCACCCCGCTCAGGCCTGCCTTCTTCAGGAGAAACTTCGCGCGCTCCGGATCGTAAGGCCGCTGCGGCAGATCCGCCAGGTAGTACCGGTTACCTGGGGGGATGGGTTGATCGTTGGCCACGGTGGCATAGCCGCGGAACAGCGCCTTGCGTGTCAACTCGCGATTCAGCAGGTACTTCATCGCCAGCCCGAAATCGGGATGGCCGGTCGGAGTCATGTCCTGGCGCATGATCAGATCCGTATAGAGTCCGGATTTGGTTTCGAGCACGGCATGGTTGGCTGAAGCCACCACGCGCCGAATGGAGCGCGGATCGACGGCGTTGATGATCTGGACGTCGCCGGACAACAGGGCGTTGACACGCGCAGACTCATCGGAAATCCCAACGAGCTCGATCTCGTCGAGATAGGGCTTGCCGGATTTCCAGTAATTTGGATTCCGGGTGCCCACAGTGCGCACGCCCGGATTGAACTCCTTGCACTTGTACGGACCGGTGCCCACTGCCGTGCGGAAGTCCCTGGTGCCGTCCCGCACGATCAGGAAGTGCGCGTCCGCCAATATCGCAGGCAGATCCGCATTCGGACCGGTCAGCAGGATCTGCACCTCGTTGGGCCCAGTGGCTTTGACCTCCTGAAACTGATCCGCGATCGCCTTCATCTTCGAGGCGGTGGCCGGATCCTTATGGCGCAAAAGCGAGTACACAACATCGGCGGGCGTCAGAGGCTTGCCATCGTGGAACTGAACCCCGTTGCGCAGCTTGATCGTCCACAGGATCCGCCCGCTATCGTGGATCTCTTCGGCGAGTGCCGGTTGCGCGCTCAGCGCGGAGTCAAACTGAGTGAGCCCGCTGTAAAGCATGTTCAGACGCGCATAGTCGGTCGACAGCGCGCCCTTGGCGGGATCGAGCGTGTCGGCCGTGGAGCTCGACACACTGGCGACCCGGATCCGTCCGCCTCGGCGGGGTATCTCAGCGGCCGCATACGCCCCTGGCGCGCCCACACTGCCCCCAACCGCGGCCAGCACGCCTGAAGCGGCCAGTCCCCGCAGGACATCGCGGCGAGGTAGGGTTTTCTTTTCGGTCATGCGCCCACACTAAAACACGAGCCGGGCCGCCGGTCACCTCGATCACCCCGTTTGGCGGCGAACAAAAAGCCTTTTTTGAGCGGTGAATCAGCATAGTTTGCCAGGGGCCACCGACCGTCACCCTCCGCGGCGGCAGAAAATTCCAAGTCGGGGCTGAGAACGAAATCTCGTGAGCGTCCGTCGAGGCGAAGCGACAGCACCCGCTACCGGCAAGTCTCTAAGATGCTGGACCTCGCTGTTCATTACGCGTTCGAACATCATGCGCAAGTCACTTCCACTCGCCGACCTCGATCGTCAACATCTGGTGCACCCACTCGTGAATTTCCGCGAGCATGAGCGCCGTGGCCCGACGATTCTCGAATCCGCTCACGGGGTGTACCTTCGGGATACCGATGGCCATGAGCTGCTCGATGCTTTTTCAGGGCTGTGGTGTGTCAATGTTGGGTACGGCCGGGAGAGCATTGTCCGGGTCGCCGCCGAGCAGATGACGAAACTGCCTTACGCGACCGGTTATTTTCATTTCAGCTCCGAGCCGGCTATCCAGCTCGCCACGCGCCTGGTGGAGCTGGCACCCGCCTCACTGCGTCATGTTTATTTCACACTGGGCGGCTCGGATGCGGTGGACTCGGCAATCCGCTACATCACTCATTACTACAACGCGCGGGGCTTACCCACTCGCAAGCACTTCATCGCACTGCAGCGCGGTTACCACGGTTCATCGACACTCGGCTCTGGATTGACCGCTCTGGCGGCCTTCCACCGTAACTTCGACGTCCCGCGTCCCAACCAACATCACATTCCGTGTCCTTACGTCTATCGCAGTCCAGAAGGCCCTGACGGCGATACCATCATCGCAGCCTCCGTAGCGGCACTGCGTGACAAGGTCCGCGAGCTGGGCGCTGAGAATGTGGCTGCGTTCTTCTGCGAGCCCATAATGGGCTCCGGCGGCGTAATTGTCCCGCCGCAGGGTTGGCTGAAAGCGATGGGCGTGGCCTGCCGTGAGCTCGGCATCCTCTTCGTTGTCGATGAAGTCATCACGGGCTTCGGCCGCACCGGTCCCCTGTTCGCTTGCGAAGCGGAAGGCGTGGAGCCCGATCTCATGACGGTTGCCAAGGGACTCACCGCCGGATACGTGCCGTTGGGAGCGGTACTGCTGTCGGAGAAGGTGTACTCAACAATCGCGGATGCGGCCCCCGAAGGCGTTCCTGTTGGACACGGGCATACTTACTCCGCACATCCTGTCAGCGCTGCTGTCGGTCTCGAGGTATTGCGCCTCTACCACGAGGGGGGCGTGCTGGCGAACGGAGTTGCCCGGGCGCCGCGTTTTGAGCAGGGGCTGCAGCAACTGTTGGAGCATCCGCTCGTCGGAGACGCTCGCCAACGGGGGCTTCTGGGCGCGTTGGAGCTCGTGGCTGACAAAAAGACCCGGCGTGCATTCGATCCGGCTCTGCGCCTGAGCGAGCGCATTACGCGGATTGCCTATCGAAATGGTCTGATATTTCGCGCTTTCACCGACAACATTCTCGGGTTTGCACCGGCCCTTTGCTACAGCGCCGCGGAAATGGAACTGCTGTTCGAGCGATTGCAGCGGACGCTGGATGATGTACTCGCGGAGCGCGACGTTCGCGCCGCACTGACGTGAAGGGCTTACCGGAGTTTCCATGACAACTTCATTCAGGATTGCGGTCATTCCGGGCGACGGGATTGGCCGCGAGGTGATGCCGGAGGGATTGCGTGTGCTCAATGCGGCCGCGGATCGCTTCGATCTGCGGCTCGAGTACACACACCTCGACTGGGCCTGCTGCGACTACTACGCCCGACATGGGCAAATGATGCCGGAGGACTGGAAGGCCGTGTTATCCGGTACCGACGCCGTTTACTTCGGTGCGGTGGGCTGGCCTGCGACCGTGCCTGACCATGTTTCGCTCTGGGGCTCGCTGATCAAGTTCCGCCGCGAATTCGATCAGTACATCAACCTGCGCCCCGCGAAGACCTTTGCGGGCGTCCCTTGTCCACTTGCCGGGATTGGACCCGGCGACATCGACTTCCTCGTGGTACGAGAAAACACCGAAGGTGAATATTCCTCGGTGGGCGGTGTGATGTTCGAGGGCACCGAGCGCGAGTTTGTCGTCCAGGAATCAATTTTCACCCGACACGCCACTGAGCGGGTGCTGAAGTTCGCGTTTGACCTGGCTCAGAAGCGGACGCGCAAGCACGTGACGGTGGCCACCAAAAGCAATGGGATAGCCATCAGCATGCCTTGGTGGGACGCACGCGCGGCCGAAGTCGCGCGCCTGTATCCGGAAGTCACGTGGGACAAACAGCACATTGATATTCTCTGCGCGCGCTTCGTCCTGCAGCCGAAGCGATTCAATGTCGTCGTAGCCTCGAATCTGTTTGGCGACATTCTCTCGGACCTCGGCCCCGCATGTACGGGCACCATCGGCCTCGCACCGTCCGCCAACATCAATCCCGAGCGCCGCTTCCCTTCACTCTTTGAGCCGGTGCACGGTTCCGCCCCGGATATCTACGGCCGCAACATTGCCAACCCCGTCGCAATGATCTGGTCGGGAGCAATGATGCTCGACTTCCTGGGTCGTCGCACCGGAGCTGCTCACGAAGCGCACGATGCGATCGTCCAGGCGATCGAAAGGGTTCTCGCGAATGGACCGCGTACACCCGATCTGGGTGGCACTGCATCGACGACCGAAATGGGCACAGCAATTGCCGCGGAGATCACACGCGATGTCTAAAGTTGAATCTGCCATGACGACCTCGACTCTTGACCAGACCGTGGCTCCCGGTCCGACCCTGATTCCAGCGCGCCCGGATCTGCTGCGCGACCGGAACTTCATTGCGGGCGAGTGGCGCGCTTCGAGCACCGGCCGCAGGTACGAAGTCAGCGATCCGGCAAACGGTGCCGTGTTCGCGCGCGTAGCTGACAGCGGTCCGGAAGACGCACGGCAAGCCGCAGATGCGGCCTACGCCGCCTTTGAGGAATGGCGGGCACTCACTGCTCGAGACCGGGCGCAGTTGTTGAAACGATGGCATGCGTTGATCCTCGCCAACACCGAAGATCTTGCGCGCCTCATGTCGCGCGAGCAAGGCAAGCCGCTGGCCGAGGCTCGGGGCGAAGTGGCTTACGGTGCCTCCTATGTCGAGTGGTTCGCGGAGGAAGCGGTTCGGACGTATGGCGATCTGATTCCAGAGCTCGTGCGCGGCAAGAAGATGATGGTTCTGAAGGAGCCAGTGGGTGTCGTAGCAGCGATTACGCCCTGGAATTTTCCGCTCGCAATGCTCGCACGCAAAATTGCGCCGGCCCTGGCTGCAGGTTGTACGGTGGTTGCGAAACCGGCTGAAGACACTCCGCTGACCGCACTTGCGCTCGTGAAACTCATTGAGGATGCCGGCTGTCCCGCAGGCGTTGTCAATATCATCACGACATCGCGTACCCACGCGGCAGAGACGGCGGGCGTCTGGGTGTCTGACAGTCGCGTGCGCAAAATCACCTTTACTGGCTCTACTCAAGTCGGTAAGCAGTTGGCCCGCGGTTCTGCGGACACACTGAAGAAACTGTCGCTCGAGCTGGGCGGCAACGCTCCCTTCATCGTATTCGACGATGCCGACCTGGACGCGGCGGTTGAAGGTCTCATCAAGGCTAAATTCCGCAATGGCGGCCAAACGTGTGTCTGTCCGAACCGGGTATACGTGCAGGAAGCCGTCTACGAGCGTTTCGCGCAAGCGATAACGGCTCGCGTCAGTTCACTACGTGTAGGACCCGCAACTCGCGACGACTCCCAGATCGGCCCAATGATCAACAAACGGGCAGTGGAGAAAATCGAGCGGCACGTACGTGATGCCGTATCGCGTGGCGCAACTGTACTGACTGGCGGCCACGCTCTGCGGAACGATGTCGCGGACGGTCCGAACTACTACGCGCCAACGGTGTTGGGTGATGTACCCGCGGGAGCCGTGCTGTTGGATGAAGAAACGTTCGGACCTGTGGTACCCCTGCTCCGGTTTCGTGACGAAACAGAGGTACTGCGGCAGGCGAACGACACTCCTTATGGTTTGGCCGCCTACTTTTACTCACGCGATGTAGCTCGAATCTGGCGGGTTGCAGACAGGCTCGAAGCTGGTGTTATCGGAATCAACGAAGGCGCGTTTACCAGCGAAGCCGCGCCCTTTGGCGGGGTCAAAGAATCAGGCTACGGCCGCGAAGGATCTCGCTACGGATTGGACGAGTACATGCACAAGAAATATCTATGCCACGGTGAGATCGGCCGCTAGTCGCCGCTCAGCCAAGGTGGCGAGCAGCGCGGCCCCTCGCGACAGAATCTCATCGTTGAAGTCGTAGGACGGATGATGCAATGGAAATGGGTAGGCGTCGGACCCCTGCCCCAACCACACGTATGCGCCAGGCACCTTCTGGAGCATGAACGCAAAATCCTCGGAAGTTGCCGCCGGTGTGTCAGGAACGAGTGCCTGACCGAACAGGGCGCGACTGGCATCAATGACGTGCTGCGCACACGTCGGATCATTGATCGTTGCCGGGTAATAGCGTACGTACTCGGTTGTGGCCGTGCATCCGCTCGCCTTCGCTGTACAGTCAACGACTTCGCGTAACGCCGCTTCGATCTTGTCCTGTACCGCTGGGTCGAACGTACGAACAGTGCCGGTCATTTTTACTTCCGACGGCATCACATTGTGCGTATCGCCACCATGGATGCAGGTTGTCGACAACACGGCCGTCGCATTCGGATCGATCCGGCGCGATACGAGGGTGTTGGCCGCGGTCACGATCTGCGCCGCGCACAGGATTGTGTCCGTATTGAGATGAGGCTGTGCCGCGTGGCCCCCTTTGCCGTGAACGGTGATGTGGAATCGGGCGGCCGCCGCCATCATGGCTCCGGGGCGCACCGCAACGGTGCCCGCAGGCAGTGCCGGCCAGTTATGGAGCGCGTAAATTTCGGCGCACGGAAATTTTTCGAACAGGCCGTCGTCGATCATAGCCTGAGCGCCGGCCCGGCCCTCTTCCGCGGGCTGGAAAATCAGGTGAACGCGGCCATTGAACTGACGTGTTTCGGCAAGATAACGAGCCGCACAGAGCAACATCGTAGTGTGGCCATCGTGACCACAACTGTGTGCGATACCCTGGTGAACGCTTGCATGCACCAGGCCGCTATTTTCGTGGATAGGCAGCGCATCCATGTCAGCCCGTAGCCCGATGGCGCGAGCGGAAGTCCCGGCCTGCAATACTCCGACTACACCCGTTTTTCCGATCCCTTCGTGAACGGGGATTCCCCATGCACGCAGACGGTCTGCCACCAGGGCAGCCGTCCGCTTTTCGGTGTAGGCAAGTTCGGGATGGCGATGAATATCGTGCCGGATATCCCGCATCTCGGCGGCCCACGTCGCCATCGCCGCAAGCAACGAACTCTTCACGGGCGCCGTACGAAAGGCCGGCCTTACTTGATTGTGAAATTGGCCGCGATCTTGGACTGTTTGTCCTTGAGAGTCAGCAGCGCCGTTACCTTGGCACCTTTGCCGATCTTCACGCCCTTCGCTTCGAACTTGTTACCGCCTGCGGGCGTCAGGGCGACTTCTGATTTCGTGCCACCGTCAACAACGGTGAGCTTAGCGGCCAATTCGGCGCTGTTGACTTCCTCGCCATCGTCCTCGACCCAGAGCTCGACCCGGTCCGCAGCGGGAACCAGCTCGAATGACATGTCGCCGACCAGCTGCACGACGCCGCCATGCTCAGGCTGAGTGCCGCCATGAGCTCCTGCTGTGTCGATACTCGCCCACGCCAGAGTCGCTACCAACAGCGCCGCGAAGAATGACTGCATTCGCTTCATTGTAATCTCCCGAATCATTTGCTTACTCCGGTGCGTGTGGCAGCACGAAAGACAAGGTCGCAAGGTGTTCCATCTTGTCGGCTTTGGCCGGCTCATCCGACGGACCATCGAAGATGGCGGTGATCACATTGAGACCTTGATTGCGCACCTTGATGGTGACGGTCCCATCTGCGGCGGTCTTGACCGGCTTGCCATCCGGATCGTTCAGCCAGTCCCACATCACGCGCGCCTTGGCGGCGGGCTTGCCTTGGAACAACACGCGCACCTTCAGCGGCTGACCCATGACCTGCGGAATCTGACCGACGGGTATGATCTGGAGGGTTTGATTCGGTAGTGGCGGAATAGGCGCACTCAACGACCCGACGATACGCACAGCGTACTTGTAATTCTTCTCGGCCGTGGTGGCATTGGGGACTTCGTCCCGGCCCTTCTTGATCCACTCACCTTCGGGTGTCTTGCTCCAGATTCCGTTGAAGAGAACCGCCGTGACGACGGTGGGTTGGCTTTCACTGTCCACCAGGAGCAAGGGACCGGCGACGCGGAGCTTGGTGGGGATGGGTTTATAGTCGGCGTCGTATCCGGCGATGCTCTCCACCATCGACTGCCGCTTGACTGAGTCGAGGTCGTCGGCACCGATGCCATAGAGCAAGGCGAGCTGGGTTGCACGTTGGGCAAACCAGATTCCGTGGCCATGGGCCGCCTGCACAGCAATGAGGCAGGCAACTGCGGCGACAGCCGCAAACAATCGTGGGAAGTCGGTCCTGGCCAGCGTGCGGGTTCTCGATCGCGAACGGTTCACAGTTGCTGCTCCGACGCCTTATGGTGTGGCGGTTGCGGATGACATGGGAAAGTATAGTCAACCGGGCCGCTTCAGCATGCCGTATGAGGGAACTCCGGGAAATGAACTGTCAAAAGCGAGGCGGCAAACGGCAGATTGTACGGCCTCAGTATCCCCGGGCCCGGTCGATCACGTGGCGCAGCGGTTCGCCGCGCTGGTACCTGCGCAAATTCTCCAGCAACACCGCAGCGGCAGTGTCCGGCTGAGTCATGCTCGCAACGTGCGGTGTTATCACGACGCGCGGGTGGCGCCAGAACGGGTGAGACCCGGGCAGCGGCTCCGGGTCAACAACGTCCAGAATGGCCCATGAGAGCTGTCCGGAATCCAGAGCCTCGATGAGCGCTTGGGTTTCCAGATGAGCGCCTCGCCCAACATTGATGATTGAAGCGCCTCGAGGTAGCGCGCCAAAAACGCGGGCGTTCAGTATGCCTCGCGTAGCCGCCGTCAGCGGTAGCAGGCAGACCAGGATGTCGCAGCGGGCCAGAAAGAGATTCAGCGAATCCTCTCCCACATAGCAGCTGACACCGGGAATCTCCCGGGGCGAGCGGTTCCAGCCGCGCAGTTGGAAGCCAAACGTGCCGAGTCTTTCCAACACGGCCTGGCCCAGGACTCCGAGACCCATGACACCGACGGTGCGTGCGCCGGCTGGATGAACTTCAATCTGCCTCCAAACGCCCTGCGCCTGCCGGCGAGCGTAGTCGAACAGGTCGCGGTGCAAAGCGAGCACGGACATCGTCACGTACTCGATCATGCCGTTCACGATCCCGGGCTCCACCATTCGCACGATGGGTATATGCGGCGGAACGGCTGAGAAATCGATGTGATCGACTCCCGCGCCGGAGGAAAAAACCACTTTGAGGTTGGGAAGTGAGGCGACAAATGGCGCGGGTACGTCCCAGGCGATCAGGTATTCAACACGAGCCAGATCGCCAACGTTCGGCCACACGCGAAAGTCGATATCGGGCGCGGCCGTGGCGAAAAATTGCGCCCAAACACGACCTCTGGAGGCATCGGCCCGATACAGAACACTCAATGCAGAACATCCTGCAGCCGGTAATAGGCACCCACGAGCGGCAGAAACCACGGTTTGCCGAAATGGCCCGGAATGGGCGGCCAATCCAGATCCCGCCAGGGATTCGCATCCAGGCGACCCTCGAGAACATCCGCCATGATCTGGCCCATCCGCACGGACATCTGGACTCCATGTCCGCTGTAACCCATGGAGTAGAACAACCCTTCGTGCTCGCCGGCGCGCGGCAACCGATCCGCGGTCATGTCCACGAGCCCGCCCCAGCAATAATCGATTCGAACGTGACCTAACTCAGGAAACAGCTGCGACAATGTCTTCTGAAGCACGTGGCCGCTCTTTTCATCGGAGCGTGGGTTGGACATGGCGAAACGCGCACGTCCACCGAAGAGCAGCCGGTTGTCGGGCGTCACCCGGAAATAGTTGCCAATATTTTTGCTGGTCACATAACAGCGGCGTTTGGGCAGCACACGATCGAGCACCTCGGGTTCGAGGGGCTCGGTCACGACAATGAAGCTGCCCACAGGAGCCATCCGGCGCCGAAACCAACCAAAAGGACCGACCTGGGTCGCGCCCGTTGCAAGCAAGACCTGCCCGGCCTCGATCACCCCCCGAGCAGAGGTCACCCGGTGGGCGCCGCCGGGCAGAGGCTCGAGGCCGGTGACCGCGGCCGATTCGTGTATCAACGCTCCCTTCCGCGCGGCCGCCTCTGCCAACCCGACGCCAAATTTGCCCATGTGCATTTGGGCGCTCGTGCGTTGGATGAGCCCGCCGAAGAAGGCATCGGAACCCACTTCTTCGCGGATGCGATCGGGAGGCACCAGGCTCACGTGGGAATCGACGTTTGCGCGCAGAACATCGTGCGCCTGTTGCAACTTGCCGAAGTGCGCGGGCTTACAGGCCAGCTTCAACCGGCCGCGACGGATGAAATCGCAGTCGATGGTCTCTTCCCGAACGACCTGCTCGACGGCATCGACGGCGGTTCCGTAGGCTTGATAGAAGGCACGGGCCCGCGCAGCGCCGAAGCGCTCCGCAAGCGCGGTGTAGTCGTGCGGCAACCCATTGTTGCAATGACCGCCATTACGGCCGGAGGCCTCTCCGACAACACGGCCAGCCTCGAGCACCACCACCGATGCCCCTCTGCGAGCGAGTGTCAGGGCCGCCGATAGACCGGTAAACCCCGCGCCGACGACAACTACATCCGCACGTCCCTCTACCGGCCCTCGAGCCCCGCCCGTAAAGGGCGGCGCGGTATCGAGCCAGTAGGACTCAAGCTTCATCTGCGAACCGACTACAGACCGACGAGCGCAGGTAAACCTCCGATATCCTTGATTTCGTGTGCGGAATACGCCGCAGCCGGCCCGGGCTCATGCCCGCGCGCAACGAAGGCTTTGTTGCGAATGCCAATGTCGTTGGCCGACATCAGGTCGTAGCGCGGGCTCGAAGACACATGAAGGATATCCTCCGGTGAGCAGCCGAGCTGGTCCAACATGTATTCGAATGCCTGCAGACGCGGCTTGTACGCTCGAGCCTGTTCCGCAGTGAACACCGCATGGAAGGGTGCGCCGAGCTTCGCTACATTGTGCTGAATCTGGTCGTTCGACGCGTTCGACAGAATGACCAGCGGGATGTGCTGGGCAATCCGCGCCAGCGGCTCCGGTACATCGGGGTGGGGTCCCCACGTTGGGACTGCCTCGTACATGCGTACCGCCTCGTCGTCCCGGTACTCGATCTTCCAGCGCCGACAGGCTCTCTCGAGCGAACGGCGGAGGATGTCGCGATAGGGTTTCCAGTCACCCATCACCTCATCCAGTCGATAGGCAGAAAAATCCTTCACAAAGGCTTCCATACGGTCAGGGCTGACCCGACCCGGGAAGATCTCTCGTGTCATCTGCGACATGCGAAAGTTGGTGAGGGTGCCGTAGCAATCGAAGGTAATGTATTTGGGGCGAAACATCGCAGTATCACTCTCCCAGGATGAACCCGCTTAGTGTGCAGGCAAAGCACCGCGCTCCGATATCGTCTGCCGTCTTCGCCGCAGCATGAAGTTGCAACGAACAGCCCCGGGGCAGCTCAAAATTGCTGGGCGGTCAGCCGCAGCGGGCTTACCCATGGGTGCGCTGGTGGTGGATGTCCGGAAACTGCGGATGGCGGTGCCGCAATGGCTCATGACGGTGCTCGTGAACATGGGGCTCGCTGCCATCTGTCATACCACGATCAGCTCGCTGGCCCCCTGCTTGGGGTGAGTGACGCCCAGGACCCGCCGGTACACGGCGGGTAACACAAACAACGTCAGTGCAGTCGAGGTAACGAGGCCGCCAATGACGACAGTAGCCAACGGCTTCTGTACCTCTGCGCCCGCGCGCGTTGCAACCGCCATCGGCACAAATCCAAGCGACGCCACCAAGGCCGTCATGAGCACGGGCCTGACGCGCTCGAGAGCTCCGTGCAGAATAGCCGATTCGACGTCTGGTTCCATTTCCAACCTGCGCCGAATGGATCCCATTAAAACCAGTCCGTTCAGAACAGCAACGCCCGAGACGGCGATGAATCCCACAGCGGCCGATATGGAGAACGGCATGCCCCGCAACGCCAATGTGAACACACCGCCGGCAATCGCAAGCGGTACGGCGGTAAACACCGTCAGCGCCAACATGGCGCTACCGAGTGCCATATACAGAGCGGCGAAAATGAACGCGATACAGATCGGGACCACCAGAGCCAACCGCTGTTTGGCGGCCTGCAGATTCTGGAACTGCCCACCCCACTCCAGCCAGGAGCCCGCCGGCAACTTCACCTCGCGGCCGATAGCCGCCTGTGCGTCTGCAACATAGGAGGCCAGGTCACGCCCGCGTACGTTCGCTTCCACGTAGATCCGCCGCTTACCGTTGTCCCGGCTCACCTCGTTGAGGCCTTCCGATAGCTTGAATGAAGCGAGTTGGCGTAGAGGCACGGACCGAGGCTCTTCACCGGGACGCGGCGGCAGCATGACCGGTATGGCCCCAATGGCCTCAGCGTCATTGCGATCGACATTCGAAGCGCGAACGACGATTTCAAATCGCTTGTCACCCGAAAACAGCAGGCCGGCGGGGCGGCCGGCGAGCGCTGCCTCCAGGGTATCGGCGACTTCCTGGACCGTCAGTCCGAACCGGGCAATGGCATCGCGATCGAAATGGACATCGAAGGTCGGGAAGCCCTTTGTCTGCGCGACCCGCAGATCCGCGGTTCCGGGCACTTTGGCAAGCACGTCTTCGATCCGGCGGGCAGAGGCGGCCATCTGGTCCAGGTTATCGCCGTAGATCTTGACGGCGACATCGCTGCGGACGCCCCCTATCAACTCGTTGAAACGCATCTGGATCGGCTGAGTCACATCGTACGCATTCCCGACTATAGGCGCCGTCTTCTGCTCGATGCGCTTGATGATGTCGTTCTTTGTTTTCACGCCAGCGGGCCACTCGCTCTTCGGTTTGAGCATCACGTAGTTGTCGGAAGCGTTCGGTGGCATGGGATCCGCAGCCAGATTGGCGGTGCCGTTCTTCGAGAAAACCAGCTTCACCTCGGGCAGCGACAGGATTTGCCGCTCAATCGGTAGATCCAACTTCACGGATTGTTCAACTGAAGTCGAGGGAATCCGCACGGACGACAGATTGAAGTTTTGCTCATCCAGGGTGGGCATGAACTCCTGTCCCACGAACAGGAAAGTGACCAGTGCCGCGATGAAGATCGCGCCGGCAACGGCGATCACCGGCAATGGGTGACGAATGCTGTAGCGGAGTTTCGGCTCGTACCAACGCTTCGTCCGGATGATGAAGGGGACTTCGGTTTCAGCAACTCGTCCGCTGATCAGGATGGCCGCCAGCGCCGGCACCAGTGTCAGGGAAAGCACAAAGGCGCTGGCCAGCGCCAGCATCAGGGTGATGATCATCGGGGAGAACATCTTGCCTTCCACACCCTGGAAGCTCAGACAGGGAACAAACACCAGAAATATTACCAGTTGCCCATACACGCTGGGGCGAATCATTTCCTGGGATGACTGAATCACCTCATCTGAACGTTCCTCCTGCGCGAGCACGCGGCCCTCCTGATGCTGTCGCTCCGCCAGCCGCCGCAGTGTGTTTTCCACGACCACCACAGCCCCGTCAATAATGAGGCCGAAATCGAGGGCTCCGAGACTCATCAGGTTGCCGGTGACCTTGAAAGCATTCATGCCGATCGCGCTCACCAGCAATGAAAGCGGAATCACCAGAACGGCAATCAGTGCAGCCCGGGCGTTGCCTAGTATGAAAAACAGGACGGCAACCACGAGCAACGCACCGATGCCGAGGTTCTCTGCCACGGTGGTGATGGTAGCCACAACCAACTCCGAGCGATCCAAAGCCACGTTGGCGGTGACTCCTGTCGGCAGTGTCTTGCTGAGTTCAACCAACTTGGCATGAACGGCCTCGGCGACTGTACGGCTGTTCTCGCCAACCAGCATGAGAGCGGTTCCGATGACGACTTCAAAACCGTTCTTGCTGGCGGCTCCCCGACGTAACTCGCCCCCGATCCGGACAGTGGCAACCTGCTGCACGGTGATCGGGACCCCGGCGCGCGTCGCCACCACCGCCCGCGTGATGTCATCGATCGAGCGAATTCGGGCGTCCGCATGGACCAGGTAGGACTCGCCGGCGCGCTGGATGTAGTTGGCGCTGAGCGAGAGATTCGCAGCCTGCAGTGCCTGCGCAAGTTGGGAATAGGAGATTCCGAAGGAGCTCAGCCGGGTCGGATCCGGCTCGACCACGTACTGCTTCTCGTACCCGCCGAGCGAATCGATATCCGCCACGCCGGGCACGGTCCGTAGCTGCGGGCGGATGATCCAGTCCTGGACCGTCCGCAGATAGGCCAGTTGTGCAATCTCATCGGCCAGCCGCTCCCCGTCGTCGGTCAGGAAAGACCCATCGCTTTGCCAGCCCGGACTTCCGTCGCGCACGGCTGCACCTTTTCCATTTGGATGGGTGAATTCAACGCTGTACATGAAGACTTCGCCGAGGCCGGTTGAGACCGGACCCATCCGCGGCTCCGCCCCGTCGGGGAGGTTCGCGCGTGCCTCCACGAGGCGCTCCGCCACTCGCTGGCGCATGAAATAAAGATCGGAACTCTCCTTGAAGATCGCCGTGACCTGGCTGAATCCGTTGCGGGAGAACGAGCGCGTACTCTCGACTCCCGCAAGGCCTGCGAGCGCGGTCTCGATCGGGAAGGTGACACGCTTCTCGACCTCGACCGGCCCCAGGCCCGGTGCAAGCGTGTTGATTTGCACTTGTTTGTTGGTAATGTCCGGCAGTGCATCGATGGGCAGCTCGAGCAACTCCCACAGACCGTACGCCGCCAAGGCAGCGGTGACAAAAAGGACGAACCACCGCGCGCGGACCGATTGAGTCAGGACCCAGTTGATCATTCCTCGTCCTCCCCGGCACCCTTACCCAACTCGGCTTTCAAAAAGAAGGCGTTGCGGGTAGCCACCTGGTCGCCTGCTTGCAGCCCTGACACCGCCAATACCCGGCCACCGCTGCGCGAACCAACAACCACGGGTTGAACGCGGAAACCGGTCTGGGTTCGCACAAATACCACGTCACGGCCGTCAATCCGCTGCACCGCCTCGTCGGGAATGACGAACCCGGCGGCGGCCGCCGTGCGTGGCGTAATGATCACTTGCACAAACTCGCCAGCAGCCGGGAGGTTATCCTGAGCGGTCATTCCCGCATGCGGACCATTTGAGGCGGACGCGGTTTTCAAGGGACCCGCGAGCTGGAGTACCACCGTCGCAGTACGTGTCTGCTCGTTGATTGCCGCTGTCACGGATCGCACCACAGCGGTCACTGGGCTACGCGACCCGGGTGTTACAACCGCTGGGTCTCCCGCACCGATGCGGCTTGCATCCATTGCGGTTACGGAGGCTTCGATCTGGACGTGGTTTGGATCAGCCACGCGAAACAACTCGGTGTCGGCCTGTACGAACGAGCCCAGCCTCGCATCCAGGGCCGTGATGTGACCCGAAATGGGGCTGACGATTTGAATCGAGCGGCCATCTTGGGCGACGTGGGCGCTTGCCGCGGCCGCACGAGCTCGCCTTTCTTCGGATTCCGCCGCACTCAACTGAGCCCGTGCCGCCTCCAGATCCTGACGCGGTGTGACATGCTGCTCGAATAGTCCTTGCTCACGTTGCATGACGGAACGGGCCAGGGCTGCCTTGGAAATAGCGACATCGCGCTCGGCTGCGATTGCAGCGGCCTCGCGACTCTCAACCCGGGCCAGCACCTCGCCGGCGCGCACGGTATCACCCAGTCGCCGGTCGATACCCACGAGGGCACCCGTTGCATGCGCCGTAATGATCGCTTGCGCTTCCGGAGCGGGAGTGACCTCCCCGGGCGCGCGAATCTCCGCGCTGAGGTTTCCCGGCGTGACGGTTTCCAACTCGATTCCGACGGCCGCGAGATGCGACGCATCCAGATCCAGTTTTGCCGGTGATGCAGGGGTTTCCGAAGCTGACTCGACAGGAGGCGCCGCCGGCCGCGAGGTCAGTTTGGCCAGGGCGAAGCCCAACAGAGCCGCCACAATCAGGGCGAGCGTGGCGTAAAGGCGGCGATGGTTTGCTTGGATGGCGCTCATGGGCTGTCCTCGAAGGGAATACGACCAACCAGACGGGAGAGAGTGATCTGTGCCTGCACGCGGGCGAATCGGGCCTCGACGGCTCTGAGCTGTGCTTCGCTCAGAGCGCGACGGACTGACAGCACCTCAATCAGCGGGGTGCGGCCCGAGTCATACCCGATTCGGCTGAGGCGGTAGGCCTCACGGGCGGCCGCTTCGGATTCATGGGTTGCTTTCAAACGCAGTGCTGCGGCCCGTGCCTGCGCGAAGGCGGCCCGCCAGTTTCCCTGTGTCTCGAGACGGATCGCGTTCAATCGCGCTTCCGCTGCATGAAGCTCCGACAACTGGGCCGCAATTGCGCCGCGATTCCTGTCGAAGACAGGGAGTGGGAGTGAGACGCCGGCAACCAGAGCAGTCGCGTCCAAACCAGCCAGTCGTCGCGAGCCGACCGATACCGTAATGTCGGAAATCGGACGCTTACGCTCCACCTGTACACGGCGGGCCGCCGCTTCGCGTTCAGCCTCGGCAGTCCGGAGAGATGGCGTCCGTGCGGGGAGTTCTTCGGATGGGAGTGTTAGTCGGTCGGCCAAGTTGAGTAGTTGCGGACGAACGTCGGTGTAGGGCTGCGAAGCGCCTGCAAGGGTTGAAATTCTGATCAAGGCTTCGCTCAGACTGGCGCGGGCGGACTCCAGATCTGCCTGGGTGTTCATGACAGCGGCCCGCGCCTGGATGGAGCGCAAATCCGACTCACGACCCGCTTCAACCAATATCTTTGCCGCGCGCTCATCTTCGCTGGCACGCGCAAGCTCATCCTGGAGCAGCTGGACGCGCAACCCCGCTACTTCGCAGGATGCATATGCGTTGGCCAGGTCACTGGCGAAATCCACCTGGACCTGTCCGTAGCCGGCCCTTGCGGTCTCGACGTCGGCTGCACTCGCAGCTATCCGCGCACTGCGTTTACCGCCGATTTCGAAAGTCTCACTGAGTGACACCGTGTTTTGCACGGGTGAAATTCGCGCAAAATCGCGGCTTCCCCCGAAATTCTCGGATTCGTAGCTGACGATTGGATTGGGTAGCGCGGTGGATTGACGCGCCAACCCTTGTGCCACTTGCAGGGTGGCCTCGCCCTCAATCAAACGAGGCGACAGCTTCTCAGACTGGTGTAAGAGATCTGCAAACGGCGGTAAAGCGTCCGCCGTCGCGGTCCTGAAGTCACAAAGTCCCAACAAAGCGAAAGACAGCATTCCTGCGCGAAGCCGCACGGCTCCGCGAGGTTTGCGGCACAGAACAGAGCATCCCATGGATGCCTCCCATGAAAGCAATTAAAAGCTGCGAGCGCAGCGAATCAACCGTCAGGCTTTCAGGGAGCTACGGGCGGGGCGTGAGATGGAGGTGTTAGGTCGTATACGCTACGCCGCCGTGGCGGGCGTAGTTCGGGCCGTTGTGCGCGAACGCGCAAAGTGAACGGCGGCTCGACTAAAACCAGAAACGCCAGAAGAATCAGTACAGGAGCGAAAACGGTCGCCAGGAAAGACAGCTTCGCCGTGGTTTGCGCCGAATCGTCCGCATCCACATCTCCATGAGAGAGATGGGATTTCAAATGCAGTGGCGAGTCCTCTTCCGCCATCACGACGACGTGATGAGCCTCGATAGGGGATCCGGCGGTGTGCGAGTGCACGAAATGGACGTGGGTTCCGGCAACACGAACACTTGCCAGAACGAGGCAGAGAGCAATGATGAGCCAGGAACGAGTCGGCACGTCAGGGATCCTCGCACACTCGGGAGGTCCCTGTCATTTCCGGCCGTGGACTCATCGGCCGTAGGGGGCCGGCCCGCGACGCTGCGATCATAGATCTGCGTCACGGCCGGAGTCGATACAACACGCTGATAGTGCTGCCCATTGAACAGGTCCGAGACGGCGCGGAATCGTCGGCACTGGGACGGTAGTCGAGCTTGGCCTTGACGTTGATTCCGGTCGTGGATTTGAGGCCTCGTGACAACCGCGACGTTGCTTGGATCTGCAGTGCTGACGCTGTTCGCGGGCACCCTGACAAATCGCCTGGGTCACCGCGCGCCCCTGATGCACGAGGTCGGCTTCCCGGGAGCGAAAAGGAACAGCGGCTCGCCACCACGTTCCTAACAGGTGTCGTATGCCGACCGCTATAACGCTCGTTAGTTTTGGTTCGCATCCCTGCCAAACATACCCATAGAGATCCATCACCAGGCCGTTTCCGATTCTGTTCGATCGGTGTTATCCCGCGAAACAATTGAACCGTTCGGCCGTTCTCACTTCCGAGGCGCCATCGCGAGCGCAGGGGGATGTCAATGTGAGCACGATACGGCAGCCAATCGGCAATCAGGTCTTCGAAACCTCGGACGTAGCCGCAGAAAGCGGCCGGGGCCGGACGGCAGAACGGCCGACTGACATTCCGGCACGCGGCTGGCTCGATGTAAGCTGGCGCGCTGCCAAGCGCTTCAGCGATGACAACGTCACGTTGATCGCTGGCGGCCTGGCTATGTACGCGCTTCTGTCAGTATTTCCCGCCCTGGCGGCCACCGTATCGATATACGGCATGTTTGCAACGCCAAGCGATGTCATCGACCAGATGACGGCGTTTGCGGGCGTGTTGCCGCCCGGCGTCTGGGACATTTTTAGCAGCGAACTTCAGAGTATCACTCGAACAGGTCAAACAACGCTGACGTTCGCCGCGGCGCTGGGCATCGTCGTGGCGCTGTGGAGCGCCCGGGCTGCCATGTCATCACTGATGACAGCGACCAACATTGCCTATCGTGAGCGGGAGACACGGGGATTCATCCGAACGACATTGTTGTCACTGGCATTCACTGTCGGCGCTGTGTTGGGCTTTCTGCTGATGTTGACGTTTGGCGTCGTCATACCACTCGCACTCGCAGCGTTCGGCACCGCTGATTGGACCAAGGCCGCGGTCGGTATTCTGCGTATGGCCCTTCTGTGGGCCATCATGGTGGCCGGATTTGCGATTGTCTACCGCTACGCGCCGGCGCGCGAGCACGCCCGGTGGCGCTGGGTATCCCCGGGCTCGATCGTTGCCGCCACATTGTGGTTGGCAGCCAGTGCCATATTCGCCTTCTATGTAACGAACTTCGCCGGCTACGCCAAAACGTATGGCGCCTTGGGAGGCGTGGTCGTACTGTTGATGTGGTTTTTCATTTCGAGCATCGTTGTCGTGCTGGGAGCTCAAATCAACGCGGAGCTGGAGCGGCAGACGGTCAAGGACACTACGGACTCCGGCGGTGCTCCGCTCGGTGAGCGAGGGGCCTATGCTGCTGACACAGTCGGGCCGCCTCTTTCTGGCGGGAAACCCGCAACCGCAAATGAAAACGTAAGCGCACACGTACGAGCACATCCGGCTAACCATGAGTCTCGGACATCCGCTGAGCGCTCCGTCGAGCGTGGCCCACAATCCAATCCGACGGCGTATCGACCAAAACGCAGCTCGAATGTTGAGTTTGAGGCCCCGAGAGACCTTTTCAATGTTGCCTCAGACACGACGGTGCTGGTCAAAAAAGCCGCGAAGGCGGCAGATCCCTACGCCTCCACCGTCAGCCGAATTGCGGCTTCTGTTTCGGCAGTCAGACTGACTCTCCGGCTCTTGCCCAGAGGCGCCAGGTTGGTGCGTCGTTATCCGCTCGGTTCGAGCCTCGCCATTGCAGTTGCGATGCTCGCAGTCGGAGCGATGCGCGGGCGGCGCGACCGTTTCTAACATAGGTTAGCAATCGAGTTACCACCGTGGTCGTGCAGGGGGCGTTCGGTGAGACACATGTTCACTGCAACATGATGGTTCGTGAACGGCGGAACCAGACAGATGAACGCTGCAGCGCCGCATGACACCCCGTTCTACCTGCTGTGGGTTACCTCCAGATAGGCAACAAAACAGTTGCTCCATCTTCCCTTTGGAGCGCATCCTCTGCGAACCGCCTGTCGCCGTAGAGGCTTCAGAAGAATCGAGCAGGCATTCTGCAATGCGCCCTTCGGTCCTCGAGTGTCCAGGGACCTGAGTAATACAAATCAAATCAGGAGTCGCAACGATGAAAAAGCTCGCGCGAATTCATATTGGGCTGTTGGGTTTGGCACTACTGGGATTCGGCGGCCAAGCACTGGCGACGACGGTCTGTGATACCGGGCCTCTGGCTAGTCCACCGATTTCCGGCGCCGCCCTTTCCGGCACCGTCGTCGGCGGTGTGGTTGTTAACGCAGGCGCTACATGCCTCATCAACGGAGCGAACGTATCGGGGGGCGTGCGCGTCAACCCAGGCGGGGCGCTGTTTGTGTGCGCCTCCACGATCAACGGCGGGGTTACCTCGAATGGAGCCATGGAGGTCGTCTTCGGCGCCGAAGAACTGAATTGTGGGGGTGACACCGTCAACGGAATTATCAAGATCAGCAACAACGGCCCGGGTATTTTCGGGCCCCAGCCCTCCATTGGAATCGAACGCAGTATCCTCAACGGCGGGGTGCGTCTAAGCAACAATCAAGGCCTGATTGCTGTTTCGCAGAACACGATCGCAGGCGGTCTGGCCTGCAGCAACAATGTGGGCGACCTGATAGATGAGGGTGAGCCGAGCATCATCACCGGAAAGGTGAGTTGCAAATTCGTCGATAGTGAGTAGTCCGGGATGATGGACGAGTCCGGCGACGGTGTGCGCGCCGGTCGCCGGTTGCAGCCATGGCCGCTCGGCCTCCCGACTGGAAACGATCGGGACGCCGACTCTGCGGAGCGATTCGAGACCCCATAGATCAGCTCTGCTCGGGCCGGGTCGCGAATTGGCTCACTGGCCGGGAGTCGTTGCTTACGTCGCGGCGCATGCTTCGGGGGAGAGACTCAGTCATGCGAACCCATAAACTCGCTTTGGTCGCGTTCCTTTTCTCGTTGGGCGGACTGGCCCCGGTGCTCGACCGGTTCGCCGGAGGAATTGTGCCTGGCGCGCAGGCGGCAAACGTCTCGCAGATGGCAGACGCCGAAGGAAGCCTGGACACGCGCCTGGCGACTGCATTGGCCCAGGCCCATTTCACAGGAACGATCGAGCAAGTGTTCCATGAACGGCTCGAGGCTGCGCTGGGTCGGCCGATCGATCCCAAGCTCGCAGATCTGGGTCGCTTGCTCTGGTTTGACAAGATTCATTCCCTGCACCAGGACAATACCTGCGGGGGATGTCATTCGCCCACCAACGGCTTCGGCGATTCCCAGCCCATGGCGATCGGTGTCCAAAACAACAACGTGGTGGGACCGGATCGCGCAGGGCCACGAAATCAGCGCCGGTCTCCCCTGGTGATCAACACGGCGCTTTACCCTGGCATGATGTGGAACGCCAGATTCAGTTCGCTATCAGGCGATCCTCTCGACAATTCCCTTGGCTTCCGCTTCCCATTCCCAGAGGAGGACACGCGGTTCTCGTTTCCACAGAATATCCAACACGGCGTGCAGGTTCTCTTGCAGGCACAGGCGCACATGCCCCCGACGGAACTCATCGAGGTGGCGGGTTTCACAGGAACCTGCCCGAATGGCGTTCCAGACCCGACATTAGGTCCTGCCTTTTGTCAGTTCGACGACGGGAAAGGTGCCACTGTGCCGCTCCCCGACGCTACTGGCAGCCGCAATGAGCCTATCCGGCAAAAAGCCCTGACTCTCCTCAACGCGAACCCGAAGTACCGGGAATTGTTCGGAGCGATATTCCCCCAGGTCAAGGCGGGTGTGCCCATCGATTTCTTCATGTTTGCCGAAGCGATCGCCGAATTCGAGTTCACACTCGTATTCGCCAACGCGCCTATTGACCGTTTCGCCAGAGGGAACGCCAATGCCATGACGGGACAGCAAAAACGCGGAGCTCTCCTGTTCTTTGGCAAGGCGCGGTGTGTGCAATGCCATGCAGTTTCGGGATCCTCCACTGCCGGACTAGCGAACGAGATGTTCAGCGATTTTCTCGAACGCGACATCGGCGTGCCGCAGCTCGCACCAACGTTTGGCGTGGGCAAAGGCAATGTGATCTTCGATGGCCCCAGCGGAAATGAGGACTTTGGACGAGAAGAATTTACTGCAGACCCGAACGATCGATACCTGTTCCGCACAGCGCCTCTGCGCAATCTAGCGGTGTCGCCGGAATTCTTTCACAACGGCGCCTTCGTCAGGTTGGAAGATGCCATCCGTCATCACCTGGACGTCAGGAAATCCAATCTGACCTACGATCCACGCAAAGCCCGCGTGCCCGGAGATCTTCGCACAGTTGGTCCGTCAGCTCCGGTCCTGGCAAGACTGGACCCGCTACTGCAAATCCCGATTGACCTAACGGAAGGCGAGTTCAACCAATTGGTGGCGTTTGTCAGGGATGCGCTGCTGGATGACCGGGCAAAACCAGCGAACCTTTGCAGGCTCGTCCCAGCGGAAGTGCCAAGCGGTCTACCGGTTCTGCAGTTCCAGGCTTGTCGAGGCGATCGCGGGCCGTAAGCAGCCCGTGCCAGACGCGACGAAAGGCCGATCGACTCAGATGGGCTCATGCATAGGGATCGATTGCCGGCCTCCAAACATCGTCCGGAACAAGGTCAACCTCGGTACATCAAAAACTCGACAGGGTACTCAGACTCGTACAACTCAGCCACTGAGTTCAGCAGCCCGGCTTGCGGTCTCCTGACAAGAGTCAGGTATTTTTTGCCTCAGAAGAATGTTGCCAAACATCGGCAGTATTTGCGGCAAACGTGAAGTCCTTCTTACCAATGGCGTCCACGGCGAACTCGACGCAACCGAGTATCGCCGTAATGAGTGCCTTCGTGTGGGCACGAAGGCCAGCCAAAACCTTCATGAGTCCCTGCAGGTAGGCAACTTCGATATCATCTCTTCGCTCGCCACGGCTCATTGCGCGAGTAATCTGATTCAGATTGCGGCCGACTGCCCCTACCTCGGCAATACTGCGCTCGAGTGCAACAAGTTCCTCAGTCGGTAGTGGCGACAAATTTCGCAAATGTGCGCGGAGAATGTCCGATTTTCACCCTCGCATGTCCGATCCTGCGGCGACACCGATGAGCCCATGCGATAGCCTGCCGCGTACCCAACCGGAGCGTCGCGTGCTTCAACTGCGTCCTAACTGCGAATGCTGCAACGTTGATCTGCCCCCCGATTCCAGCGCCGCGAGAATCTGTTCTTTTGAATGCACGTTCTGCGTAGCTTGCGCAGAGAACGTTCTTGGCGCTCGGTGCCCGAATTGCGGTGGCGAGTTGCTCGCGCGGCCGCGGCGCCCTGCTGAAAAGCTGCTCACTCACCCGGCGTCGGGCCAGAGGGTCTTCAAAGCGGAGGGATGCCGTTCGCAAGTGCTGAACAGATGACAAGGATTAGACCCCGAGCGCGCCATGGGGGCGCCCTCTCTCGGGTGCCCGGCACGAAAGCAAAGGAGTCTCGATGGCCAAATCAATACCATCTTACTCATGGCGCGACTGCGGCTCATCCGGTCGTAGGGCCAAATCCTGCGTGAAACCTGGCCTCCCGGCAGCGCGATACATAGTGGGTCAGTCGCCATTGAGGGCGTGGAAACACGGGCACAGCTCGCTTTCATTACCGAACACGGCCGCGCCGTGATTCAGGGCTGGATCTTCTCTCCGGCCGTCCCTGCTCACGGGATGGAGGCGGATTCTGGCGCGAGGTATAATGACGCCTCGCTCCGGACCGTTGACCGATAGCGGAAGCACTCGACTGTCGATGCAACCGGGCGGGCCGCGGCCGAAACGCTACCCCATTCCTGCGAGGATTTAGAAGAACAACAAGAAGAAGACTCTGGGAGCGCCCAAGACGAGCTGGGCGACTCATCTGATCGCGAAGCTGCGCGCAGGCGAGACGGTGTCGTTCCGCCCTCGCGGCCAGTCCATGGCCGGGCGAATCGAGTCCGGGCAGCTCTGCACGGTCGTGCCCATCGATCCTGCGGCGCTACGTGTTGGCGACATCGTTCTGTGCCGCGTCGGTCGGCACGATTACCTTCACCTCATCAACGCGATCGTGGATACACAATTCCAGATCGCCAACAACCGTGGATTCATCAACGGCTGGATCGGCGCCGATGCCATCTTTGGCAAGTGCGTGCACGTCGAGCCGTGAACACCACCTGAACATCACAAGGAAGAACAACAATGCCCTACATCATGGTCGACATCGAGTCGGACGGGCCCATCCCCGGCGACTATTCAATGGTGTGTTTCGGCGCCGTGCTCGTCGAGCCCGCGCTGGATCGCAGCTTCCATGGGAAGCTGAAACCCATCTCAGAGAAGTGGCTGCCTGACGCTCTGAAAGTCAGCGGCTTCAGCCGCGAGGAGACGCTCGCCTTCGACGAGCCGCACGCTGTCATGACACGCTTCGAAGACTGGCTCGCAGAAAATGCTCGTGACCGGCCGATCTTCATTTCCGACAACAACGGCTTCGACTGGCAGTTCATCAACTGGTACTTCCACCACTTCCTCGGCCGCAATCCGTTCGGATTCAGTTCGCAGAATCTTGGCTCGCTTTACAAGGGCCTCGTCAAAGATACGAGCCCCAACTTCAAGCATCTGCGCAAGACCCGGCACACGCATCACCCGGTCGATGATGCGAAAGGGAACGCGGAAGCGCTGCTTCACATGAAGGAAGTCATGGGGTTGAAGATCAAACTCTGAAGCTGGCCCTTGGAAGTCGCGACATTGCGCGCGAGGCCGCCGGCGACAGACCAGACCGGCTCAGGTTTAGCCTGTGTAGGTCTGCAAGCGCCTCGTCCAAGGCATATAGCTCAGCACCATCCGATCTCAACCACGCGACTCGTTAGAGTTTGGTGCAGTGCACCTACGACCAACAGCTCCATTGTGATGGCTTCGGATGCACTGCGGTCGCCCTTGTGGGCATTGCCATGGGTTTCCTGGCACAGTTCTCCAACTCGTTACATCCGGCTTGACACCGCGGACTGATTCCCGTCACCGTGCGACGCCGACAATCGGGTTTCACTACGGTTTGAGACGCAAACGTTGCGAGCATGGCGACCACCATCCCGAGTACCAATCAAGAACTCGAGAGTCCACTGGCTGCGGTGCTGCGTCGCTTAGGTGACTGCTCGGGGTTCCCAACGCTGTCTACCACCATCAGTGACGTCAATCGGGTCGTCGCTTCGGATTCCCACAACGCACAACAAATCACTCAGGTCATTCTCCGCGACGTATCGCTGACGACCAAGCTGCTGCAGTTGGTCAACTCCAGCGTCTTCGGCCAACATCAGGGCGGCATTCGAACTATCTCCAGGGCCGTGCTGGTTCTCGGCTGCGAAGCGGTGCGCAACGCCGCGATGGCGCTGATGATGCTCGAGTTCTCAAAGGGGCGCTCACAGGAGAAGTCTGTCCAGGACGAGCTCCTCGGTGCTTTTTTTGCGGGAGTTCTATCCAAAGCGCTATGTCAGCGACTAGGCCTGCCGAACGCCGAAGAAGCTGTCATCTGCACGATGTGCCAGAACCTCGGTAAGCTCGTGACCACTTTCTTCCTCTACGAAGAGAGCAAGGAAATAGCGTCGCTGGTCGCCGCCGGTATGGCCGAGGAGGCAGCCGCCACGCAGGTGATCAGAATCTCCTATCGCAAACTCGGCGTGGGCCTCGCACGACACTGGAATTTTCCAGATAGGCTGGTGGAAGGCATGCAGAGCCTCCCGGCGCGCGAGATGTCTCCGCCTACCTCAGACGGCGCGAACCTCAGGTTGGCTGCCAACCTTGCTAACGAGCTGTATACCGTGGCGCTGCGCACTTCTTTAGAGGACAAATCGGCGGCGCTGCATGCACTGTCCAAGCGTTATAGCGCTGTGGTCAAACTCGACGCCAAAGTTCTAACCGCTGCCATTGACCAGGCTCTGATTGAAATCGGCCACTGCTCTACGACTATGAGTCTGTCGACGGCTGGCAGCCCAGCTCTGAACGCCGTGCGTATTTGGACCGGGGGCACGACGGACATTGAGGAAGTGTCCGCAAATCCGCTGCCGGAGCACGCCGTAGCAGCGGATGTCGTTGAAAATCAGGGATCCACCGCCAATGTGCAGAATGTTATCGCCGACGGCATACGCGATGTGACCGAGGCACTGACAGCGGATTTCGCCCTGAACGACGTTCTGCGAATGGTGCTGGAGACGATGCACCGCGGCTTTGGTTTCTCCCGCACAATGATTTTCATGCGCGACACGCGCCTGAACACCATGCGAGCGCGCTTCGGCTTCGGTCTCGAGATAGAGCAGGCGATCCCGCTCTGTGGTTTCCCGCTGGTATCCGCACCCGACGTCTTCCATGCGGCGATCGAAAAGAGCGTGGACCTGGTCATTGAGAACGCGAGATCGGCAGACATAACTCCGCGGATTCCCGAGTGGCTTCGCCAGGGTATCAACCCACAGAGTTTTGTGTTGCTTCCGGTAACACACAAATCCAAGGCCATCGGCCTGCTGTATGCGGACTCCGTGCGCGAGGGTATCAAGCTCACTGCAGAGCAGCTCGGCTTCCTGCGTACTCTGCGCAGCCAAGTGGTGTTGGCATTTAAGATCTCCGCGGCCACACCCCGCCTCTGAGCCCTGGCGGCCGATCGGCAGGCGCGCGTGACGGTTGGGCGCTCGAATGCTCATCCGTTGCCGAACAGAAACCGCAACCCGAGACTGTAGAATTCGGGTTTCGCGCTCGCATGACCTTCCCCCTCGATCACGCGCCCATCCCAATGCAAGCCGTTGTAATTGCGGCCTGCAAAGGTCCGCACAAAAGCGATTCGGGGCGCGAAGGGCGACTCATCGCCTCCGGCTGCGAAAAATATTCTCACCGGCAGGTCCTTGTGGGTTTTGGCAAACTCCTCTTCCTGTTTGACGATGAAATGATCCGCAAACTCGATGTCCGGGCTACCGGCCAGGTATCCCCAAAACAGCGAGGAGTCGGTAAACATCGCATAGAGCGTAAACAACCCGCCAAAAGAGTGCCCCCCGAGAATGCGCCGCGCGGGGTCCGCACGGTAGTTTGCTTCGATGAGAGGAATCAATTCGGACTTCAGGAAGCTCAGGAATTTCGGACCCTCTCCCGACCCCTTTGCGTCGCCCGGTACCGGCGTGTAGTCCATCGCCCGCAGCGCATTGTAGTCGGGGCGCTCACCGGAATAGGCAATGCCAACAACCAGTATGTCCGGCATCGCCTTGTCGTACAGCAGACCCCCGATCACCGAATCGAGCAACTTGAAATCCCATTGGCCGTCGAGCAGATAGAGAACCGGATACTTCTGCTGTTTATTCTTGTCATAGTCGACGGGCTTGCGGACGTACAGATCGTAGCTTCGGCCCGTGGACGTTGACTTGATGGTCCGCACTTCGGAGTTGCGAATTGTAACTGCGGGATATGCGGCGGACCGGACGGGATGACTGATTGTGACGACGCACAGGCACAAGACGAGAAGATAGAGACTGCGTGCGGACGCTTTCACACAAACCACCTTTTCGAGTCAGACTCTTTACGCTATCGAATGGAGCACTCTACATTGTGACCCAAGGTACTATGGCTCGGGTCAGGACTCGAGTAGGTACGCGACCAGCCGACTCGGGGTGTCGATGAGTTGCGCCCTGGGCCGGCGTTCCTCGGGCCAGCACGTGCTTTACGAATCCCTCCGTCGGATCGCGATACCGTCGCGCACCGGGTGACATCGAGTCTCTACCCAAACCGCTGCAGGATCGGCTCACAGTCTTCCTGGCTGCGTGTCGGATACGCCCTGGCTCTGTACATCCTGTCCGCGATCTGTTGGCTGCCAACGCCTAATCAGAGCTTCCTGGTCCAGATCAACATCGGTGTTGTCAGTTTTCCGTCGCGATTTCTGGTCGGTGGCAGTTCGACATAAAGATTGTTTCCCTCAATCCTGAATTGACGTGTCTGAGTGCTGCCTGTCCACGATTGATTCCAAGAGACATCAACCTGATAATTAAATCGACCCCCGTCGACGGTATACCTGCCCGAAAACGCGATGAGTCCTTCAAACAGAGTGATCTTCTCGGCATTTGTCGGGACAACCGATGCGGGTGCCTTTCGATGCTCGCTCACTATCATCTCGTACATGTGGCAGTCGGGTGCGTAGCTCGAGACACCCGTGGGGAATAACCCATACGGCGAGGAGATTTCCCCGGTCATAGGGTCCTTTTCCGTATAGGACAGCAGTGTCCATGTTCCGATTTGCGGGCCCTGGCACTGATCGGCAAATGAGGTCGGCGACGCGACCGCGCAAACCAGAATCACAGCAATGAATCTATTTCGCATAATACAACTCGGCGAGGGTAAGCCACCGCGCTTGAGATGGTTGGGACGGCCGTTGAAACGTTCGCATTGGAAGGTATCGGCTACCGATTGACAAGTGCCGCTCTGGAGCCAGCAATCGAGTCTCTGCCGCTCGCTAATCCGACAACCCCGGCATCCGAGTCAAAAAGCCCCCTTCCCAAATCAGCGGTCACACAGTTCCAATCGCTGACTAGGTGATTCCGACGCTGACTTAATGTCAGGAACTAATCGGAAACTAAAGCGCTGCGGGGAGCGCCCTCGAAACAACTGCACTGAGCGCAGCTGTTGGCGAACTCGGAATGCGACACAACTCGTCGGATTCGTGATCCTGGCCAGCCTGATGGCCCGGGGGATCGGCGCTCGAGAGAGGCCTGCCCGGGCAGCCTGCCCCACGCACTCAAAGATACGAGAGCCACCAGGCTGTGTGGCGCTGCTTAAATTCCGCGAACCAGTGACACACTGGATACAGCGCAAGCAAGATGAGACACCAAACCACATAGACGATCGGCAGCTCAACTCCCCAACCGGACGGCGGTATCGTGAAGTCGCTCAGCAACAGAATGCGCCAACCGAAACCCATCATGAAGCCGACAGCGCCCGCAGCGAGATGGGTCAGCCCGATATGCAACACGTAGAAAAACAGCGGCACGCGACCAAAGGTACGCAGCACCCGACTCCAACGACCCTGCGCCGATTCGAATGCGGCGAGGAGCAAGCATCCCATGCCTAGCGTAATCAACAGATAGTCGAGCGAAGGTGGATACTTCTGTACATTTATCACCGCGAGCAGCGTCCACGCGCCCGTGCTCTGCAAAGTCCACTCTACCGGATCGCCGTAGACGTTCAGTATGCGCAGCACGGCGAACATGGTGAGGGCGGCAGTCCCACCGAGGATGAGCATCCGCCGTCGGCGCGGCGGCTGTACCTGAAAGATTACACCGGTGCAGTAACCCAGACTCATCACCGCGGGCCACGGAATGAGCGGATAGTTGACGTATGCGTACGGGATTTGGCCGGGAACGTGCAATATAGACCAAAGCGGCGCCCAGGCACCAAAGCGCGCCGGTGGGATGCCGTCCATCAGGTTGTGACCGAATATCACCGCGAAGCTGACGAAGGCAACCACTCGCATTGGCAGATAGACCAACCCCGCCAACAGGATCATCGAAACACCGATCGTCCAGATCACCTGCAGGTAAACGCCTGAGGAATAGTCGAAGTTGAATGTCCAGACGAAGTTGACGACGGTAACCTCCAGGATCACCAACCACAGCCCACGCGTCACGAGAACGCGGATCAGCTCCGGGCGCGTGCAGCGAGACGCCATTATTTGCGCACTGATGCCCGCGAGAAAGATGAAGATCGGCGCGCACAGGTGTGTCACCCAGCGCGTCATGAACAGCGCCGGAGTAGTTCTCACCAGATCGAGCGGGTCGAACGGCGCGTTAGTAAAGAAATCGCGCACGTGGTCGAGCGCCATGAGCAGCATGACGAGCCCGCGCAGAATGTCGACGGCCGGGAACCGCTGCCGCCCCGCGGCCGCCATCGGCAAGACAAAAGTGCCGCTGATGCCGTGGCCGGGGGCGCTCCCCCATAATTCAGGCTTCGTGTTCTGCTTGTCCATCTCCACAGAAGAGCCAGCGCGCTCACGCAAGCTCGCGCCGAGCTTGGCTACTTTGGCCGCAATGCTCCGAGCAGGTCCGTAGATCCATGAGTCTCCTCCTTATGTGGCGACGTTAGCGCCAACTGGATCCGACGGGCGACTCCCGTAAAGCGGGACACTGCGGTCGTCGGCGCATATTCTCTTCAATCCAGTTCCAACATAATAGGCCGGAAGCAGGCGGCATGGGGTGCAATGCTCCCGCAATGCCTTCGAGCAACACTGCATGCGCGTTCCCGAGCGGCCGACGAAAGCTTGTCGCCGACGGCGAGTTCCCCAGCAAGCGCGCGATGCGCAATCTCCAGCAGGCTCAGCGGGGATGCGGATACTGGCAATGCATCAGTAGATTCCCACCAATGATTCCATCGCGGCGGCCCGGGGTTGTTGGAGTCGCTGGCTACACGGTACGGAGGAGAATGCGACGGTTGGGAAGCGCAGCGGTGAACCGGTCTTCAACGAGCCATTCGCACTCGCGCAAAATGGCCTCGACGTGAGAAAGCCGACTATCCAGCCAGGCAGACAGGCCATTTTCACTATTCCCCGAGAGGCCGAGGAACCACCAGGGGACTGAGACCATCTCGATCGAGTTGAGCGCGGCGATTACCCACTGGAGCGTCTCAGCCTCGCCGCGCGCGCTCCGCGGCATCAGGACATCGCTCTTGCGCGCCAAGTGTACTAAGCACGCCCCGCTCTCAAAGAGCGAAATCTGACCATCTGTCAGGAATGGCACTTGCCCGAAGGGTTGCCGATCGAGGTGGTTCGTATGCCGATCTTCGAAAGGAACGGTGCCAACGTTGTATTGAAGCCCTGCTTCTTCGGCGGCCCAGCGCAGTCGCAAATCTCGCACGAACCCGCGCGGGCCTTCGGGCACCCAGTCCAGTGTCCAGATGGTGAGATTTTCGCTCATGTGACCCACATCCCTTCAATCTATTTCAGAGCCGGCACTTCGCCGTTCGTCACATCGTCGTGGTCAAAGATAATCTGCATGCTCCTGCTCCTCGCATTGTCGAGAGGTTAGGCGCTGAGAGCAACCTGCTGGACCTATCTTGCGCTCTTGCTCAAATGTCCGCCCGTCCAGATCCATCCGGGCCGAGATGAATGAAGCAGAGCGCCCATGCTAATGGCTGATCGGCTCCGACTGGCGCGCACGCCCGGATTTATATATGATGACCATCATGCAGACTAGGGATTCAAAACGAACGACCCGCAGCCGCAAGGAAATTACGCACGAACGTATTGTCGAGGTCGCCGCGCGCGCAATCCGGCGAAGCGGCTACGGGGGCACGGGTGTTGCCGACATCATGAAGGAGGCCGGCCTGACGCACGGCGGCTTCTACGCCCACTTCGCTTCGCGCGAGGCCATGCTCGCTGAGGCGCTGGACCGCGCCGGCGCCGAAACCGCAGCGGTGTCCGCGCGCATTGCCTCCGCCGCGCCACCGGAGCAGGCGTTGCAGTCGCTTCTGCGCGCCTATCTATCTAAAGAACACGTGGAAAACATGGAGTCCGGCTGTTTGCTCGCCGCGCTCGGTTCGGAAACCCCGCGCCAGGCACCCGAGGTGAGGCGCGCCTGGACGGGCCGTCTCAAGGAGATCATCGACGGAATCGCCCGCCTGTCGCCTAACTGGGGACAGCCGCGCGCACACGAGCAGGCGCTCGTTACCGTGGCCACAATGGTCGGCACACTGCTACTAGCGCGCGCTGTCGATGACCCGAAACTTTCCGACGCGCTGTTGAAAGCATCGCTGAAGCGACTCATCCCCGCTTCCAACTGAGTTCACCTGGCATTTCAACCTAGTCTCTTTGTTCAATCAAAATATGATGGACATCATACTCAATAGACAGTCGGCCCACCGGGTCGTCGGCGACCACTCAGTTCGCAACCAATGGCACGAGCAGACGCGGAGCACAGTCGGCCCAGCGATCGTTCGCGATGTTGTCCCTCGACGTGACGAGCGATGAATCGGTCGAAGCCGCCGTGAGAGAATTGATGCGCCTGGAGGAAGTTATGACGACTGCGGACCCGCGCATGTGGTGGCCACGTCGTGCTCAAAGCGGCCAGCGCATCGCGCCCAAAGCTTCGATTCACCGCGGGCGGGCTCGCAAACCGACTTCACTTGCTGCGCAGATTTGCGCCTGCTGGCTTGATCGACACCCGCATTCGAAAAGACCTGCGGCTCGAAGCATAGGCCGAAGAGAGAACACATCATGAAGGCATTCAGCATTGATCGGTACAGCAAGAAGGACCCGATGCGGCTCGGCGAAATACCAGAGCCCGAGCTGCGGGATGACGATGTCCTGATCCAGGTTCACGCCGCCGGTCTGAACATGCTGGATTCCAAAATCAAGAGCGGCGAGTTCAAACTGATCCTGCCTTACCGCATGCCGCTGGTGTTGGGCCATGACGTGGCCGGAATCGTCAGTCGAGTTGGACCGAGAGTGCGGCAATTCAAAGTAGGCGACGAAGTCTATTCGCGGCCACCTGACCACCGCATCGGCACGTTGGCTGAATTCATAGCCGTCAATCAAAACGATGTCGCGCCAAAACCCAAGAATGTCACCATGGAAGAAGCGGCATCGATCCCGCTGGTCGGCTTGACCGCATGGCAGGCTTTGGTTGAAAGAGCCCATCTGCAGAAGGGGCAGAAGGTCCTCATCCAAGCAGGCTCAGGCGGCGTCGGCACCTTCGCCATTCAATTGGCCAAGTACATCGGGGCCACGGTAGCCACCACCACGAGCAGCGCCAACACCGACTTGGTGAAGAGCCTCGGAGCAGACATCGTCATCGACTATAAGAAAGACGATTTCGCGAAGGTGCTGCAGGACTACGATGTGGTCCTTCATAGCCAGGACGCCACGGTGCTCGAAAAATCACTGCGCATACTGAAGCCCGGCGGAACACTCATCTCGATTTCCGGCCCTCCGGATCCCGCATTCACAAAAGGAATCCGGGCGCGGTGGTTCGTGAGTCTCATCGTCCGCCTGCTGAGTTCCGGAGTGCGGAAAAAGGCGACCCGTCGTGGCCTGACGTATTCGTTCCTCTTCATGCGAGCCAACGGACACCAGCTGCGCGAGATCACCCGACTCATCGACGCTGGGTACATCCACCCCGTCATGGATCGCGTCTTTCCATTTGAGTCGAGCAATGAAGCCCTGGCTCATCTCGAAACAGGCCGCGCGAAGGGCAAAGTCGCCGTCAAGGTGAGATAAAACGATAGCCCATGAGCTGACGGGTTGCCAGACACCGGCTGAAGCATGGAAAAGAGAACCACGCTTCAGAGTAGGTCAGCCTGACCAAGGTGAGCCCCCAACATGTCGTTTGGCGCCGATCAGGATCGCCGGTGACTGCGTGACGGAATACATCGTCTATTCGGTGCAAAGGCGGGAAGAGTGGCAGAAGCTAGCCATCGAAGCCTGGCTGTCGCTTGCCGCTGTGCTATGCAGGCGCTTCAGAACCGGCGACCCGCGAGTTCGATTTCGTGGCTCGGGCGCCTCCACTCACACTCGAAAGTTTGTAGAAGACCGCAAAGAAGCAATACAGTATCAGATAGCGATGCTCCAGGCGCCCAAGTGACGGCAGGCGATGACAACACTTCGCGGACCGCTCGAAGGTATACGTATTGTCGAGTTCGATGCGATCGGGCCCCTTCCCCTCGCGGGAATGCTGCTCGCCGACATGGGGGCCGACGTCATTCGTGTCACACGGCCAAGAACGGGGGAAGAACCGTGGGGTGATGTGGGCGGCTCGATTCTTCACCGAAGCCGCGCCTTTGTGGAACTCGATCTGAAAGCAGCTCATGACAAGGAGCAAGCGCTTGCGCTGGTCGCTCGAGCAGACGCGCTGATCGAAGGATTGCGCCCCGGTGTGATGGAGCGGCTGGGCCTCGGCCCCCACACCTGCCTCACCGCAAATCCGCGACTCGTCTACGGTCGTATCACAGGCTGGGGGCAGGCTGGCCCGCTGGCAACGCGAGCCGGCCATGACATCAACTATATCGGGTTGACCGGCGCACTGTACGCGACCGGGCGCACCGGGATTCCACCACCAGTACCGCTCAACCTGGTCGGCGACTATGGAGGCGGTTCGATGTTTTTGATTGCCGGCGTGCTCGCTGCGCTCTTTTCGGCCAAGACGAGTGGCAAGGGTCAGGTGGTGGACGCCGCCATCATAGACGGTGTCGCCTCGACGTGTTCTCTCTTCCATGCATTCCGGGCCAGCGGTCAGTGGAGTGATCACCGAGAGAACAATTTGTTGGATGGCGCTGCTCCCTTCTATCGGTGCTATGCGTGCGCAGACGGCAAGTTTGTAGCCGTGGGGGCGCTCGAGCCACAGTTCTACAGGCAATTTCTAGCCGGCATGGATGTCACCCCCGATGACTACCCGCAATACGATCGAGAGAAGTGGCCGCAGATGGCCCAGAAGTTCAGCGAAATTTTCGCCCGCAAACCTCGCGACCAATGGACAGCCATTTTTGCGGATACTGATGCGTGCGTTACACCCGTACTAACCTGGTCCGAAGCGCCGAACCATCCGCATCACCAGGCGCGCAGCGCATACGTCGTCCGCGAAGGTCTGTGCCAGCCGGCATGTGCTCCCAGGTTCTCCGACACACCCACGGCTATAACCGCGCCAATCGGCTTGACGCCGGCCGATGCCCTCGCGCGCTGGATGGTTGACAGATGAAGTTGAGAGTCGGAACAACTGGGGTGAAGAAATCGACTTGATCCTGTTGGTAGCCTCTGAAATCAGGAGGGCCAACAACTGATCGAGGCAAGTCAGCACGCGCTATTGAGACAGCGAAGCAAATGGCGCGCACTGTGGCAGTTGGACGTTCTCTACAAAATATTTCTTGGCAGATACGCCGGCATGGACGGCGAAAATGCAGAAGTGAGTTTGAGCGGACGGCTTTTCGGTCGTTGAGGCGCAGCGCACCAGAAAGGGTAACAGGGTCCGAGCCCGGCCCGCCGTAGTTGCAAACCGCTGCAAAGAAGTGCGTAAAATTGCAACAACGCCGGCGGAGGCCTCATGCCACAGCGGCTTCAATCGATTCACATAGCGCATCCCACGTGCACGCGTATTCCGGGCACAGGGCCAGATCCACATTCAGATACTGCGCCTGTTGCAGAAAACCGGCCATCTGGGCTGTCATTCGCGGCCGATCCTGAACGCGCACCTGCTCTGATGTTGCCACCACGGTACCCCGGGGCTGGAACATCAAGATGCGAATGAGATGACTACAGACCCGCAATCGTCTTGCCGAGCGGTACCATGAACTCCTCCCTGTTGATGGTGAAATATCACGCATCGGCATTGTTTGTATCGTGGCGGGACATCACATTTTCACCTGCCACCCGAGTGAATTCAACAAGTGTGATCTCGCGGAATGCGCGACTCGCGGGCAAATGACCTCTCGTTGCGCACCGGTTTGCTTAGGAGAGCTGTTAATGGTGCCTTGCAACAACGATTCGCAACCCTGAGGCGGTGTTGAGCTGCGGTCAGCGGCGGTGGCGAGACTCCGAGTGCCGAGGCCGCCCGCGTTGCCCGAGGTGACCTCGCACCCATCACTCTCCGGTCCCATCGTCAGATACTGGATCATGTGTGGCGGCCCAGAATCGGCGCCCTCTCCTTCCTGGCAGTCCGGCATTCTTTGCTGATTAAAATTGCCGACTCGCAGAACTGGAACAAAAAGACCTACAACGATGCGATCAGCGCTTCGCGCCGCGCATTCGCCTTCGGTTTTCTCGATTACCCGGGCCAAAACAATCCGGCCGCGGACTTACACGGTGCGCGGATGGGCAAGAAGGACCGCCCCCGTGTCGATCCTTTCGGCATCCCGGACGCGGAAGTATTCATCGACGCGCTCCGCCGGGACTGGGGCGCACCGCAAGCCAACTACGATGAATTTCGATTCTTCACCAGCCTGCGCCCCTCCGAAGAGATCGCGCTCATGGTCAGCGATTACGATCGCACACACGGTGTCATCAGCGTCACGAAAGCCCGCGTCGATGGATCGATAAGGATTGCACGAAGACCGGCGACGATCGACGCATTCAACTCTGTCCTCGCGCCGTGGCGATCCTGGAGCGGCATTTGCAGCTGCGCGCCCGCCTCGAGGACCAGGGACTCTTTCAACACAACCATCTGTTCTTCACCGACGAGGGCGCACCGATTCCAGATGTGCGTTATCCGTATGGGCGGTGGGAGCGGACGTTGCGGCGGCTGGGCATTCGGTATCGCAGACCGTACGCCGCGCGTCACACGTCCGTCAGTTGGAAATTGATGTTGGGCCGCAATCCGTTGCTGGTAGCGAAGGAACATGGTCACCGCATGCTCACGATGCTGACGGTGTATGCCGCGTGGACCGAGGGTGCCGTGGAAGCCGATCTCATCGCGCTCCGCGAGGCGACGGGCTACACCCGCCGGAAATCCCCTCGTCACCGGCAGTCACCGCGACTACTGCCGGCCGATCAATTACGGACACGGTCCGGCACGACACTGGTTTGCACCCGTCGAGTGATCCAGGTGCAGGCAGTCAGAAACGGACGAAAGCAGAGCTGGAATCGGGCGGGGCATTTGGCACCGAATACGGCACTCCGCAGATGGTGGAGTTACTCAAGTGCCTGATTTGCTTCAGGAATTGTGGCGGAGCGGACGGGACTCGAACCCGCGCCTTTGTCCTTATAGATCAGCAAGTTACTACCTCTCAAACGAACCTCTCCCCGGCAGTCCCCTGAAATCCCCGCATGAGTCGGTGGATTGGTCGGCAGGAATCAACTTCGTATCGGGCCGCACACTTGATACCAACCTCGACGGCCTCTCAGGGGGATTGCGGCGTTCGCCTCGAGCCGGCCCGAAGCACAGCTACCGCCAGCGGCGCTGCGCTGGATCCCAAATCCCTTCCCTGTTTACCTGATCACCGATAATCGGATCGGCAAATGAAACTACGTACTCCAATACAGTCGAAAATTGAGCAGGGATTGTCGTCTCGAGCCTCTGCTTTCTCAGCCACGCAACCCACCGCGCTTGCGCGATTTCGGAATACCCAACCAACACGGAAACCAGTGGCACGAGAGTGAGCTTGCGATACTGTGCCACCCGCTCCAGCGATGAACGGAAAGTGGCACTATCGACCTCATGCCGCATTGCCAGCGTGTACAGATCCACGAAGTCACGCCATCGCGTGTTGGCCGTGCCTCTGGCAACGGCGGTTGCAACCTTCTCGGCGAGCACCATTTCCAGGGGATAGCCGCGCACCAATAGACTGCCATCGAGCAGCCGCGGGAAGCTGACCTGCTGGGGCTCCGGCCAAATCGGATCTCCGACGTTCACGTCAACGTGAATGCGAACCTTCGCGCGTGACAATGTTCCACCGAGCGTGACACGAATTCCACTGTACTCGTCCTCCTCTCTGATCACTTCGGCAGCAGCCTGTTCAGGGTGGAACTCAACACCATCATCGAGCGAAATGCCGGCAATCTTTCGCACCACAGCCAAAACCTCCCCCTCCGTGTTTCGAAGCGCGGTGGCGGCGAGGTCGATGTCTCGTGTTGGCCGGCGGGCATCGAGAGCCGCCAGCAGCACACCGCCTTTGAGGACGAGGTTATTGGCAAAGGCAGACCTTGTCAGACGATCGAGAAAACACTCCAGCGCGTACAGTTGTATCAGTTCGTCGGTCGGCCGTTCAGTTTGTCGCGCTTTGCGCTGTAGATCGAGATAACGCGCGCCTGAAACTGATGTGCGGTCTGCGCGTGTCATAGAATGACTTCCAGCGCATCGCGGACCGCGCCTTCGGCACCGTGAAAGTGCTTCGCCATGGCAAGCAGAGCTGCCGGCTTTGAGCCCTTACGGGCTATCCAACGGCGAAGCGATTCCCATGCGACATCCGACCCCTCACGGTGACGCAGCCGGATGACATCGACGAGAGTGCGCTCCGGCGAGTAAATGCCAATAGCGAGCTTGTCATCGACGGCAAGCTCCGCTCGGCCAAGATCGAACGTCTCGCGATCGAAGGTATGAACATCGATCGTCTTGCGCAAAGCTGGAATACGGCTGCCACGCGGAAGCGCGATGTCGATACGTGGCGGGATGATGTCAGTGAGGCCGTGGCGGGCAAGTGCCGTGATCAGGCAGAGCGTGCCTCGCGGTGCGCGGTGTGCAATCTCAAGAAGGTCCTCATCAATCTCAGGCGCATCAGCCCAGCGATATAGCCCACGGGCAATCTGATCGATGAGCCCTTGATTGCGATATGCGTAAAGACGCTCGGCCGAGATACCTGCGGCCCTGGCCTGGGTGTACGTAAATGCGGGAGGTAGTGCTCTCCGCTCTGGAATGATCGTTCTGCGACTCATCCGATGAAATCGTATACATGAATTATAGTTCTGTCTACGGTTTCATCGGAACCAGATCGGGCCATTCCGGGCGCGTGCTGGCACTATTTCGCACTGGATTGGTCACTCGGCGAGCCACTGGATGGCTCAAGCGCTTGAAAAGCGAGGAAAATTACTGGCGGAGCGGACGGGACTCGAACCCGCCGAGGACGCTTACAAATCAATAACTTACTGATCCGTAAAGGGCCAAAATCCCCCTGAATCCCCTCCCTGCCCCAATAACGCCACTAGAAATGCCACTAGCCCTCATTGCTGGTTGCCAAGTCGCCCATCCCGAAATAGACTAGACTAAGTTTAGTTTACCAAAGCAAGCCATGACCACCGTCAATATCCATGAGGCGAAGACCCACTTGTCCCGTCTGGTCGATGAAGTCGCCGCGGGTGCGGAAATCATCATCGCCAAAGCCGGCAAGCCGATGGCGCGACTGGCTCCGATCTCGGCCCCTGCACGCAGGAAGAATCTGGGACTTCTGAAAGGGAAAATCAAAGTTCCTGATGACTTCAATGCGCCTTTGGACGACGAGACGCTAGCTTCGTTCGAAGGACGTTAGTCGTGCGGGTGCTCCTGGACACTCACCTACTCCTCTGGGCTCTTTCGTCCCCAGAGAAGCTGTCAAAACGCGCACGGCAGCGCATAGATTCGAGCGAAGTGTTTGCTAGTGCGGCCTCAATCTGGGAGATCAGCATCAAGTCCGCGCTGGGCAAACTCGAAGCCGACCCGGAAGAAGTCTTGGCAGGCGTGGAACCGGCAGGCTTCAATCATTTGCCGATCGTGGGCGGCCACGCTGCCAAGGTCAAAGGCCTTCCCCCGATTCACAAGGATCCTTTCGATCGACTTCTAGTCGCGCAAGCGCGATTCGAGCCGATGATTCTCCTTACAGACGACGACATGTTAGGTGGCTACGGTGAATTTGTGGAGGTAGTTTGATCAGAATGACATATGATCGCCCGCCCCTTTGTCAAAAGGGATCGCCGACTACTGCCTGGCGTCACTTCTCAGCCAGGATGTGTGCTATCCATCCCGCTTCATTAACAACAGACTTGCGTGGACGGTAGACGCCTGAACCTTCCCCGTTCTCATCAGCATCCTCCCAGTAGATCGTTACGTTCGAGAACCCTGCTTCCAGCAAAAGCTCTCTCAGCTCGGGCAGGGACCAGAGACGCCAGTCATACGTGAAGGCCTTGCGCCAGCGGGTTCCGTCCCTGAACTCGAAGTGGATGTGATTGACCACGTGATTGGAGATGGGGTCCATCACATCCTGATGCCAGATATAGGTGAACCCTCCCTTGATCTTGCTGGGCTCCTCCAGGCCGGGTTGGTAGGACTCATAGCCCCCATAGGCATCCAACATGAACACGCCATCGATCAACAGACTGTCGTACATGCGTCTGAAGTACCGGACCATCGTTGGTCGGTCCTTGAAGCACCAATAACTGAAATTCAACGCGACGCCGACGTCGAACCCTCGTGGTCCTGGATCGAGAACGTCCTGCTGCAGCAATGTGACCCGGTCCAGAGCTGCGCCCAGCGATGCGAAGTGTCTCTTCCGCCCCCACTCGAGCACACCAGGATCGATGTCGAGGCCGGTTGCCGTGCGTTTCTCATCACTCTGGACCCAGTGCGCACAGAATAGTGCCGTGCCGCAGAAGTCCTCCCGGACGCTGAGCGGCTTGCGCCCGCGGAGTTTGCGGAAGACCCGTGTGATGAAGCCTACTTCGAAATCCGGGTCCTGGACGCTGCGCTGATACAAATCGTGCTTGTCGGCCGTCTTAGCGCTAAACAGCGGCGTGGATTTGCGCTTGAAAGAAGTCTTCCTCATGGACTCAGAGTCTGATGCAGGGGCGAGTGATCATGATGACGATGTTACACAATCAAATCGGTCTATGTGCTCATGCGTTTGGGGCTTGCCTCTCATCCGCGGGACTCTGTGTGGACTGGCGGCCCGCGACGAGGATCACATCTGGCTTCAACTGCGTCGCGATGTCCCGACGGAGCAGGATATCGGCCGACCGACATTCGAGGTAGCCATATGTCTTCAGCCCGGCACAGCCCATAAGCTCGCACTCGAACTTCTGAATATCGCTGATAGGAACAAGACAAAACAGGCGGCCAAATCCACGGCCGGAAAGCAGTCAAAGAGCAAGACCGGCTCGGCAACTTGATGACTCAGGCCCGCCGATGGCGTACAGCTGACCCGCGTCGAGGCGCTATCCTCCGAGCGCCCACCTGGGGAAGGCGCATGAGTTACACGTTGCAGACATGCCCCGCCCACTGATCGCATCGATCTCATTCAACTACAACAGTAGCAGTCGCCGTTGGTAGCTCATCAGAGGTAACCTCGACCACCACATTGCCGGGGATTTTGCCTGCGCGCACCACGGCAACGGCGCGCCCATTGAAGGTCGAGCGTGCACCGCTCTGGAAGCTCTCTACGGCAATTGGATTCCCATTGCCGACCCCTGCCAATGTGCCCGCGCCGCGCACACTAAAGTGCAACAGCCGATCGCTCGTGCGCTTATAGGTAGGGACGTTCTTGTCGTCGAGCAATTCTGCGGTGATATAGGCCAGATCGTCGCCGTCGCCATGAATCTTGGGGCGGTCCACGGTCAGGCGTACGCTTGCCGGGTTTCCGGCTGACTTCAAGGTCCAATGGGAGACCGGTTTGCCGCGCACATAGCCAACCGCCTCGAGCTCTCCGGAAACGTAGCGGATCCAGAACTCCGCCTTGTATTCAGTCGCCCGGGAAACCAGTTTGCGCCCTACGCTTTTTCCGTTCACGAACAGCTCCACCTCTTCGTTCTCGGAAAAAGCGACGACCTTCATCGGGAAGAAAGAATTGACGCTCTGCCAGGCGGCAAACAAATCAGGCTGCGTCCATGCGCTGATCGAATTTGCGCCCTTGCTGGGCAAAGATCCGTCCGGCGTCGGCCATTCGAGGAAGGCCGAGGTTGGGGTAATTCCAGTATGCCAAAGCACCTGCCGGTAGTACGCGGCGGGACGTAAGCGCCCGGTTGCATCTATTTCCCCACACATGCACAAGTGCCAGGGATACTCACGCGCGCCATACCAGCCAATGGAGGCTTCGCCCAGATAATCGATTGCACTCCATACGAAGTCGCCGATGACCCACGGCATCGTCGCGGTCGGTGACCAATAGTCGAAGGCTTCCGCCGAGAATGACTCCGAACCATACATGATGCGATTGGGACGGGTGACATGATCGGACGCGTAGTTGTCGCG
>Ga0207641_10000507_pt1 | contig 43829 bp, 45 predicted proteins | sample KBSSwiS62_FD_184306 | JGI IMG/M metagenome (GOLD analysis project Ga0207641, IMG submission 184306) | Switchgrass rhizosphere microbial communities from Kellogg Biological Station, Michigan, USA - KBS Switchgrass S6-2 (SPAdes) (version 2) | ecosystem: Host-associated > Plants > Roots >... | reverse complement strand
GCTGATGGTATGAACCTCGGCGGTGTGCGGCCTATTGCTACATACGTAGTTGTTCCTCTGCATGCTACCACGATCACGGAGAAGGAAGCCTTCCAAGCACAGATGACACCCACGTGGGCACCTGCTTGGTATCCTGTCGATAAGGCAGGCAGTGGTGGTGGTGGTATGGGTGGTACTATCAACAAGTAGGTAGTATGTACGATGGCTGATGATGCGCAGTGGATTGACGACGCCGCACAACAGCAGATCACGCCACCTGACGCGCCGTCGCCTGATGCGCAGGTTACATCTGATCCCGGTGTGATGGAACGTCTGTATAAACTGTTAGGTCCGTGGAAGTCTGACATTCCAGAACGCTATACCAGCCCACGAGGTGGTCCTCCTGCTGGTGCTGGATACATGGACAGGTTGCGTGAGCTTGGTGCTAACTACACTCGTCCCGGTCAGCCTGCTATGTCTAGGGAAGAGTATGAAGCTGCTGTCATGCGTGATATGTACGCACGTGAGCGTAAGAAGAACCAACGCGCTCCAACACAAGGTGGATCACGCTAATGGATGCTTCACAGTTGGCAGGTGGTAACATCCCTCCTGAAGCTCTTGCAGCATTGCAGCAACAGCAGGGTGGTGGCATGGACATCACTGCTATCCTTGCACAGTTGTCACAGATGTCACCTGATGAAGTCAGCAGCGCACTTGCACAACTCGGCATCAACGTTCCACCCAAACAACTGCAGCAAGCAGCAGAACAATGGGTCGAACAGGCTGGCGACAAAGCGGCTAGCGGTGGTGCTTCTGACGCGGAAGCTCCTGCCGCTGCGGATGGTGAGAGTGATGGTGAAGCTACTCCCGCCAATGCACCAACTGCACCATCCGCACAACCTACTGACGACGAAAGCGCCGAAGCTGCCGCAGGTGTAACAGATGATGAAGCTGCTGAAGGAGAAGCACCTCCAAGTGGTGGTGGTATGCCTAGCGGTGGAGGTGGTATGCCTGTCGGCGGTGGTGGTGGTGCTATGCCTCGCATGAGTGGTGGTGGTACTGGTGGTGGTGGTCGCAGTGGTGGCATGGATGCACTCATTAGCGCAGCAATGTCACAAGGTGATCCTGCATCTATGCCAGCACCTATGCGCCCGCCGGGTGGTGCTAGTGGCCCGCGTATGCGTGGTCCTGCCATGCCAGGCAGTGGTACACCCGGACCAGCAGCAGGCGACAATCCGCAGATGCGTGCTATGATCCAGTCTATCTATCGCGGTGCTGGTACTGATGCACGTCGAGGCGTTCCCACAGGCGCACGTGGTGCTTCCATCCCTTCAGACAATCCACGTCCGAGTAGAAAGCGCAATGTCTGATCTACCTTTAGCGAATGGATTAGTCATTGATACAAAGACGGGTCAGGCTCTCCTACCGTCAACGTCACCTGATGCAGTCATCAACCAACAAACGAAGAAGTTTAGACAATCCACACGTGACACTACTACCCGCGGTCGTGATCGTAATAATCGGGCAGTGCGTCGTGGTCTGGTTGATTTACCTGCTGATAGTAAGGCAGTAACTACATGTGGTGTTGTATGGCTCTACTTCACCCTTGGCATCAACGACGCAGAGATCGCTGAAGCTACTGGCCTGAAGCTGTCTCAAGTAGACATGATCAAAGGCTTGCAACTCTTCCAGCAGCTAGACACACTCATCAAAGACAACATCCAAGCTCTCACCTCTGACAACGTGCAGAAGCGCATCGATGCTATGTCTGCATCTGCGCTCGACGGCTTGGAGAACTTGCTAGAGGACGAAGAGACACGCCCGGCGACGAAGGCACGCGTGCTGATGAACATGCTCGACCGTGGTGGCTTCTCACCTCGACAGGTGATGGAGCATCGTCACTCACTTGAGGGCGGCTTGGTTATTCGTCACATACGTGAAGTAGCTCAGCCTAAGCAGATGCCTACTATAGACGTAACACCTGTCAAAGGGGTGAAGTGATGGCAATCGTTCCTAACAAAGACGGACAAGGTATCATCGCTAATGGCTTCATCGGTGTTGTCGATGTTAGCTACTGTGTACCTACTACATTCGCTAGTGGCATTCCTACTACTGCCGGCTATCCTAGTGAAATTCGCGTCGATAGTGCTAATGGTGACATCTATCGTAACATCGGTGGCACGCGTTGGATAGATGCTCAGTAAATGGCTCGGACAAGAACAGTCAATGTTGCTGAGCGTCCTGAACTTCTTCTTAAGGAAGGAAGCTTACAGGATCGTTTTCTACATTCTATCGCTAAAGTTCAGATCTACGGCGGTGGCTTCGGCAATGGTAAGACAACTGCAGCAGTCATCAAAGCATTGCAGCTAAGTGACACTTATCCGGGTTCAACAGGTCTCATCAGCAGGTCAACATATCCGAAGCTCAACGACACTATACGTAAGGAGTTTCTCAAATGGTGTCCGCCGACTTGGATAGTCAGCTTCGCAGTTGGGCAGAACGGCGACAACATATGCCATCTAAAGAATGGTACAACTATCTACTTCAGATATATCGCGCAGCAGGGTACAAAGACAGAGAGCAGCTCATCGAACTTGTTGAGCGCCACCTTCGACTGGGTGATCGTAGATCAGGTTGAAGACCCTGAGATCACACATAAGGACTTCTTAGACTTGTTCGGCCGCTTGCGTGGTCGTGCTAGGTATGTTGGCGAAGATACTAACATGCCTGTAACAGGTCCACGTTGGATGATGTTGACGTGTAATCCAACTGGCAACTGGGTATACACCAAGTTGGTTCGTCCACTTGTGCAGTATAAAGCCACAGGTGTTGTGACAGATGACCTCATATGCATGCGCGATGTTGATCGTCGTCCTGTGTTAGATGACAACGGCAAGCCGCGCTTGTTGATAGAAGTCATCGAAGGTAGCACATATGAACTGCGCCATGTACACGAAGCTGAAGGTGGCGACTTCATACAAACACTCGAAACTATGTACAGTGGTCAACAACGTGACCGTTTTCTACTCGGCAAGTGGGTCGCGTACGAAGGGTTGGTATATCCTCAATACGACGCAACCGTACACCTACTGCAAGAGGGTGAGTTGCACGCGTTGCTCGACGGCTATACTGAGACACATTACCAAACAAACTGGGTAGAAGCATACGACTACGGTCAAGCACAGCCTTCATGTTACATGCTAGGCTTCGTGACACCTGAACAACACGTCATCATATGCGATGGGTTCTATCGCAAAGAGATGACACTTGATGATCAGATTGCAGCTATACGCCGTATAAGAGCAGATTGGTGTGTTGACCTTGATGAGATGCACAAGATACACGCTGATCCTAGCATCTTCGGTCGCAAGACAGTGAACAGGCGCACAGTTGGTAAAACAGTTGCCGACATGTTCAAAGAAGACAACATCTACATGAAGCGTGGCAACAGTGACATCAATAATGGCGTCGTCAAGGTCGGTGCCTACCTCAATATCAATAGACAGTTGCTACATCCTATCAAGCGTGTCGCAGGCTCACCACGTCTCTTTGTTAATGCTAAACTTGACTGGTGGACCGATGAAGTCGCTGGCTACTTCTGGCAGCAATCTACTAGCGGCGAGCGTATTGATAAGCCCATCGACCGCAACGATCACGCTATGGACGCGACCAAGTACTTGTTGAGCGAGATGCCTGATATAGGCAAGTACCAAGTACCTGCCAATGAACGCATACCATCGTGGATGCTGTGGCAAGAACGTGACAAGGACACCGAGAACCCACGTAGGCACAGATATGGCTGAAGAATACGAACCCGGTGAAGAGTACAATCGCACAGCTACTCCACCTAGCGACGTCAACACATATGAAGGTGTGATGTCGCCTGAGGAAGGTGTTGAGAACACGTCACCTATGTATCGCATGATAGGTGAGAGTAAGATACCTGTCTCTAAACACCGCGGCCCGTTGTGGCGTAGTCGCTACGACCAAGGTAAAGCTGCGATGAGTAAGAACGTCGATGCTTGGTCTGAAGCGTATCGCTACTACCGTCATGATCACACACGTGACAATGCGTCGTCGCGTGGTGATGAGGAGATGGCAGCAGGTAAGCCGTTGCAAGGTACGATGGAGAGCACAGAGAACGTCGTCTTTGCTAATGTGTCGGCACTTGTGCCTATGTTATTCACTAAAAACCCCGAAGCGGAGTTCACAGTTGAAGACAAAGAGGACGAACCCCGTGCGCGTGTTGTTGAGAAGTTGGTTAATACATTAGCAGCGAAGAAAACTCAACCGGGCTTAAACCTCAAGCGCAAGGTGAAGCGCAACATCGTATCTACAACCTTAACGAACATCGGATGGTTTGAAGTCGGCTACACACTACGCGAAAACAGCAGCGAGGCAGCACTTGAAGAGGTGCAACGATTAAGCGCCGAACTCGAGCAGGCTAAATCTCAGAAGGATATTAAAGAATGCGAGGGTAAATTACTCGCACTTGAAGAAACAATTGACATGCTCACTCCATCAGGCCCGTGGGTGAAGGTGCGTAGACCTGATCAAATCATTGTTGATACAACGGCGACAGAATTAGACCTCAGTGGTCAATGCAATTGGATAATGATCGAAGACCTCATGTATACGTCGCTACTGCGTGCGAGGTTCGGTCGCAAGAAACCCGATAGCGATGAGTGGGAGAGCGTGTTCTCACCTAGCAACGTCATCAAGGCTGGTGTATCGCCAGATCAAGGTGAACGTGGTCAGACAGACAACTTCCAACTCTTCTCCTACTCCACCTCGGAGTACAGCAAGTACGGATACGCAGATCAACGCTCGTTCTTAGCTGCACAGATGACAAAGGTGGTCTATGTCTGGGACAAAGTTACTAGACGAGTGGAGCTATACAACTGTAACGACTGGTGTTATCCTCTTTGGGTCTGGGATGATCCTTATGCACTTGACCAGTTCTTTACTGTTGTACCAATGGAGTTCCATACTGATCCCATTACGATGTACGCCAAAGGTGAAGTTACATATTATCTCGACCAACAAGATGACATCAACATCATAAACAACGAGTGGGCCAAGGTTAGGAAGTTCGCCGCCGGTAAGGTCGTCTTCGACAAGAACTCACTCAAAGATAGCTCCGTGTTGGAGAGCCTCATCAACGGTACGACAGATACGAACGTGATTGGTGTCGATCTACCTGAAGGCAAGAAGCTATCGGACATCTTAGGTCCCTTACTTCCACCATCCGCAGACGCGATGAAGTTCTTCGACAAGAAGCCGACGATGGAGGCGATAGACCGTCTGTCAGGTGTAGCGTCTGTGCAGCGTGGTGTAGAGTATAAGACAAATACCACCAACCGTGCGATTGAGAGCTACGAGAGCCAAGTACAGACACGCGCTGATGAGAAGATGGATGCTATTGAAGACAGCGTTGGCACAGTGTTGTGGCTAACAGCACAAATGTGCTTGCAGTTCATGCGTAAGGAAGAAGTAGCGATCATCTTAGGTGACAAACTCGCGGCAGATTGGGAACAGCTTGATGCGAAGTCTATTCGCCGTTTGTTTACTCCGCGTGTTGTCGGTGGTAGTACTCTTAAGCCTACGTCACGCGCAAAGAAGGAACAAGCCTTACAGATTTCCCAAATCATTGGTCAATTTACTCGTGCAACTCCTATTGCTGCTGTTGTTGCCCTCAAAGTTCTTTCGCAGGCGTTCGACAATGTAGTTGTCAGTCGTGAAGACTGGGAGTTGATATACAAAGGCATCATGAAGGAGACATCAGGTCCATCACCTGACGAACAGCAAGCTGAACAGCAAGATCAGCAAGGCGCACAGCAAGGTCAAGATCGCAAACAACAGATGATGATTGAGGCTATGAAGGCACGCGCACAAGGTCAACAAGGTGCGCAAGGTGCTGGTGGTGGAGGTGGCGGCGGAGGTGGTCAAGGTGGCGGTGGTATGGAGATTGACAACATCGCACAGATAGTGCAGCAAGTTGCAGGTCTCATCGATGGTATGCCGCCTCAAATCAAGCAACAACTAGGTATTCAACTCGCACGTGGTAAGAGCGTTGCAGAAATAGCGACGCAGATGATACAACAGATGCAACAAGGTGCTGTTGCATGACGAAGCTACGCTATTGGCGCAACTGGTGGGGTTTGAGATGCTGGTCTGGTTGGTGTTGTGGTGACATTGACTACGATAAGCAATCCGTATTCTGGCGTTGCGCCGATTGTGGCAAGATTAACCGCTAATACGTGGAGGCTATAATGCCCGGTGAAGAGAAAGACCTTATGACTGCTGTCGGTGATAGCTTCGGCATCACTGAGAAGCCGCAACAGGGTGACGATGGTGGCGATAGTGGTGAAGGACAACAGCTAGACCTGCCTATCAGTCACCCACAAGGTGTTGAAGATGGTCAGAGTAGTGATAAAGGTGACGGATCACGACAGGAAACCGGCAGTGATCGCCATTCGCCGCAGCAACGAGGTAAAGAAGACCAACTCTTCACAGACAAACCTCGTAAAGGACCAAACGGCGAGCTACTTGACCGCAATGGACAGGTTGTTGCGTCTACTAGACGTGAAAAGCAGCTAGCTTACAACCTCAATCGCGCACAGTATGCAGCAAATCAGTCAGCACGCCAGATAAAGGCGATGCAACAGCACCTGCAGGCCTACCAAGGCATTGATCAGGTGATGAAGCAGCACAACTTGTCGCCGCAGATGGCACAAGAAGCGTTGCAGCTACGTGCTATGGCTGAACAGAACCCAATTCTCGCCGTCCGTGACATCATCGCACGCGTGCTTGCTGCCGGTGCGACGATGGAGGACATTCTCGGTCACGATGCAGTACCACAGATCAACGCACGTGTTATCACCAACGAACTTGACCGTCGTTTAGGTCCAGTAGAGCAAGCTGCTAAGCAGCGACAGCAACACGAACGCATCCAAGAGCAAGCTCAAGTGCAAATGGAGAACTTCGTGCAGCAACACCCGCATGCTGAAACGCATGGGGTAGAAATCAGCAATTTAGTTCAACAGCATGGTCTTACACCAGAGCGTGCGTACTTTGAACTACGTAGTTGGGTAGAACGTCGAGGTATGGACTTCACTTCACCACTCCGTCCGCAGATTGAGGCTGCTATGAAGCGCCAACGCAACGGTGGTGGTAGACGTGCGTCAACACCGGGTGATATGCGCGGTGTTAGTCCTAACGGCGGTAGCTCAACGTCTATGAATAGCAACCAACGTGGTGACTTCCGCAGCAACACGCCTTGGCGCGACATTGCATCGGCTGTCTTCACGGAGCTTAACTCCAAATAGGACACATGGCAGATGCCTGTACTCCAGAACGTCCTCGCTACGACTGTTGAGCGTAGCAGGAAGAAGTTGATTGTTGCTGCGATGCAGAGTAACGCACTCATGGCGTGGTGCTTCGCACGTGATAGGATTGAGAACGAACCCAGTGGATACAACATCACCAATCCACTGCTCACTGGCAGAAATCCGACTGTTGGCAGTTATCAGTACTACGACAGCTTGCCAGTGGTACAGACGCAAGAGTTCATCAAGTTGGAGTATCGTTGGTCACGTATCGCCGGTACTGTCATCATCTCCAATCAGGAAGAGGATGAGAACAAGGGTGAACAAGCGGCTGTGAAGCTGTTGCAGGGTAAACTTGAAGCTCTTGAGATGAGCATCAAGGAGAAGTTCTCGATGTACCTGTACGGCTTTGGTGGTGGCAATGATCCGAACGGTCTTGCACTCTTGGTGCCTGACGATCCGACTACGGGTAGTCTTGCTGGCGTTGATCGTGCGACAGAAGTGCAATGGAGATCGTCAAGCTACGACTTCGCAGGCACACTCAACGCAACGAACATCGAAGAAGCTTACGATGATGTGTTGCTTGATCTGAAGCAAGGCACAGAGCGTCCGAAGGTGATCATCGCTGGTCGCAATCACTACAGACTGTATCGTGCTGCTGTTCGTAGTAAGTTGACCATCCCACTGACGAACACCAGCAGTGGTAAGCGCATGATGGACCTCGGCTTCGACGGCATCTCACACAATGGTGTGCCGATCATCTACGATGAAAGCTGCCCAGTGGATCGTGCTTACTTCCTCAACGACACCTACCTCCGTCTGCACATCCTTGGTGACAACAACATGAAGAACGTTGACCTCACTGCGCCGTGGACTATCGACGGCTACGGCCAACGTGTCATCACTCAGTGTCAGTTCTGCACGTGGAAGCAATACCGCACACATGCAGTGGTCAACGACTGAGGCTATACACTGTATAACAGGGGTAACTACGAATGGCGTCCGAACCAACACCAGTAGTAAGCTTTGCTAACAAGCCTATGCGGGCGATGACGATGGACGAACAGAAACGTCCAGTGCCTGCGTACACGATTGAGCCGATGAAGCGTACGACTATAGTCAATCGCACTATCAAAGATGAAGTCGGCTTTCGCAATGTGCCTACTGAAGTTGAGATTGACGGATACATGGTTCGCACTCTACGAGGCGACAGTGTGTTTCTCACTCATGAAGACGCTCTGCGTATGAGGCTCGACCGCAATCTAGTGCCGATGTTGCTAGAAGGCGGCGACGATACTCCTGTTGGCATGGTGCAAGCTAGTGGTGGGTTGTCTGATAGACAGAAGCAGGCACTTGAGGCAGTGACGAAGCTGCTTGAAGGCGACCCGGATATTGTCAACAAGCTGCTCGCTTCAACTGAAGCTGAGCCTGAGGAAGTGGAGAAGTAGTTATGGCTGTTCAAGTCGCTATTCCTGCGATGCGTCGTGTCAATCACCGTGTAGCGGACTGTTGCTATGCGGCTGATGTCGGTACTGATGGGTTCACTACTGTAGACATCCCTGCATGCATCGCAGCAGGTGGTGCTGCTATTGTTAGTGGTCAGGTTCTCGCAGCAGCGGGTAATGTTGTGCCTGCTATTGCGCTGACTGAAGCTATCATGGGCCGTTATGGTCGTAACATCACCGTTGTTGGTCTTGCTGGTGCAACTGGCAATGCGACGTTGGTGGGTTATGACTACCTCGGTCAGGCTGTGCGTGAGACGTTCGCACTTGCGGGTGCTACGCCTGTTGTTGGTAAGAAGATGATCAAAGACATTGCCTACTTGGCAGTGCCTATTGCATCGACTTACAGCATCGGCGTTGGTGCTATCCTCGGTGTGCCTTATAAAGTGTTGCATACCTCGCTGAGTGGCGAGATGACGAGTGATGTCACTGCGGCAGCGGGGGCGTTGATAGCTGGTGTAGTTACGCAGTCACTCACATCGGGTGATCCGCGTGGTGCATACACGCCAGCAGCCGCACCCGATGGTACGCGTACATATCGCTTCTCGTGCTTCGTTGATCGTAGTAACCTGCATGGTAGTGCGCACGTAACCGTATAACAACAGGAGGACAACATGACGGTAGAATACGCCCAGCAATACGGTGGACAGAACGTCGTCGCAGTGCGTGATGCTAGTACAACTGATCCTGGCTATGAGAAAGACGGAGATATGGTTGTTGCTACGCTCGCAGATGGCACGACGGTGACGATCAAGAAGAGCCAAATGACCACTGCTGCACCTGCTGGACAAGGTTCGCAAGGTGCGAAGGCGTATACGGGCAAGAAAGAGTAGCGTTGTCAACGTGTTAGCCCCCACGCATGTAGCAACGTGGGGGCTAACTGCACGCTATATATAAGGTGTGGAACAAATCATGATCACATTTGGCGATCTTGTGACGAAGGTTCTACAGCGTTTGGCGCTCGTTGAGGGGTTGGATGCACAGATATACGCCGAACCACGCATACAGCTAGCTATACAACACAAGTTCGACCTCATATTCAGGGAGTATTGGATACCTGAGTACATGACGTATCAGGAGCCACACGTGTTAGACGGTGTGAATGGCTTCATCGTCACAGACACAACGAGCTTGATTAAGGATTGGCGTGATCTGCATAGTGTATTTCACGAAGGATCACACAAGCCGATGCCTATCGCGCCCATGAGCGTGCGTGATATTGATGTCAACTACCCAAGCCTACGCCCAGCAGGCATGAACGCGACGAAGTTATTTCGCGTTGTACCTCCTACAACTACGGGCACGGTGTATGTGACATACAGAACTAAGCCAGACGACTTTGAAGAAGACAGCGATGAGATTTACATAGACACGCAGTTGTTGTTGCTGGGCAGTTGTTGGGACGTGCTTGAAGGTGATGGCACCAATCCGGGTGAGAGTGACAAGTTCAAGATGTTATTTCAGGATGCATTGAGCCAGTTCAACCGCAGCCAATTCAACATCCCTATGGACAGTGTGCAGTCAACACGCTCAGTCGTGAACAGGTGGTCATAACATGGTGCAGATGACCGCTCGCGCGCATAAGCCTGTAGGCAGACCTAAACAGAAACGACCGACTGCGAAGTTACAGAACACCACCATTCGCGACTTCGGTGGTGGGTTGAACGTCGTTGACAGTGAACAGAACTTGACGTCGAAGTTCGCACCTGTGTTCGACAACATGATCACATACACCGATCGTCGTGTAGGTCCGCGGCACGGGTTTGAGATGTGGTTGAAGTTGAAACAAGGCACAGCGACAACGACAACGGTTGACATCGCAATAACTACCATAGCAGAGAACAAGATCGTCACTGTGTATTGGGGCGCGCATCCTGCAATGAATGCAATGTCCCATGTCACGATCAGCGGATGGGACATTACATTCAACGGCGTCACACCTGAGATGATGAACCGCACGCATGGTGTGCGACGTGTGATTGATGTTAATCAATTCGAGATCGTTGTGTCTAACTCACCGTCAGCTACAGGTGGATGGAGTGCAGGCGATAACGTCACTATTACGCATGACACATTCATGCTAGGCGGCGAGCCTGTAGAGTGCAAGTACTTCGCCAACTACGTCATTATCTGGTCATCCACGGGTGAGATCGTTCGTGTGGATAGAGATAAGAACGCGCAGCGTATATTGAGCCACGCTATAGCATACGCACAGAACAACACGCGTATTGGTTGGACACAGACTGACATTGTAGCAAGCGACATCTTTGGTAAGGAGTTGGTATGTAGCAATGGCCGCGATAAGCCGTTGTCGATAGACTTCACACGTGTTGACTGGGTGATGCCGTTGGTAGATCCTGGTAACAGTAGTAGCAACATCGAGGTGCCAGCATTTGATGCATGCAAGTCAGCATTTCGTTACTTCACTGTACACGATACAGACTTACGCGATCTGCCTGACTATGTGACGAACATTCGCATCGCTGCCAAAGACACATGCGTAGTGTTCTCGACCGCTCCAAGTCCGATGGATGCTGTTGACATCGACATGTCGAAGATCGTCGCTAGTCCTGAACAAGCCGTGCGTGCGTTCGCTACCATCAAGGACGCATTGTTAGTCATCACACCAACAGCGACGACGTTGATGAAGTTAGGCACGATGTCAGACACAGGCGGCAGTGCTGTATCACTACACGATCCGCAGCCATTAGACACACTCAACGGGTTTGGTAGCAATGCGCCGCGCAGTGTTGTGGAGATAGGCAGCGACGTGTTCATGATTGACTTCAACGGTGTGCCTAGTGCGAAGTTGTCTACTGTGTCGAACGCTGTCGTACCTGAGCGTGTGTCTAACTACATCGAGACGATGATGTCAGCGCACATTGCGAGGTTGAAGAAAGAAACAATGAGGCTGAAGACATTCGGCTTCTACGATAGCAAGAACAAGACTGTTCACTTCTACCTGCCGAAGTACGACGCAAGCGACGTACGCAGGTTGACAACCGATCCATTGTTCTTCGATGGTGACATGGGTCACAATGACATCACCAAGCGCACGTTGATCATGCGCATTGACAGTCATCAGTTTGAAGAAGGTGACTTAATAGATGTATCAGGCTCAGCAGCAGTAGGCGATGTTGACGCAGTGAACATCAATGGTCGTCGTGAGGTGATTAGTGTTATCAACGATGATTACATACTTGTATCAATAGGTGAAGACCTACCCACAACGCCACCAGCCACGAACGTGTCTGGAGGTGGTAACAGCATCCAAGTGCGACCTGTGAACAACGGCACTATTGGATACATCTATCACTACGTGCCGCAGTTGAAGCTGTTCGCATGGTCTAGGTTCAAGACAGCTAAGCCGCATGCTGTCAATCAACTACTGTTCAACTGCGGATGTGGCACCATCGAGGGTAGGTCGTTCCTGTTCACACCCGATGGCTACATGATGCGCTATGGTTCGATGGACACACATGTGCATGCTGATTGGCTAGGCATGTATGATCTAGCAACGTGGACTAGCAACACACTCTACAACGCAGGCACGCGTATCTTCGACAGCGCGGATGGGTTGGTGTATAAGTGTCTGGAGAACGTGCAGACTATAGCAGCCAACTTCCCAGCAGCACGTGCTATCAAGCCTGATGCATGGGAGGAATACAAAGGCGAACCGATTGAAAGCAAGTGGGAGCTACCGTGGGCTGACTTCGGTTCACGACAGGCGACAAAGGCGTTGCGCTTTACACATGTAGATGCATCAGGTGATGCGCAGTTTACATTGCGACTATACTCCGACAACATCTATCGTGATGCTGCGACAGGTCAGCAGATGCCAGCACGTGAGTTGACCTTTGTGCCTAATGAAGCAGGTGCATATGGCGCAGGTCCGCAGGTGTATGGTGCAGGACGTAGAACACGAGAACAAAAACTGTGGCAGGTACCTGTCAAGTTCAAGATACTCAAAGCTGCTGTAGAGGCGCAATCAACTGGACCGCTGTCTATCAACGCGATTAGTTTCATGTATCAACGTGGTAGTTTGATGCGTGGGTGAGTTATACAGTGTATAACATGTTGACATTGTTATATATATATGCAACAAATATTAGCCTAGGGCGGCGGCGGGCGGTTGAGTTAGACATATATTGCATGGGCTACATTGCCCCACACATGGTGGGCAGTGCGCAATGGTAGCCAACATTCGCGGTTATACTCCCAACTACGCATTCAAGCTTGTCAACTTCGACACACCTAGGTGGCATACACTCGAGTATGCCAACTGGACGCAGCTTGATAGCATGTTGCTGCAAGCTGGCATTCCTAACATCCGTGGTGAGTGGATATATAGCACACGTTATTACGTCGGTGATCGTGTGTTTGATAGCACCACAGGTGTGTTGTATCGTTGTCTAGTCGATCACACCAGCGCAGGAACTGGTACGTTTGCTGATGATCGCGCATTGCATCCCACGTATTGGACGATACAGACAACTGGTGTGCCGATCTTCCGTGGACAGTGGCAGACTAGTGCTACGTATTCGTTAGGTGACATTGTATTCATCAACGCGTATCAGTACTATCTGTGTATCGATAGCCATCTATCTAGCCCAGCATTTGCAACTGACGCGGCGAAGTGGACGCTGGTGTTTGACGCTACTGCGGCTGTCAATACGACGAATGCGAATGCTACTGCGTCATCTAATAGCGCATCGCAAGCTGCAACGAGTGCGACTAATGCTGCGACGAGCGCCACCAATGCAGCGGCGAGCGCGGTTGAAAGTGCTGCACAAGCTGCGAAGCTGTTCGGTACATCTACATCATCGAACACAATCGGGCTGACTGCGAAGACGTTCGTCACACAAGCGAACAAGTACTTCAACGTTGGCAAGTTCATCATGGTGCGTGCCAACTTAGACCCCATTAACAATTGGATGTGGGGACAGGTGTCGTCGTACAGTGGTACGTCACTTGTCATCAACGCAATCACATCAGGCGGCGCAGGGACGTTCGTTGACTGGATCATCGACGTATCTGGCTCGCGAGGTGCTATAGGTCCGCAAGGTATACAGGGTGAGCTTGGACCGCCACTTGTTATCAAAGGCACGGTGCCTAGCGCAGGAGCACTGCCACCTACAGGTAACACTATAGGTGACATGTGGATCGCTACCGACAATCAGCATCTGTACATCTGGGATGGTACGCAGTGGGACGATGCTGGTCCGCTTGGTACTAGCACAACTACAACTGCTGACAATCCACCGAGCAATCCTAAAGATGGAGACATGTGGTGGGAGAGTGATAGCGGCATCTTCTGGGTCTACTACGATGACGGCAATACGTCGCAGTGGGTACAAGCGGGAGGAGCTGCAGCTAGTATCAACCAGAATGCTGTGTTGAAGACTGGCGACACGATGACTGGTGATTTGTCGATTAACAAACTTGCGCCTTCTATATTCCTCGACAAGACAACAGTAACAGCAGGCGGCCTTTACGGGCGTTCTGGATCGCGAACGATGTGGCGTGTAGTAGTCGGTGATGGAGGAGCGAACGAAGCATTTCATCTACAACGATACGACGCAGCAGGTGTTTTCGTCGATAGTGCAGTTGTAATCAATCGCACAAATGGTGATATAGGTTTTGGCGTGGGTACACCCAACCTTATCAGCTTTAATGCACCTTCAACAGTTCAGGTGTTAAACACGACCGCTTCAACAACACCTACAACAGGCGCATTGACTGTTGCAGGAGGATTAGGTGTTGGTGGTGGGATTAATGCTACTGGTACAATCAGATCATTTGCCAAATCTAATGTACTCGGCAATCCCAATGGCGCGGCATTCAACGCGGCAGTCGCACAAGCTGATGCAAACTTGTTGCTGTATGATGGAGGTGGCAACAATTGGTGTGGAATGGGAATTGATTTACTGGGTCACTTCTGGCTACGTACTGGTTTAAGCGGATCACCAGTTCCGACACTTGCTATTACAACTGATCAAGTTGTCCGTGTTCAGAACGCCCTTCCTTCCAACTCACCAACAACAGGTGCGTTGGTTGTATCTGGTGGTTTGGGTGTTGGTGGGAATATTAACGCTAGCAGCATTACCTGCGACAGCGCAGGTGATACTGTATTTTCATATATGCGCAATCCAGCTCCCAGCACAGGCGCATGTTATGTTGCACAGAATTTTAATCCGTCTGGCACTCGTTATATGCTTTATATGAAAGTAGCCAATGGTGCGACAGTAGGAACAATAACATCAGACGGCGCAAGTGCTGCCTACAACACCTCCTCAGGAGCAGAGCTTAAAGAAGACCTCAAATCATTCGACGCAGGCAGCATCATAGACAACACGAATGTGTATGACTTCGCATGGAAGTCTACTAAAGAGCGCGCATTTGGTGTCATCGCTCAGCAGGCTGTTGATGTATATCCGCTCGCAGTCACACATACAGAGGCATCGACCGAGAAGGGTGCTGAGAGAGATGAGTGGTGGGGTGTTGACTACTCAAAGTACGTCCCCGTGTTGTTGCAAGAGCTGAAAGCATTGAGACAACGTGTTGCAGACCTTGAAGGTCGCACACTTGATAAGCCTGTTGTCACCACTGCACCACGTGGGAGGAAGTGATGGCAATCGACTTCCCTGCTTCACCTACTGTAGGTCAAGAGTACACGTCAGGTGGAATGACGTATGTGTACAATGGCACAGGGTGGACTATTAAAGGAGGAAGTACGACTGCGCTTGCGACGAATGCGTATGTAGATGCGCAGGATGCGTTGAAGGTTGCTAAAGCTGGCGACACTATGAGTGGTGATTTGACGATCAGCAAAACAAAGCCCAACGTGATATTAGATAGACCTGTTGGCAGTCCAGCAGAGATATTCAGTAAGACGGGTGGACTTACTCGTTGGCGGATTAATTTAGCAAATGGCCTTGCAGAAAGCGGTGGAAATGTTGGATCAGGTTTTCAGATTGATAGATATGATGATGCAGGCAATATCATCGAGGCGGCACTAAAAATTGACCGCGCAACTGGCTATGTTACAATAGGTCAAACGACAATTGCCAACGCCTATGGTAATCTAATAATTCAAGCTGGTGCTGGCACAGGATCGCCTCTTATACAGGGGATGAAGGGTGGTTTAGTTCGTTGGGAGCTATTCTTAGGAGATAGTACTGCAGAGACAGGCAGCGATGCGGGGTCTAACTTTAGCATTCGCAGTGATACAGATGCGGGTGTAGCAAAGGCAACACCACTGACAATCAGCCGTGCAACTGGTGCTACGACGCTGACAGGCGTGGTTATGTCTAATGCATCTCAAAATACAGATATCCACTATGATGCCGCTGGCTTGAGAAAATGGACAATTCGTGGTGCTGATCCAACTGTCTCTAATTTTGGTATTTTTCGCTACAATGATGCAGGGGCATATATTGATATGCCACTGGCAATCGTTCGTTCGACGGGCGCTGTAGTTCTACAAGGGACCTTACCTTCCACCTCACCTACAACAGGCGCATTGACTGTAGCTGGTGGTTTGGGTGTTGCTGGTAACATTCACAGTAGTGCTATCGGCCTTGGAACTGCTATTGGGACATACCCCGGTGTTGGTAATACTACTGTAGGAACTGAAATCGGTACTGGATATTTTACAGTCAGCATTGCCAGTGGTAATGCACCGATTTTCTCTAATCGCAACGTTGATGGTGGACTTATGGATTGCCGTCGTAGTGGCGTATCTACTGGCAACATCTCTACCACAGCAACAGCGTGCTCGTTCAACACATCGTCAGACGCAAACCTGAAAGAAGACCTGAAATCGTTTGATGCAGGTAATATCATTGATGACACTGAGGTGTATGACTTCAAGTGGAAGGCAACTGGCGAGCGTGCATATGGTGTGCTCGGTCAGCAAGCTAAAGAAGTCTACGCTACACCTGTGACCTATGATGAGAAAGAAGATCGACACTATGTGGACTATAGTAAGTATGTCCCTGTGTTGTTGCAGGAGTTGAAAGCAGTACGTGCGAGGCTTGCTGTGCTTGAGGGCCGCACACCTGATAAGCCACCAGCGAAAAAGAGATGATACGTGTAGCTGCTATAGTGATGCTATCAACGATGACAACATCGTGTGCATACACTGCGCCTTATGGTGGCTTCTTTGGTTTTCGTGAGCCACTCAGACAACCGGCAGCGATAGCTGTACCTGAGAGTTATACGAAGTCTGAAGTAGATGCGATCAACGCAGAGACAGTGTGTAGGTTGCAATCGAGGAATGTGCTAGAAGCTTCACGCTGCGGGATTAGGAGACAACAATGACAGCTTTAGCAGTCAACGTGTTGTGGTTCTTGATCGGGTTGATCATACTATGTGGCATTGTTTGGCTTGCCATCTGGGTGATTGAGAGCTTCATCATGCCTATTCCTGAGCCTATCAAGAAAGGCGTTTGGGTCATCGTGTTGTTGCTGGCGTTGATCGCACTCATCGGCGCTGTAGCAGGTGGAGGGTTTCACTTTCCGTCAATCAGAGGAGACACAGGTGGAACGTCTCCCACCATATCCGCCCTCACCGCCATCGATATGTATAGGTTGCTGAAATGAAGATCACTGTTCGTCAGGTAGAAACACCGCGCGATAGTGTGGACATTGAAGATGTCGCCACGCATGCGAGTAATGAGCACGGCTGTGGTCGCGAGTTTGATCCTCGTGCTATCGGTAGGCATGTGTTCTATGCCGTTAAGGACCCCGAGAGGAAACACATCAACGGGTGGGTTGCATACGACACAGATGGTAAACCTGTTGGGTACTTAGTCGCAACGATGCGTGAGAGCATGTACAGCTTCAGGTCTTACGCCATACAGGAGATGTGGTATGTGTTGCCACACGCACGCAAATCGTTCGCAGGTTTGATGCTACTACACGCGTTCGACAAATGGGCGACAGAACGCAACGCGGAGAGGATATACATGCAGGTTGAACACGATCAAGATGACAAACTCATCGAGCGCGTGTTCAGGCTGATGGAGAGCATGGGCTACAGGAAGCAAGGCTACATCGGTGTTAAGGTACTAGACGGCAACAAGGAGAAGGATACAAGTCATGATCGCACCGCACATCGCGCAGTGGGCGCTGAACAAGCGCAACACTAGCGACCACGCGCATGTCGTGGTTGCTACTCACATCAACAACATCAACGACAAGCCTAAGAAGGCCGAAGTTGATGACACTATACCTGTGTTAGAGACAAAGGGTGGTGGTGGATATCAGCCACCTCCACAGCCTACCGCACTTGAGCAAGCGCAAGCTCGTGACTGGGAAGCGCAACAGGAAGACGTACGTGAGACACGTCGTGAAGAGAAAGCTGCTGAGAAGGAAGAGGACAAGAAGGCGATTAGTGATGCTGCGTGGTTGAGCAGTAAGAACGCTGCGTATGGTGGTGCTAAGAGTGGTGCTGCTTCGCGGCTGAATGCACTAGGCATCGGCGCAGGTGATCAGTACGGCGTGTGGGATCAAGTCAATAACAGGTATGATACAGCTAATGCAGGGCTGCAGACTGGTGCCGACTACAGCGGTGCTTTCAACTCTAGCATCGTGGATGAGATACTTGGTTCTGCTAGGACAGGACAGAGGAACAAGTACGGCACAGCATTCTCTAGTGCGATCTCACCGTACTTTGCAGAGGAACAGTTCGGCTCTACGTCAGACGATGCTATCCTCGCGAGCATTCTCGATCAGCAGTACTCAGATGCGATGACTGATCTGCAAGCATCACGCGCACGTGGTAGCACCAATGAAGCGACATACAATCGTGCGCTACGTGACCTCGACAGGACCAAGGCAACAGCGAACACAGATTTGCAGAACATCGGCCGTGGTGTGTTGGAGGATATTACAGGCGACATCGGCACGCGTCGCCAAGGTTCGTTGGATCAAGCAGCTAACTGGGACTTCGGCACAACTTACGACCCGACTGCAGAAGCTAACCGCATTCGTAGCTACGCTGATGAACGTCGTGCTGGGCTTGAAGGTGAATTGCGTGGTGCAGTGGGTGGCAGGGAGTTCTTTGACGTCAACTCACTACTTGGTAAAGCTGCTGCGAAGGTTGGTAATCAAAGCACAGGCACAACGGGTACGTCGGCGCTGTATGACACGTTCGAGAATGAAGCTACACGTGCGAATGAGAACGTGCGTGCGAACGAAGGTACGTTCTAACACACACGTTATACACTGTATAGCGGCGTAGGACTACACCTATGATGGACATGGGCATCGGCAGCATCATTAGCGGCGGCTTAGGCTTCGCTGGCGCTATGATGCAAGCTGAAGAGCAAGCTGAAACTCGCGACATGAATTGGGCTGTCGCGATCATGAACTACCAACAGCGTGAACGTGAACGCGCTGAAGCTATTGCAATGGCGTTGAAGCAGCGTAAGGAGCAACAGCTTGGTAGTACAGACATACGCGGTACAAGGACGAAGTTCGTACCCGGTCAAGGGTGGGTTACTACAGGTGCTCCTGACGTACTAGACATGATGAAGCTCCAAGACGCGGAGCAGAAGAAGGTACTACAACACGATCTACCGCAGCGTAGGCAAGTTGCAGATCGCAACTACGTGCGTGGTTTGCAGGATGAAGGCACTGCTGACACGTTGAAGAGGATGTTCGTCAATGCGCTTGCACCTGCGAAGAGTGATGAAGGTTATGCGAATGACCTGTATCAGGCGCAGGCTATGGGGCTACGTGAAGCAAGCGCAGATGCTGGTCGTCGTGCATGGACGCAAGCTATGCGTACGCAGCAGAACAGCAATTTCGATGAGATAGCTTCAGGTATGCAGCGTGAGAGCAACCGCGCATACGCCAACGCTGCACTACAGGCGAAGTTGATGTCACGTGGTGTTGGTGAGAAGGAGAGACAGGGTAAGTTGAGTAGTCTGTCTAACCTGTACAACATGTTCGCAACGCGTGCTGGTCAATTGCCTGAGACCAACTACAGACCACAAACACTCGACACCAAGGGTACATTAGACCAGTCGATGGCTGGTGGCTTGCAGACAGGTAATGCTGCGATTGCTGCACTTGGTAAGAAGGGCGGGGAGCTTGACTATCTGTCGCCACTCACAGGCTACGGCAACGCTGTTGCTGGGTTGGGTAGTTCGCTGGGTAGTGCATTCAATCGCATGGGTGCGCAGAAAGCGTATGAAGACAGCCGTGGTGGTGTAACTGGGTTCGGTGGTAGTGGTAGTTACAATCAAGGTGACATGTATCTTGATGAAGAACGTGGCGCTGTTGGATAGGTGACGTATGCCTCGTGTTATCCCTAGCGGCGGCAGTGATCAGACTGCGTTCTTCATGGCGAGGAATGCTGCGGCTGATGATGCGCTTACTAGACTGTACTTGACGCTGCTGGCACGCAAGGAGGATCGTGAACGTAATGAAGCACTGCAACGCGAGTTGTTAGGCACACGTCATGGCAACCGTATGCAGGAGTTGGAGTACATCTATGGGCCACGTGGTCCTGCGAATGGACCTACTGCACATCCATTCGGTAGTCCCGGTGCGCAAGGTGATCCACTAGCTAAACCAGCTACACCACAAGCAGCACCACAAGCGCCATTGCCACCTAGACCTGGTGATCCGCCTGTTGGTGGGTTCTTACCGGGTGCCGGTGCTGCACCTAGTACAAATGCATTCACACCTACATCAGGTAGCGTGAGCAATCCGTCACCTGTTGGCCCACAAACGAGTGCTGATGATCAGCTACCACCTAATGCACGCATGGCTGCTGGTGTGTTGCCTGCTGGTGGCGTGAGTGAGTTCAGTGCGCAGTCTAAACCTGTACCATTGCCGGGACAGCGTAAGGCGAATGCGCAAGAACCCGGCACGATGAAGTATCAATACCCACAGAAGCGACCCACACGTGGTCCTGCTGAGTTTCAAGAAATGCATCCGTATTGGGTGCAGAAGATGGATGAAGCTGAGGACAAGTACAAGATACCCAAAGGCACGTTGCTTGCGTTGTACGGATATGAGAACGCTGGCGGTGCGATGTTGGGTAGGAATGGTGCAGGTAGTGCTGAGGGGATATTTCAATTCACTAAACAACTGCGTGATCAGTACGGGATTTCAGATCAAGACATCATGAACCCTGCTGTGATGATTGAAGCTGCTGCTAAGAACTTAAGACACAACGCGAATGCGTATAAGCAACTATCAGGACAAGACCTGCCGAATGATCCACGCGCGGTGCCGTATTGGATCGCACTACATCAGTGGGGTGCGACAGATGGGAGTAGACTAGTACACGCGCATCGCAGTGAGAGCGGCCACATGCCTGCTGCTGATGTGATGTTGAAGACACCTAAGCGTGACAACTATTCGACGCTGGTGAACAACGGCATACCGGGGCATGCGCGTGTTGATGATGTGCTAGGTCGCATCATGGAGAAAGCGTTGCCGTGGTTTGATAGTGGTATCAAACTGCGTACGTCGATGGGACAAGGTGATGCGGGTGCAGCACCTAGACCACCTGCTGATGTGCCAAACACAGGAGGCAGTACTGGTAGCAACGTCCCTTTCCCCAGTTCGGGGACGACGACCCAGAACGGGAGGACGATAGCGCCTCCAGACCACCCCAGTATTAACGGTGTTAATCCACGATTGGTAGCTGCTGTGCGTGGTGGTGCTGCTATGGCACTGCCACCGGGTTATGCGGTTAGAGCTACATCAGGTCATCGTCCCGGTGACACAGGTAGTCATCACGCTAAAGGCAATGCGAGTGACTGGCAGATATACAAGCCCAATGGTGAACCTATTCCGCATACGGGGGATGATACTACGGGGCTATACACACGCATGGCACGCGGTGTCAAAGCGTGGGTGCTTGAGAACGACCCTGCATTAGCTGATCGCATTGGCTATGGTGGTGCATTCGACAAGAGTAGAGGTAGTCTGACAGGTGTGCCGGATTTGATGCATTATGATCTAGGTGGTGCTAATCGTGGTCAGTTGCGACCTGATGTGATGTTCTCTAAGTTGACACCATTGGCACCTAACGAACGCAATGCACCTATACCCGGTCAACCACAGCAAGCACAACAGCCACAACGTGTTGCATCAACACAGCCGCAAGCATATCCGCCGCTTAAACCGAGTGAGGCGTTTAGTCCACTACGTAAGCAACAGCCAGCGGGTGTTGTTGATCCTGCTACACAGTTTGGAGTTAAGCCTGTAGGTACGATCGGACAGGGTACAACGTTTGGAGATATACAACATACAACGCCACGTCGTAAGTTCAACGAAGCTCCACAAGTTGCAACACCTCCTGAAGTAGCACCAGCTACAGCGACACCTGCACCACCTACGAATGTGCTACCTCCGGGGTGGAAGTACGGCACGTTGGCGAATGGTGCGCCGTTCTTCAAGCTGCCTGATGGTAGTGTGCAGTTAGCACCTAAAGGGTACAAGCCACCATCAAGTACGCCAGTTGAGCCGCCTCCTGTAGCTATGCCACAAGGTGCAGGGTCGTTGGCTATAGCATCGCAAGGTAGGAACGCCGAGCGTATGGCTGAGCAGATGGCTCCTGCTATACCTATACCACGACCTAGACCAAGTGAATTAGAACCTCGATATATCTACAAGCCGTATATAGGTGGCGCACCTATACCACAACCAAGACCTCCAGAAGCGCCGATGCGCGGCGATGTACCTATACCACAACCGCGGCCGATTGAGGCTGATGCCGGTGTGCCTGTGCCTATGTACAACACAGGTGTAGGTGACAAGGTGCCGTTCCAATCACCGGGTGAGATGCCACAAGGTAAGTTACCTAAGGGACAATTCCCAGATGATCCGAGTTGGTTCTCTATAACACCACGCGGACATGTGCCAGAGCTTGATGTAGTACCAACACCAGCACCGCCACCTAACGTAGCACAACAAGCGCCCACACCGACGCCGCAGCCGTTGGCGTTAGGACGTGATGTAGTGCCGCCTGCTGATCTACCTGATGCGTCGTCACAGCAAGCGGGTAGTGTTGAGCCGTATGATCCTAACGCTGATCCACTGCCGTTGCCAGAGTTGCCACCTATACAACAGGCTGATGTGCGGCCTGAGGATGCGGAGCTATACACAGGTCCAGCATCAATTGCTGCACCTACACCGATGCGTGATGCTAACGATGCGTCGGCTGGTGTGACAGGTATACAGCCGTTCGCAATGCCTGCGCCGAATGTGAACGGTAGTACGCAAGGATGGAAGCCTTACTCAGCTACACCGCCAGAGATGCCCAACGTTGCGAACGTTGAACGCAAGTTGGACTTGTCACTAGCTCCACCTGTGAAGCCGGGCGAACCTGATCCCAATTCGTGGATCAATGAGTTGTATAAGAAGTACATCGACAACGGTAGACTTGACACACGTAGTCAGTATCGTGCGCCGTTGCCACAGATGTTGCGTGATCCATTCAATCCACCGCTAAGACGACCTAATGAACCTACTACACCATCAGCACCAGCACCAACACCACCACCAGCGGCAACGCCTGAAGCAGCTAGACAGACGCAGTTCATGGCTGCGATGCAAGAGTGGGCAGCACAGAAGAGCCAAGCTGTACGTGATGCATGGAAGACAGGTGAACCGACTGGATTGGATATAGCGTATAAGCAGTTCTACGATTGGTACTATGGACCTAAGAGTGTGAAGACTGAGGCGATTGGTGTGCCTAAGACAACCACACCTACGACGTTGAGCAAGCCTAACAACCCAATGGCAACAGGCATACCACTACCGAAGCAGCCACCGTTGGTGTTGATACCTAACAAGGGCACAAACACGCCAGCGTTTAGCGGACCCGTGGTGGGTGCGCCTGATAGTGGAGGTGCCAAAGTGATGCCGGGAGGTGGTGTTGTTGCGCCACCTATTGGTACAGGTGGAAGTGCGAAACCTCCCGGCGTTCCTAAGGTAGCTGATCCTAGTTCACCAACAGGTTACAAGTATCTGACACCTGAAGAGGCTGCACAACTACCGCCTGTTGTAGAAGAGCAACCTGTTGAATAGCACACATGCCTGTTAGCCGTGAAGAGTACATTGCACAGTATGGCATAGACCCTGAGACAGGTGCTAGTGCAGCAACTGCGCCTGCGCCTGAAGAGGGTGGCGGTGTTTGGGATCACCTTAAGGGGTTGGTAGTTGGTGCTGCGTCTGCACCTACTGACCTATACGCGTTGCCTAGTGTAGCGTTGTCAGGTGGACAGGCATTGTACAGGTCGTACGCGAATGATACGAAGTTCCTAGATGAGTTTCGCAAAGACCTACAGATTGACGACGCACAGGCGAACATACAAAAGCATCTGCAAAGTGTCGCTGATCAGTGGAAGCAACGTGATCCCAGCTTGACAGAGGAACAGATCAACTCAGGTTTGCAAGATTATACAAAGAGCAAGCAGTATGAGGACTTCACACAGGAACAGTTGACACACTTCCCATATGTAGCTGCGAAGTGGAAGGACACTGTTCGTGGTGTGCTAGGTGACGAGAGACCTGATAGTCAGCGCAAGTGGACTGAAAGTGCTGCTGAAGTGTTAGGTGGTGCTGTCGTTGGAGGTCCGGGTGGTTGGGCTACAGGTGTTGCGAGTGCAGGGAGTAAGGTGGGAGGTATCACTGCGAAGATAGCCAACTCAGCTATCACACGCGGCGCGTTGAACACTGCTGAGATACTCACACCTGTCACTGTACCATACACGGGAGCGAACATAGCACTCAACGCGGGTGTTGGGTTGGCTATGGATCAAGGCATGCGTGCTGTACAAGGTAAGGACACTGCGTTTACACCAGAGAATGAGCACAGCGCCGGTATAGGTACGATAGCTGCAACAGGTGTAGGTGTTGCTGGGTTCGCTGCATTCGTGGGTGCTGTTAAGGGACGCAGCGCAGCAGCTATACGCAACGCAACGCCGTCACCTACAGCGGCAGCGTTGAAGAACAACCCGACATTAGACCCGCGTGTTAGTGATCCTATCATGCCGGGTGGACCGTTGATTAGGGGTGGACCTGATCCACAGTACGGGCCACCGAGTTCGCTAGATGCTATGAACCCATTGACAGCAGCCAAGCGCAAGGGCGAAGGGTTGTTGATGGATGAAGGCGCACCTGTATATCAGGCTGTGAAGGATATACACGGTGCTGATGTTGCGTATGATTTAGAACTCAAGCGCATGGATGCTAGCTACGCGGTGTTGAATGACACAATACCGAGTGACGTCAGCAACGCGATGAGGAATGTACATAATCTAATCGAGGGTATGAACCCTGATGAACAAAGGGCGATGCTGAATGGGTGGTGGTTGACGAGTGATGCTGCGCAGAACAGGATTAGACATAGTGAGGCACTGGCGGAGGAGGCTGCACTACAAGCGAAGATAGCTAATCCACAAACGACGCCGCAAGGTAGGACAACAGCGACGACTAGGTTGGCAGAGTTACAGAGTGACATACAACGGTTCACGTTAGATCAACGTAGTGCGAGGCCACGTATACCTGACGTTCCTATGGTGGAAGGTCAGAACATGGCTAATACATTTCTCAATGACATGTCACCAAACACGGTGAAGTTTAGGAACGAAGTCAAGGCGCTCAACAAGAGCATGTTGGATTTGCAAGTGAGGTCGGGCGAGCTAAGTCAGGCTGTTGCAGATGAGATGCACAGATTGAACCCGTACTATGTACGTGCGGTGAATGACCCGTTGAAAGGTAAGACGGGTGTGTCGCGTATGTGGGAGAGTATTAGTCAAGGCATCAACAGGTCGCTTGAGCGTTCGTCTGAAGGTGCAGGTGCGAGTACGCTGCATGAAAGTCCACTGCGTCATCTAGACAAAGGCATACCACAGGAGAAACTACCCGGCGCACCAGAGACACGCATCACGCAACCGCTGGAACCGATGTCAGCAGCGCGTCAGTATGTCGAACAGGCGTATAGAAGTGCTAAGCTGGTGATGACGCGCAATGAACATATAAGACATCTAGCATGGGAGGATGGGATAGGTGCGAATGGTGTGAAGACTGCGTTCCACACAGATGGACATATGCGGATTGTCAATGGACCTAATGGACGCGAGTGGTGGACTGGTGAGTTGTTGCGTAGTTCACAGGTCAACGACGCCATGCGCAATCCACGTGTGGTAGGTGAGTGGCAGGATGGCAAGCTGCGACTGTGGGAGTTCGGTGATCTAGCTCTTGCACAGGCATTGCGTATGGAGCCTGCGCAGTTGACCGGCATGATGAAGATGTTGTCTGTCACCAGCAACATCATGAAGCAATTCACCACGGGTAGGTTCGCACCTTGGTTCGCGCCGTTGGGTGCGATGTACAATACGATCATTGGTATAGCAACACGTCAACCCGGTAGAGCGTTCGGCACAGCGTCATATCTAGGACACAGGTTCTTACCGAAGTGGGCCAACAAGTTCGGACTTGATGCACTACCTGACATCACTGTGCCATTGACGTGGCCTTATCACTTAACACGCACGATCATCGAGTTGTCTGCGTATCATATGACGCAGCCGATTGTGCAACAGTTGATTAAGAACTCTCCGTTCGCATCGTTGCAACAGGCAGTAGGTGCGCCGCAGTTTAGCAAGATGGTCAACATGATGTTGAAGGTTGCTAGCTGGGCAGAGAACTCACCAGCAGTGTCACTACTCAAAGCGGGTGCGAGTTATGGACATCAGAGCATAGACAAGGTGCCGCTTGTACGTGGTGCGTTTCATGAGATGGCTGACAAGGTGCCCGGTGTGTTGAAGGGTGCGTGGCAGTTCTACAAGGATGGACTTGATGCTATCTATCTAGCCGACAAGCGGATGTACTATACACAGAACTACGCGCTTCAGCATCTCAAGTACAGCAAGCTGGGCCAAGCTGTGCCGCAGTTTGAGATTGATAAGATCATACGTGAGGCGCGTGTGTTAGCTGGTGACATGGCGAAGGTGCCTGCTAGCAAGGCGATGAAGGACTTAGAGCGTGTGTTTCCTTACCTGACACAGACGAAGCTTGGTGCGTATCACCTGATGCGCAACATGGGTAGCAAAGAGACCGCTGCGTATGTGATACCGCGTGTTGTAGCTATGTCGAACATGATGGCGGCTAGCTACTACATGATGACGTATTGGAATGCTGAGAGTAGGAAGGAGTTCTGGGAACGTACACCTGAGCATCAGCGGTGGAAGTACGCATACGTGCCGACGTTGAAGCTGGCAACTGCGTGGGCGTCAGGTACCAACCTACCATATAGCAGAGACCTATACTACAAGGTACCTATACCGCCTGACATAGCGCCGATGGTAGCAGGCATGACTGCGTTCTGGCAGATGTTGGGTGCGATACCTGCTGACGCAACGCCGAAGCCAATTGCCAATGACCTGTTCAAGGTGTTGACAGATAGCGTAACGCCTGCAATGCCGCCGCTTGCGCAGACGATACTAGGTGCGAGTGGGTTGAAGTTAGATCCACAATCAAGTGAGACACGTGGTGGTGATTGGATACGCAACATGGTGCCTCGCTTCAAGGCAGGTCCACAAGCTGAAGCACGCACGAACCTAGGACAGGTGTCGAATAGCACAGCGTTGATGATGAACGGTTTGCTGGGTGCTAATGGCGCGCATCTCGCAGCAGGGATGGATGTCTTCTTACATGCGAGCAAGTTGCAGCCTAACGCAGGCGGAGGGTTCTCACCACGTGAGAGTAGAGACTTCGCTGCTGGACTGAAGGCTGCTACGACTGAGGTGTATGAACAAGCGAAGTCGAAGATACCCGACGTGCCGTTGCTATGGCAGAACAAGGAGAAGTACTCGTCGCAGACGGCTGCATGGCAACAGGTGAGAGAGAACACACAGCACATACAAGCGATCGTGCAGATGCGCAATGACATGATGGGCAAAGCTGCACAGAAGAAACAACTGCTTAGCAAGATGGCAGGTGGTGTGCCGCCTGAGCAGATGACGGATGTGGTGTTGGCACAGTTGGCAGATGACGTGACTAAGTGGCAAAATCCCACGGGGGAATTGGGCAAGCTGAAGACACACTACGGTGAGCTAGCTACACAACAGCGCGCAGTGAGCGTCGCATACAACATGACACAAGAGCAGCGCAGGTTGAAGGGCAATCAGATTACGAAGATGATGCAAGATAACATGCAGCAACAACATCTGGCAACGAAGAACGCGGAGGAGTTAATCGCCGCTAAGTACGGCAAGTATCTCGCTCCGCGTTTAGGTGACAGGCATCTCACGATCAGCACGATTGATCAGTTGATGCGTGAGAGCATTGGCAAGTAGTTGTTATACACTGTATAGCTCTGAGCGTTTCATCTTCTTGATCGTTGACCAGCGGTGTATGCCATTGGCGTCAGGCACAGACATCGCACACTCAGCAGGGATGATGAGTTGCTTACCACCTATGAGGATAGGTGTCTCTGCGTGTTTGACCATGACGCGTAGTGCTTGCTTCGCTACCTCATGACGCGCGATGCCTATCAATCCGTCATGTGTGTTGAGCGCGATGCGTGCCTTGCCTTTGGGCCATGCTGGGTCATCGTGTGCTTTGTATATCACCCTACACACGTGATCACCTATCGTTGACTGCGGATAGAACGCGACGATTGCTTCGGTGCTCTCATCCGTGGCGGGTATGAGTTGAACATAACGGCGACCATAGGCGTTGTAGATTGCACGATCTTCTCGCACACGTTTGAGGTCCGCTTCCCAACCTTTCTTTAACTCAGGTGTGAGCTTGTGGTACTTGACAAACGCTTCGCTTGCTGTACTTAGGGATAAGCCTGTAGTAAGGGCTAAGCGATCAGGCATCATACGGTAGTTGAGACCATGACGGCAACGTTTAGCAACAAAACGAATGGTTGGTTTGCCAGCCAACTCGACGTTGTATGCGATGCCATCACGCAACGCGGCGACTTGATCCAATGGGTAGCGGTCGAAGGTAGGAACATCGTTGTACGGTACGTCGAACATGTCACTGGCAAGAGCGCGGTGGCAGTCGTAGGAACCGTCAATGCGCGCCCGTTCAAACTGCTTCATCCACGACGTGATGTTGTACCTCCACCCCACTACTCGAGCCTCGGCCTGACTGCCGTCGATGTAAATGAAGCAGCAGCCAGGGTCAGCAATGAACATTTCCTTCGCGCGGTCTGGGATGTTTTGCAAGTTTCCTCCCGAACCCCACAGCGTTTGAGCAGACGACAACCTACCCGGAGCAGAACGCACCCCCGTCTGTCTGTAGTCACACCGCATCCGGCTGTCGTAGTCAGGCTTGGCTGATGCGTAGACAGAGTAGAACTTGTCGTCCTCGATGTATGCGTCTACGGCGTCGAGCACACGGCGAGCGGCAGGGGATGTGCGTGGATGTTTGCGCATGAGTTCGCGATTGGTAGCGTCGGTACTCACACCACGCCCGACGAGCTTGAGCTTGCTGAAGTAGAGTTCAGCCATTTGCTTAGGAGAATTGGGGTTGGGCGTGTAGGTGTTATCACCCACAGCGTCTCTTGCCGCAACGTAGAACTCGTGTAGTTTAGATTGCAGATCACTGTACAAGTTACCGGGTGTGTTCTCGTCCAGCATACGACGACGTAGTTCCATGTCATTCAACACTCCACCGACTGTCATCCACACAAGGTGATGTTGCAAACGCATGACGTGCTCGAAGTAGAACTTGTCTAGCTTCTGATCGCGGAGTTCTGATATGATGCCACGGTTCGCTGCAAGTGTGAGAGCGCAGTCTTTACCGTTGTATATCCAGAAATTATCAACACCCCCAGTATGGCGCCATTCGTCCTTCTCATTCTTATAGAACGGATGCATTGTGTATTGTTTGACGATGAAGCCAAGATCGTGCGGCATTGTTGGGTATAGCACATGATGACCCAGCATCGTGTCACTATAGGCAGGCCGACAGCGAATGCGATCCTTAAACCAGAGCCATGACATGTCGAAGCCTCCATTCTGCCACACCATGCGTGTAGTCGGCGCAGCATAGAGCGACTGTAAGGCGAGACGAATGGCAGTTTCTTCGTGGTGTTGGTAGACGTTGCGTTCTTCGTTGCGGAAGGCGATGCACATTGCTTCATGCGTTGTAGGAGCAAGGCCGACGCAAGCTGTTTCATTAGCGATGACTTCGATGTCAGATGCGATTGGATCACGTGAGGCTTTACACATAGCAATATAATCGAGTGCTTGCTTACAGGTGGGGTTGATATGTGTGACGACTGCATGGGGTTTGAAGGTTCCGAGTACAACAGGGCGAAGTTTGTCACCTATGTCCATGTCGAACATGATGTGTGCCATAGGATCACGCGCGCAAAAGGCTGGGTTGTAGGTGCAAATCGCAGTGATCTGACGATTGCCTACTATACACGGTATAACACTGCCGCGCCACGACGTTATGCCCTTCTTACCTAGCAAGGCTTCAACGGCGTAGTTGCCAAGGAGTAAGACATGTTGTAAGTTAGGCAGGTGTTCAAGCTCCCACTTCAGCAACTCCTGCCAAGCGGATAGCTCATGTTTCCCTACCGGCTTACGGTTCGCACCCTCGTTAACATCGAACGCAACCTGACGCTTGACGACGTTGGTGATGTAACACTCATGACGCTTCACCTCTGGACAATGAGTGCGGATGGCACGCCAGAGTATGTTTCCTGCACCGCCTACAAGCGGGATGCCTTGAGCGACCTCGTTGCGACCCGGAGCTTCAGCTATGACAGCGATGGTCGAGTGGAGAGTACCACCCATAGAGCACTCAACGACAAGCCCCGCCGCACTAGCCTGAAGTGAGAAGCGTTCTTTAAGTTCTGCTGTTGTTAGTGTCATTCGTTGTCCCCCTTCAACACACTGTCGGCCCACTTGTTAAGTGCATCTTTGACATAGCATGTAGTGTCTACAGTGAACTCCATGTTGTCTTTGTCAATTGATACCCAACGCAGCTTCTTAATCCATTCAGCGAGTTGTACGATCTCTGTGTTTGTCATCATGACTTAGGCTTCCTCTTCCAACCGAGTGACTTCAACGATGTAGCGAGTGAGCGTTGGTCTGTTATCAACGTCGCATGTTTGATCGCACGTGTGAGGCCGGTGTATAGGTTGGGACGTGAGAGATTGAAGAACGCGCATGATGCCATGATGTAGGAGATGTTGTCATACTGCGAGCCTTGACACTTGTGCGTGGTGAGAGCATAGGCCAACTCAATCACGCGACGTGGATCGTAGGTGTAGAAGAACTGCCTACGTCTGTTGTACTCATGCACCTTGGGTGGTAGTTCGACAACGCGATCACCGAAGTCAATCTCCAACACACCGATAGGGTCGATGCTTCTGATGACACCGACTTCACCATTCAACATCTGCTTCGTATCAGGTGCAGGGATGTACGCATGTGCGTAGCCTGTACCATCGTTAGCGAAGTCGGTGTAACGTTCGGTGTAGTCACGTAAGTCGTACGAGTTGGTGTTGCAGACAACCTTGTCACCTATGCTGACGAAGCATCTGTTCTTCACCTCCCACTTGTTGCGAGGGAGTTCGATCTTACCGGGCATGGTGGGGTTGAAGCGTAGTTGGAGGATGCTGTTCAAACGCACAGTGCCTATGTCTGACTTACGCGCGGGCGAGATGATTTGATTGTTGATTGTACGCCAATCGATGTCGTTGTCTTCGAGCATGTTATACAGTGTATGAAGCACTGCGTCACCGAGCATCACGCGAACGTCGCTATTGGATGTGAAGAACTGTCCGCGGTTGATGCGACGTGCTGCTTCGATGATGCCGTTGCCTTCAGCTTGGCGATAGATGTTCTGCAAGGTGACAGTGTTAGGCATAGCTAGACACTTCGCAAACGGCGACGTTGGATCAGCGAGGTCACTGTTCTCGATAGGTGGCAGTTGTCGTATGTCACCGAACACACGCAAGCATGCGCCGTGACGTAGTGAAGACACGAGGTCACGATGTAGGCCAGTGGACACCATTGCATACTCATCAACGATGACGATGTGTTGTTCAAGTGGGTTGGACTTGCCGCGTGCTGGTGTGCTGACAGATGTAGCTTCACCTGTTTCATCGTCCATGTCAGGGCGATTGAACTCAAGGAGTTTGTGTATGGTTTGAGCAGGATAGCCTGTTGCTTCACGTATACGACGGGCGGCTTTACCTGTTGGTGCGGCGAGTGCGAATGGGATGTTGCGTTGTGTGAGTAAGTCACACGTCTGCTTTATAATAGTAGTCTTACCCGTACCAGCTTCACCTGTCACAGAGACGAGGCGCTTGAGAGGATCGACACACATAGTAATAGCGTTCTGCTGTTCAGCATCTAGCTGCATCGCGTCCATCGATGTTCTCCATGCTGCATGTTTCGCAGCTATACAGTGTATAACAATAGCAAACGCCGCGCACTGCGGAATGGGGACAGATGCGCGGCGTTGCTCAGCCTGCAGACTAGTTCACTGGGGGGCAGCTCTAGCCAACAGACGTAGAGCCGTCGGTCTCTTCGCCACGCTTGTTCGCGATCACTTCGTGCTTGATGCGCGTCAGACCAGACTGTGCATACTCAGGCGTGTCGAGGAACTCAACCACCTTGCGTGCATCAGACATGATGCGGTCGACTTGCAGCTTCGCACCGGGAATGACGTTGCCCTGTTCGTCAGTTACACGAACAAAGAAGTGGAACGTACGCTTCTGTGCAGCACGTTGTGCAACAGCTTTCTTCAGGCTAGAGTAGGCAGACGACGACGCGGACTTGGAAGGAGTAGCCATTAGGATATATCCTCATGTATGGGGTTGTAGTGTGGTGTAGTGGTAGTGTGTTAGGCACACACGTTGGTAGCATGTGCCTAACACATAGTAGCACACGCGTGTTAGAGAGGCAACACTTGGCCTACCTCAGCACGCGGGTTCTTCTCAAGGTCTTGACCCATGCGAATGCGAGCACGTGCTTCACGACCCACGAAGTCGTTAGGGTCAATGGAGCTTGACATCGGAACACCGAAGGCCTTACAGACGTTCTTCATACGCCAACGATCAGCGGGGATGTCACGTGAGACGACGTTCATCGTGAATGTCAACTCATCAACACCATCACCGGGGTCGAAGTCAGCAGGGAACTCGGTGCGCGGCACTTGCAAGGTGAGCGTGAGCATCGGGTTCCCTGAAGAAGCTGCTGTCTTGTCGATAGCAGCAGTGCAGATGCACTTATACTCACCAGCAGGGAGTTGCGGAGGAGCTTCAGCGTCTGCGATGTTAGCAGAGAAGTTGAGCAAACCCATGTTGGGTTCTCCTATGTTACGGGCTTATACACTGTATACATGCACACACAGGTAGCAAGCCACTAGGTCTAGTCTGTGTGCGTAGGAGTAGGCACTATGTATAGTGGCTACTTAGGCACTGGTAACTTTGCGAAGTTGCCAGCGATGTAGTCCTGCCACCACGTGGATATGGCAGGACCAGCATTGGTGTTTGCGTTGTAGCGTAGAGGGAATGACGTCTGTGCAGTCATGTCGAACATGCGTGACTTCATCGGCGCACGGAAACGTTCAGGACGGATGGCGATATGTCTGACCCCATTGACATCACGAATGTTCCATACTTCAGAGATGTCCTTGCTAGCGATGTTAGGAAGCTGCCCGCCAAGCAACATCCCGACGCTGAGGATGGCACCATCGTTGTTTCGATCAGCATCCTTCTCATGCGTAATGAAGATCACGTGTTTGTTCAAGGCACCTGTGACACGCAAGGTGTTGGAGATGAGCGACGACACTGCTATGTTACGAAGACCATACCCATTGAGGCCGGGTTGCTCGATTGTACTCTTGGGAGCAACGCGTACTGCATACTGAAGAGCATGTTCACTGAACTTGGTCAGGCTATCGATGATCAAGGTGTCGAAGTCAGCGAGCATGCTATACAGTGTATAAGGGTCAGGCTTCATTCCCTCCTTAACGATGTCCACACTACTTTCTTTACTCAGATTAACACGGTGCCAATTGGGCATGTTGCGAATACTCATGTCACCATCAGGGTCAAGCATGAGGAATAGCTTGCGACCGGGAGCGGTTGCAGCGAGTGTAGTTTTGCCGCTACCACTATCACCCCACAGGATCATAGATAAGCGCGATGGTGCGTCTGTTGGATGTTCTATCTTTAATTCCATCATCTCCCCTTCCTGATGTTATACATAGTATAGCACATGTGTAATCACCTGCAACTCATCGTCAGTTATGGTTTACCTCCATCCAACGCTGCACAGGCCACATCTACATTGCTCATCAAGTTATCGAGGCACTGCTGCCGACCGGCGATGATCTTCAACGCCTCACGCAGCCGCTCGATCTCGTTCTGCGCCGCCTCGTACTCGTCCGACATCCGCACCATGCGCTGACTATCGGCATGTCGAGCAGCGTTGATCCGCTCGATCTCACCATTCGCCTCTGCTATCAACTCAGCACCGACGCGAACCTCCTCCCGCAGCCGCTCGATCTCGTCCTCCAGTCGGCGCACGTATTCGCTTTCGGAGACTGGCGGGCAGTTCTTGATCGTGTTGCGCAGTCGCTCTATCTCGTTAATATCTCGATTGCGTTCAGGGATCATAAGAGCGATTACTTTCTCCAGCCGCTCGATCTCGTCGGCGGCCTCGCGCAGTTCGGGATTTTCATACCCGCGCAGCCGCTCTACGATGTCATTCATGGAGGGCACTCACCAATAGGTCGTGAACCCGTTGCGTCGATTGTCCGTCAAGGAGGGCGTCCTTTGCTCGCGTAATAACAGCGCGCAATCGCTCGATCTCGTCTGCAAGCTGCCATGTCAAATAGTCTTCTGGCGGCCCACCTAGATTGCGTGCATAGTCGCGCGCCTGTTTCACGATGTCTGTTGTAGTCATGGATCAAGTGTCTCCATTAGAGGCGACCAGCGTTCGGTTGTCATTTCGTTGTCGTATATGTGACGGCGTTGCTCTGATGTCTCACTGCATAGAGGTATGAACGAGCATGAGCGGAAGTAACGGTTGCATGAGTGTGTGTACATAGGTGCGTCTGTAGGTGCGTCTTCGTATGCATGGATAACATCGAGCGAATGGCGGACCCATGACTGCCACTCGTGGAAGCTTTCTTCGTTGCGTGAGGTAGGGTAGCGCATCATTCCGTCGCTGTATGTGGATGACTTAGGCACAGGGAGTTGTAGACCCCACATGACGACGTTGCGTATAGGCATGTCGAGTAGGCATGACATAGCGACGCAGTAGCCGGTGACTTGGTTGGATGTGTCGAAGGAGTTGGACCATACAGTGTCGATGCGCGAGCCAGTTTTGTTCTCATGTACTTCAGGCGTCTTGTCGCTAGGACGTAGTGTGTCTACACACACAGCATCAACACGGCCGATGAAGCGAATGAGTGGAGCGTGGTTGTTGTTGTGTAGTGTGATGTCGAATGGCATCTCTATGCCGATGCGTGATGCGTCGGAGTTACAGATTGGTATGAAGCGACCAAGTGGATAGCGTTGGACATAGTTGATAGCTGCACTCTCAAGGTTAGCCTGCGTTCTACGTGCATCACGGGGGTCGTCGTGATAACCTGATGTTTCGAGGAGATTGAGAGCCATCTGCATGCAACGAGTTTCGGCGTCTTCGTTACTACGATAGTAAGCGAGCGCCTGCGACCAGCGATCAGGATGTAGTGCATTGGCGAATACACGGTCAGCATATTTGTAGATAGCATCTAGCCTGCCTCCATCATCGTTCTTGTCGTTCATTATACTGTGTATAAGATCAAAGAAGCGACAAGCTGCAAAGACGTCATGCATCGCGCGACCAGCTTCGAGAGCTAGTACACGTTCGACACCAGCAGATAAACGCTTACCATGCCAAGAGTTGATGATCCCCCAACGTGGGCATGTGTTCACGGCTGTTAGGGTGGAGTAGTCTACCCACGGGATCGTGGTGTCTGTGGTAGGACGTATGATCACAACATCACCTCTTACCGTTGAGTATCTCAGACACACGACCAGCATTGCGTAAGCCTGTGCGACGAGCGATGTCTGTCTCTGTCAGATTGAGGTTCTCATGTAGCTTGTGTACTTTAGCCTTCATCTCATCAGTGATGACCTGTGACACAGGGCGTGCGTGGCGAATGTACTTCTCACGTGTCATGAGTGACACAGCTTTACGCAATTGACGTTTAAGAGATGGGTCGTCTATACACTGTATAACGGCTTCGATCATATCACGTGCGAGGGGGATGTTTGACATCAGTGAATGTCCTCCGAAGCTTCGTTGTCAGGGTGCATTGCTTTACGTACGGCGGCCCAATCGTCTTTCAGGCGAGCACCTACGGCTGCGATGTTCGCTACAATGTCGGCCATCTTGTCGACTGTGCGTACGATCTGTTGCATCTCCTGACGTAACATCTCGTTGTCCTCTGCGAGACGTTCGACAGCTTTAATCATACCACGTTCAGTGCCGTGTTCTTTGATCAATGCACGAACGTCACGTGCGCGTTGTACGTAGTTAACCATTGGTCTTCTCCTCTTTCACATTAGCGATGTCGATGTCTGTGTATTGTAGAGCGAGCGCACGCATATCGTATACGAGTTCTTCAAGCTTTTCGAGCGCCTTGTGTGTGCGTTCTAGTTGTTTCTCCACTTGATCTTGTTTCTTTTCGAACTTCATCAGCGCAGCGGCGGAGGTGATTTGTTGTTTAGCACGTGCAGCTTGGCGCATGAGTTCTACAACACGCAAGCGACGTTCGCGTAGATGTTGTAAGAACATGTCTTGCTCGATGTCTGTCATCGTCAACAACGAGCGAGGATTGATAGCGTCATCAACAGAAACGCCAGCACTGCTTGTTACAGCAGGCTGGCGCAGCTTGACGACTTTGTTATCGTCGTCGACTGTCATATGTTACACCACTGGTTTGGCACTGATCACGAGTGCGGGCATTGACTTCTTACTGACCTTGTTGATAGCTGCGTCGATGATGTCCACCTTTACACCTTGTCTGACTAACTCTGTGCGCAACTCATCGATGTCCGTACGCACGGCGGGCTTGTTAGCTGCGAAGTCAAGCTGCCAATCAACACCGACGAGGTTGGTGGTTGACTTCTGCATCATCTCCACTGCGGAGTTGCGCACCATCGCAACGTGTGTGGGATGTTCATCAATGACGAGACGCTTGATGGCTTCGTAGCGTTTCTCTGCCTGTGTACGTAACAACGAAGCGGTTAAGAACTCTGCAGCGTGTTGGTCAACTGTGTCTTGCACAGTGGCAGGAGCGGGGAAGTCGGTTATACAGTGTATAGCGCGTGCTTCGAGTGGGAGTTCGGTCACGCCGTTCTTGTTGATCTTAGCCTTGGTAGTAGACATCACGTGTCTCCTTTGCTTGTGTGATTATGTATTATAGCACATGCAGGATCACCTGCAAGTCGGCTGTTTTTGAGGTCGTTGAGACGTGTGCGTCGTTGTGCAGCGTACTCATCACCCCAAGGCCACGCGATGTGTTTGTACACCTTACGTAGTCGGATCTTGCGTATCACACTAACGTCGAGTGACATGTTGTAACCTTCGCGCATCTTCTCTGCTACGAACTCAGCGGTGCAACCAAGCTCAAGCATCTGCATGATGCGTTTGACATGGAAGTGCTTCATGCCTACGCGTTCACGTTCAAGCATGTCACGTACGTTGTCAGCCTGACGACCGACGGTTATGTGGTGAGGATTGCAGCACCATGAGTGGTCGCATGAGTGACGAATGACGTCGCCCTTTTGTAGCTTATACCCTGTATAAAGTTCGAAGACGACGCGATAGACGTAGTAGTGTGTGCGGCCTAATACGACACGCGGGCGGTACTCTTCACGTGTGCCTTTGCCATGTGCGCCAAGCCATTCCCAACATAGTTCCTTACTGCCATCGTGCATGTTGATGCGACGAAAGACGTCGTAGTCTTCACCACGTGTACGACGGCCGCGCAGAGGTTTGGTGCGTTGTAGTTTCTGCTTAGCACGTTGCTCTATGACATGTGCAGGTATCGGTTTCTTATCCACCTCTTCACTCCCACAATGGTGACGATGATTGGTAGCATGTACACAAGCAACAGCAATGTGACTTCGGTCTTGTAGTAGTATGCATACCATTGGATGGTGTAGATGAGATCATTGTCTATCATCTGTTGGCTTTCGTGTGAACTCATCACGGATGCGTTCGAATAGGTCTGCGGCTTCGAGCAGTGTGTGTGCATCTTCAGGCAGCATGTTAGGACTAAGGCCTGCCATCATGCGTAGACGGTCGATCATTTCTGTGAGTTCGTTGAGTTGTTTGCGCTTCATCACGTGTACCTCAGAGTGGCGGTCGCATGCATGACCCCGGCATGTGTGTGCCGGGGCCTATACACTGTATAACGTCAATCAGCCGTGTCGATCTCATATATCTCAAGCATCAACGCAGCGCATTTGTCGATGAGTAGGTTCTGCATGTGGCGTGAGTTGTCTGACACGTGTTCGTGATGGTGGATGTACTCTTCATACATGGTGCCTAGCAGCTTTTCGAAGCCTAAGTCGAACACAGCTTCGGAGATGTAGATGATGCCTTCGCGGTAGTAGCCGAGTGTGTCGTCTGGCAGTGATACACACAAGACAACGAGTGTAGGGTCGATCATACATCGGTGATGATGCAGCACAGCGATGGCGCGTTTGACTAACGCCAGTTGATGGCGCGTTGGTTGGTAGACTGTGATCTGTTTGTCGAATGGTAGTTGTTTGGTGTATAGATCACGTGCCCACATTGGCATCGATTGATGATGCTCGATGAGATAGGCACATGCGCGTAAGAAGTCCTTGCTAGGCCCAACAAGGTGATAGGATGTGTCGAGGTTGTATTCATAGACATCCATCTTTGATATACGTGGTAGGTGTTCGATCAGCATGTCGTATGACATGTTGGCAGTCCACACATCGCCAATGTGTTCACGTAACATCCACGGGTGTGCGAGTGTGCGATCTTCGGTTAGCTCCTGCTTAGCAGTGTAGTCGTATGTGAAGTGCGATGGTTTGTCTAACTTGGTACCTGTGTACATGGTGCGATAGTAGACAACGTTGTCGCCGTCATGTTTCTTGGCGACGATACGCATGCGGTCGCCTTCGCAGATGACAGGTGTGTTGTCATTGAGGAAGTACTTGTTGTGATTGTTGTAGATTACAACAAGCTCAGCAATGTTATCCCCACCAACAAGAACACACACGTCGTAAGCACAGTCACTACCATCAGGGTTAGCAAGGCAAACTCCGCCTCCTTCATCCTTGGCATTGGTGTAAAGCTCTCGATATGCTTGCCATAGTTTCCAGTTGGCTCCGAGGTGTGTGGTGAATGGGAGTTCAACCACTTCGTCATCATAGTTACAATAGATGGCGGTGTAGTCTTTGTCACGGAACGTTGCCTTTGCTGTTGTGAAGTTATACACTGTAGAACGTGTAGCTATACACACGCTCATGCCGTGGCGGAGGAGTGTGGCTATGGCGTACTTGAAGCCTGTGCCGAAGAAACCGATGGAGTTGTCACTAGACTTAGCACTTAGGCCCAACAACGTGAAGCTGCGACGATCAAACTCGCCGTCGTTGTAGAAGCATACGGACTTTGTGATAGACATTGTAGTTGGTGTTCCTTAGGGGTTGTTGGTGAGTTGTGCTACTGTGTCGTGTGTGATGTTGTCGCGTTCGTCGTCTTGTGTGTAGGCTTGGATAGCTTGTACTAAGTCTGCTCCTGTTCTATCTAACTGTGTCTTCAATCGCACGTGACGAGTGAGGTGGTATTCGACTTTCTCTTCTAGTATAGCGTTGCGTCTGCGTAGTTGATCTAACTCAAAGTCTGTGAGGACTTTAGCTTCGCGAAGTATCTTCACCTCTGTGCGTAGGTTAGCGAGTTCTGTCTCCCACGCGGAGAGTTCACTTACTAAGTTCATCATTGTCTCCTTCTCTGACTGTTATACAGCGTATATCTGTTTCACTACGATAGTGTTGTTCGCAACGTCCACATGGATAGACTTCCATGTATGTACCTAGCCATGTGTCACTATCGTTAGAGCGGTTGTTGGTAGCGAACCACACTTGCCATGTGTTTGTGAGTGGACGATAGACTAGCATGTGTGCGCGTGTGCCTGGCTGGAGCCAGACATTATTCATCATCATCAGCGAACTCGATGGTGAGTGTGGTGAAGTTGGTTGGTATGCCACCTTCATCATCGTCACCGATTGTGACGTAGATGTTGTCTACTTCAGGGACGACCTCACCACTTGCTACAACGCAGTAGTCACGGAAGATTTCTTTCAGCATGTCGAGCGTGATAGTGAGTGGTGTGCGTTTCATTGTGTTGTTCTCCTTGCTAAAGCTTAAGCCGTATGGTGCGAGGCTGGTCCATTTGTACGTTGCTGATGGCGGTCGCCTGCGTGTCATAGCCATGTCGTTATGATGGCGTATATGAGAAAGCCTAGAGGCCACACAGTGATGAGGCCTAGCATAGCACATGTTGTGATAGCTATAGGCGAGAGAGTAGCAGGTGGATGTGTGCTATACATCACATCGCGTTGGTCGTTGCTCATGTTACGCTGCCTCAAGGAGTTGCTCTGCACAGGTCCACAGAGTTTGGTTGATGTTCAAGTTACGACGCACGTCTGAGATAGGACGCACGTTGGCGATGCGATTGTTAGCTGTGATGTATGACATACCACCACGAAGGGCGTTCTCCTGTATGACGTTCATCACAGTGTATACGTCGTTCTCTGTATCCTCATCACGGCGCACATGGAGTAGGCGTTGACGCATGTCAGCTACGAACGATGCGTCTTTGTCCTCACCCCAACGAGCCTTGACAACTGCGTCTGCTAATGCGATGCGCTCACCTATGTTAGTAGAGCGATTACGCATGGCAGTTATACGCTGTATAAGCTTCGTCGTGTGGATGTGGATGTCCTCGAGTTCTAACATCACCTGTTGCATCAAGTCAGGTGCGCGGTGTGTGAATGCGCGTGAGTAGAACAGGTCGCCTGCGATGACGCCGTTCATGCATGCGAAGCGAATGACACCCATGCACATCTTCAATCGCGTGGTGCCATCGTGGCTGTCGAGTACGATGACTTCAGGTGATGAGCCATCGCGTGTGTCGTAGTATATTGAGCGCATGCGTATCATGACTTTCTTGAAGCGATGATCACCACCCATCACGCTCACCACGCGAAAGCCTTTATTGTGCATATGTAACAAGATGTCGTAGGTGTTGGTGAATGCATACTTCGCACTCATACGTGGATGTGCTTCAGTGGCGAATAGAGAAGGAAAGCGTTTATACATGTCACTGCTATCTGTGAACATGGAAGCAGCTTGCATTGCTTGTTGTTCGTGCTTTGTGAGTTGAACGTTCATATTACACTCCTTGTGTTATACACTGTATATACTATATGACGACATGAGTTCAACTCATACGAGCATCCCTCCTCCATCATATACATTCATTATAGCACATGTACAATCACATGCAAGTCGTCATATATGTATACTATATCATATATAGCACAAATGCCCATTGACCAAACGCATGCATGTGAGATATTCATAAATGGCGTCGTCACATATACATTGTATAACTCTCACATACGCGAGCATCAGGTAGACGCCGGCTCCGCCGGCTGGCGCTACATGTGCTGTGTATATGTGCGTGTGCATGTGCGACGTGATGCGTAGATGGCGATGTATGTGTGGCGGGCGCGAGCGTGCCTGCTGGCTACGCTCGCTTATGTGCTATAGCTGTGTGTCTTTGTTGCACTGTGTGTATGACATCACACTAGACGCAGAAAAGCCGCGCTAGGCTGTGATACCTAGCGCGGCTTATACAGTGTATAACGATGTTGCTATTCAGTCTCTAGCGCAGCGCAGAATAGCAAGATCAGCATGAGCGCAACGTATGCCATGCCGCATGCCATGATGACAGACTGTACCATCACGCGGCCTGCTTGGCGTTAAGATCAGCGTACGCCTTGCGAGCCTTAGCCTTTTCAGCCTCAGACATCTGAGCATCCATGCTAGCCCAGAGCATGTACACATCCTTACGCGTTGCGGCTGACACACCGTCAAGCTTGCCCGATGCATCGAAGGTACCTGCGATGGCAGTCTCAAGAGCCTTCGCAGTCTTGCCCAATGCGGTACGTGCAATAGCCTCTGTACCGCCAGCCTGTGCGTTAGGCGTGCCAGCCTTGAGACTATCGCAGGCCTTGCGAATGTCGGCAGTGGAGATGCTGTCGACCGTAGCCACATCAAGCTGCACCTTGCCCAGCTTGCGAAGCTGCGTCGCAGTGAACGGCACGTGAATGAACTCTTTACGCGTGCCATCGTCGTTCTGTTGTGTGCTGATCACGTAGCACGCATATTTAGACGTGCCCGGGATGCGCTGAATGTTCACATCCCTATCCCATGCCGACAGCTTGTCGATGCCGACAAGGGTTTCGATGTTGCGCAGGGTTTGAATGTTCACCTGATTGAACAATTCAAGCAGTGTCTGTTGACGCACAGTCTGATCAGGCGTCTTTTGCTTGATGCCAAGCAGTGAAGCATACTCTTTCTGTACCTCATCACCCTCTGGCGAAGACTTCCAATGGTCAAGGATGATAGGGCGAACCTTTTCTTCCTTGCTCACAGCGTATGCCACCTTGTCGGCAAGCTCACGCAATGTCGCAGCATGTGCGACAGCGAAGAACAGAGGACCGCTATCCTGTTCACCCTTGAGTGACGCATAGTGCAGGATGTCAGCGCCGTAAGAGGTAGAATTGCGAAGCGTATTCATGACTTACTTCCTTGTGATACGTTGACTAGATGTAGACTACGTTATGTAAGCTATTCATCCAATCAACTATGCCTAATATAGCACATGTAAATCTACATGCAAGCATGTTGTTTTTCACCTGTGGATAACTCAAACACGCTATACAAATCAGGCATTTAGACGCATGGTTATACACTGTATAAACCGAGCCACATATAGCGTGTGCGTATCACACATAGCACACGCATGGCGACATAGTGTCACGCATATATGGGGTATGCCCAAGGGGCGATGCGGCCGCTTCCATGCTACGCCTTGTGTGTGTGTGCTATGTGTCACACCATGTTGCGCCTATGCCACGCTGTGTTGTGTGTATACTACGCGCACGCGAAGCAGTCCCCCGGCAATTCCCAAACCCACGTGCGTGCGTATGCGTGTGCGCGGGGAATGAGCACTGTCTCAAGCCCCTCGCATTTGTAATTTGTTTGCGAATGATCATGCCCCCCGCCATGTGTGTGTTATAGTATGTATATAGTATAAGTACCTAGCCAGTTTAAAAAGAACGCCTGAAATAGGCCCCGAGTGGTGAGGTCTATGTCAGGCGTTAAGTCGTCTATCACAAGCATATACATTATAGCATACACACAAACACATGCAACCTCGTCACATTCGCACGCTGTGTGTGAGATCGTCGCATAATCTACGCTCGTCTCATGAACAGCACCAAGCAGCTAACCGGCCCTTCGGGCCGGACATTATACAGTGTATAGGTTGACTTAACGTTGTACTTGTGCTAGGGCGCTTATGAGTTTGTATGATATGCAAAGATTGTACGACATACAACAATAGGAGTACTACTATGCCAGCATGGGCAGGCGGGTGGGACAATCAATTCGGACAACCTTACGCATTGACGCAGCAAGGTACAGCGACGATGCGTAGTGTTGCACGTCTCACCAACTCTGTAGGTGGTCAGGCATTCGGTGAAATAGGTCGCGCATTGTGTAACGGTGTAGGTGCCAATGCTGATCTCAGCATCAAACAGGTCGCAGCTATTCAGGCTGATGGTATGAACCTCGGCGGTGTGCGGCCTATTGCTACATACGTAGTTGTTCCTCTGCATGCTACCACGATCACGGAGAAGGAAGCCTTCCAAGCACAGATGACACCCACGTGGGCACCTGCTT
>Ga0207641_10000504_pt1 | contig 43890 bp, 40 predicted proteins | sample KBSSwiS62_FD_184306 | JGI IMG/M metagenome (GOLD analysis project Ga0207641, IMG submission 184306) | Switchgrass rhizosphere microbial communities from Kellogg Biological Station, Michigan, USA - KBS Switchgrass S6-2 (SPAdes) (version 2) | ecosystem: Host-associated > Plants > Roots >... | reverse complement strand
GCGAATGACGACCTCTCCGGTCGCGCTGATACCGTGAACCTGAAAAACGTTCTTGGCCAAATCAAGGCCGATCGTGCTAATCTCCATGGTGGGTGGCTCCTTATCGGGTTTGCATGACAGCAACTCATCTTGGCACTTAGATGCCGTGAGCGGGAGCCATCCACCTCATCCGCTGAATGGCAACAACCAGATCCAGCTCGGCACGGTCAAATCGCGCGGGATCGAGGTCGAGGCTTCGCGAACCATAGCGCGCAATTTCACTGTTAGCGCATCCTACACCTACACCCATGCGCGAACAGGGCGCAGCATTAATTCGCTCGATCAGGAATTACCGATCTCCAGCGTACCGGCCCACCAGGCCTCGATCTTCGGCGAAAAGAGCTTTGCTCTTCATGCTGAGACATGGCTGCGGGTCGGCGCAGGTGTCCGATATATCGGTCCGTCGACCGAAGCAGCGATATTCTATGACATCGTAGCGGATGGTGCGGTTGAACGCCTGACCACGCCGGGCTTCACGCTCGCTGATGCGCTGGTCTCGGTCGAACATGGCAGATGGGCGCTATCAGTCAACGCGACCAGTCTGTTCGACAAGCATTATTATGCAACTTGTTCAGTACGTTCGGCTTGTGGCGTCGGCTTTGGCCGCAACGTGATCGGCACGTTGGGCTACCGCTTCTGATCCGATGGTGTCAGCAATATGTTTGCATATGATGACGGCGACAGGACAAACGCATTTTTGCAGACACACGACAATCAGGCCATTTCGACAGCTCGCAGCAGTCCTGCCATGGTGTGTTCCAGGGGTGCTGGCCGCTACACGTACTGCTTTGTTATCGGAGATATCCATGCGTCGCTTCACAGCCCGTCTTCCGATCCTCCTATCATCCGCCGCAATCGCGCAATCTGACGACGGGGCGCATCCCAGGATCGTTGTCACCAGTGCTGCAACGATCCCGAGTCCGCCTGACCGTGCTGTCGTTAACTTTTCCGTCCACGGCGAGGGTGCAACCAGCGACGAGGCCGTGCGCGCCATGGTTGCCAAACGCGAAGCGATCGAGAAGGGGCTGGCGGGCGTTGCCGCCCAGCCCGATCTACGCTCCGCGCAGGTCATTATCACCGAGGTGCGCGGGCCTGACTGCAATCGTAACAGCTATGGCAATCCGCGCCTGTCGACTGGCGAATGCGCGATCATTGGCTACACCGCCGATCTTCAGGTGGAAGTCCGCACCGCGGCGGTGAACGAGGCTGGTACAATGGTGTCGCTTGCCGGGCGGCTTGGCGCGACTAACCCCCGCATCGACCGCTTCTTCCTTGCCGAAGACAAGGAGATAAGGCGGCGTGGCGTCACTGAGGCGCTGGCGGAAGCCAAACTACAGGCGGAAGCAATTGCGCGCGCCTCCGGGGTGAAGCTAGGCAGCGTCCTCAGCGTTTCAAATCTAAGCTTCAACGGCCCAAGCCCATATGACGACGTCGTTGTCACGGCGCAGAGGGTCAGCGCGCCACCCCCGCCGCCGCCAGTGGCTATCGGACTGAAGCCCCGAGCGATCGAAACGCAAGTGCGCGTGCAGGTAGTCTACGCGATTCAACCTTGACCGTCGCGCGTCGTTGTCGCGATCAACAGTAGCCATAAGCGACCTACCCGCTGGTCGAGGGATGAATGACCGCTTCATCGATCACGATAAACAGGTGTTTTTCAGAGGCCTCCGCTGCCGGGATTTTGTCGATAGCGCGGCAGCCGCAATGATTATCACGGCGCCGCTGGCCATCCGGCATGGCAACCGGCAGGTTTATCCGAAACCTGACACTCACCGTTGTGCGCAGGAACGGCGGTTTTGTCCCATTTTGTGCCGGATAGAGTCGTCGGCGATTCTGCACGTTTGGCAGACATCTGAGAGTTCGCGACGGACTGGGCTAACGCTATCGGATGTTCCGAGGGCGGCCGGTCCGCCGAACAGGGGGATCGCTGCTCATTCGGGCCCATTCGCGAGCGACCTCCGGCAACCATCGAGGCCGTGCCAGTGCAGCAACGCGCGGGGGCAATTTGTCCGGACACTGTGAAACCATCCGGCAGATAGTACTCTCTGAATAGCCGAGGAACTTTGACAATTCTCTCGGGGTCCAGAGACGGTCATCCTCCATGGCGGTGACTTCCCCCTTGCCATATCGGCCGCGCGCAGCGACCGCAGGAGCCGATCTCCGGCAGACGCGTCACGTTCCTATCTCCGCGTCCTTACGCGCCTTGGCGAAAGCCCGGTCACTGGTGAGGAAGGAATCGAGCATGGCAGGGATCAGGTCAGCCACCTCCGCCTTGTCGGAATAAGCTCGGTTATAGAGCGCGGCATAGTCGGCAAGCGTATGAGCAAGGTCCGGCGTGACCGTGACGGTGATCTTGACCGGCGTGCGGTCGGGCAGTTTTGCGAGTTTGAGCATGGTGCGTCTCCTGTCAGCGTCCGCCCCATTCCCGCAGGACCAGATCCTTGTGAACGATCACGCGGAGCGGCCATCCGGGACGGACGGTGATAGTGGGCTGGATGTTGAGATTCTTGGATACGATCTGCTGGCCCGCCTGATTGGCGGACTGCTGGGTGGACTGGCGCAGCGCCCGCACAAGGTCGCTCTCGTCATTGCCGATCGACAACTCTGTGCTGACGCCCAACAGGGTCGATAGCGCCACGCCCTTGAGCAAGCGCCAGGTGTGATAGTCCACCTTGTCGGACAGACCGGCATAGCCCGCTGCGTCGGTCGCGGGCAGGTTGTCGATCTGGATGGAACTGCCATCGGGCAGTATGATCCGCTGCCAGACCAGCAGCGCGCGGCTCTGCCCGAACGCCACGACGCTGTCATAGCTGCCGATCAGGCGCGAACCCTGCGGGATCAACAGCGTCCGGCCCGTCACCGTGTCGAACACATTCTCCGTCACCTGCGCCACGACCATGCCGGGCAGGTCCGAGTTAAGGCCGGTGAGCAGGCTCGCCGCGATCACGCTGCCCGCCATCACCTGAAAAGGCGAGGCCGGGGTCTGGAGCGCATGGACGTTGTAAATGCCGTCCGATGCGGATTGCCCGACGAAATCCAGCTTGCGTTGCTGGTTGTTCTGGTCGCGCTCCGGGTCGAGCGCGAGCCGGCCGGCCGGCGAAGCTTCGCCTGCTGCCGGCACCGCGCCCGCCGCTTCCGCCCCCGAAGGTGCGCCGGACACCGCTGCCGCCGCGCGTCCCGACGACTGGACCATGACGCCGGCTTCGCGCGCTTGTGCGGCCTGCGCCGCGATGCGCTGGCGTTCGGCTTCGGCGGCCTGCTCCTGCGGCGTCATGGCAGGCGGCATAGCGCCATCGCCGGTCACGCCGCCGCTCGCCTCAAGCTGGCGCTGGCGGTCGAGAATGGGCCTCCCGAGATCGCCGGGGAGCGGAGCGCCCAGGATCGGGGTGCCGGGCGCGACCTCGCCATAATTGCCGGGAAGGTTGGCAACCGCATCTGCGGGCGTCTTGCGGTCGCTGACCGCGCGCTCGTCGGCGGCGCTGACGATATGAAGCGTCTTCGGCCCCAGCGCCATCCAGGCGACGCCGGCGATGGCGAGCGAGCTGGCGGCCGCGCCGCCGATGATGACGCCGCGCCGGAACCGGACGACACGGCGCGGTGCCGCGCGCAGCACGAGAGTTTCTGGCGGAGCCTTTGACGGGGGCGCAGATTCCGGCACCGGCGCGGTGGGTGCCGTGGGTTCGGGCGCGTCGGGATCGACGGGCGGGATCGGGGCGGCGCTCATTTGCGGGCCCTTCCATCGGTGCGGGCGATCCGCACGACCTGCTGCGGCTTCTCGCCAAGGCGAAGCTCCGCCGCCGCGAACAGGCGATCGACGATGTAGTGGTTGCCGCTGACGCGGTAGTTGACCAGTTGCGTGTCACCCAGCGGCCCGACAACGAACAGCGGCGGCGCCTCGCCCTGATCGAGCCGTCCGGGAAACTCGATATAGACCTTCGCGCCGTCGTCCCATGCACGCACCGGCCGCCAAGGCGGACTGTCGCCACTGATCTCATAGCGGAACCTGAGACTGGTGAGCGCGATATTCTCCGCGACCGGCCGCGCCTGCTCGGCACGGGCATTCTGGCCGCGCAAGGCCATCAGCCGGTCCTGCGGATAGGTCCAGCTTATCGCCGCCATCGCGGTTGCGTCGGTGCTTTCGAGCGCGAGGTGATAGGCGCGGCGGTCGGTCGTGATGACCATGTTCGTAACAAGGCCGGAGGCGAAGGGCTTCACCAGGACATGCACGCGCGCCGCATCGCCCGCGCCGCTCATGGTATCGCCGATGATCCAGCGGACGGTATCGCCGGCCGAGACCGCGACCAGCTTCTCGCCGGCCTGCAAGGCGATGTCGCTGACCCGCTCCGGGGCGGTGTAAAGCCGGTACAGCGCCCCTTCGGTCCAGGGATAGACCTGAACGGCGTTGATGTAGCCCGCGCTCGACGGTTCGCGCGTCGCGGCGCGGTTCGCCGCCTCGATCCGCGCGGTTGGCGCGCGCGTCTCGCCCTTCACCGATGGCGGGGGCTGAAGCTGGCCGGGAAGCGGCAGCGGCACCGGCTGTTCGACGATCTCGACCGGCCGGGGCGGCTCGGCCTTGATTGCGGCGGGCCGGAACTCGGCCGCGTCATAGCTGATCGCGGGCGGCGAGGTCTTGCCCGCGCAGGCGGCAAGTGCCAGCGTCGAGGCGCACAGGAACATGATCCGGGTCATTGTCCGGGTTCTCCTTCATGGGTGGGACTGGCGGGCGTGGCCGGGAGCGGCGCGGCCTCCGCGATGGCCGGCGCAGCCAGCACCGGCTGCGAGGGCGCTGCGGGCGCAGCCTCCGCCTGCGGCCGTTTCCCTTGCTGGCCCGACGATGCGGGTTGCCCCTCCAGTTCGCGCGCCCAGTCGATCGCGTTGACGAACAGGCCCAGCGGATTCTTGCGCAGCGCATCGGCAGTCTTGGGCGGCCGGAGCATGACGGTCAGCATAGCGGTCCAGCGCTCGGTCTTTGCCAGACTACCCCGCTCGTAGATACTCTCGGTCCATTTGACCTGAAAGCTGGTGTCGGATGCGCGCACCACACTCGTCACCTGCACCGACACGCTGCGCTGGCCGATCCCGGCGAACGGGTCGTTGCTGCGCGCATATTCGTTGAGGAAGAGCGCGGCGCGATCACTCGCGAAGTCGTAGGCGTCGAGCCAGTTGCGCTTGACCAGTACCGGGTCGGTGGAAACGGACCGCACGTTCGATATGAACCGGCCAAGGTGCCATGCGACCTGCCCGTCGGTGGGCTGGTAGTTCTGGACCGCGGGCGCGACCGAACGGGCCTCGCCCAGCCGATCGACCTCGACCACATAGGGCGCGACGCGGCTCTGCATCGACTGCCAGACGTTGGAGCCGATCAACACGCCGGTCAGGCCCAGGCAGCCGAACGCGATCAGCCGCCAGTTCTTCGCCTGCACGCGGGCGGAGCCGATGCGCTCGTCCCAGAGCTGGCCCGCGCGTTGATAGGGCGTTTCTGGCTGCGGGCTCTGCCCGTAGCGCTGGATGGATCGCTTGAAAAACATGGACGCTTACTCCTTGTCGCTAAGGTTGGGATTGGCGGCGGAACCGGGACGATCGCCGTCCTTGATGGTCTGCATCGCCATGTGGCGGTGGTGACGGGCCGTCTGCTGCGCGCGCAGGCTGCGCGCCCATGCGGGGGCACTATCAGGCGTGCCGGAGCCGGAAGCGGCGGAAGCTGCGGGTGCAGGTGAAGTCCGTCCCGCATTCCATGTCGCCTGCTGGCCGCGTTCGGCGCTTTCCCGGAAAGGCGCCGCCACACGCGATGCGAATGATCGCGCGCCCTGCATCGCCGCGCCGCCCGCTGCGCTCGCCATGCCGCCAAGGCCAGCGCCGACAGTGGCGCGGCCGGAAGTCTCCTGCCCGAGCCGGTAAGAAGCCTGCGCGGCCGAACCCATTGCGGTTCCGGCGCGGATCGCGGCCATGCCACCGGAACCGGCCGCCATTGCACCGCGTGCGCCAAGCATCGCCGCTCCGCCCGTGGCAAGGGCTGCGCCTGCGACCGTGCCCACGGCGGCACCCGCGCCAAGCTGGGGTGCGCCGGAGACAAGGCCGGACGCGATGCCGGGACCGAAGATGCCAAGTCCGAACAGGGTGAGCGCGCCCATGAGCAGGCTCAGCGCCTCGGCGATCTCCGGCTCGCTGCCGACAAGGGCGGTCAGCTCACCGAACAGATTGGTGCCGATGCCGATAATGACGGCGAGGACCATGACTTTGATACCGGACGACACGACATTGCCCAGCACCCGTTCGGCGAGAAAGCTGGTCTTGTTCCACAGCGCGAACGGCACCAGCACGAACCCGGCGAGCGCGGTCAGCTTGAACTCAAGGATGGTGATGAAAAGCTGGATCGCGAGGATGAAGAAGGCCAGCACCACCAGCAGCCAGCAAATGAGCAGCACCGCGATACTGAGGAAGTTGCCGAAGAACTCCGGGAACCCCGACATTTCCGTCACCTGATTGAGCAGCGGATGCGCGGCGGTGAAGCCGGTGCCGGCGATCGCGCCGGGATGCATCAGGTCGTCGGCCGATACCCCGCCGCCGCCCGCCGTGATGCCCAGGCCGGAGAAACTCTTGAAAATGATATCGGCCAGCGTGCTGAAATTGCCGATGATGAAGGCGAAGGCCCCGACATAGAGAACCTTCTTGACGAGCTTGCCCAACACGTCCTGATCGTTGTCCATCGCCCACCACAAAGCGGCGAGCGTTACGTCGATGCCGATCAGGACGGTGGTGAGAAACGCGACATCGCCCGAAAGCAGCCCGAAGCCGCTATCGATGTAGCTGATGAAGGCTTCGAGGAAGCTGTCGATGATGTTGAGGTCGGGATTCATGGTCAGCCGCCTTGCCGTGCGCCGTCAGTTGCGCGTGTAGATGTCGGCCGTGCCGATGAAGCGCTTCGTCCGCTCGCGCGCCCCCTCCAGCGCCTGTTGCTGGCGCGCGCGCTCCAGCGCATCGGCGCGATATTGCGCCGCCATCATCTGCTGGATCTGAAGCTGCTGACGGGTCGAGAGCGCGATAAGCTGGTTGGTGGCTTGTTGCGCCTGCAAGCTGCCCGTGGCCGACTGGCTCTGGCTGACCAGTTCGGTCAGCAGGCCGGCATCGGCCTCGATATTCTCGACCACTTGCGCCTGCACGCGCATGCTTTGGCGATAGCCCTGCATCGACGCCTGCAAGCGAGCGCGCGCCTGCGCGATGATCTGGCTGGCGGACAGCGCCCGGTCGAACTCGGCGGGGAACTGCTGGCGCAGCGCATCGTCGGTGGACGCGAGATCGAAAGCGATGCCCTCGGCCTGGTTCATCAGCGTGCCGATCCGCTGCATTGAGCGGGTGATCTGATTGAGCGACGAGAAGTCGAGGCGCTGGAGATGCTTCGCCATGTTGGTCAGCATCGACGCCTGATTCTGGAGCGCCTGTATCTGGTTGTTGATCTGGGTCAGCGTGCGCGCCGCTGTCAGCACATTCTGCGCATAGTTGCTGGCGTCGAACACCGGGATGGCGTGCGCCGGTGTCGCTGGCAGGATCGCGGCGGCGGTCATGCTGGTGGCCGCGAGACAGGCGGCGAGGATACGGGTTTTCATGAGAACAGCTCCTTTTGCTGGGGGTTGAGAGGATCGGTCGCGGCCGGTTGGGCAGCGGGGAAATCGGCGAGCAGATCGGCCGCCCAGTCGAGACCGCGCGCGCGCAGCATCGCGGCGGGGAACCCATCCGGGCCATGATGTTCGAGAAGGCCGTCGATCAGGCTTTGGCTGGCGGCGTCGGAAGACCCGCAAAAGGCGAGCGCGACAGGCCCCAGCGCCAGCTCGAACAGCCGGTTGCCGCGCCGCGATTGCAGATAATAGTGCCGCTTGGGCGTGGCGCGGGCGATCAACTCGATCTGGCGCTCATTGAGGCCGAAGCGTTCATAGGTGGCGCGGCCCTGCGGCTCGATCGCGCGGTCATTGGCGAGGAAGATGCGCTGCGGGCAGCTTTCGATGATCGCCGGCGCGATCGAACTGTCGGCGATATCGGCGAGGCTCTGCGTGGCGAAGACCACACTGACATTCCTGCGGCGCAGCACCTTGAGCCATTCGCGGATACGTGCCGCGAACACCGGGTTGTCGAGGAACACCCATGCCTCGTCGAGGATCAGCAGCGTCGGCCGGCCGTCGAACCGTTCTTCCAGCCGATGGAACAAATAGGTGAGCACCGGCAGCACGACGCCAGCCGTATTCATGAGGGCTTCGGTCTCGAAGCATTGCACGTCGCTAAGCGCGAGGCGGTTTTCTGCCGCGTCTAGAAGGCGGCCGAACGGCCCTTCCAGCGTGTACGGCATCAGGGCCGCTTTCAGCGCATTGGACTGTAGCAACACCGCAAGCCCGGTCAGCGTGCGTTCTTCGGGTGGTGCGCTGGCAAGGCTGGTGAGCGCGGACCACAGCGCTTCCTTGACCTCCGGCGTCACATCCACCCGCTCATGCGCGAGCAACGAGGCCGTCCAGTCGGCGGCCCATGCCCGTTCGCCATCATCGTCGATATGGCGCAAGGGCTGGAAGGCCAGCGCGTCGCTCTCGCCCAGCGCATGATGCTCGCCGCCCATCGCCAGCACGGCGGCACGTGCGGAACGCCCCTTGTCGAAGAGGTAGACCTGGCTTCCGGGATAGCGGCGGAACTGCAAGGCGAGCAGCGCCAGCAGCACGGACTTGCCCGCGCCGGTGGGTCCGACGATGATCTCGTGTCCGACGTCGCTGACATGGGTGGACAACCGGAACGGCGTCGATCCACTCGTCTCGGCATAGAGCAGCGGCGCACCGGAAAGATGGTCGTTGCGCGCGGGGCCAGCCCATACCGCCGACAGCGGCATCAGGTGGGCGAGGTTCAGCGTATGGACCAGCGGTTGCCGGACATTGGCATAGACGTGGCCCGGAAGACTGCCCAGCCACGCTTCGACCGCATTGACGCTCTCGCGGATGCAGGTGAACCCAAGGCCATTGACGATCCGCTCGACGATGCGGACCTTCTCATCGGCCGCCGCGCGATCCTCGTCGCTAACGGTGATGGTCGCGGTATAATAGCCGAAGGCAACATGATCGCCGCCGAGCGCCTGTAACGCGAGATCGCTATCGGCGATCTTGTTGTCGGCATCGCTGTCGGTCAGCGGGACCGGCTCGTTCATCATCACTTCGCGCATGAGCTGCGCGATCGACTTGCGCTTATTGAACCACTGCCGCCTGATCTTCGTCAGCGTCTTGTTGGCGGCGGTCTTGTCGAGCGCGATGAACCGCGTCGCCCAGCGATAGGCGAAGTCCTGATGGTTGAGCGCGTCGAGGATGCCGGGGCGCGTGGCGTTGGGAAATCCCATCACCGTCACGGTGCGTAGATGCCGTTCGCCCAACATCGGTTCGATACCGCCCGAGAGCGCCGTATCGACCAGCAGCCCGTCGAGATACATCGGCGTTTCGGGTGCAGCGACAGGATGACGCTTGGTCGATATGCAGCCGTGAAGGAAGGTCAGCGTTTCGCTGTCATCGAGTGGCCGCACTTCCGGCAGGAGGCCGGAGAGAAGATCCAGCACGCGGTCGGTCTCGGCGATGAAGGCGCGCAGTTCCTGCCGCCAGTCGCGGCGTTCCTGCGGCACCTCGCGTTCGAGCAACGCGCGTTCAGCGCGCGATACGTGATCGGCGGGCGGCAGATAGCAGAGCGTCAGATGGTAGCCGCTCTCGAAATGCTGACCTTTGCGGCCATCGAAATGGGCGCGGCGTTCCTCGTCCACCAGCCATGAGGCAGGATCGGGAAAGGCGCTGTCGGGATAGCCCAGCGCCTCGATGCGCTCCGCATCGAAGAACAAGGACCAGCCCGAACCGAGACGGCGCAGCGCGTTGTTGGCGCGCGCGCAGACCGAGACCAGTTCGGCTTCGGTCGCGGATTCGAGATCGGGACCGCGAAAGCGCAGCGTCCGCTGGAAGCTGCCGTCCTTGTTGAGGACGACGCCGGGCGCGACCAGCGCGGCCCAGGGCAGATGATCGGCCAGCCGGTCGGCGGCGCCGCGATATTCCTTGAGGTTCAGCATGTGAGATATCCCCGCTGGCGAAGGTGGCGTGCAAGCACGGCGGCGAAGTCGGGATCGCGCTTGGCCGCGAACACGGCGAGGCTGTGGCTGGCGAGCCAGAGCAGCAGGCCCGCGATCCATTGCTGGAGGCCCAGCCCCATCGCGGCGGCGAGCGTGCCGTTGAGGATCGCGATGCCGCGCGGCGCGCCGCCGAGCAGGATCGGCTCGGTCAGTGCCCGGTGCAGCGGCACCTCGAAGCCGTCGATATGCCCGCTACTGGCGATGGAGCTGGCCCCGGCCATCAGATGAGCGCCCCGCCGCCGAAGCTGAAGAAGCTGAGGAAGAAGCTCGATGCCGCGAACGCGATCGACAGCCCGAACACGATCTGGATCAGCTTGCGGAAACCGCCCGACGTCTCGCCAAAGGCCAGCGCCAGGCCGGTCGTGATAATGATGATGACGGCGACGATCTTGGCGACCGGACCCTGAACGGATTCGAGCACCTGTTGCAGCGGTTCTTCCCATGGCATCCCCGAACCCGACGCCATCGCCGTTACGGGAAAGATCAGCGTGGCGGACGCGATGGCGGCCAGTTTTATGGGTAGGCGTGTCGGGGTGGACGCAGTGGTAGCGTGCATAGTTAGTCTCCTGTGTGGGTGGGGATGGCGAGGTCGGTGACGGCGTAATCGCCGTCGCTATCGAGACCGCGGACCTCGGCCACGCTCTCGACCCTGCGGCCGGTGCCCCGGCCGGAGATGAACACCACCATATCGATCGCGTCCGCGATCAGGCGGCGGGGCACGGTGACGACGCCCTCCGAAACAAGCTGCTCGATACGGTAGAGCGCGGAGCGCGCGCTGTTGGCGTGGACCGTGGCGATGCCGCCGGGGTGCCCGGTATTCCATGCCTTGAGCATGTCGAGCGCTTCGCCGCCCCGAACCTCGCCGACGATGATGCGGTCAGGGCGCAGGCGCAGGGTGGAGCGCACCAGGTCGGCCATGCTGACCGCGCCCGGCTTGGTGCGGAGCGCAACCGTATCGGGCGCGGCGCATTGCAGTTCGCGCGTGTCCTCGATGATGATGATCCGCTCGTCGAGCGTCGCCATCTCGTTGAGCAGCGCGTTGGCGAGCGTGGTCTTGCCCGACGACGTGCCGCCCGCGACAAGGATGTTGCGGCGCTCGACGACCGCCATCGACAGCGCCAGTGCGACTTCGGCGCGCATGATGCCGTCCGCCACATAGTCGATCAGGCGATGGATGCGGGCGGCGGGCTTGCGGATGGAGAAGCAGGGCGCGGCCGATACCGGGGGCAACAGCCCCTCGAACCGTTCGCCGCCTTCCGGCAGTTCGGCGCTGACGATCGGCGCGCTGGCATGGACCTCGGCGCGGACATGGCTGGCGACCAGGCGGATGATCCGTTCGGCTTCGGCGGCTTCCAGCCGCGCGCCGGTATCGACGCGGCCTTCTCCCAATCGGTCGAGCCGGAGCGCGCCGTCGGGATTGACCATGATCTCGATCACCAGCGGATCGGACAGAGCTTCCGCGATCTGCGGTCCCATCGCCGTGCGCAGCATCGCGCGGCGGCGGTTCTGCGCGGTGGCGTTGACGAAACCGCTCATCGCGCCACCTCGCTCGGCTGTGCGAGCGGTTTAGGACCGGCGGCCATCTGGCGGCCGATCTGCTCGATGAACCTGTCGAAGCGGTCGCGGCCGATCGCGCGGGCGGCGGCGTCGGGTTCGGGCAATTGCGCGGTGAGGCAATAATGCTGGTGGACGAACAGCGAGAGGCTTTCCAGAAGCACCTGCACGTCGCGGCTGAGGCGGCCAAGCTGGAGGCTCATCCGATCCAGCCGTCCGCCGAAGCGGTCGTCCAGTTCGTGGCGGCCCTGCCGGGTCAGCCAGGCGTCGAGCGCGGCGACCAGTATATCGGAGCGGGCGACACCGGGTTTGGCGGCCATCTCTTCCAGCCGCTCGGCCAGCTTCGGCTCAAGGAAAAGCTGATAGCGCACCTTGTCGCGGTTCCGCATCACATGTCCCCACCGAAGCTTGGAAGGATGTCGCTGCCGCGCTGCTTGCCTTCATTCATGGCGACGGCGCGGGCGACATTGCTCAGGCTGGTCATCGCGCGCCGGTCGGCGGCGGGATCGCTGTCGTCATCGTCGCCTGGCGTGGCATCCTGCTCGCGCTCGACCGGCTTTTGGGCCTGTTCTTCGGGCAGGCCGGGATGGCGTTGCTGCTGCAAGCCGCCTTCGGCTTCCTCGTCGAACTGAGCGCCTTCGGCTTCGGCTGCCGCCGCCAGCCCTTCATGCAGGCCGCGCACTTCGCTGCCCCAGTCGTCCGGGCGCGGGCTGGGACGATCGACATAGACGCCATCGCCGCTGTCGAGACTGGGCGGCGGCAGGACGCGCGACGTGAAATTGCGATCCTCGAAATAGCGTAGCTTCTTCGCCCGGATCGGCGCGAGGCCGGACACCATCACCAGCTCGTCAGGGGGCGGAAGCTGCATCACCTCGCCGGGGGTCAGCAGCGGCCGCGCCGTCTCCTGCCGGCTGACCATGACGTGCGACAGCCAGGGTGCGAGGCGATGGCCGGCATAGTTGCGCTGGGCGCGCAATTCGGTGGCGGTGCCAAGGGCATCGCTGATCCGCTTCGCGGTGCGCTCATCATTGGACGAGAAGGCGATGCGGACGTGGCAATTGTCGAGGATGGCGTTGTTCTCGCCATAGGCCTTGCTGATCTGGTTGAGCGATTGCGCGATCAAATAGGCCCGGATGCCATAGCCGGCCATGAAGGCGAGCGCGGTCTCGAAGAAGTCGAGACGGCCGAGCGCCGGAAACTCGTCCAGCATCATCAAGAGCTGATGCTTGCGGCTTTTCTTGGGATCACCTTCCAGACGTTCGGTCAGGCGCCGCCCGATCTGGTTGAGGACCAGACGGACAAGCGGCTTGGTGCGCGAGATGTCGGACGGTGGAATAACTAAGTAGAGGGAGACCGGAACCGGCCCATCGACAAGATCACTGATCCGCCAGTCGCAAGCCGCCGTGGTCATCGCCACCGTCGGGTCGCGGTAGAGACCGAGAAAGGACATGGCGGTGGAGAGGACGCCGCTGCGTTCGTTCTCCGACTTGTTCAAAACCTCGCGCGCCGCGCTGGCGACGACGGGATGGACCTGCGGGTGCTCCTTGGTGCCGAGATGGTTGGTCGCCATCATCCGGCGCAGCGTGTGGGCGAACGACCGCTGGGGATCGGACAGGAAGGTGGCGACGCGCGCGAGGGTCTTTTCTTCCTCCGCGTAGAGGACGTGGAGGATCGCGCCGACAAGCAGCGAGTGGGAGGTTTTCTCCCAGTGCGAGCGACGCTCCAGCGCGCCTTCCGGATCGACCAATATGTCGGCGATGTTCTGCACATCGCGAACCTCGTCCGGTCCCTTGCGGACTTCGAGCAACGGATTGTAGCGCGCCGAGCGCGGGTCGGTCGGATTGAACAGCAGGCAATGCGAGAAGCGGGACCGCCAGCCAGCGGTCAGCGTCCAGTTCTCGCCCTTGATATCGTGAACGACCGCGCTGCCGGTCCAGGACAGCAACGTCGGCACGACCAGGCCGACGCCCTTGCCCGAACGGGTCGGCGCAAAGGCCATGACATGTTCCGGCCCGTCATGGCGCAGATAGTCCCCGCGATGGCGACCTAGAAAAACGCCCGCGTCATCGAACAAACCTGCTTTCGCGATCTCGCCGCGCGAGGCCCACCGCGAGGAACCGTAGGTGGTGACATTGCGGTTCTGGCGTGCCCGCCAAAGCGAACCGCCAATGGCCGACGCACATCCAAGGAAGCCGCTCGCTCCGGCCAGCGCCCCGGCCTTGTCGAACACTTCGGGCGCATAGGCCTCGAAATGATACCACCAGCGAAATAGGTCCCAGGGCCGATAGACGGGAATGTCGAGGATGATGATCCAGGGCAAACCGAGCTGCGCCTGATAGCCCAGCATAGATGCGGCCCATTGGGTCGCGGCCCATACGCCCAGGATGACGATGCCGAAAACGATGAAAATCTGCCCGACGAGCAGCTTGGTGGGTGTCATGATGCTGGCTCCGACTCGCGGGCCGCGACAGGCGGCGCGAACGAAGCAAAAGCTGCATCAGCTCATGAAATGGGCGTGATACCCCTGATGGTCCTGGACTATCCTCGAATGTCCCTCCCGGTCCTCGCAGGAGGGAATAGGTTCATGGGCGGAGAGACAATTCGCGCCCGTTAATCGGTATATCGGTCGTCGCATCGTAGAGAATGATCCCGGTCGAGTCTCTCGACACATCAACCGTCAGCGTCACTGGGCGATGCGGTCCGATCTCGGAAGCGATCAGTCGCCGGGCGAAGCGCCAATTTCCTTCATCCGCGCATTCGGACAGGTTGACCATGATGTGAAAATCATAGCCGGTCGGTTCGTGAGTGCGGGATTGACGGTCTGCGGATGGGCCGATCAGCGCGATGCTGACGATCCGGCCATCAGCAGGCATTTCTATCTCATCATAGCCAAAGGCAGCACGGAGGATTCGGCTGATCTGCTCGATGTCCTGTTGCGCTTGGTGCGGAAGATGATCGACGCGCTCCAGGACGGCGGCGGGATCGTAATTTTCGTCGAGGAAGTCAGGTAGTTCGTCCATGGCAAGCCCCGATCAGACAATTGCAACCAAATTGGGTCAATCGGAAGATGCGATGTGCGAAAGCACCGAACTCCCGCGCGCTAAACGCGGGAGCCGCCGGAGCTGGTAACATGCCAACGACATGCGCCGCCGTCTTTAACCCGAGGGTCTGGACATGCACGGCAGCACCCCGGAAATCGAGATTTCCGAGTTGCTTCGTTGGCGGGATTACCAGTCCCGGCGCTGCCCTTTGCGCAGCGCGGAACCTGCCTAGCAGGCGAGCAGCATGACGCCAAGATTACGGCGACTGATCAAGTTGACCTCCCGGCGACAGTTGCGAGTCATTTGCAAGATCGGCTACGGCCTGATGATATGTCGACCAACGCCGTTGTCCTGGCCCGCCTGTTGCTTGCCGAGCGCCCGTCGCTGTTGCGGCTCGCGCAGCGCATCGTCGGAAATGTGTCGGCGGCAGAGGATGTGACGCAAAGTATCTGGTTTCGCATACAGCGCATTGAGGACGACCCACCCATCCTCAACAAGCGGGCGTTTCTGTACAAGCTCGCTGTTAATCTTGCGTCGGATAGAGCGCGTACCGACCAGCGCTATAATGCGCTATTCGAGGCGGGTGAGTTGCCCCAGCAGGTGGCGGACAATCAGCCGTCTCCGGAAAAAGCGCTGCTGGACCGCGAGCATCTCGGCGCGATGATGACCGCGCTCGACGAACTCCCGCAGCGCGTCCGGCAGGTCTTCATCATGCGCAAATTCGATGAGATGCCGGTGAACGACATCGCGGAGCGGCTTGGCCTGTCCCGCAGCGCGGTCGCCAAGATGATGCAGCGCGCCTTGCTCCATTGCGACGCGCGCCTCCACGCAGCGGTCGAATGAGCAGGTATTTCACGGGCGCAATTCCACATGTGCCGATTTCAAACGTCATAAGCTATAAGAGACCTGTGCTGTCGCACGCCTCGGGCTGCGACAGGGGAAGGGACGATTTGTGGCGGCTGAACAGCGCATTCCAGAGGATATAAGACGGGAAGCCGCACGCTGGATCACCGAACGCGACGCGGACCTTCTCAGCCCGGAAGATGAAAAGGCATTGGCGAACTGGCTCGATGCCGATCCGTTGCATGCGGCTGCCTATGCCCGGCTTGAAAGCACATGGAGTGCTATGGGTAGCGTGCCGGTGAAAGCGCAACTCGGTCCACGAGGTAAGGTGCTCCCTTTTCGCCTGCCTGCAGGGCCCCGGCAGTGGCTACGCGGCGCTATCGCGGCCTGCCTAGCGCTGATCATTATCGGGGGCGTTAACGACTGGCCAACACGGTTGCGTGCAGACGCGATAACCGCGACAGGCGAGCGGCGTGAGGTCAAGCTTGCAGACGGCTCGATCGTGCAGCTCAACACCGGCAGCGCCATCACCGTCGATCTGTCGGGCAATCGAAGGCTCATCCATCTTCTGAAAGGCGAGGCCGCGTTCACCGTTGCCGCCGATGCCAAACGGCCTTTCACCGTCGAGGCCGGAAACGGTGGGACCACAGCGCTCGGCACGCGCTTTATCGTGCGACGCGAAGGGGCGGACACAGCCGTTACCGTGACCGAGCATAGTGTCCGCGTGGCCTGGCCCACTGAGGCGGGCACGCAGAGCGTGGTTGTCCATGAAGGGCAGGCGATGCGTTATGGGGCTGACGGCTCTGTTGACCCCCATGCTGTCGATGTCGACGCGGCGGGCGCGTGGATGAGGGGACGTCTCGTTTTCGTCGATCGTCCGCTGGCTGAAGTAGTGGCCGAGCTGAACCGCTATCATTCGGGTTACATCCGTGTTGTCGGGGACGAGATCGCCCAGCGCCGGTTCAGCGGTGTGTTTCCGGTCGACGACCCGATGGGGGCGCTCGAAACCATTCAGCATTCGCTCGGAATCGGCTCGATCCGAATCACCGACAGGCTTGTCTTCCTCCACGATTGAACTCCGACATCGCGAAAAACGCGGGCCGATTTCCACATCCCCGATTTTGAAACGTCATACCTAATGAGAGGCGTTCGCAACTGATGCGTGCTGCTCCCTCTCTTTTTGTTATGCGGGGGATGAAGAATAGTGACGATTTTCAAGACCGATCAGCGTGTTTCCAGGGGACTTCGTGGAATGGTCGCGTCAGCCTTACTGGCGACGACTTTGCTGGGCGCAGGCGCGGTCTTCGCTCCCAGCGCCGCTCATGCCCAGGCAGCGCAGAGCTACGATATCCCGGCGGGGCCATTGGCGGTGGCGCTCAATCGCTTTGCTGAGGTATCCAACGTCAAGCTCTTCTACGACTCCGCGCTCACCAACGGTCTTTCCAGCCCGGGGCTCCAGGGCAGCTTCAATGCACCCGATGCCCTTTCCCGCCTGCTTGCAGGCACTGGCCTGACGTTCCGTCAGACTGGCGTTGGCGCGTTCACACTAGAACGGGCGCCGACCGCCGAAGCCGGAACAGTGCAACTCGGCGCGGTCCGGGTCGAGGCGGACCAGGCCAGCTTCTATAGCGGCGAGCGCTATGCAGGGATCGAAGAAACCGCCACCGGGCCGGTAAATGGGTTCGTCGCAAAAAAGAGCATGACCGGCACCAAAACGGACGCTGAGATCATCGAGATTCCGCAGTCTATCTCCGTCATCACCTCAGATCGGATAGAGGCGATGGGTGCCGTTCGTTTAAGGGATGCGCTGGCCTATACCCCCGGCATCACCGTACCCTATGGTCAGGATTCGCGCACCGAGTGGGTCCACATCCGCGGCTTCGACGCGTTCGCGCCCGGATATTATCTTGATGGCCTGCAGATGCGCAACGCGGGCCTATTCAGCGTCTGGCAGACTGAGAACTACAGCACGGAAAGGATCGAGGTGCTGCGCGGCCCGGCGTCGGTGCTCTATGGGCAGAATGTAGCGGGCGGCATGGTCAACATCATCAGCAAGCGGCCAACGGAAGTCCCGCTGGGAGAGCTTCAGGTTCAAGCCGGCAGCAACTCGCGTTTTCAGGTTGCCGGCGATTTGTCGGGGCCCTTGAACAGCGATGGCAGCTTGCTTGGCCGGATAACGGGGTTGGTGCGTGATGCACGCGTCATGTTTGATGAGAATCTGCCCGATGACCGCATTTTCGTCTCACCGTCATTGACGTGGAAGCCCTCGGCGCGAACGACGCTAACCGTGTCGGGCCAATACATCAGGACGCGAACCACGCCTTCATGGCAGACGCTCCCGCTGGTCGGCACTATCCTACCCAATCCCAATGGCCGGATTCCTCAAAGCACATATCTTGGTGAGCCGGACTATGATCGCCACAACCAGCACCAATGGATGCTGGGATATCAGTTCGAGCATCGCTTCAGCGAGCAGTTGGCCTTCCGTCAGAACCTGCGTTTCGGCAGGCTCAAACTTGATTACATGAGCGTGACCGCCAATCCGATCTGGCTGACCGTCAATCCCGATGACCTGGAAGATCCCGCGAATTTCCGGCAGGTTCCGCGCAGCATATTCGGAAGTCAGGAAAAGGCGCGTCTGTTCAACCTGGACAACCAGATTGAGGCCAAGCTTGCAACTGGTGACCTCAAACATACCATCGTGTTCGGAGTGGACTATCAAGGCTACCATCTGGATCGCCAGGGGTTTCAGGAAGGGGTGGTGCCGCCGATCGATGTCTATCAGCCGATCTACGGCCAGCAATTCAGCGTGTCGGCTGCCTCCACGGACGAGAACGTCCGCCTGAAGCAGACCGGATTCTATGCGCAGGATCAACTCAAATTCCGGGACCGCTGGGTTCTAACGATCGGCGGTCGTTACGACAGCGCGCGTACCGATTGGGTCGACCGCATCAGCGGGATCGAGGCCAGGAAGACCGACCATGCTTTCACGGGCCGGGCTGGGCTCGTCTATCTTCATCCCGCCGGGTGGGCGCCATATGTAAGCTATGCGGAATCCTTCCTGCCAACTACCACGATCGATCCGGACACTGGTCGTCCTTTCAGCGCGGAAACCGGACGCCAAGTTGAAGCCGGGCTGCGTTATCAGCCGACCGGGCGCAACGAGATGTACAGCATCGCCGTGTTTGATCTTCGCCGGCAGAATTACGTCACTTATGACACGAGCTACACACCTCGCCAGATCGGCGAAGTCACGGTGCAGGGAGTTGAGTTGGAAGCTGTGCTCAATCCGCTTGAAGGATTGAATATCACCACCAGCTATTCGTGGACGCCGAAATCGGAAGTGACCAAGAGCAGCCAGCCGGACGAGATCGGTAAGGCTCTAACCGCTGTCCCGGAACATTCCGCCTCGATTTGGGCCGACTATCGGTTCGATCCGGGCATCAGGATCGGCGCAGGCGTTCGCTATGTGGGGTCAAATCGCGGATATGGGGACAGGCTCACGGTCACAAAGTTCCCCGACTACGCGCTTGTTGATGCGTTGATCGGCTATGATGTCGGCCATTGGCATCTCGCCCTTAACGCGCGAAATCTTTTGAATAAAATCCATGTCACCTCTGGCGCTGCCTTCGGTGTTGGCACTGATATGGGAGCCGCGAGCTATGGTGAGCGTCGGTCGATCGTAGCGACCATGGCATATCGCTGGTGATCGCACATCATCTCCGCCACGCCGGGCAAGGGAGTCTGTATCTTGCTCGAGTTCCTTCGTCCTGAACCATTGGAGGATGCTACACTGGCGTCAGATTGCGACACTGAAGCCGCATTGGTCGTTCGTCCCATTCCGATCGAGTCCCCCGGTGCCCTCGTGCTGGATAGCGTCGCGGTATCGCCCTGATGGAGCGCAGTGTCTATTCGCCTCCTGCAAGCACCCGTCTCTTTGGTCTCGCTGGCACGAGCGCGATCTTCGCGATGGTCGTAGCGGGCTTCTTCCTGACGATCACCCGTTTCGTTTCAGTAGAACCGACACCAGCACTCACTGTTGTAAATCTAAGTCCACCAGCCTCGCCTCCCGAAGCACCGCCAACAGAGAGGGAAGCCCCGGAACCGATCGAGAAAATGGAAACGCCCCCGGATCGACCAAAGCGGGAGGCGATCGAGTTACCGGCACCTTTGATTGCCATCCGCACCATGCCAAAGCCAGCGCCTTCACCCACGGTTGATCCAACCCCCATAATGGTGGAGACCGCAGCGCCCAAAACCCAACCTGCGCCTCCTGCGCCGGAAGCGGCGAACAACGCTCCTGATAGCTGGGAAGGTCGCGTCCTCGCACAACTCGCATCCCACCGCCGTTATCCTCGCCTCGCTATGACCAGGCGGCAGCAGGGCGTACCTTATATTCGGTTCGTCATGAATCGCGACGGTAAGGTGCTATCGTCACGGCTCGAACGATCATCTGGCTTTCCTGATCTTGACCGCGAAGCCGTCGAGCTCCCGAAACGTGCCGCACCGCTTCCCAAACCGCCGGATCACAGACCCGGTGATACCGTTGAGTTAGTCGTTCCCGTCGAGTTTTTCCTACGATGATCTGGCAAAGGTGATCGTAGAATAACCGCTCCTTAGTGACTGCTAAAGTCCATCACGTCAGCAGCGATGGCAAGCCTGTCTATTATCGTGTTTTGCGTTAGCTTATCTTTATGAAGCCGAGCGAACGCATCCTCACGCCAAAATAAGTCACCGTGTGGCGGCAGTTTCGCCTTGAGCTCTCGTATCGTGTTGATGGCATCCTTTGCCCATTGGCGGAAATCCTCCAGCAGCCAATAATGGACTTTCTTCAGGGCTGGTTTTGCACCAGTTCCGGCCTTGGTACACGGCGTGACCAAAATCACGCTGATATCGAGACCATCAGCTTCTGTGATATTTTCCTTGATCCAGTCGGGATGCAGTGCCGCCTGCTTCGCCTTTTCAGCGCCGAAGACCGTTCCCGAATCGCCCTTCGCGTGATCTTCAAAGACGATGCCCTTGGTTTCGCCTAGCCACCAAGGGTCGGGCGCTGCGTCAGTTTCCTGATTTCCGGGAATGAAGCCGAGTAACTCGCCAAGCTCGCGCTGTCCTTCCTCAAATGTCTCCGGCTTGGCGAGGTTCTTCAGAATACGCTTGGCCTTTTTCTCGAAGGCGCGATCATTGGCGGTCCCCATCGCCAGCAGCACCGCCTCCAGTCGCTCCACCTGAGCGATCGCATCCTGATCGACAAGCTCTGTTTCGGCAGCTTCCGCTGCGGATTCAGCCTTAGCGAGCCGAGCCAGCCAACCGACATTTGGCGCCGCCTTCATCGCCTCGCTGAACTGTTCTCTCGCCATCTGCTGATGAGAGTCGTTGGGCTTTTTGGACATGGACCAAGCTACGGCTCCGGCGAGATAATGCCATAACGCCCTATAACCGCGCAATTCTGGCGCCGTCAGCTTCGCTGTGATCGCCTTGGCTTCCACAAGCGCTGTCTCGGCGTCGCTCATCCACAACGCCTTCTGGTAGCGGACCTCCCGTGCGACAACATCTTCGAGGATATCCATCGCCGGATATGGGATTTGGGTATAATTGTCGGCGTCATCCAAGATCGACGCGTTGGCTTCTGACCAATCATTCTTGTTGGCGAGAAAGCTCTTGAAGTTCGTTATCAGGTCTCCGGTCTCGACCTCTTTTGACTGCTCGACGCCAAAAGCGAGTTCGGCCTGAAGTTCGGGATGAAAATGCTCCCAATTGCGGTTATCCGCCAGATATTCGAGCAATTCATGACCAGTTACGAAAACGGCGGAACGATCCTGCAAGGCCCGGGTGCAACGTCCTGCTGCCTGCAAAACGCGGGTTTGCAAACGTTCGTTGAAAAGAGCGGTCGCGCTCATCTTGGTCATGAGGAACCGTTCCTGAGCATTGGTGGCCTTCGGCAAGCCATCCAGGCACAGAAGCCGGCATTCATCGTCGGGGAAGTCTATGCCATCGAAACGGCCAGCCATGATCGCCGCTGCCTTCTCCGCCTTCACGAAATCCTCCTTCGAGTTTTCGATGTCGTTCGCGTTGAAGATTTCGAAGTCATCCAGTTCCTTCACCTGCTTGCCGATAGCCGCTGCTGCGGCGTCATTTGGTGTCAGAACGACTGATCGGCCTGCAAGCTTCTGCATTTTTAAGCGCAATTTTTCGCATTCGGCAGGCTCAAGCGAGAGACCAGGAAAAATGAAGAACCGTCGACCTACGCCGGTAGACCGAAACCCCTCTGGCGCGGGCAGCCGCTTGATCGAAGCTGTTCCCGTCAGACGCTCAAGATCTCCACCGGCCCCTAGCGTCGCGGACATGTAAATCCGCTGCTTGGCGTTGGCGTAAGGACCATGTGTCCAGACCGGCGGGATTAAAGGACGTATCAGGATTTCCCGAGACGCGAGGTACAGGTGGCATGCGTGGAGATGGTCTCGCAAAAGCCGCCAGCGATATTTGACGTCATCGCTCGCGTCGGAATTCGCATCCAGAATTGCGGTAAGCTGCGGTGCGATTTCCTGAAGGATGGTCGAAGGCAGCTTGTCCACCCACGTTGCATCAGAAGGGTCTTTCCATTCACCTGTGAGACGCGCGTAGGACTGCCCGGTCAGATAGGGCCGCAAGAGACCGCTAATGGCAGCATGCAATTCGGCATGGTCGAAATCACCTGAAGGAATTTCGAGCGACCACATTTTAGCAATGTAGTTTTCGGCGGCGTGGGCGTCGTCGATGACAATTAGATCGGGGTTGGTAAAGAACGGGCTGACATTGAACAGGCTAGAGTAGGTTGTGACGGCAACCTTGCTTCCAGTCAGGTAATCGGATTTCGCTGCGGCCGGGTAGTCATGTTTCGAATTGGTGAAGCCTATCGCATCGATTCCATAACGGTTCTGTGCCTGATCAACCGTTTGATTGACAAGTTGCCGCGTCGGACAAAGATAGACGACCCGTTCCTGAAACTTCCGGCGACGCCATTCAGCGATCAACAGGCCCACCAACGTCTTTCCGCTGCCCGTTGGCAATTGCAGGGCGACATCCTTCTCCTTGACCATCTGCTCGCCATAGGCTGTCAGCATATCCCGCTGATGCGTCATGACATCCGGCAGTTTCCGGCGCGTGAGAGTCTGGAAAAGTTTGGCGGGTGAATCCGGCGCGCTCAGCACCGGAGCATTCTTCTTGAAAGCCATCGACAGGATTATCCTCGAAAAATTGGCAGCAGTTTAAAAAAGTTGCCTTACCCGAGGGATTCCCAAAAGGCCGAAGCTTCTTCATAGGTCGTGCAGGCGTCGTCGAGAAGATCGCGGTCAATGAACCGCGCGCCCAACCTAATCCGGTTCTCGAACTCCACAGCGTCTTTTTCGTTATCGAACTCGGCATCCTGTTTCACACTAAGGAAGTCACGCCATTTTACGCGCCACAGGCCTGGAATGACCTGATACGTGCCCAGGTCCATCGCACCCAGATAGGGATGATCCATCGGCAAAGTTATCCGATCGTCATTGTCATTCATTTGGCCTTCCTCCCCCAGTAAAAACATACCTATCAAAGCGGGTAAGCTATTCCGCGGCTACGGCATGTGCCTGTATTTCTACCCTCAGGCGCTTGCGAAGCGCGCCGAAGATGTCGGCAAGGTTATCCATGCTCGGATTGCCTTTCTCCGAGAGCATCCGGTGAAGGCTCTTGCTCGGGCGATTGGTTTCCGCTGCCAGTGTCTCAAACCCGACCGAAGCGTTCACCAGATCGCGCAGCACCAGGCGCGCTGTATGCGGCTCTCCATTGAGGAAGAGCGTTGCCGCCTCATCGAGCAGTGCCTTGGCGAAAGCCGGATCGCGCGCAGCACGTTCTTTCACCGTTTCCTTGAAATCGCGTGTCAGCATCGTCGTCTCACTTTCCGCCCTTGGGCTTCGCTGCCTTCCGGGCCTTGTATTCCGCCAGCAATGTTCGCGCCCGATCAATGTCCGCCTGCTGCCGCTTTTTCGTCCCGCCCGTGAACAGGATGATAAGCGTATCACCGTCCTGCGTGAGGTAGAGCCGATAACCCGGCCCCCAGTCGATCTTGTATTCACCAAGGCCGCCGCCGATCCATTTGAGGTTCGACGTGTTGCCCGTCTCCAGGCGCAACGTCGCGGTCGTGACCTTGGTGGCCGCCTGTGCATCGAGGTTATCGAACCATTCCCGGAAAGGGCATGATTCGTCCTGGCGTATATATTCGCGCACGATCATTCTAACGTTTGCTTCAGTAACATATACGTTACCCCTTGTCCATACCTTACGGAACCCGACGGCCCGCCGCGCTGAAGGCAGATAATCAAGTTGATCGAGTCACCGTGCATGGCGACAGACATCTGGCGGTCGAGTCCCGGCCGCCACGGAAAAGCTTGAACGTGCGGCTATTTTCGATCAGCGCATGATGCCCCGACGCCAATTCGACCGGACTGCGCTAGATGCCCTCGATCTGCTCGCCCTGCTGGGCTTCGGCATGGCACCTCCCCATATCGTCCGATAGCTCGCCGGCGATCCTGTTCAACTCGCACTGCGCAGCACGGCAAGCAAATTGGCGTGATAGACGACGTGGCCCTGTTCCTACAGCGCCAACCCTTCGGAAAAGCGGTAGGGAAATTGCTAACCGGTATTATGATGGCGCTCGTGTTTCCATATCAACGGATGATACGATAAAACCTCGTCGCGATATCGTGAGCTTGCGCTTCAACCATCACGTCGTGAAGAAATTTTTGCTTCGCTACGCGGTAAACGCATTCGAGCTTGTTGAAGCCATATCTCTGAAGCTGAAAGAGCCATTCATCGCCAAAATCGATGTAAACTGGACACTCTGCATCAAGCCATGTCCTACGCGGCCTCACCCAACTATATTGCTGATGACCGCGATATGTTGTGATGAGGTGTTGGACTTTATGGAGGCCATGTATCTCAACCATGCCCCCATTTCCATGATCGGGGTTCTCTGATAGCCGCCAGAAGATGCCGCTATTCGCCCCCTCCATTCCTCGCGCGGCCTTGTACCAAACAAGATCCTTGGCTTCTTCGTTGTCGGGATCGGGCAAGAGGTGATGCAAATCAAATTGATTTTTGAACCCTCTGCCATCCACGATCCAAACCAAGTTATTGTAAAATACCTCGCGCGATTTTCGCTCAGCATCGGTCATGCTGGAATGCTGCACTTCGATATATATACCGGTGGGCGTCTTGATATCAGCTCGATGGATTTCGCCATCCGGCGCGACATGATGAACTTCGCGGCACTCTTCAGGAAATAAGTTTTTCCAATCCCGATGCCACTGGGTTTCGTTTTCCCACCAAGGATCACAGTCGCGGCGGGATGCGTGAGCCCAATGGTGTATAATACGCGGACCACACTTAGCGACCATTGCAGCGCCGCACGTCGGGCAAACACCTTTCAGGCCGGTCTTGGCTTCGCTCCGCTCGCCATCGACAAAGGCAAACTGCAATCTGAATCTCCTTGCTCAGATGAGCAAAAGTGGGGTTGGGTTCGTGTGCGACACCATCAAGGTTAAACTTTCTGTGGCGCGACTAAGCCCAACATAGAGCTTTGCCCGCGCAGCCTTCGTGTCGCTGAAATGCGATCGATCGCAGGCGGCCATCACAACATGAGGAAATTCCAATCCCTTCGCTTTGTGGATCGTGCTGACCGCTTTTGCCGGGATAGGCGCTCGCGCATGGGCTCGTCGGCGGGCAATCTCAGCCAATCCCTCGTCGGCATCGTCGAAGCGGGCAAGATGCGCAGCGTCGTTGAATTCGCGGCTTTGGTCGATCCTGATGGCAGCAAATGCGGCATCTTCCTTTGTCAATGCTCGCAACGTCGTGAGGAACTTGCCGATGCCGCGGTGGGTCGGTTCATCCAAGATGATGCGACCGAGTGACTGAATGGTCGCGGGTTTTCTCGTCCGCGCCTTCGTGCATCCTTGTGCAATGTCTTCGACCAATTGGCGGCTGTAACCGCTTGCAGTGAATCCGACCGCCACACTGCTCACGAAATCGACGGCAAGCTTACCGATTTCGACGGCATTGCCGTTATGAACGCGCACGCCATTGCATAGGCCATCCAGCGCGTCGCGTGTGTGGCCTTCCCAAATCGGTATCGACCGATTGAAGAAAGCGCGGAGAGAGGAGACGGTATCGTTGTGCGCGGCGACGACAAGCACCGAGTTCAATGGCTGCATCCGCTGGTTTAGCGGACCACGCTGTTGGTTGGTTAGCTGATATTGCCCGTGCACGCGGGCGACATTATCGGCACGGATGACATGCAGGCCGTTCGGCAATGCACCCCGCAAATCGATCTGGCCATTGTCCCGCAACGTGGCGCGGGCGGCAAGAATCCAGTCACCCAGCGCAGGGTTGGTGGCTGCCCATCGATGCGGGATGTCCAGTTCCTCGAACGCGTCCGCTTGCTCTTTTAGGTCAGCCCACCGCTTTATTTCGGCATCAATGACGGCTTTGCGGCTGCTGCCGAAAATCCGCTGCATGGGGTCTGCGAAGATACGCAGATGCGCGCCTGCTCTATGGAGTGCGAGAATGATCTGTTCTTGTGGGACCGTCGCGTCCTGATGCTCGTCGCAGATGATAAGCGGATAGCGACGCGCAAGCACGGCAGCGATCATCGGCTTCTTCTCGAGAAGGTGCGCGACCCTCGCCGCTACATGCTGGTAGCCATCGTTGTTCGTTCGACACCACATCGCCACGTCGGCAGGAAGGCCGAGTGTGGAATGATAGGCGGCAGCGATTTGACCGATAAGGCTGTCGATCGTGCGGATTTCGACTTTGCTCTGCGAAGCGTTGGTTCGTTTAGCGAACACGTCGCATGCGGCGTGGGTATGGGTGAGAATAAGAACGCGGTGGTCGGATGCAGCGGCAGCATCGGACGCGTAGTGCGAACCTTGATGAGTTTTGCCACAACCACCTGGCGCTTCTATGACGACAAGCGAGGCGGCAGACCTCAATGCAGCGGCAACAGAAGCATCACTCATTTGGCAATACAGCAATCTCCGGCAAATCGACGGATTGCCGGATAGCGTTCAGAAACGGCAGAAGCTGGCCTTCAAGGTTCGGCCAAACGCCGAACTGGAGCATTTTAGATCCCAATTCGTAACCGCCACTGACCGTTTTGAACCAGGTTTTACCATGGCTCTTATATACCTTTTTCTGGTCATCAGGCGTACCTTCGGGAACCGAGCCGGTGGCTGCCTCGATGATGACCTTGCGAACGCCAGCAGCATCGCCAGCGGCAGCGTGAATGGCCGCGTATGACTTATCATTGATGTTGAGTCGGTCCGCGAGCGTCCGAAGCCGTGCACCGGCTTCGCCGTTGTGATCAGGGATGAATGCTTCGAGATCATCATCGCCGACATGCGCAATCACATTCTCCTCAAGGCATCCCTGCGGCCAACGCAATAGAAGATCGTTCAATGAAGCCTTAAGCGTTGCCCAACGTTCCGGCGCGCGGCCCTCATCGTCGGCAAAACCCGAGAACTTCAACCCGCTTTTGGAGAGGCTTTCAAGCAATTGGAGCGTGTGGTCATTGCCACCGCCGTCCGTAACGCAGATGCCGTAGTCCATCGGAATCTTGGTCACAGCCTTGAGTATCAGGAAGCGAACAAATCCCACTTCAGTTGCGCCTTCGGCGACAATCGTGATCCGCGATAAGAAGGCCTCGGGATCTTTCATCAGTTGAGGTGTGGTTGCGTCGGAAAGTTTGCCGATTTTCCGCCCGCTGCTCAGATACCAGAGGCTCGCCTTGGTAGCGGCATTGATGGCGGCCGCGCTGTGTGTCGTCACGAACGCCTGAGTGGGTGCTTCCATCAACTCCTTAATAAGAACGCGTTGACGGTATGGCTCCAAGCCGCGTTCAACCTCATCCACGACGGTAATGGGAAGCTCGCTTTGGTTGGCGGCCGCGATCTCCAATGCCGCGAGACGGCGAGTGCCCGAACCCCAACTGCTCAGGGGGAGCCGCACATCATGCTTCTCGGCCGTCAGCCCGATTAATGCATTAAGCGAAAAGCCCTGACCGCCGACAAGACCGAGCCCCAGTTTCGTGGGCAAGGCTTGTTCGCCGAACAGCTTGTCGAGGTCCGCGAGCTTTTCTTTCGAGGGGTCGACAAGTTTCTCTTCGACGTTCTTTTCGCCAATCTCCTTGGCGAGTTTGGCACGTAGTGATTTGTCGGCTAGAAGACGGTCAAGGGCGGAACCCTGAATGAGCCGCAAATCGCGGTCGTTGCGATCATCTCCGGCGAGCCTGACAAGACCTATATTGCGGCGTAGGCCGACCGAGAAATGATCGAACTCACCGTCTGGTTGACAGATTTCGTAGGAAAGATCGCAGTCAGACGTTCCACGGACGCGGACCAGGTAAACCTCTTGTTTTGCCCCTTCCTCATCGTCGGGATTGGGAACGACGGTATTCTCGCCATCCCATTCCCACGGCCAAACGGGCTTTTTCTGCTCGTTTATGCCGACACCGGGCGGAAGCTTTAGAACTGCCTCAATGACGAATTCATCTTCGGGCGCGCGTTTCCAATAGTCGGCGTCCGAAATCACCATGGAGTTGGTTGGGCTAAATAGGATCGCGATCGCATCCAGGATCGTCGTTTTGCCGTTGTCACCGCCCCCGAGAATCATGTTCACATGGGGATCGGGCAGCCAAACAAGCGATTCAATGCCCCGGAATCGTTCGATCCTAAGACGCAAAATCACCGGCGCTTCTGGCGCGATTTCCGCTTGTTCAGCCATGCCCCCCCCGCTTCACAGGAGGTAGATTAGCATCGAGGCGCTGAAAGTGAACAACTTTGAAAGGCACACAGTACGATACTGCGAGGCCATTCTCACGAAATCGACGGCCCACGCTGACGACCGATCGTCCAGTTAATGGTATCGCCGCGCATGACGCCGGCCACCTGTTTCTCAAGATGACGGTCCAGCACCGGCCGCCAAGGCACCAGCGTAAACTCCCGGCTTTTCTCGATCAGCGCATAATGGCCCGAGGCCAGTTCGACCGGGCGGCGATAGATGCCCTCGATCCGTTCGCCCGATTTGGCTTCGGCATAGGATAGACCCAGCTCGTCCGATAGCTGCCCGGCAATCCGGTTCATCTCGCGACGCCGCAGCACGGCAAGCAGGTTGGCGCGATAGATGACGCGGCCCTGTTCTTCCTGCGCCAGCCCTTCGGCCATCAACCATCGCCGCCGCTGGGCGAGTGCCGCGCGCGTCTCCCGGCCGAAACCGGCATCGCGGAGCGGCTCCGGCCGTTCGCTAGTCAACTCCCGGTCCAGCCAGGTCGCGCCATCTGCCCCGGCCTGACGGTCCAGGGGAATCGCGGACAGCGTATCGACAAGCATGGGAGCATCCTTTGCGCGCGTCGCTTCATAGGCACTGGCCTTCTCGATATGATCTGGCGCAATAATCCAAGTACCGTCCGGTTCACGCTCGATGCCGCCGCCGCTTAGGGCCATCGCTTTCCGCATCGCCTCCAGTCGTCGGACATGGGTTTCCGCAAACGACTCCCGCGCATTAGGATCGTGCGCCAGGTGAATGTCGATGCTGTAGCGCCCACCATTGGCCGCCGCGATCTCCGCCACGGTGCGATCGACGGCGCGGGCCTCGATCGGCTTGGGGGCGATCCGCACCACCGCGCCGGTGGGAATGAAATCCGTCGCCTCGCCCTTGCCGATTTCGACGTAATGGCTGCGCCCATCCGTGCCATCGACAATGAGATAATGGCGGTCGTTATATTCGTCGGACAGGCCGCGCTCGACGACGCGCCCGACGATCGGAGCCATGTCGGCCGGATCGGCAATGGCATAGTCGGCAGGCGTGCGCTCAAGACCCTGTTCGGTGAACGCCCGCTGCATGGTGCGGATGATGTCGCCGCGCTCGCCCATGCGCGTCAACGTCGCGTCCATGCCTTCGGCGAGCCGCCAGCGGCCCGGCGCGATCTCATCGGCGAGGCCAAGCCGCCCAAGCTTCTGCAGGCGGCCAGCACGCAAGGATTGATGGAAGGGATCGCGGTCGGCTGCTTCCACGGTCCGGTCCGCATCCATGTCGCGCAGCAAACGGCGATCGATGCTGGTCAACCGTTCCTGCTCGATCTCATGGCTCAGCCGATCCGCGATCTCGACGTCCGTGCGCGGCCCCAGGTCGAGCGATACCAGTTCGACCGCGCGCTCGCGGATACCACTCGTCAGATACTCGCCGCCTATGACCAGATCCTGCCCGGACTCGTCCTTCCCCCGCACGACGATATGGGTGTGTGGATGGCCGGTGTTGAAGTGATCGACCGCCACCCAGTCGAGCTTCGTCCCCAAATCCTCTTCCATCTGCGTCATCAGGCGGCGGGTCAGCGATCGCAGATCGTCATAGTGCTGGCCGTCCTCCGGCGATACAATGAAGCGGAACTGGTGCCGATCGCCCTCGCATTGTTCGAGGAACGTCTTGCCGTCGGCGCGGTCATGCTCGGCCGAATAGAGTTGTCCGGGCTCGCCCTCGCGGGTCACGCCGTCACGCTGGATATAGCGCAGGTGCGCGCGGGCCGCGCCCATGCTGTTCGCCTTGTTGAACTTCGCGATCCGGTATTTGACCATGACGCGGCGCTGACGGAATCCCGCTAAGCGATCACGGCCGGCAAGCTGCCGCCCGGCGACCGTGCCGCGCGCGATTCGGGTTCCGTTGAAGGACCGGCCAGTTCGGCGCGAACCACCGGCCAGCATCCGCGCCTGAAGGACGCGCTGAAGATAGGTGCGGCCCTTCCAGCTTCCGCCCGCGCGCGGCTTGCCCAACTCGGGCGTGAAATCATCGTCATTGCTCATGGCGGTGCTCCGCCAGGCCGGAAGCGCGCACGGCGCCGATCCCCGGCGACCTGTCTCCCGCGCACATCAGCAATATCAGGGGTTTGGGCTTGCCCTGTCTCGCGGCATCCCGCGCCTGTCTCGTGAAATAATGATGTGCAGACAATGACTTGATCCCGCCTGCGGGATCGAGCTTTAATCTTGCACTCCGCGACTTACCCGCTTCAAATGCCTCAAACCCCTGCAAATCCGCCATTCGTGAACAGGGCAACAGCAGGAGCAACGCGCCTGACGCGCCACTCCTGCCTTCTGCGTGCCGGGTCAGTCTGGCTCCCGCCAGCGCCGGTTCAATTCCTCCAGCGCCGCTGCCAGTTCGGTCTCGATCCGCCGGATTTCGGCTGTGTCGTTGATGCTCGCAAGCTCGGCACGCAGTTCCTCGATATGCTGTTCCAAAGCCATGATTTCCTCCTGAATCTGAAAGACAGCAGGGTGCGCCCGGTATGGAGCGGGCCGGGTCAAGGACCGCGAAGCGGCCGCGCCAGCGGCGATGGGGGTGCCGATTTTGCGCCAGCAAAATTGGGGGAACCATCGTCCTTGAGGCGGTTCGATCCATGCCGGATACTGGGAATGACTGATCGGATATTTCCCTCTCGATCCGCGCGACGCCGATCATTTCTCGCCTCCGGGCGGGTCGTTCAAGGGGACGAACAACGCGCCCGATGCGGGCTGTTCGGGCCCCGAATCCGCGCCATCGGATGCCGAATCGGCGGTAGAAACTGCCGGTCTTTTCGCGCTGCCAAGCGGGAAGAACAGGCGCGTTCCCGACAACATCGCGGGTGGCATCGAAGGCGTTGCAGGCGTCCGGGCAAGCTGCGCGATATAGCCGCGCGTTTCGGCCGGAAGCGGCCTGCCCGTCCGCAAATGCTCGGCATAGCGGCCAGGGCCAGCATTATAGGCGGCGAACAATCCGGGGTATCCGAACTGGTCGTGCATCTCGCGGAGATAGGCCGCGCCCGCGAGGATATTGTCGCGCGGGTCATGCGGGTCGGGACCAAGGCCATGCCGCCGCCTTAGTGTCGCCCATGTGCCGGGCATCACTTGCATGAGGCCCATCGCGCCCGCATGGCTGGTGATTGGACGCCCAATACGGTGCGTCTGCCCGGCGCTTTCGGCCTGCATCACAGCGGCGATCCATGCCTGCGGGATACCGAAACGCTGCGACCCTTCGGCAATATAAGGGCGCCATCGCTCGACCGCTGGCGGCGCGCGGAAAGCGGCTTGCGATGCCTGCGGCGCGTCCTGTGCGGGCGCGACCATCGGCATGGCGAGCGCCAGCGAAGCTGCAACGATGCGGGTCAGCGCAGCCATAGGGGCACCGCCTTTCCGATGATCGCGGTTTCGCTGATCGGACCGAAATAGCGCCCGTCGAACGAGTCCGGTGCGTCCATCAACAGGAATACCCGCCCGTCGCGCAGATGCTCGCAGCCGCTCCACCACGGCAGCGGGCGGCCTTGCCGGTCGGTGGTGCGACGCTCCGCGATCCAGCGTCCGTTGACGAAAATCTCGTATCCAAGCGCGCAAACCTCGTCGCCATCACGCGCCGCGGTGCGCTTCAACAGCGGCACATTGGCGGGCAGATAATGGCGGCGCGCGGCAAGCAGACGAACGCTCTCCGGCGTGCGCGCCAGCACCATGTCGCCCGTTCGGACGCGCGCGGCGGGGTGGATGCGCCAGAAGCCTATGGGCGCGCTGGCCGACGCGTTCCAGATGATGCGCGGCGCGGGCCGGACGGCGAAATCGAGCGTGGCGGCCAGGCCGAGCAGGGCGAGGCCGATGCCGCCCGCGATGATGAGCGGACGGCGCCGCGCGCGAAGCTGGCGGGCCAGCGGAGGATGCCATTCCAGCATCGGAGCGGGTTGCGGCTTGGGCAAACGACGGGAGAAAGGCTTACGCATTGCGCTTCCCCTTTCGTCCGTTGCCCCCGTTTTCGCGGGACCATATTTCGAGGTCAGCAATATGATAGCGGACCTGTCCGCCGTGCCGCCGATAGGCTGGACCTTTGCCTTTCCAGCGCATGTTGGTGAGCGTCTTGACCTGTAGGCCAAGAAAATAGGCGGCCTGTTTCGCGGTCAGGAACGGGCTGCCTTTCCGCGCCTGACTGGCACGGATATTATCGTCGTCGTCCATGTCGATTGTCCTCCTGCTGCGCGGATGGCGGGGGACCATTCGCGACAGGGAAGGACAGTGCGGGACGCCGGTGCCGCGCGGCACGGTCGAAGGCGCGGCCATGCGTTTTCGACCCAAGAGGAAGCCCCCGCGCCGGGTTCGACGCGGGGGATCGGTGCTGCCGGTTCAGGCGGCCTCGTTGACGATCAGCGCCAGAACATCGTCGTCGTCCTGCCCGGCGGCGCGGCCGAGATTGGCGAAGATCGGCCAGGGCGCGATCTGCGGATGGAAGATGCGCAGCGAGATATAGGGCTTGCCGGTCTCGCGGTTCTTCTTGATCCACCCGCCGCCGATGTCGTTCGGGCCGCTCCAGATGCGGAAGTCGGGCTGCTTCTCCGCCCGCTTTTCGGCGTTGGGCACGATCTCGATGCCGAGCGGATTGCGGCGACCGAGAAGGCCGATGCTGCCGCGCATTTCGTTGGTGCCGGGGTTGCGCGAGACGATACCGAGAGTGGACATGGGAATTTCCTTTCGCTTGTTCGCCGGAGCCGATCCCCGGCGATGCGGACCGGAAATGGGCTGACCGGGACGCCCGCACCTGAAGGGCCGGAGCGCAGCGAAGGACCGGGATGCGCGACTATTTTGGAGCGAAGCGGGCGCGAGGAGCCACGTTCACGCGGCGGGGAAAATAGCCGCGGCAAGCCCGGTTGCGGGCGGCCGGGACCGCCCATAGGTCCAGCAGCAACAGCCGGGGTCGGTCCCGCGACCGCCGCTAAATACGATAATCTGGCCATCCGGCATCGCTGTCCCGTATCTCCTGACCACCATGCCGGGCAGTGCCAGGGCGATCCGCCGATCCTACGGTGGGGTTATCGTCCCCGCCCGGTTGCGCTGGCGGCACGGCCTGATAGCATGGTCGGCGGTCGATCCGACCAGACCTGTCGCCGGGTCAAAGCGGATAGGATATGCCCATCGACGCGCACCGATCCTTTGCGGCCGTCATGTAATCGGCGACTGGCGGCTAACCACGAAAGGAACGGTCATATGGCCGCGCTTCTGCTGACATCCGCCAATCTCCATGACCTGAAATGCCGCCTGCGCGCGGCCTTGCCGCACGTGAAATCCAGCCATGTGAGCGAAGCACTTGCCGCCGGTCTCGGCTATCGAACCCATGCCGCGCTGCTCGCCGATATGAAGGCGTCACCGGATCGCTATCCGTCGCTCGTCAGGACCGACGACATGGGTCTCGCGGATCGGTTGCGGGCGTTCGGCGCGCCGGACTGTCAGCCAAGTCTGGCGGAGATGGCGCGCAACGGGCTAACCGATCCGATCTGGCGCGCCTTCGCGCGCCGGGATCGCGCGGCCAACGATAACTGGTTTTATGCCTGCCAGCGCCGCGACATTCCGTTCGTCTATCTGCATATCGGCCGCAAATATTGGCGGCTCAACTGGGACTGCATCTCGACCGAGAAGAATTACGACGCTCATCTTCACGATGACATCGGTACGGCCCTGATGCGCAGAATGTTTGCGCGTTTCCAAGAGCGCGCGCGGCTCGATCCGACAAAAGCCATGTTCGACGGCTCATGCTTCGTGGGGACGGTGGATGGTCTGCGGCCACAGACGGCCCGCGATTTGGCCGAGGATTTCTTCGAGATGCTCTATGCGCCGGTGCGCGCGGCATAGCCGCGCAAACCGGCGCGAATTTTTCGGATTGGTTCCGCTGAAAGAAGCGGATCTGGGGGGGGGCGGCATCGCCGCCCCCTCTCATCATTCCGCCGCGATGGCGTAGGCGCCCGGCTGCTCGATCTCGAAAGGCTGCGGCACTTTCCTGAAATGCCGCTGGACCGCCTTCCACTTACCAAGGGTCGGGAAAGGCCGCGCGGTATAGCTGGCGGCGGGGAAGCGGAGCCATTTGGGAACCCAGCCCTCCACCTTCGGGCGCTGGTTCTCGCCGGTCAGATGATCGCGGATGATGCCCTTCTGCGTTTTCACTTTCTCTGCGACATTGCCGTCCGCGATCCTTTTGCCGCCGATTTCGCGAAGCATGGCGTTGGCAACCTGCCGGTCGCGGATCAGGTCAAAGAACGCCTGATCCGGCGTCCACAGGTCCGCCATATCGACATCAAGATAATTGCCAACCGCCTCGACCACGGCGCTGCCGACCTCCATCGTCTCGCCCATGACGATCGCCGCGATGGCGAACAAATCGGCATCGGGCAGCGCCAGCAAGCGGGCAAAGATTGCCGCCGTCCCCTCGCTCTTGCCATTGCCGCCCGCCACGGTCGGTTCTTCGGCGGAGAAGTTGAGCAACGCCAGAACGGCGCGCCGCTTCTCGTCGAAGCGGGTTTCCGCCGCGCTCGTCTCGACGCTTTCGGTGATGGCATCCTTGCGCGCGGTCTGCGGCTCGACGCGCACGGACCATAGACCAGAGCCGGTAATCGCATGGGCGACCATGAGCCGGAACGCGACGGCGGGATGATCGGCCAGCACGGCGCGCGCGGCGGCGTGGCGGTGCAGGTCGATATAGGTCTGCAAAGGGCCGGTGGTTTCGGGTTTCGCCGCCTGCGCGGCCTGTTTCTCCGCTTCGCCGGTGCTGCCCTTCGCCGCCGTGGCGCGCGCCTTCTTGGCTTCCTTGCCCGACCGATAGCCTTCGTGGATTTCGACTTCGCCCTGATGTGTGACACTGACGAATATCTTGCCACCCTTGTCCTTGGGCGTGCGCTCATATTCCCATGAATGGAAATGGCGTCCCGGTTCAATGATCTCCACATCGGCCCAGCCAGCGGCAAGCAACTCGTCACGTCTGGTGGCAATCGCCGCGTTCTGCGCGCGCCAGAATTGATCGGCATCGGCGAAAACCCCATCCTCCCCGAACAGGTCCGCGACGATCTTGCCCTTGTAGGTGTCGAGCGGAAACAGGGCGTTTTTTGTGGAAATGGACGCGCCGCCGAATAGCCATGATTTGAGTTGCGCGCCGGTCGGGCAATAGTCTTCATCGCTATCGAACAGCGCCAGCCATGCTTTCTGCTGCGCCTTGGTGGCAAGGGTGAGATGCCGGACGCTTGCCGCGTTGATCTCGCCATTACGGTAGAGGCTGCGGACGCGCGGCAGCAAATTGCCCAGCGCGAGGACGCGCCGCACATAGAGTTCGGTGAGGCCGAAGGTCTGGCCGATCTGTTCTACGCTGCGGCCTTCCTTCTGGACAAGCCGGGTGAAGCAATCCCATTGCGCTACCTCGTCGGGGTCCAGACGCGCGATATTCTCGATCAGCGAGGCTTCCAGCGCGGCGGCATCGTCGCCCGGTTCCATGATCGCGCACGGTAAGGGGCCGTGATCGATCCCTTCGGACAAGGCGATTTCGGTAGCGCGGCGGCGACGCGATCCGGCGACGATACCGAACATGCCGGGGCGTCCCTCATCTTCGCCGGGACGAACGACCAGCGGCACGATAACGCCGCGCGCCTTCAGGGTGGGGAGAATGTCGGATACGTCCGGGGCCGTGTCGGCATGGCGCATATTGGTCTTGCTGACGAACAGCTTGCCAAGGTCGATATTTGCGAGTTGCATGGTGGTTCACTCCTTCTGGGGGTGGGCCGGCTGCGTCCGACTATCTTGCAAGGGTGGCGGATGCAGCCGGGATAAGCGCCTCAAAGAGCGGCGCGGCTCATCCGTCCGACGCGGGCGGAATTTCGGATTTTCTGGTAAGTTCGCGCGCTCGCGCGGCGGTCGAAAGCAAGGCCTCCGCTTCGGTGATGCGGCCCGCGATCCGCGCGGCATCGGCATAGACGGTGAGGCCGAAACGGGCGGCGAAATACAAATCCCGCTCCATGCCTAGTCCATAGGGAAGCCGGACGCTGGCGATCTCGGTCAGACTGAACACGCCCATTTCCGGGCATCCGAACCCAAGGTCGGCCAAGCCGAACAGGGTATCGCCATCCGCATAGAGTTCGCTCGCCAGCCAAGTCGCCGCGCCGCACGGATTGAACAGCTTGAGCAAGGGGACATGATCGGGGCCGCGATCTGCGCCGTTCGCCAGCAGCTTTTCGCGAAGGTCGGGGGGCAAGAGGATCATGCCGCGATCCTCCTTTCGGTGCCTATGGCGTCGGCTTCCTCACCCTCGGCAAAGGCAAGGATATAGTCGGCGGCCTTGCTCGCCTGACTGGCGGCGCGGAAGATCGCGCGATTATCCTCGCGCAAAACTCCCAGCCACGATCCGACATAATCGGCATGGCGCACGGTGGGGATGATGCCCAAGGCTGCGCAAATGAACGCGGCGGAAATCTCCGCGCACAATTCCTCCCGCGCATAAGGCTTCGATCCGAACCGCCCGGAAAGGTCGCGGTTCAGCCGGTGCTTTGCCCCCGAATGATGGGAGAGTTCGTGAAAGACCGTCCGGTAATAATTGATCTGGTCGCGGAAGGCCGGTTGTGGCGGCACCTGAATATAATCGCCGGACGGCGAATAATAGGCCTTGTCCCCGCCGATGCGGATATCCGCGCCAGTCGCCTCTATCAGCGCCTCGGCATGGGGGATGATCTCGCGTTCCGGCAACGGCACGGGATCGCGCGCCAGTCCCTCGCGCAAGCCTTCGCACTGCGCCACGTTGAACACGGTGAACCTTTTCAGAAACGGGACGGCCTTGGCGTCATCGCCGCGTTCCACCGCGCGGGCCTTCTCGGCTTCGGAAATGAAGCGGTCCGCATAGACGACCGTGGTTCCCTTCTCACCCTTGCGGACACTGCCGCCCGCTTCCATGGCTTGTTTGAAGGTCAGCCAATGCTGCGAGGCATGACCGCCCTCGATGGCCGCGCCCCAAAGCAACAGCACATTGACGCCGGAATAGCGCCGTCCGGTCAGGGCATTACGGGGCAGACCGGGACCGCCCGCCGCGCTTGAATCCCAAGGCTGAACCCAAGGGAAGCGGCCCGCTTCCAGTTCGGAAATGATCTTGCGCGTCACCTCGTCATAAAGGTTCGCGCGGGGCTGCGCCCCTTCCTCGCGACCCTGCGTAACCGCGCGACGCTTGCGGGAAACACCCATGCCTAGCCTCCTGTCACAACCAAAAAACCGACCGCAAACCCGCCGGGCGTGGGGGGTGGGCGGCAGGAGCGACCGGAAAGGCCCGCATGAAGCGGCGGGCGGCACCCGCAGGGGCGAAACGGAGTGGAGCAGCCAAGCGTAGCGCAGGCTTGCCGCCAGGCGCGGCGGGCCTAGCAGGACGCGCCGACCACCCCGCGCGCCCAAGGGGATGCAAACAAACAGACGCCGGCGCGACCGCAGGAGCGCCGGGCAACGAACCGGGGGCGCAGCCCCCGGTCAGCGTCATGCGATCGTTACCGGAACGGACGGGACGCCGAAACGGCGGCCCGGCTCTGGTTGACGTCCTTCGGGCGTCTAGCGGAGTAGAGCGCGGCCGTCCGCTCGCGGACGGGACGCCGTAATCACCATTATGGAAGATTCCCCGGCGCTTGCTGAATAGGTCTCCCCAAAAAATCGCCATCCACTATGCTATTTGAAGGGGGGATCATCTTTGTGAATCAGACGGCAAATACTTCGGAAGCGGCGGTTCTCGTATCGCTGGTCGCATGGTCGCAGGAGTGCCCGAACTGGCAGCGCGACGCCCTGCGCCGCCTTTGCACCACTTCCATCCTCGACAATGATGATACGGGCGCTCTGCTGGCCATCTGCAAGGGCGAAGTGACCGCTGCACCGTTGACCGGGGATCATGTTCGCGCCGCTTCGGCATCGCAATCTGTCGTCACGCTCAAGCAGCTTCACGGCACCCAGCATGTCAACGCGCTCGCGGCCGGGGAACGTCTGACCTTCGCACGCAGCGGCCTTACAGTTGTCTATGGGGACAATGGTTCGGGGAAGTCGGGCTATGCGCGCATTCTCAAGAAAATGTGCCGCGCCCGTGTCGCCGGAAAAAGCGAAGCGATCCTTCCGAATATCTACGACGCCAATCCCGGCACGCCCACGGCGTCCATAGACTTTGTCATGAACAGTCAGAACAGTTCGGCAAACTGGTCGCTCGATCAAACTTCCGACCCGGCGCTGTCGGCCGTCAACGTGTTCGACAGCCGCACCGCCAGCGTCCACGTCAGCCAGGTCAACGACGTCGCCTACACGCCTTTCCCCTTGAAGATACTGGCGCAGCTTGCCCAAGCCTGCCAGTCGCTCAAGGAAAGGCTCAACGCCGAAATCAAAGCGATCGAAGCGCAGACGCCGCAAGCGATCAAACAGCCGAGTTGCAAGCCGCACACCGATGTCGGCACGTTGTTCGCCCGTCTGGCGAGGGCCACGCCGGATCAGGTGCAGGCGCTGGCAACGCTCAGCCAGGAGGAAACAGAACGGCTGGGGCAGCTCAATCGCGATCTGGCGAGCGATCCGATCAAGGCCGGACGGCAGCTCACGACACTCAAGGTCAAGGTGGAGGGCATCGCGGCGCGCATCGCCGCGCTTGCGGACGCCGTTGCTACGATCCGCGCCGATGAATTGCACGCGGCAGCCGATGATTACGCCACGGCGCGGGAGGCGGCGCAGGCCGCTTCCACGGCTCTGTTCGTGGATGAACCGCTGCCCAACATCGGTTCGGAGACATGGCGGGCGCTTTGGGATGCTGCCCGGCGCTATTCCGAAGCCGAAGCCTATCCTGACCGGCCGTTCCCGGTCACGCAGCCACCGTCGGTCTGCGTCCTGTGCCAGCAGGATATCGCACCCGAGGCTGGCGTCCGCCTCAATCGGTTCGAGGCGTTCATCAGGGATGACAGCAAACGGCGCGAAAGCGAAGCCAAGGACATATATGATTCCGCCCTTGCGAGCTTGCGCGGCGCGAAGATTTCACGGGCAGACGTAAGGGCGATGGTTCGCTGCGCCGTCGATGAACTCTCCGACGATGCGTTGGGACAGGATCTTCGCCGCAGCGTCGTCGCCAATCTCTGGCGGCTCCGGCAGATGGAACGCCGGCATGGCGGGCAGGTTCGCCCGATCTATCGCGACCCGGTAGCGCCTCCGGCGGAGCGGTTCAGCACCCATGCCATCGATTTGTCCAACCGTGCCGCTGGATTGACCGCAGAGGCGGATACCCCGGAGCGCAAGGCGCTGATCAACGAGCGCGACGGGCTGGCCGATCGTCAATGGCTGGGAACGATACTCGACGACGTTCTGGCCGAGATCGAGCGCATCAAGAAGATCGCGGCGCTCAAGAAGGCGGAACAGGAAACGCGGACCAACAGAATCACCGGCAAGAGCACGGAGGTTGCCGAGGCGCTTGTGACCAATGCGCTCCGCGCGCAATTCGCGATCGAGGTCGGCCGGATAGGCGTGACCGGGTTGGCGATCGAACTGAAGCAGGAAAAGAGCGCCTACGGCATCCCGCGCTTCAAGGTGGCGCTGACGCGCAATCCGGCCGCCGGTGTCGGTGATGTGCTGAGCGAAGGCGAGCATCGCTGCGTGGCGCTTGCCGCGTTTCTTGCCGAACTCGCCACCAGCGACAGCAAGTCCGCCATCGTGTTCGACGATCCTGTATCATCGCTCGATCATATGCACCGGGAAGCGGTCGCCAATCGGTTGATCGAGGAATCGGTGGATCGACAGGTAATCGTGTTCACCCATGACATTGCTTTCCTGTTCCTGCTGGATGAAGCCTGCCGCGAGGCGGACCCAAAGCCGCAAATGGCGATCCGATCGATCAGTCGCGGCCGTGACGCGGCGGGCTTCTGCAATACCGATCCGCCGTTCAAGGCACGGCCGCTGGCCGACGTGATCGGCGCCATGCAATCCCGGCTCGACAATGAGCGCATCCACCATGATCGCGGCAATCATGCACAGTGGGAAGTCACGGTGCGGTCGTTGCAGGAGCAGCTTCGCACCTGCTGGGAGCGCGCGGTGGAGGATACTGTCGCACCCGTGCTGCGCCGCCTGTCGCACAAGGTCACGACGCCCGGCCTTGTCCGGATGACCGCGATCACGCGTCAGGACTGCGAGGACATGCGCGACGCCTACGGCCGTTGTTCAGCATTGCTGCACAGCGAAGCGCGGGAACTCAATGCCCCGCTAGCAACTGTCGAGGCGGTGCAGGCGGAAATCACGGCGCTTGGAGCATGGGTGGTTGCAGTGACCCAACGGCAGAAGGCCGTCGCACCCGTCTGACCATCACAACTGCCGAAAACCGGAACAAAAAGTGATCGAAATATCCGCGCGGCTCTGCCATATGTGTCCGGCAAGTCCGCACCGGCACGGCGCATGGGAGGATATGTGGCGATCGAATTCAGGCGCGGAGGCCGTAAGGTGTCCAGTGGCGATTTCTTCAGCGGCATGATGGACGATGCCCTTGAGCAGGCCATGACCAGCTATGCCGCCGAGTTGCACGGCAAGGCCGCTTCGGTCGTCGATCCCGAAACGGGCAAGCATGTGCCGGTTTTCGTGCGGCGTGTCGGAAAACAGGGATGGACCATCCATACCAGCGGATCGCCCGCTTTCGCGCGGGCGCTGGAACAGCGACTGGGTCTGAACAAGGGAGAAGTCCACGGCATGAATGAACCGGCGAACCGCGAGCGACTGGTTTATCTCGCCCATGCTTCCGAAGATAAGCCCATCGTCAAGCCGCTGGCCGAAGGGTTGATGCGACGTGGAATCGAGGTCTGGTATGACAACTGGGAAATCGGATACGGCGACAGTCTCCGCCGGAAGATGGAGGAAGGCTTGGGCGGCTGCACGCATTTCGTCGTGCTGCTGACGGAAACCTCGATCCAGAAGCCGTGGGTGAACGAGGAAATCGACGCCGGGCTGATGCGCTCGGTCGAAGGGAGTGCCAAGTTCATCGGCCTGCGCCGCGATCTGCCGCTGTCGTCGGTATCGCCGTTTCTCAAGACCAGACTCACGCCTGAGTTTCAGCCAGGCGATGAAGGGCTCGATGCGCTCGCCGCCGAAATCTTCGGGGTCAGTCGAAAGCCTCCGCTGGGTGAAAAGCCCCGTTATGTGCAGTCGCATGAGGCGGGTTCTACCTGGTCCTCATCGGCGCGCGTGGTCGCCGAATATTTCGTCCGTAACAGCGAACATGCACAGTCGATGGACCCACAGGCCGACTATGCCACGATCCAGCAGGCCACGGGCCTACCGATGCCCGATGTGCGGATCGGCGTGCTCGATCTCGTCGGCGCCGGCCTGCTCGAAAAGCAGGACTATATGGGCGGGGAGTCCCATATCTGGCCCAAGGCCGATCTGTTCGCGATGTTCGACGCCGATTTCATGGAATGGAATCCGGAAAGCGACGCTCGCGATCTCGCCGTGCATTTGCTCAATCTCGACAGTGATCAGGCGGATAGCAGCGAAGTCGGCAGCGCACTTGGCTGGGAGCCGCGGCGGTTCAATTCCGCTGCGGCTTACCTCGTGGCGGCGCGCGTCGTCGAGCCGATCGAGCATATGGGTGGCGATGCCTATTGGCCTTGCGGGTTTCTCATAGGCGATGAATTGCTGCGGTTCGTGCGCAGCCTGTGACGGGGGACGATATAGAACTGCGGCAGGCTATCGCAGCAGATGCCGCCAGCCACCGCCGATCAGGGCGTTCGCGGTTCGCAGCAAGCGCTTGATGTGCGTCCGCAAATGATCGGACCTGCCATACCAATGGTCGCGCACGGTCGCTTCACCGTGCAGGACGATGGCGATTTCCCGGTGGCTCGCCCCGGCCTGCCGCCCATCCCATGCCTGGAGCGCCATCGCCCATCGCCGCGCCCGTCGATCGGGCGGGAACAGAGTGCGGGGAAAGCGGCCCAGGCGGCAAAGCGCGGTCAGGCGGCGCAGCGTCAATATCTTCGCTCTCACATCGCCGTCGCCGGGAAGATGATAGTCGAGCCGGACGGGGCCACCCAGCAATGTGCCGGAACGCACCTCGATGCGGATGCAGCGTGGCCCATCGGCGATCAGCACATGCTCCCCGCCTTCACGGGAACGCAGGACAACGATCGGCTGGCGAAGCGTGCGAAGGTCGAACGCTTCGGCGGCATCGTGGGGTACCGACCGCGCATCGACGGCAAGCACCGGCGCATGAAGCTCCGCGCACCAGAAGACATGCCCGGCAAAGTCGGCAAGACCAGCGAATGCCGAGAGCGGCAGTGCGCTGTCGTGGCGCTTGCAGCTTTGCGTAAATGTGAGAACGCACAAGGGCGGCTCGGCGCGCAGCATCGTCCATGATACGCCAGGCGGCACGGCGGGTTCATGTCCAAGCGAGCGGCGGAGGCATTCCCACGCCCATGTCGCCCTGTCGAAGCCCAGCAAGCGATCGTAGCGCGCACGCTCGCGCCATGCGGATGCGGCATCCGCCCGGATGATCTCCACCATGATACTCTCCAAGTGGTCCACGCCGCGCGATGCGTCCGGGGCGGCCTTCAGGTGCCGGTTGCAGCACCCCTCGCCGGTCGTCGCGACGCGCGATCCGGCAGCGGAGAGACATGGCAAACGCAAGCCGGGCTCGTCTCCCGATAAGTACCGGCAATTCCCGGAAATCAGGGATTGAATGCGGTGAAGCCGCTATTGGCGGAGGTTCTTCCTGTTGCCAGCCCTCGCTTGTAAGGACCAGCAGAGCCTTCCTTGCCCTCCGTCTTGCCGAGTGAGCGCTGAGCACAGTAGCGGAGCTCCTACGGGCGTTCGGCAACCATAGCTTATGCCATTTGAAACCAGCGTGTAATTGCGCCCCCGATATCCGCTCAAGACAATCTAGTCGTCTGTGAAAAGCGCTGAAGCCCGCAGGGAGGCGTGGGTTTTGGTGGATATGAAGTAATCGAATTTGCAAGGTTTTGGGGAAATCGGGCGAAAAGCTTGCGATTAAGCGCGCCCGTGCACGTAGGGGCTTTCCTCGCAAGTCGGGTCGTGATCCACTGAGTTGGACGACACGAAGAGGTTTTTGCCGATGCCTCCGAAGAAGCCCGCGCCGCGCAGTGACGAGTTGTTCCGCAGTCAGCTCGAAAACATGGTCGATATGGAGCACGCGCTGGTGAAATTGGCGGGGCTGATCGACTGGTCACGGTTCGATGCGGCCTATGGACGGTTCTACCATGAGAAAGGCCGCCCTGGGCTGTCGACGCGGCTAATGGCAGGCCTGCACCTGCTCAAGCACATGGAGGGCCTGTCGGACGAAGCCGTCTGCGCCCATTGGGTCGAGAACCCGTACCACCGTGTGCCACGAACGCTGGCGGGGACGTCAGCGATGCTGTGTTGAAGATGGGAGTTTGGCCTCCCGGAGTCGGTCTGCAGGGGCAGGCTCCAAACCACCTCATGCTGC